>Ga0316605_10000238_pt1 | contig 46377 bp, 45 predicted proteins | sample OWC_soil_day20_n_FD_207666 | JGI IMG/M metagenome (GOLD analysis project Ga0316605, IMG submission 207666) | Wetland soil microbial communities from Old Woman Creek delta, Ohio, United States - OWC_soil_day20_noCT | ecosystem: Environmental > Terrestrial > Soil > Wetlands | place: USA: Ohio...
ATCGACTTGATTCTCAAGATTTACATTCATAGCTTGTTGTTTAAAGTGGTATATTTATGGATAAGTGGTAACTCAAATTTGATTGGAACCCTTAAAACAGCAAAATATATTCTCTCTCGTTCAAGCTGTATTGAATACTTTGTGGTGTAAATTTAAATAAAAAAAGGGATTATTATAACATAATCCCTTTAATATGCAACAGTAAACATCACTTTTGTTAGAAAAAGCAGGTTTTTTAGAATCTATTCCTTGGAGTGTACTTTGTATGTAATAGATGATGCGATTTTTCCCCTAGAGGTGTAATTAAAAAATCCTTGTAAATCTTGATAACTTCTGGGTTCAAATGGGATTTTCTAACAGGCATCCCCTCATCTTCGGCATAAATCGCTTCTGCACGTTTTGCGCGAATTTCCGGACTAGTAGGAATTGGCTGGCCTCCTCCGCCAAGACATCCTCCCGGACAAGCCATAAACTCAATAAAATGATAGTGTGATTTTCCTGAAACAATTGAATCCATAACCTTTTTAGCATTCACGAGCCCGTGTGCAACGGCACATTTTAGTTCAACACCCTCAAGGAATGACCATGCTTTTAGCGTGTTCTCAATTTTTATGCTGGCTTCCCGGACACCTTCGATTCCCCTTACCGGAGTAATGTTAAGGTTGTCAAAAGGAACTTCCCGCCCTGTAACAATTTCATAAGTTGTCCTTAGTGCAGCCTCCATAACACCGCCAGTAGCTCCGAAGATTACTCCAGCTCCGGTTGATTCTCCCATGAGCCTGTCGAAATGCATGTCTTTAAGCTTAAGAAAATCGATACCTGCCTGTTTTATCATGATTGCCAGTTCGCGGGTTGTTAAAACATAGTCGATATCGCGATAGTTGCTGTCGTGCATTTCCGGCCTGTTTGCCTCAAATTTTTTCGCAGTACAAGGCATTATTGATACTGATACAATTTTATCCGGATCTAGATTGCGGGCCTTTGCATAATAAGTTTTGACAAGAGCACCGAACATTTGCTGAGGAGATTTGCATGTAGAAAGGTGATCCAGATAATTCGGGTACATGTGCTCAATATATTTTATCCACCCGGGAGAACAAGAGGTTGCCATAGGGAGTTTTATGGTTGGATTTTTGTCCACTAAAGCACCTTTGAGTCTTGTCAGCAATTCTGTTCCCTCTTCCATTATAGTGAGGTCTGCAGTAAAGTCTGTGTCCATCACTGCATCAAAGCCCAGTCTCTTGAGTGCTGCAACCATTTTTCCTGTTACTCTTGTTCCGGGATCGAAACCCAGTTCTTCACCAAGACCTACCCGAACTGCCGGGGCGGTTTGTACAACAACGTGTTTTGTCTTGTCTGCAATTGCATTCCATACCTCTTCGATGTAGTTTTTCTCGACAAGTGCACCTGTAGGACAGTGATTAACACATTGGCCGCAATTGGTACAAACCACGTCATTCATAGCTTTCTCGAAGAATGTAGTAACCTTGGCATGATCGCCCTTGTAGGACATTGTCAAAGCATTTACGCCCTGAAGTTCTGCGCATGTTCTCACGCATCTCTGGCACCTTATACACTTGCTGTCGTCTTTTATAATAGACGGAGAAAACATATCAATAGTGTAGTTGTGGAATGGCACGAGGTTTATGAAATCCTGATTCATGATTTTGTATTCCGAAGCAAGAAGCTGAAGTTCGCAGCCACCGTTTTTGTAGCAGCTTGTACATTCGGTATTATGTTCGGAAAGCAAAAGTTCAATAATGTGCTTTCTGGAGTTTCTCACTTTAAATGAATTTGTGAGAACATCCATCCCGTCTTCGCAAGGGGTGGCGCATGCAGGGGCAAGTCTTTTCTGCCCTACAATTTCAACAACGCAAACACGGCAGTTTCCTGCAATACACAAGTCTTTATGGTAACAAAGAGTAGGTATGATAACTCCTGTTTGTTTGGCAGCATCAAGTATTGAAGTTCCCTTTTCAACTTCAACCGATTCCCCGTTTATAGATATTTTAATTTTCTTTCTCATGGCTTTTTAAATTTGCAGAATTAGTAAATCATCTCTTCTCTGAAATTCTCAACAATAGATGAGAAAGAGTTGCCGACTGACTGACCCAGCCCGCATTTGGCAGTAAACTGCATAGTCTCGGCCAGTTTTAGCATTTTGTCGAGATACTGGGCATTTTTTTCTCCGCGTTTGACGGCCTTTATTCCCTTAAGGAGCTGCTGGCATCCGACACGACAAGGGGTACACTGCCCGCAGGACTCTTCGGCAAAGAAATTGAGATAGTTGTCCAGCACATTGAACATTGAACGGGAACTGTTAAAAAGCATCATCGAACCTCCGGTTGGCAGGGATATTCCCACCAGCTTGCCCTGGAAGCCGATATTTGTTTCTGCAAATCTTTTTCGGGGTACCAGAAAACCGGAAGCACCACCAACCTGAACGGCTTTTGTGTCGTCATCGCCAAATTCCTCAACGAAATCGGCAAGACTCATTCCAAGTTCAAGTTCATAAATGCCTGGTTTTGGAGTATCTCCCGAAACGGAAAACAGTTTTGACCCTCTGGAATATTGTACTCCCAAATCATAAAACCGTTTTGAACCGTATTTAAAAATTGTATATGTATGAGCAAGAGTCTCTACATTGTTGATAACAGTAGGTTTGCCCATATATCCGAACGATGAGGGATACGGTGGCTTGTTTCTTGGTTCGCCGCGTTTACCTTCCATTGATTCGAAAAGAGCAGTTTCCTCTCCGCAGATATAGGCACCACTGCCCATAAAAATCTTAATTTTAAAATCAAATTTGATCTCTTTGCAGTAATACTCAAACTCATTTATTGCTTTGTTGAGTTCGTTCTGCAGGAAGAAGTACTCTCCGCGTAGATATATGAACCCGGTTCTGGCCCCGATTACATGCCCGCAAATTGCTATTGCAGTGAGCACTTTAAACGGAACTCTGGACAATATTTCCCTGTCCTTGAATGTGCCCGGTTCTCCTTCGTCGGCATTGCATATTACATATTTAACATCATTAACCTCTTCCGAGGTAACTTTCCATTTTAATCCTGTTGGAAATCCTGCACCGCCCCTGCCTTTTAATTCAGAGCTTATGAGTTCGTTAATCAGTTCATTCGGAGGGCGACTGATGCTCTTCCTGAGAACATCTTCCCAATCGTTTTCATTTTTAAAAATGAAATCGGCTCTTTTTAGTTGATAGCTAGTTGACATTTGGCCCTCCTTCAGTTGTTTGGTTCAAATATTCAGTCAGAATTTCACGAACTTTTTCCGGAGTAAGTTCGGTGTATACTTCGTTGTTGATGAGCATTGCCGGTGCTTTGTGGCAAAATCCGAGGCAATTTGTTTGTAAAAGAGAGAATTTCCCGTCGGGAGTAGTTTCCCCGACTTTTATTTTCAACATATCTTCGATTGCCAGCAATATCTGTTTCTCTCCCTTCATGGAACAAGTGATGGTTTTGCAAATCCGAATAACGTTTTTGCCCATTTTGGTGTATTCCAGAAATGAATAGAAGGTTGCTGTACCGTAAACTTCTGTCGCAGGCAGGTCAAGTTCACGGGCAATCTCAATCATTGAATATTCAGACAGATATTTCTCCTGTTCAACGACTCCCTGAAGAATCGGCAGCAGATTGTGCCTGTCCCGGCCATGTTGATCGGCAAGATCCTTGATTAGGTCAGTAATTGGTTTCATCCGAATTTAGTTAAGTTTAAGTGATTCAATTTTTATTGATATCAATCTAAGCACAAAGGCCAAAAAGTCAAGCATTTATCTTAACTTTTTGGCCTTTCTTAAACTGTTATATCCATTTTATTGAAGTATATTCTAATAAAAACGGGACACAGAAAAAATAACTACACGCAAGTTATATTGGGCAACAAAAAAAGGGCTATCCTGTATGTGCAAAATTTACACAGTAAATATACAAAAAAATATAATACTAAAGAAAGTTAGAACTTTCCATAGGGTATTTTACATCTCGGCTGTCTTAATAGTACAAGCAACAATTATCAATTTTTAAATTACACTGATATGAAAACCAGAATTAAACAAATTAAAGGGATTCTGATAGCAATTCTTTTAATATCGGGAATTACACCCGTAACGTTATGGTCTCAGGCCACAAAAGATTTCTATTCTGTTAAAGGCGTGGTAAAAGACAAAGTAACTCAAAAGACACTTGAGTATGCAAGTGTAACAATCACAGGAACAAATGAGGGAACTATTACGAACTCCCGCGGTGAATTTTCAATTAAGATTAAAAATTCAATGAACGCAAAGAGTGTGGAAATATCTCATTTGGGATATGCTACTTATCTAATGCCCGTAAACGGTGAAAGTGCCAGGGATGTAACAGTTTATCTTACACCAAAATCAAATCTTCTGGATGAGATAACCGTATATTCTCTTGATCCGCAGGAGCTTGTCGAGAAAGCTGTCAGCAAGATTAAAAATAACTACAGTGGAGAAGATAATATGCTTACCGGATTTTATCGCGAGACAATCCGCAAAAGACATAGTTATATAAACGTTTCCGAAGCCATTGTGGAAATTTTCAAATCTCCTTATACCCAAGGGCTGGATAGGGATAATGTACAAATTTATAAGGGCCGTAAGCTAATCAGCCCGAAAGTTCAGGATACTCTTCTGGTAAGACTTCTGGGCGGTCCGAATCTGTCCCTCTATATTGATGTTGTAAAAAATCCGGACCTGATGCTTAGCAAAGAAAACATTCCAAACTACAAGTATGAAATTGTGGAATCAATAATGATAAACGAAAGGCCTCATTACGTTGTCTCCTTCAAACCACAGGTTACTCTTCCTTACGCACTTTACTTTGGTAAGATGTATATAGATAAAGCAAGCCTTGCATTCTCAAGAATTGAGTTCAGCCTTAGCATGGATGACGAAGCAAAGGCAGCACAGGCAATTCTCAAGAGAAAACCTATGTCAATGCGCTTCAAGCCGGAAGAGGTATCATTCCTGGTTACTTATAAACTAAGAGATGGTCTGAGCAATCTTAACTATATCAGAAGCGAAGTGCGTTTCAAATGTGACTGGAGAAGAAGATTGTTCTCAACAAATTATTCAGTTGTATCTGAAACCGTTATTACAGGCGGAAGATCACAGGATGCCAAGAGAATTCCAAATAAACTTGCATTCAACGCAAATCAGTCTCTATCGGATAAAGTGACCAATTTCCTTGACGAAAACTTCTGGGAAGACTACAACATTATTGAACCGGAAGCTTCTCTCGAATCTGCTGTTAACAGACTAAAAAAACAATAAACAGCTAAAAATAAATACACATTTATTATCTTTGAAGTCAAATTAATATAATAGATGTATGCTCGACGACCTGCTGTTGTTAAAAAAGATAAAAGAGGGGGATATTAAATCATTCGAATACATTTTTCGGAAATATTACTCCTCTCTTATCTTTTTCGCAACAGGAATTACAGGCAGGACGGATGTGGCAGAAGAAATAATACAGGATTTGTTCTATGTTTTATGGAAGGAACACGAAAATTTGAATATTCTCCGTTCCTTAAAAGGGTACCTCTACGGAGCTGTTCGTAACCGGTCTCTTCAGTATTGCGAGAGACGCAAACTCGATGAAAAATACAGAGGTACAATTAATGCGGCAAGTGTTGAGATAACACCCACAGATGCTCAGGACGATATCGAATACAGAGAGCTGGAAGACGTTGTGAAGAAGACAATGGAAAAGATGCCCGAAAGAAGAAGAAAAATATTTAATATGCACCGCTTTGAAAATCTCAAGTATATGGAGATTGCAGAAATTCTCTCTTTATCTGTTAAAACAATTGAGGCAGAAATGGGCAAAGCGATTAAGACACTAAGAAAAGAAATTGATTATCATACAAGTATATAATGGCTACAATGGAAAACGATAATAATAGGGTTGACCGGGCATGGAACCGACTGCATTCACGCCTGGAACAGGATGGGCTGCTTGAAAGGAAAGCGGAGCCCCAACAACCAATATTCCGCCCTGTTGCTTTAAGATGGGCGGCAAGCCTTATAATTCTAATCACTGCAACACTATTCATTGTCCATGAGATGAAAACCACTCAGCCGGAGATGTTCACATTGCTTAATGGTGAAAAGAACTCGACATTTGTTACTACGCTTGAAGACGGATCTGTTGTATACCTGGCAGAAAACACATCTTTATCTTATCCCGAACATTTTCAGAAGAGCAGTCGTGAAGTATTTCTGGAAGGTGATGCATTTTTTGATATAAGCAAGAATCCGGAATCGCCATTCATTATTGAAACAGATATCATAAAAGTAAAAGTACTGGGAACATCTTTCAATGTTAAAACAGCCAATAAGGAATATTCGTCACTCTCTGTTAACACAGGGGTAGTTGAGGTTACTCTCAAAAAAGGTGGTAAAAGCACAAGGATAAAAGCCGGAGAGACAGTTCTTATTCAATCCGGCAGTTTAAAGGTAATACAAACTCAGGACCTTGAACAATTTGCCCGCTATATGAGCCGGATGCATTTTAAGGATGAGCGGCTGGAAGATGTAATCAGCGTAATCAACCGAAATTTTAAGGATGTGATTTTTGAAATTTCGCCAGATATTGAAGAACGCCTCTTAACTGCAACCTTTTCGCAAGATTCTCCGGATTCTCTTGTTCAGCTAATATGTTCCGCACTAAATCTTAAATACTCTCAGCAGCAAAACAGAATCAAGATATATAAATAATCCAGAAAGCGTGATATGATTAAGAGGGCAAGATACCTGCTTTGGTTGCTTCTTATAAGCTGTTCACTACTGCAACCGGCATCTCTTCCTGCGAAGGATAGTGAGGAGCCGGACATTGTGGTTCATCTTTCAAAAAGCAAAGGGAGCGTATATCACCTTTTAAATATAGTATCTGAGCAGTCCGGTTACATGTTTATATACGACAGTCAGCTTTTTGACAATGACAAAGTCGTAAAAATATCTGCAGGAAAATATTCTCTTACCGAAGCTGTTCACTTAATTACCGGGGATAACCGGCTTGAAATCCGCATCGTGGGCGATCACATACTTATTTACATCCCGGAACCGGTAGTCGTTTCGGCCCCAGTCGAAAAGGCAACAAGCGATGAACCTTTTTTTACTTTATCAGGATCTCTTAAAGATCGTGCAACAGGAGAGCCGGTCGTATATGGCTCAATTGGCGTTAGAGATATGTCGTACGGGACAGTTGCAAATCAGAACGGGGATTTTAAACTCATATTGCCTGACTCTCTCCGGCATGCTATAATTAAATTCTCACAGATTGGTTATATTTCCAGGGAGATTGATGCATCTTTGCTTTCCGGGCAGAATATTGTTTTCTATATGGATCAACGAGTCATTCCCCTGCAGGAAGTAGTTGTGAGGGTTGTTGATCCTTTGCGCACAATAAGGGAGATGATGAGCCGAAGGGCGCATAACTATTCCCGTGACCCTGTTTATCTCACAAATTTTTTTAGGGAAGGGATTGAATATAAAAAAAATATCAATTTAGTAGAGGCTGTATTGCTGGCTTATAAAACAGGATATCAAAGCAGTATATACAATGAGCAGCTTAAATTGCTCAAAATGCACAGGGCATATAATAACGAAGAAAAAGACACCCTTATTACAAGAATTAAATCAAGCCTCAATTCCTGTTTACTTTTGGACGTAGTAAAGAATCCGCCTGATTTTCTTTTATCTGATTATTCCGGACAGTACAAATTCTCTCACTCGGACATAACAACTATTGATGACCGGAGGGTTTATGTAATATCATTTGAGCAAAACGAGCTTGTTTTTGACCCTCTGTATAAGGGCAAACTATATATTGACGCAGAAAATTATGCACTTGTAATGGCTCGTTTTGAGATTAATCCATTGTATGTAAGAAAAAAAGCAGATGATTTAGTTTTAAAGAGAGGGAAAAATCTTGAGGTGACTCCGGAAAATGTGGTCTACGAAGTGTCTTACAAGCCTTTTAACGGAACGTATTACATAAATCATATAAGGGGAGACCTCAATTTTAAAATAAGGAAGAAGAACAAGCTTTTCAGCTCAAATTTACACGTGTGGTTCGAGATGGTAAATTGTAAAATAGATACCCTTGATGTCAGGCGTTTTCTTAATAACGACAAACTCCCTACGAGAGATGTATTCTCTGAGACAAGTTTTGTTTATGACAAAGATTTTTGGGAGCACTTTAATGTCATATTGCCGGAGGATAAATTAAGGGACCTTGTTCAGAAGTATGATTTCGGCCCGAGTACAAAAAAATAGCTTTTTTCAAAAAATATAGCTATATTTTCAGTGGGTATTTAATATTTGAAAGATATGAAATCCACTTCAGAAACTTTCGATAGAAAACCTGCGGTCGCAGGTATGTTTTATCCGGCAGAACCCGATAAACTGCAACAGGCACTTGATGGCCTCTTTGCAGATGCTTTGCCAAAACAATGCAGCAATGTAAGAGCTATTATATGCCCGCACGCCGGATATGTCTTTTCCGGAGGAGTTGCTGCATCTGCTTTCAATCAGATAGACAGAAATATTGTTTATAAAAGGGTATTTATAATTGCATCTTCCCATCAGGTCAGCTTCGAAGGGGCCGCGATATACTGTGCAGGAGATTTTGAGATGCCCCATGGGAAGGTTAAGGTTGACACAACATTTGGCAAAATGCTGGTCGGCGGCAATCCGGATGTTTTCACCTCCGATATCGGCCCTCACCAAAACGAACATAGTCTTGAAGTGCAACTCCCTTTTTTAAATTATGTCCTCAAAAATAACTATTGCATTGTTCCGGTAGTAATTGGAACATCAGATCCGGAAGTATGCAAAAAGATTGCCCTGGCATTGAAACCATATTTTACGTCTGAAAATCTGTTCGTCATAAGCTCCGATTTTTCCCATTATCCTAATTATGAAGATGCTCAAAGAGTCGATGCAATAACAAAAGAGGCAATTCTCACAAACAACCCGGAAAAACTGCTTTTTACCCTTAAACGCAACGCCGGCAAACAGATTCTCCATCTTACAACGAGCCTTTGCGGATGGACATCGGTACTTACATTGCTCTACATAACCCACGATATGGATTCGGTGGAATACTCTGCGATTGATTATAAAAACTCGGGTGACGCTGAATACTATGGAGAAAAGAGGAAGGTTGTCGGGTACTGGGGAATTGCCGTATCTGAAAAGAAGATTACCGGCAGCGATTTTCAACTCACCGGCTCCGAAAAAAAGACACTATTGAAGATTGCGCATGAGTCGGTAAATTCGGTTGTCCTTCACGGGAAAAAGAATAAACTCAACCCGGATGACTTTTCATCTGTTCTTAAAACAAAATGCGGGGCATTTGTAACACTTTACAAAAATGGCGAGCTCAGAGGTTGCCTTGGGCGACTCAGAGGAGATTTGCCACTTTACAAAATCATTCAGGACATGGCAACTTCCGTTTCCATATTCGATTATCGTTTTCCACCGGTGGAACAGGACGAGTTGCCAGAAATAGAGATTGAAATTTCTGTTCTTTCTCCTCTTAAAAAGATAAACAGTGTTTCGGAAATTGAACTCGGGAAGCATGGCGTCTTTATGGAAAAAGGAGAACACTCCGGAGTGTTCCTGCCTCAGGTTGCCACTGAAACAGGCTGGAGTATGGAAGAGTTTCTTGGACATTGTTCAAGGGATAAGGCCGGTTTAGGCTGGGAAGGATGGAAAACGGCCGAAATCTATATTTTTACAGCCACTGTTTTTAGCTGATTACGCCCACACTCCGGAGATTACCTCTCCGCAGTACCTGCATAAACCCTTCCAAAACGGATTTTTTTCGTCCGGGTTAGCTTTAATATAATTTTGCTTAACCAGATAACCTTCCCGTTCTACTAACCTGTGCCCGCAAGCCGGACAAGATGTGTTTTCTCCGTGCAAGTCAGGAATATTGCCGATATATACATATTTTATCCCAGCTTTTTCTGCTATCTCCCTGGCTTTAACTAAGCTTCTTTCCGGAGTAGGTAGAAGTTGTGAAAACCTGTAAGCCGGGAAAAAACGGCTAAAATGCAGTGGCGTGTCATTAAACCCATTATCTGCCAGCCAATCGCACATAGCCTTAATCATTTCCGGGCTATCCGACCACCCGGGGATAATAAGATTGGTTATCTCAAGCCAGACTCCATTTTTCTTAAGCGTTTTCAAAGTGTCGAGAACGGGCTGCAATTTACCCCCTGTCAACCTTTTATATATAAAATCGTCGAAACATTTAAGGTCAATATTAGCGGCATTCAACCATTTGCAAAGTTCCAGCAAAGGTTTTTCATTTACGTAACCATTGGAAATAAGAACCGTTTTTACACCTTTTCCGATGGCAATTTTAGCGATATCGAAAATGTATTCATAGAAAACAGTCGGCTCCGTATAGGTAAAGGCAATGCTTCCTGTATTGTGATGTAAGGCCTCTTTCACGATATCTTCAGGAGATAGATTGTATCTCCTTTGTTCAAATGGAAATTCCTGAGATATGGACCAATTCTGGCAGTTAAGGCAGTGAAAATTGCATCCTGCAGTGGCAAGCGAATAGATTTTGGATCCCGGGAAAAAGTGAAACAGGGGCTTCTTTTCGATTGGATCTACAGAAATAGAGCAAGGATTTCCGTAAGACAAAGAATATAACTCTCCTCCAAAATTTACTCTTGTCCTGCAAATCCCTGTTTTACCATCCTGTAATATGCAACAATGCGGGCAAAGTATACACCTTACAGTATCTCCCGCAAGCTTTTCGCGATAGTTTGCCGGATGGCATCCCTTTTCCTGATAATTTTGTTTTTCCATTTAATGGAAATGATTTATAAAATGAGATTCTCCGTTTTTGCCTTTACCTCATTAATAAGATCCCGGGGATCAATATAAAGTTGCAATCCACGTTTCCCGGCACTAATATAAATTTGTGAAAAGCTAAGGCAGGTTTCGTGTATATAAGTAGGGAACTGTTTCTTCATTCCGATAGGAGAGCAGGCCCCCCTAATATATCCTGTAACCGGGAGCAGCTCTTTCATTGGAATCATTTCACAACTTTTATTGTCCGAAACCTTTGCAGCCTTTTTCAGGTCGACCTCCTCTGCTCCAGGAATAACACAAACAAAATATCCTGTTTTGTCGCCTTTAAGAACAAGGGTTTTAAACACCATTTCAACAGGTTGATTAAGTTGTTCCGCAACATGAACCGCACCCAGGTCTTTTTCGTCTACCTCGTAAGGGATTAGTTCATATTTTATTTTTGCCTTGTCAAGCAATCTGGCTGCGTTAGTCTTATCAATCTTCATTTAAATATCAAGTATTCCAACTGCTCTCACTGGAGAACCATCACTGTTTTCAATTTTAAGCGGCAGACATGAAAAAAGGAAAGAGTATCCCGGAAGCATGTCTAAATTACACAAATTCTCTATAATTATTAAATCTTTACTAAGTATTATCTTATGATTCGGTAAGTCGGACGCTTCAACTGGATCGGCAGAGATGCAATCGAATCCAATACCCTTAATGCTGAAATTACAAAGCCATGATGCAGCTTCTGAAGATAATGACGGAAAATCAGTAAAGTAGTTCTCATTGCCCCATCTTTTGTCCCACCCGGTTTTAAACAGAACAAAATTACAACCTTCAATTTCCACAGAGTGTTTTTCCAAAACTTCTTTCTCAATTTTCCCCGAAGTACATTTTGTTACATCAACAACCAGCCCTTTACCAGCGAATTTATCGGCAGAGAACATATCCAGCGTATTTCTGCCTTGCAGGATATGCCCCGGAGCATCAATATGCGTTCCGGTATGCGAGAAGAAAGAGAGCAGTTTTTCTGCAAATCCATCCTTCTCAATAGTTGTAGCATCTTTTATTACAGGAGGTTCAGTTCCTGGATAAACCGGCATTTCGGAAGAAATAGTTTGTGTTAAATCAATAATTTTCATGTAATAAATTTATGGCGAATAACCTGTTAATGCAAATATTTGAATAATGGATTTAAAATAAATATACATTTGTCGGCTAATTTTTAAATCAATGAGAAAAAGTGTCAGGTCTATCCGGCAAAAAATATTCAGGCATCTTAGGTATGACTTTGAAACATTGCTGACATTTGGATTTACATCAAGTCATCCATATCGTCAGTTATCTCTCGGGTACTTTACTTATATTGTTTTTGGTACTATACTTCTTTGTATCCCATTCATGACCAATATGAATGTTAATGTACTGGATCATGTATTTACTGCAACTTCTGCAATTTCAACAACAGGCTTGTCTACGGTAGATGTTTCTAATGCTTACAGCCTTTGGGGGCAGATTGTAATTCTCATTCTGATACAGCTAGGCGGAATTGGATATATGACAATGAGCTCTTTTGTCATGCTCCGGCTCACAAAGCATTTTACAATGATTAAAAAAAATATTATTGAAGCGGAATTTTCAATTCCGGGGAACATTAATATCAACAATCTGGTTCAAAGCATTGTCTATTTTACTTTTATCCTTGAGTTTATAGGAGCAGTTCTATTATATATATTTTTTACTCTGAGCGGGGCAACTGACCCGCTCTGGAGTGCAATATTTCATAGCGTCTCTTCCTTTTGTACTGCAGGATTCAGTATTTATAGCGATAATCTTATGCAGTTTGATACTAACATCGGGGTTAATGTCGTAATTATGATTTTAAGCTATGCAGGGGCCATGGGTTTTATTGTGATGATAGATTTGTGGAAAAAGTTTACCGTAAAAAAGTACGAAATAAGTTTCTCCACAAAGATTATCGCTTTTATTACTTTAATCCTGTCTGTTTGGGGTACTGCTCAAATGTATTTTTGGGAACCCGAACTGGCAAGTTACTCTCCATTTAACCGGTTTCTTATTTCCCTGTTCCAGACAATGTCTGCATTAACCACTGTAGGATATAATACTGTTAATATTGGTAACATGCTGCCAATAACCTTAATGACAACCACACTGATTATGTATTTTGGCGCATCACCTTCCGGTACAGGCGGTGGTCTCAAATCGACGACAACATCAGCAGTTTTTGCATTTGTTAAAAGCAAATTAAGCCTTCAGCGGGATGTGTTTTTATTTAATCGCCGGATACCAACATACAGAGTAGATAACGCTCTCACCACATTTATTTTGTACTCATTTGTACTGATAACCGGATCCTACATATTAACGGCAACAGAAAAGGGGACAGATTATATCCAACTAATTTTTGAAGCAGCATCAGCTCTGGGCACTGTTGGTCTTAGTACAGGAATTGCATTCGATTTGTCTTCTGCAGGCAAGATTGTTCTTATTGTACTTATGTATTTTGGCCGAGTGGGAGTGCTCACAATTGGTTTCGCCATGTTGATGCGGATGAAGAAAAAAACCAAAGAAATCTTTAAGGAAGATGATCTTGTAGTTTAATTTTAAAGTGAAACCATAATTTAATGTAAAATTAATATTATCTTTATTACGCTTTGTCCCAGAGATTGTTACTTAATATTAATTTAACACATTGGATTATGAATCAGTTTTCACTTAAGAGGGTTTTAGCAATTACATGTATTGCAACAATTTGTTTTTCTGGTTGCAAGAAAGATGGTCCAGACGGTCCGGATAATAATAATCAAATTAATACCTATTCCGGATCAGGTTCTTATGGCGATTTAATTACATTTGACATTAATCATACAACCAAATCCTACACGACCCGTAATGAAACGACCGGCCAGTCTTCTTCGGGGACATACACTCTTTTAGGAGAAAATCTTCTGGGTATTTATAAGATTACATCAAATCAGAAAACATATTTTGCTGTTGAATTAAATGATAAGTTTTTAGCGGCAAATTTCCCAACAGGCAATCCACAAAATAATTTATCCGTGGGTATTACTTCTGAAATAGACAACAGCAGTAATATGGCAAATATCGCCGGAAATTATTCTTATATTGAAGTTGATGCTGCGGGTTATTATGATAATGGAGAATATAAAGAGTGGGGAGTGCTAACCATTCAGTCAAATGGAGCATTCAAAGGCAAAGCATACGCAACAGGAGGGCCATATCCTGTTGCAAAAATGGTTTCTCCGGAAGAGTTTACCGGTTTTCCAATTCCTGCCGGAACCCACGATTTTGACGGAACATTTGCAATAGATGCTACCCATAAAGAACGGCTTACAGTTGCTCTTAATAACGCACCAGGAGCAGATTATCATGGCTTTGTATATGCGACATCAACAGAAGGAGTAATAATCCTTGACGAGGGTGTGGGAAAAGGCTTTATAATAGCGATTAAAGTTAATCCATCTTCTTCATTGGCCAGTGTTGCAGGATCTTATAAATACATTACTTATCTGAATGGCAGTATTCCCGTTGGTGGAAATGCAACAATACTGGCAACAGGCAGCGGAACCTATACTCAAATGTTCCAGAATGGCACAATTGAAAACGGTACTATACAAAATTTTACTCAATGCCCAAATATTAAGAATCTTTACTACGGGAACATGTACAGTACACAACTTGATGGAAAGGTATATGTGTGCATAATTGGCGACATCTTTTTCAACTTTGCATTTAAGACAAACGGGAAATTTGCTTTTTACGGAGCAGGAGGAAAGTTATAAAATATTCTTCTATACTCGAAAATGTTGAGGAATTTTATTAGCAGAGAAATCTCAATTGAAGCCTGGCAATAATCTTTCAGATTTCTTCTTTTGTTTTGGCAAGCTATATTATTAACAGGAATTCAAGAGCGGTTCAAAAAGTCGTGACAAACAGTACGATAAAATATTTATTATTGTGTTTGAGAAAATATTTTTATAATTAAATATTTTATATATTTACACTACATGTATCATCGCAGGATCCATTACGTAGAATGAACCTTGGTGCAATCGGATGATAAGGGTTAAGAAATTATTTTGTTCCTTTTTTCCTTATATTAATTTAAAAACCAATTGCTTATGGATGCATTTATTGGAGAAATCCGAGCGTTTGCCAACACATTCTATCCTATGGGATGGCTGCCTTGCAATGGTGACCGCGTTTCTTTGCAAGAGTATCAGGTACTCTTTTCAATTATTGGGGCGTATTATGGCCCAACAGATAACCGAACTTATTTTACGCTGCCTAACCTTCGAGGTACTGCGCTCGTTGGTGCCGGAAGAAATCCTCAGGGAACCCTTAATCTGTCCCTTGGTGAAAACACAGGAACAGAAACGGTTGCACTCACGACCAACGAACTCCCTGCACACTCGCACACATTTAATGGTGGAGTTGGGACTGATCCAAGCCAGATGCTTGCTGCCCCCGATGTTACAGGGACTTCAGCTATTTCAAATTTTGGGTATAAAAATTCTGCCGGGTCTCAGGTAAACACAACCGGTTATGTAACTCAGCCGACTACGCCTGTTATACTCAATCCGGGCACCATCGCTCCTGCCGGAGGGAACACTCAGGCAGCCAGTGTAGCACATGATAACATGGCCCCATATCTGGCCATCAACTATTACATCTGCGCCACAGATGGATTTTATCCCGAAAGACCTTAACCATTTTTTAAATCATAACAGTCATGACAGATAATTATTTGGGCGAAATTCGTCTTTTTGGTTTCGGCTTTGCTCCTCAAGGCTGGCATCTTTGTGATGGCAGTATACTTAATATACGGCAATATACTGCTCTTTTTTCTTTGATAGGGATTACATATGGCGGAGATGGTACTAATACATTTGCACTGCCCGACCTTAGAGGCAGAACGGCCATTGATATGGGACAAAACAATTTAAACTCGGCATATTATAAACTTGGTCAAGCCAAAGGTAAAGAAGGCGTAACTCTGGTTACTCAGGAAATGCCAAAACATAACCATTCGATGATGGTAGACAACAACAGTGGCAGTAAAGGTATTGTTGGCAATATTTTGGCAATTCCTACTAAAGGTGATGTACAAGTCAATATTTATAATCCCAGCAATACAACCGTTGCTCCATTAAGCCCGGACACTGTCGATAACAAAGGCGGCGGCGGTGCTCATAACAACATGCAACCGTTTCTTGCTGTCAATTATTGTATAGCTACAATGGGTATCTATCCACCAAGACCTTAAACAAGAAATATTAATATTCAAAATCAACCATTATGGAAGGAATTACAGGAGAAATCCGAGCTTTTGCCGGTAACTTTGCACCCGTCAATTGGTTAATGTGCGATGGAAGCCTGCAATCTATTGATGCATACCAAGTTTTGTTTGCTCTGCTTGGAACCACATATGGCGGCGATGGCGCAACCAATTTTGCCTTACCAGATTTGCGTGGGAGGCTTGCTATTGGACAGGGACAAGGCGTGGATAAAGATTCAAATCTACCACTGACGCCAAGAATTATTGGCTCTAAAGGTGGTAATGAAGAAGTTTCACTTACCGAAGCTTCTATGCCGGCACATGCCCATACAGTAATCGCAAGTACAGTAGCCACTGATAGTGTTACAAATCCATCTTCAATAACCTATTTGGGCCCGACTTATACTGCCGCAGGTGCATCTGTAGGGTATATACCATCTACAGCTACTGGTTTTGCAAAAAAATCGATGGATGAAACAACTGTCCAAAACACGGGTCAGAGTGAGCCCCATAATAATGTTATGCCAATTTTGGCTATCAATTACATTATTTGTTTCAACGGAGTTTTTCCATCGCGTCAGTAAACGAGTATGCGCATAGGCATCGTATCAGATTCAGATTCTTTAATACCGCTGGTATACACACTTGCAGTTCAAAAGCTGCAAGTGTGTATATATTTTGTTCCATCAAATGATTCTTTTATCAATCAAAAAGTAAGGGCGTTCGCGAAACAAATCAATCTGTCAATTACCGAAGAAAGAAACAAAGACAGGGATTTATACATCTGGCTTAATAAAAACACCTTTGATGTTAGTTTTATAATCGGATACAAACATTTTATCAAGATGGACAGATTGCAATGCAATACGCAACTTTTTAATATCCACTTTAGTCCGTTACCTTCTTTTAGGGGGCCAACGCCTGTTTTTTGGCAATTAAAGCATGGTGTTGAGAAATTAGGTTTGTGTATCCATCGCCTCTCGGATAAATTTGATGAGGGGGAAGTTGTTTGGGTAAATGATACGATGAACTATGAATATTTCAATTGCAAGCTGGCCACGCAACTGCTTAGCCAGCTTTGTGTGGAAGGAGCCTTGTCTATAGTTCGGCTAATAACGAATGGTATGCCGGTGCCGGCAATAGATAGAAGTCATATCAAACCTATCTGCCAAAAACGCCCGGGCTTGAATGATGTACTGATAAACTGGCAAGAGATGGATGCGGTGGAGATTTGCAACCTTATACGCGCCTGTAACCCTTGGAACAAAGGAGCAATAACCTCTTTTAAGGGACAGGAGGTAAAACTGATGGATGCCCTTGCTGTAAAGCATAATCGAGGAGAAGCTGACAAGGCCGGTACAGTCGTGAAATGTGATATGGATTTCGTTGTTCAATGTAGAGACAATAGTCTTTTAAAAATTAATATGCTGTTTTTCCAGGATAGTTATATTGCATCATATCAATGTTCATCAATGGGTTTTCATAAAGGAGATTATTTTTCATGAAAAACGAATAGTATAAAAAAATGATTTTAATCGAGATATCTAATAATTAGAATTATGGAGAAGGAAGAAATTATCAAAAAGACATGGGAAACGCCGGAAATTGTGGATTTGGACATCGATATGACCGCTAGTGGGCCTTATGCTTATGCTCCGGAGTCGTCAAGTGGGTCTAGTAGTTAGCAATAATGAAATATGGAATTTCCTGTTTCGTCTGTAAAAATAATATTCACTAAACGTCGAAGCGATGTTGGGGATATTAAAAAGTATAACTTTTCCCGTCCTCATTTTAAAATTGACGAAGATGATTTCTTGCTAGACTTAAATGGTATTGCTTGCTACCGAATACAAAAAGGATGTCGAATATTAATCTATCCTTATGACGAATCAGATTCTTCATCAGTTAAAACTTTTCTACTCGGATCGATACTTGGTGTAGTACTACATCAAAAAGGGATTCTTCCTTTTCATGGCAGTTCTTTTTCATATAAAGAAAAAGGAATAATTATTTGTGGTCACTCAGGCGCAGGGAAATCTTCAGTAACAGCGGCTTTTTGCCAAAAAGCCGCTACTTTAATAAATGATGATATTACTCCAGTATGCGTAGCAACTTCAAAAATCACAATAATACCTTTAAATACGCATATTAAACTATGGGATGATTCACTTAAGAGGTTGCAGATAAACCAGGATGAGTTGGAAAGAATCAGGCCTAATATGGATAAATTTTACCTCCCCTGGGAGAAATCACACTCATCTGAACAGGCGTTGACTCATTTATTCATACTCTTTACACACCAGAAAAATGATTTTATTGCAAGAGATCTTGACGGAATAGAAAAATATAATGCTCTCCGAAGCCAAATATACCGGAGAATATATTTAAAAGGGATGCCAGAGACTGAGAAAAAATATTTCAAACAACTTTTTTCTTTAGCAGCAAACGTTCGGGTCACCAATATTTTCAGGCCAAAACTCTGTGACATTTATGAAACTAAGCAATTTATTGAAAAAATAATTAATGGATGAATAATATCGTTTGGCTGGTTTCTTATCCAAAGTCGGGAAACACTTGGTTTCGCATGTTTTTATCCAACTACATGAAAAATGGTCTGAATCCGTCAACGCTGGAAGAAATTGAATCATCATCTATCGCCAGCAATGCTGTTGATTTTGAAGAAATTATTGCACTTAATCCATTTGAACTAACAGCGGACGAAGTGGATTTATACCGCCCGGATGTGTACCGGGCTTTATCTGAAGAGGCACAAAAAAATTGCGAAACAATCTATAAGAAGACACATGATGCCTATACGCTTAACAATAAAAATGAACCGCTTTTCCCCAAAGAGGTAAGTAAATGCGCTATCTATTTTGTACGGAATCCACTGGATGTTTGTGTTTCTTATTCAAACCACAGTGTCAAAGAAATTCAGAATACAATCGCTTTTTTATTGAATGAAGAAGCCAGTTTGGCAGGTACAAAAAGTGGGCAACTGCGACAAATACTGATGTCGTGGAAAAGTCATGTACAGAGCTGGAATAGCCAAATCATGATTCCTGTCCATTTTATACGTTACGAAGATATGATTCAAATGCCGATAGAAACTTTCGGGAGCATTGTTAATTCTTTGGAATTAGGATTTGAAAAAGAGCGACTTGAAAAGGCCATCCTCAACAGCGACTTTAAAATTTTGCAGCAGATGGAGCAGGGTAATGGATTTCGTGAGCGATTGCAAAATTGCAAACAGTTTTTCTGGAAGGGCAAAATAGGAAATTATCGCGATTATCTTTCAGAAGAACAAATAAACAGAATCGTTGATTACAATTATGACACAATGAGACAATTTGGTTACATTGATGAACAAGGAAGACTTACAGTGTAGGATTGTAAATTGGATTATGAATTTTAAGAAACAGAGATATGGAAAAATACTGCAGAAGTACACAAATTATCGATGGAGAACTGGATAGCAATCAAATAATGATGCATCTTGAAAGAGGGAAATATTTTGGTTTGAATCCGGTGGGAAAACGAATATGGGAACTGATTGAAACTCCTAAAAGTTTGCAGGAAATCACTAAGGTTCTTATGTTGGAATTTGATGTGACAGAAGAAATATGTACGAATGAAGTTATAACTTTTCTTGACAAAACAATAAAAAATGACGTTGTGGTCAAATATGAATAGTATTAGTAAATTCATCCATTTGCCGGGAGTAGATAAGAGATTATTGTTTGAAGCTCTTTTTTTTCTCTATTTTTCTAAGTGTATTCTTTTTCTCTTTCCATTTAAGGTTTGCATTAAATTGTTAAAGCCATTGGAAAGTATTATCGAAAAAAATGATAGCACTTGCGTGCGAAAAATTAGAGCCGCCATGTTCCGGACAAATAAACTGGCATTTTGGAAAAATATCTGTCTGGTTAAATCTTTTGCTGCCAGATTGATGCTTCAACGTCGTAATATTAGTTCCATCTTGTATCTCGGTTTGCAAATGAAAGGCCGGAAAGAGCTTATAGCACATGCCTGGCTAATATCTGGAAATATATACATTACCCCGAAAGGGTCTGCCAAATTCAAGGAAATTTTTAGCGTTTAATCTTATCAAAACTGCACTAAAATGAGCTTTATCTATGGCATAATAAATATGGATAATTCACCTGTCGATTCTAAAGATATCAGGAATTTGGCTGAGGCCCTTAAATGGGATAAATTTATTGACCATACAGAAATACATGGAAGTCTTGCTTTGGGATATTGCTATCACGCGCAGCGAAAAGAAAAAGCGGGCATTTATATTGATGGGGATTTGATTGTATTGGCAGATATTCGTATTTACAATAATAACCAGCTGCAAGAAACCTTTGAATATACATCGCCGCAGGAAGTATTTGCGAAGGCATACAGAAAATGGGGAGCTGATTGTGCAAATCATATTAATGGGGATTTTGCAGTTGTCGTGATTGACATTAAAAAAAATGAGGTTCTTTTGTTTCGGGATCACATAGGGACGCGACCTTTAGTTTATTGGCACGCTGGCAGTCAATTGATTATTGCGTCCCACGAATTCGGACTGGCAAAATCCGGCTTATTGCCGCTATCCCTTTCAGAACGGAAACTGATTGATCGATATTTCAGGTTTAGGAATTTGTATTGTGAAACTTTTTTTCAAAATGTATTGAAAGTCGTACCCGGACACTGGGTTCGATACACTGCTGATGGACATTCCAAATCGACTTCTTACTGGAATCCGGAGAAAATCCCCAAAAACAAGACGATCTCCTTCGAATCGGCAGTATCCCAATTGCGGGAATTAATTGTAAATGCAACCCTTCGCAGGATGGAATCATGCAAAATTGGGCTACATGTTAGTGGTGGCCTTGACTCTTGTGGCGTATCTTCTATTGTTGCCGACCACACATCCGATAAGAGTATGCTGGTAGGTTATTCCTGGACTCCGGAAATATTTGAAGATACAGCAGAGGGGGTCAATGAAAGGGAGTTCATTGATGCGTTTTCTGAGGATAAAAAAGTTTTAGTAAAATACTTGAAACTTGACGATTACGAAACCGTTAAAAATGCCATTTTACCTGAGTTTGAAAATCAACATATAGAACATCCGGTTATGCAGATGGCCGGGAAGGATGATATTAAGATTCTCTTTAGTGGCTGGGGTGGAGATGAATTTGTTTCTCTCAGTACCAGAGGAACGTTCAATCATCTGTTTTTTCGATTTAAATGGGGGACATTGCTAAAATTTATCAGGAGGTTAGGTGTTAAATCCTCAATTTATAAATTCCGTATGGATGTACTCCCTTTGCTAATTCCATTTGGACCATTACCTGTCAACAGGGCAGAGTATACAGATTGGTCCATCCTCCGTTTGCTGAAATTATCATTTATCCAGAAGCATTGGAAACAGCTTTTTTTTCATCGACGAAAAAATATTTTCGGATATGGAAACCGAACTCAGTTCATGCTAAACTTATTAAAAAGTTATCATCTTCCGGAGAGGATGGATTCCTGGGCCATCAACGCCGAACGCTATGGTTTCGAGTATAAGTATCCATTGCTCGATAAGGACGTTCTGGAATTTTGGTTTAGCATTCCTGTTGAATACACCTACAAAGACTTTCGTCCCCGCTTGCTTTATCGGGAAGCAATGAAAGGCATACTTACAGAAAAGATTCGTATACGAGGTGAAAAAGGAGAGGCCCTGAGGATTGCTTTTTCTCAGAGAGAACGTATAAATGGTAAAAATTACTTAGAGTACTTGTTTTATTCTCTGAATCATAATGATCATCTCCCATTTTTTAAACCGGATGCATTCAAAAAAATATTCAATCAAACGAACAAGAACCTTTCTTTAAAAAATTTCAGAAATATGGATAAATACACGCTTTATCTTCGCTACGTGGCTTTGGTAAAAAAATATATTCCAAGTCAAGATTTGACAAACGTCAGGTAATATCAGTCTCTTCTACCTTATAAGCAACTCAATAACCGCTCCAGTATTCTCTCAACAGACTCTTCCACAGCCTCCTTATCTGTCTTAAGGTGCAGTGATGGTTTTTCTGGTTTTTCATACGGAGCATCTACGCCAGTGAGCCCAGCGATTTTTCCGTTGGCAAACTTCGCGTATAAACCTTTCGGGTCGCGTTTCTTGCAGACTTCGATGTCGGCATCTACATAAATCTCAAGAAAGTTTTTTTCAACTATTCCTGCGGCTTGTTCCCGATCTTTCCGATAAGGAGATATGAATGCCGCAATCACTACTATTCCCGCGTTATTCATCAGCTTTGCAACCTCGGCTGCCCTGCGGATATTTTCACATCGGTCATCAGGGGAAAATCCCAAATCTGAGTTCAGCCCATGACGCAGGTTATCTCCATCCAGAATGTAGGCATGTATGCCCCGTTCAAATAATTTAGATTCAAGCAAACGAGCAATTGTAGACTTTCCGGAGCCACTTAGCCCAGTCAACCAGACGGTTGCCGGCTTATGGCCAGAAAGGGCCTCTCTTTGTTCGGGGGTAACGATACTCTCTTCCCTGAAGATGTATCGTTTCTCTGGTTCTTTCTGCGCTCTTTCTGCCACTTGGTCAAGTATTATGCCTCCTCCGCTTGTCTTGTTGCTGTTACGGTCTATTAGTATAAAAGAGCCCATTATCTTGTTCCTTCTGAAAGAATCGCAGATTAACAGCCGCTGAAGAGCTAGTTCAACCCGGCCTATATCATTCAATTTAAGATTTAATGAAGGTGAACGAGTTATTTCATTTATGTTATATTTATAACGAATCGATTTAATTTTTACAGGAATATTTTGTGTATTACATTTTAGCAAGTATTCGCTACCCACCTTAGCTGGAATGTCATCCATCCAGACAATCATTGACTCAAGTTCATTTATTTCAGCGGGTGCATTGTTCGGCTTTGCCAAAACCATTCCTCTTGAAATATCCACATCATCTTCCGTTGTGAGCACAACAGGCATTGGAGCAAAGGCCTCTTCCCGTTGTCCATCGAATGTTTCAATACTTTTTATCGTTGTTCTTTTATGTGAGGGCAAAATAAGGACTTCGTCTCCTTTACGGACAATTCCAGAAGCTATACTGCCGGCATATCCCCGAAACGAGGAATTTGCTCTGATTACATATTGTACTGGGAAACGGAAGTCAATTAAATTACGGTCATTGGCTATTTGCACATTTTCAAGATAATTTAGCAGGGGACCACCCATAAACCAGTTCATTTCTATGGATGGTGTCACAACATTTTCTCCGGAAAGGGCGGAGATAGGAATAAAATGGACAGAGTCAATTGCAAGTTTTTTTGAAAAGGAGAGATAGTCACTCTGGATAGATTCGAAAATATTCTGTTCGTAGCCAACGAGGTCCATTTTATTGACTACGACTACAATATTTCTTATTCCCATTATTGTCGCTATGAGACTATGCCGGCGAGTCTGCACTTTCACTCCATTTTGGGCATCAATCAGTATAAGTGCCATTTCACAATGAGAAGCACCGGTTGCCATATTCCGCGTATATTGTTCGTGTCCCGGAGCATCACAAATAATAAAACTCTTTTTCTCGGTGGAAAAGTAGCGATATGCAACATCTATGGTTATTCCTTGTTCTCTTTCCGCCTTAAGGCCATCGGTTAGAAGCGATAAATCAATCTCGTTTTCGGTGGTATTAAAGATTTTGGAGTCTTTGTAAACGGCTTCCAAATGATCTTTGTAGATAAGGTGGGAGTCATAAAGCAGCCGGCCGATTAGTGTCGATTTTCCATCATCTACGCTGCCGGCAACTAGTAATCGAAGCATCTCTTTTTGCTCGTGGCGTTTAAGATAAGTTGAAAGATCACTGTCAATCAGCTCTTTTTCCCGAATGATATAGTCTGTAGTTGCTGGCTCCATTTTTCTAAAAATAACCCTCAATTTTTTTTTCTTCCATGCTGGCTTTCCCATCAAAGTCTATTACCCTGCCTTGCCTTTCAGATGTTGTTGCCAAAAGCATTTCGCGGACAATCTCATCTATTGTTGTTGCATTAGACTCAATTGCTCCTGTCAAAGGATAACAACCCAGAGTTCTGAAACGGATCTTTTTTTGGATTACATCTTCCCCCGGTTTTAGCTTAATTCTTTCGTCATCGGCCAAAATAATCATGCCGTCACGTTCAATTACAAATCTCTCTTTTGCAAAATACAAAGGGACAATTGGAATGGATTCCAGCTGAATATATCGCCAGATATCAAGTTCCGTCCAGTTTGATAATGGGAAAACGCGAATTGACTCCCCGTTCCTTATCTTAGTATTGTATACGTTCCACAATTCCGGACGCTGATTTTTTGGGTTCCATTGGTGGAATTCATCTCTGAAACTAAAAATACGCTCTTTTGCTCTTGATTTCTCTTCATCTCGCCTTGCTCCTCCAAGCGCCGCATCAAAATGGTATTGGTTCAGTGCCATTTTAAGGGCATCGGTTTTCATTATGCGAGTATGCATTTCGGAGCCATGGTCTAAAGGGTTGATGTTTTGCGCAAGGCCGTCGGGATTTGTGAAAACGATGAGGTCAAAGCCTATTTCATTACACATCCTCTCACGAAAGTCAATCATCTCTCTAAATTTCCATTTTGTGTCCACATGCATTAGTGGAAAGGGAATTCTATCTGGATAAAAGGCCTTTTGTGCCAGCCTCAACATTACGGAAGAGTCTTTGCCTATTGAATAAAGCATTACCGGCCGTTCAAATTCTGCCACCACTTCCCTTATTATGTGAATGGCTTCAGCTTCAAGATGCTTTATGTGAGTTATTCTATATTCCATTATGTCCTGTAATTAAGACAAAAATTTATACAGTGTAAGTAGCCCAAGTATAAGTGTAGCCCAACCGATAGCCTTTTTTAAAATTCCTTTGGGGAGAATTTTTATTGTTTTGGCGGCAGGTACAACACTTAGCATTGATCCCATACAAAGGGGAATTGCATAGAATAAATTAAGTGAGCCGCCCAACATAAAAAAAACGACAAGACCGGAAAAGCAGGTAAAACATTCACACAATGAGGTGATTACTATGGCCTCTTTCTCTTTAACTCCGGCTGTAAGCTGCCCTCCTGTCATCAAAGGGCCATATCCCCCTCCGGAGACCCCTTTATTGAAAGCAGCAACGGTACCAAGAATAAGTAACTTCGGCTTGCTGAGAGTTACTCTGGCCATTCCTCCGACCGACTTAAGGATTGGTTTGCGAAAATAAATGCTGTATATCAAATATATACCGATTAATGCAATCATTAACCCAATATATAGATTGGCGTAGTGCTGGCCAATTGATTTTAACTGACTGCCAAGAATAGTAGCGATTACAACTCCAATTACCGAAGGTATTGCCAGAAATAATACTGCAGTTTTAATATTCCTGTTCTCCTTTAAATTTACATTTCCCTCATTGTGATGGGCTATTCCTGCAAAGAAACCAGTCAGAAGTTCTGAAAGAAGTATTGCCGGGACTATGTCCTGCCGTAATAGTCCTAAGGTGAGCAAAAGGGGCGTAAGTGTCGTGCCGTAGCCCATTCCCAGGGAACTGTCTATATACTCACAGAAGGCGGAAATAAAGAAAAGAGAGGCGACTATAAACCAGCTTGGTTTAATCAGACCAAGTGGACGATAATCCATAAAATAAACTGCAACTATTGCTGCTAATAACAGACACAAAGTCCAAATAGATGCGATTATTCTCTTATGATTCATATCGCTTTATTACTATTGTAAAAATAGTAATTATTAAGGTAATCTGTTTATTAATTAAATATCTTTGTTAATATAAATGAATCAGTCAAATGACAGATTTTTTGCATGACCGGAAATACCTTCGTGGGCGGCATCGTCTAAGCCATCAGCAAATAGATAGATTGCTTGGAGAGAATAGTGGTAAGAAATTTTTAAAGGAAAAACTAGACTGCATAAAAGCTGCAGAAAACTTTCTATCTGTTACAGATTTACTGAGAAATAATGAAATCCCATTCGTTTGCCTTAAAGGGGCAACTCTATCATATCGGATTTATAAAGAGCTATCAGTGAGGATTTCGCACGATATTGATATCTTGATAGATCTGAAAATTGTTGAAAAGGTTTTAGAAGTATTTCTTAATGACGGATTCAGCCTTACCGAAAGTTTTGTCTGGTCTCATAATAAGGCACAGCAAAAGATGATAACACACTCTGCACACCATCTGAGCCTATACAATAAGGAGAAGTGCTGTTGTGTTGAATTCCACTGGACGCTAATGCAGGGTCTTCCAGTTTCAGAAAAGAGATTAAAAACTATTATTGACAGGAATCTTACTGAAGAAAATATTTCGGGGCGAAAGTTCACTCTTTTGTCAAAAGAATTTGAACTTCTATTCTTGTTGATTCATGGGTCAAGGCATCAATGGAGCCGGTTGAAGTGGCTGATAGATATTAAAGAATATCCCATCAATGAGATAGATGAAGAGAAATTCTGTGAGCTTGCAAAAATGTTTAAGGCAGAACGTATTATTGGTCAGGTAAACTATCTTTTGAGAGAGTTTTTTTATTGTCAGTTGCCCTTCAAAGGAGATAACCATTTGCCGGAATTTTTTATTTGCATGCCTATGAGGGCTATTGCCGGAGAGATAAAAAAAGAGCAATCGATAGAGGATCATATCAACTCGCTTAGATACCATTTACTTATGTTCAGGGATTTATATTTTAAATGTAGAGTTATTGGCACTCTTTTTTTTAGTCCCAATGATATGACTATGATTGATTCTTCTTATAGAATAGTATATTATCTTTATAGACCATACAGTTTAATCAAAAGGAGAGTTTTTCATGCATGATAAATATTTCATACTTCATAGTTTTGGTCAATTTTTCAAATACAGTCCAATCAGGCTTATAGCTCTTTTCCTGATTACTCTGTTCTTGGGATTTACTCAGGGAATATCAATTGTTCTCTTAATTCCTTTGCTTGGATTACTTGATCCAGTTAGTACTTCATCTTCATCGAATAAATTGACAGACTTCTTAGACGAAATTCTTAGCAGAAATGATCTCAATCCAAACTTGACGGTTATTTTAGTATTATTTGCTCTCTGCCTTTTTTTAATAGCTGTTTTGAACTATTATCAATCGTTAATGCAGTATTCGTACCAACAGGAATTTTCATATCAGATGCGTAAACGTCTATATAAGAAGATTATTACAAGTGATTGGAGCTTTCTTAACGGCAAAAGCAAACATAATCACATTCAGGTACTTACTTCAGAAATTCCAAAGATGACAAATTACTATTACTTTTATCTTGGGCTTGCCACAAAGATAATTTTTATAGTAACACACGTTATTCTTGCTGCAATGATATCTTTGAAATTCACAGGATTTGTTGTTGCAATTGGACTTTTGATATTTGTAGTTTTGAGAGGTTATCTTAAAACGGCAACAACCCTTGGGGCAGGGAATATTCAAGCATCAAGAAAGATGCTTAAGCAGATTGATGACTTCTGGCAAACAGTCAAGATTGCAAAAGTCCATAACTCAGAAGAGTTTTATTACAAAAAGTTTGAAGAATCGAATTCTTTAATATTGGATAATCAGTGTAAACAGATAAAAAACAGGGCAATACCTCAGCTGCTTTTTACTCTGGCCGGAATTATATCTCTTATTGTTGTTGTATATCTTGCATATAGTATAATACATATTCCGCTTACTTCATTGTTCGTTCTCATTTTGCTTTTTGCAAGAATTTTTCCGCAGTTCAAGAGTACAAACAGTGATATGAATATGCTTGTTTCCTGTGTTGAGTCTGTAAAAATGGTTCTTGAGCTTGACAGAGAGATGATTGAACGGGAATTTGATAAAATAAGCAACTGTGAAAAAATTGAATTTAATGATCGGCTGGAAATAAGAAATCTTTATTTTTCATACAGACCAGAACATCCAATTTTCACAAATTTCTCTGAGTCCTTTCCTGCAAAGGCAATGACCGGAATCATCGGGAAGTCCGGATGTGGTAAAACCACTTTGATAGATATAATTGCAGGACTTCTTAAGATAGATGGAACTATTATTGTCGATGGCTTAAAACTTACTTCAGAGAAACTTCCGGCCTGGAGAAGTGAGATTGGATATCTTCCACAAGACTCTTTCTTTGTTGACGGAACCATAAGAGACAATCTTATCTGGGATACAGAAAGTTGTCCCGATGACAAATTAATTCTTGACATACTTAGAGAGCTGAATATGGATGATATCGTGTTGCAAAAGAAAAACGGACTCGACACCTACATTGCCAACTACCAATATTATTTTTCTGGTGGGGAGAGACAAAGATTGGCATTGGCGAGAGTACTTATCCGTAAACCGAAACTATTATTGCTCGACGAGGCTACTTCATCGCTTGATAAAGAGACTGAAGCACAAATTATGAAGAGTCTTGTCCACCTGAAGGAGAATGTCACCATCGTATTCGTGACCCACAGGCATTATTTGGAGTCCTATTTCGACAAGATTATTGATTTTAGGGGATAAGCTAGAAACTTTATTTCAGAGCACATTCGCGAAATGCGCTCTGCTCTTCTGATAAAAGATCTTAAATGATTATTTTTTTCTAAAGTCCGGCAATAATCTTCCGGATTTCTTCTTTTGTTTTACCTAGCTTTATTTGGATTTTTCCCAGCATCTCGTCTTCTTTACCATCTTCAAACATTAGGTCATTATCGGTTAAAATGGCAAATTTTTGTTTTAGTTTGCCTTTTTGCTCATTCCAGTTTCCTTTTAATTCCAGTGTTTCCATTTTCGTGTATTTTAAAATATAAAAATTACAATGCACAAAATTGGCCACAAAAAATCCTTAAATTGTTATACACTTCCTGAAATAAGTTATATTATTCACATTATTTGTCTTCCTTTTCTAATCCGGCTTTTTCCATTTTCTTTAACCAGAGAAAACTAAGGAATCCGAATAAAGCCATTCCTGCCAGGAAGATAGGGTAAGCGATTCTCCAGTGTTCCGGGCCTGTCATCATTGAAAATTCCGACATTCCGCCAACACCTGAAAGCAGAGTAAGGGGCATAAAAATGGTCGTGATAAATGTGAGCCGTCTCACAGTTGCATTAGTTTGGTTTGCCGAACGCGCCATCTGGTTGTTAAGCAGCGAAAGGTTCATCTCCATGAGGCTTGTTACAACCTCGCGGTATGTTTCGGTAAGTTCAAAAAACCTTGCCAGATGGTCGTATATATCACGGTAATGAAAAATGGCCTTGTCCTGTATATATGGGCAATCTTTACGGCATATTTTGAGCATTATTTCCCGCTCATGGAACAGACTTTTGCGAATAGTCAGCAAGTTTCGCCGCAAATGCTGCAAGTCGGAAAGACTAAATTTAACCAGGTCCTTCATCATCATGTCTTCAGCATTGTTTAGGTCATCTTCAACTGCTTCAACGGCAATAAATTTTTCGTCGACAATAAGGTCAAGAATAATATGCATAAGGAAAGCGGGACCCTGACCGGTATTTACTACGCTTTTTTTTACCAGTTGTTCAATGTTTTCCATCAGTGCCCTGCCGGTAGGCCCGTGGTGATTGACCGTTATCAGGAAGTTTTCCCCAATGAAAAAATTCACCTCCTCGATGATTATTTTCTTTTTGGAATAATTGAAGGCATTGAATAGAATGTAGGTATGACCCGGAAAATCTTCAATTTTTGGTATTTGTCCTTCATTCATGCAATCTTCAATGGATAAAGGGTGAATGCCCATTTTCTCCGTGAGCGGGGAAAGTTCTTCCAGCGTAGGATGTATGTAAGACAACCAAATGTATCCACCGGTTTTAACCACTTCCAGTGCTTCATCAAGACTGGATATAGAAACAAAATTGCCGGGTTTAGAAATATGAAAAAAATGAGAATCTTTCATGGCTTTGCTAATTTTATCATATAAAAGTAGTCATAAGAATTTTCTAACCGTTATAGACCTCAGGGAATATGTTATATTATTTACATGTATTCAAGAGCGGTTCAAGAAAAGCCGAAGGAGCAAGGTGCTAAGTTTAGTGCAAGCTCCAGCGTTTCACTCCGCTCCTAAAACTTACCATTCTAAAATTGATAAAAGGCTGTAGATGCAAGGCGGCAAAGTTTTTTGCTTCCCCGTGCAAGAATATAATATTATTAAAAGCCGCAGGAGCAAGGCGCTAAGGTTTTTTTTGGCGCAGCGTACTTTTGTACGTGAGCACAAAAAAAGACCGCAAGCAACGATGCTACTGCGGTCTTTTTATAATATTAAGCTCCTTGTCTAGGACTTGAACCTAGGACCCCCTGATTAACAGTCATAATAACTTCCTTATCGTTATTTTGTGATAACATTATAATACCACTGTATAACAGATAAATACAAATATTTTGTTTGTGTTATTTGTTGTTATTATATGTTTATTTTGTATGTTTGTATGCAAATCGTATGCAAATGGATTTTAATGAACAGAAAGAATGACAAAGGATTACACAATTTCGATTTATCTTGACACTCGCAGAGAGAAGCTAAATGGCAAATATCCGGTTAAACTCAGGGTGTTTATCCCTTCCATTAAGAAGCAAAAACTGTACTCTACATCGTTTGATCTAACAGCCGAGGAGTACAAGAGCATCTGGGAGTCAACTAAACCTCGAAAAGAGCACAAAGAGGTACGGATGAAACTGAGAGCAATAGAGACACATGCCTCGGAAGTTGCAGAGAAGTTGTCGTACTTCACCTTTGACTCATTTGAAACCTTTCTCTTTAAAGGAACGACAATAAACCAAGGTGACGTTGTGTCGATGTATAATCTTGCCATTGAGCAATACAAAAGAAATAAACAAATAGGTACTGCATCTAGTTACGATCTAAGTCTTAAGTCTCTATTGGAGTTTCACAAAAGGGATTCGTTAGACTTTTATACTATCACACCCCAATGGTTAAAGGACTACGAAAGCTACATGACAGAGGTTAAAAACCGGAGCAGAACAACAGTTGGAATATATCTCCGACCACTAAGGGCTATTTTTAACACTGCTCTTGCTAATCAGGTCTTGACATTGGAGCAGTATCCATTTGGGCGAAGAAAGTATTCAATACCGTCTCCAAAGGGCACCAAGAAGGCTCTTTCAAAAGATCAACTTAAGTTGTTGTTTGAATCAGAGCCAAGCACTCCTGAGCAAAAGAAAGCCAAGGCATTTTGGTTCTTCTCTTATTCATGCAACGGGATGAACTTTAAAGATATTGCATTCCTCCAGTATCAAGATGTTGTTGGCGACACGCTATTGTTTAGAAGAGCTAAAACAAGCAAAACAAATAGCTCTCAAGCCCCAGTTATCGTCTATCTTAATGATTTCACAAAGTCGGTCATAGACCAGTACGGTAACCCGAAGAGATTGCCTCATGAGTACATATTTTCTATTGTCGAACACTCTGCTGATTATGACAAGATGCACACCCAACTAAAGAACTTCATTCGTTTCATTAACCAGCATTTCGAAAAGTTTGCAAACGGGCTAGGTATTAGCGAGAAAGTTTCTACATACTGGGCTAGGCACTCATTCGCAACAAGTGCTATCAGAAATGGGGCAAGCATGGAGTATGTTAGCGAGGCGTTAAGTCATTCAAGTCTAAAAACAACACAGAACTACTTTGCCGGATTTGAAGATGAAAAGAAGAAGGAAATATCAGATAAGATGATGCAATTTTAAGGAGCTACAATACGATACTCTTAAATAAGTACAAAGAAATACTAAAGTAATAAAAAATTAGAAATGAACCCAGAACTAACCGAGTACCTTGAAAATGTAAGAGATGAATATCTATCAAAACCACAAAACGAGAGTAGTTATAGTAGTGATAAAATTGTTGAGCTATTCAAAGCATCAAAAAAGATATTACATAAGTTAGAGAAGATCCGAGCAAATGAGTCTGCAACCAAAGTGCTCATTAAGGAAGCTTTGTCAGGCTATTGGGATATTGACAAACAGCTTCTAGAAGTTTGGTTATTGCAAGTCACAGAAATTGACGAAACCTATGTTCATGCCTATAATTTTCTTGCACAAAAGACAAATCGAGATATGGGCATTGTAGTGAGTAAAATAAGAGATATTTCGAGAATTGAACTAATGAGGTTATTAAAACTTGAAAAAGTTAATAATGAAAAACAGGCAAGCCATCTTTCCCTAACAAATGAGATTCCTGTTGCCCAAGAAAACCAAGAAAAAAAGAAACATAAACGTGAGCTACAAAAGCATCAATGCTTATTTGACATTTGGGTAGATTGCGTTGACAAACAAAAATCCTACGACGATATCATCAATAAATTAAAGCAAATAAACCCATTTATTGATACCACCTTTATAACAGGAGAGGGTGGAAAATTGATATGGAACGAGTCTCTACGGGGTAATCGGCAGTATTTAGCTGCATTTGTCTATACAATTACTAAGGGAAAATGGATAACTAGATGGTATTCATCAAGGATATATAAAACAATACTAGAAAATACTTTTGAGTTTGAAAATGGGTTCAGTCCCGAACCTTTTAAGAGTCTAGGCTCAAAACCATTTGAAGACAAGTATCTTGACCCATTTAAAGGTTTCCCTGTAAACATAAAAAAAATATAAAGAAGTTAGAAAATCCATAAGTCAAAAAGGTAGCCAAAGTCGCCAAAGTCGCTATTTTTGTTTTTAGCCATTTCGGCGAAAACATGTCGATTTTTTTCGTATACTCTTGCAGTTGAATTAAAAAAATATTCAACATGACAGAGAACCCATTTTTAGAAATTGCCGAGAGATTAAGCAGAATAGAACACTGCTTAATAGACCTTAGACAACAATCAGAGGGTGACATTGAGACATCTAATCCGGTTGATGCACCACTTACAGTCCTCGAAACAGCAAATTATTTAAATCTAGCTGTACCTACTATCTACACCAAGGTAAGCAAGCGAGAATTGCCTTTTATGAAGCGTGGCAAGCGCCTCTATTTCTCAAAATTGGAGCTATCCGAATATTTAAAAGCAGGTCGTAAATCTACGAATGAAGAAATTCTAGAAAGTGCCGGGCAGTATGTAATCCAAAGAAATAGGAGGTCATAATGGACAAACAACTTATAACCTCCAATTCTAACTTGCTTTCAGACAAAAGCAAAGATAGTAATTCTCCTTTTAATTATAGCAAAACCAATAAGCGTACACCTTATAAGAAGCCTGTTTCTGTCAAGCTTCTTGAGGAGATGTATTTAGCATTTCAAAAGCAGAAATACCCCGGAATCCCGGATAAGGTATTGGTGAAGCAGCCCTACAGAGACGATACAGCAAACGGCCTAACTAAATGTATTATTGACTACATACGTTTTACAGGTGGGCAGGCAGAGCGTATTAATACCACAGGGCGGCCCATCGATAGACGAACCACTTATACGGATGTAATAGGTCGAAGGCGTGTAGTTGGTAGTATTGAATGGATCCCGGGCACATCTACTAATGGTAGTGCCGATATATCAGCAACAATCAAAGGAAGGTCTGTAAAGATTGAAGTAAAGATAGGTAAGGATCGACAGAGTGATGCTCAAAAGCAGTACCAAGAGACTATCGAAAATGCTGGTGGTATTTACACCATTGCGAAAGATTTTACTAGCTTTTATGAGTGGGTTAGCATTACGTTTAAAAGTAATTGCCATGGAAAATAATAAAGACAATTTCAGTGGCAACGAAGCCATAGGCGTAGTTGGAGCAAGTAGCATTGTCAAAATGGCAACTGCAAGAATTATTGAAGGATTATACGAAGTCCCAATCGAAGCTCTTATGACAGCGAACGTACGAACTGGAATACATACTCCTTTGGACACACTTGAAAACTATTTTAATAGGCAGAGAGAAGACCTTAAAAAGTACGTCAGTAAACCGTCGTTTTCAAAGGATTTTGCAGACAGAAAGAATACTGAAATAGAAAGATGTGAAGAAGCTCTTGATATGCTTAGGAGAAGCAAGGTAGAGGCATGGCTTCATTGTTATCCTGTTATTCAACAAGCAGAAAGAGAATTTGGCTTACTGGGTGCCATTACAATTAATTTCCCTCTAAGATATGATAATGTCAATGCAGCTAATTTAGACTGGGTAACAGGGAGGGCGCACGTATGGATAAAGAAATGAACAACTCGCTTTCTGGGCCATCTGTGCCTCTATCCATGGATCAATACCTGATTGATGTTTCAAAAGTGCTTGAAAAGGAAGTCCGGATCTCCTCTGTTAATGATGTGCCCTTGTTTACTCTGGGTAACCTTTCAACAATAACAGGAAAAGCTAAAAGCCGTAAAACATTTTTAGCATCTGCAATAGCAGCTTCAATTATCTCCGGTTCGTGTTTAGGCATAAAATCGGAGAATAGGGGTCTAGTCCTTTATCTAGATACTGAACAAAGCGAATACGATGTGCAGAGAGTTGCGAAGAGAATTTTACGACTTGCAGCACTCAGCCCTGACGAGAACTCTCCAAGCCTTGCTATGTATGCTTTAAGACCTCTTTCAGTGGAGGAAAGGATTGAGATGCTTAAAGCCACTATTGAGACACACAAGCCTGTATTTGTCGTCATAGACGGCATAAGAGATCTGCTCCACGATTTCAACAATATTGCTGAATCATCCAGTCTTGTTAGTCTGTTAATGAAATTGTCTACTGAAAATAAATGCCATGTTGTTTCGGTACTTCACCAGAATAAGGCAGACAACAATATGAGAGGTCATGCCGGAACGGAATTACTCAATAAGAGCGAGACGGTACTGGAAGTGTCAACCTCGAATGACATTACTACTATGAAAGCCATTGCAACGAGGGGAATGTCACCAAGCGAGATATATTTTCAAATATCAACTAGTGGCCTCCCTGTTCCATGTAATGCTCCTACGAATGAAGATACTAAGGCAGAGAGAGTCAAAGAAATTATGCGGAGATGCATAGGACAGTCCTCGTTGCCATATCAGAAGCTCAAGGAAGAGTACATGGAAAAAGCAAGCTGTAGCGATAGCACTGCAAAGAGGGACATAAAAAATATGTTACAAGACTACTTATTAATAGAGAAAGACGAACAAGGCTTATATAGGATTAAAAGACCTACAGCAAGTCTTACCATTGATGACTTACCTCTAAGTGAACTTGAAGATTTACCATTTTAGTAGTAAGGGTCAGGGTCATGCGTATCTATATACGCAATGACCCTTTGACCCTACTTACATGACCCTAATGATGGCCCTAAATGTTCTTTGATAATCAGATAAATACATAAGCAAATGACCCTATTGACCCTAACCCTGACACCACATTGAGTCAAACGCAAATGCCCTAGTATTTATTCTGTAATTCAGACAGTTATAAAAAGGGTGCTTAAATATCAAAAAATGGAAACGACAGAAGATATATATTACAAAAAGAACGATAATAACTTTAAATTTTAAAATCATGAAGAAATCATTTTACGAACAGAGACGGCCAAACAGATTTGTATGGGTAATGATTGCCTTATCTTCCTTGGTATTGCTAGCAGACTTTCTAATCAAGTCTTTTTAGACTTATAATAGTAGTTTTTATCTTAGGTCGTCTCAAAAACGGCCTTTTTCTTTATCTACTGCCTAATATTTACAGCGATATTAAGCGCTTTTTTTACAAGCTCAGGACTATAGCCGACTGACTCTGCAAGTTGTGTGCAGGCCTCTATAAATTCTGTTGCTTGGGCATAGTCTGGTAGTTCTATTCTATGCGTGATACCAAATGCTTTAACTGTGAGAGAGATTCTTTTTTCCATATTATTAATATATATATTTATTACTGGGGTCGGGTTACGTATGTCTGAAAACTAATGACAACGCAGTATGACCAAAAAGCGTAATTATGGACGATTTAAGCCCGTGGTGATGCAGGACAGAGAATGTGCCACAAGTTTGTAACGCGCGATTAAAAGCGGCTAAAAAGGCATCTGTGGGCGCCAATCTCTTTGCAGCAGCTGAGTGAGTATCCGTTCTACGTCTTATTCAGCAACTTCAAGATCCGATTTATCTCTACTGGACTAAGCTCCTTCACTGACTCTTCTGGCAAATCTTCTGCTGGTGCCAGATATGCATTTATTAGCTCGTTAATCTCTGTTTGGTAAAGGCTTGTCGTTTCGTTGTAATGCTTGTTTAATTGCATTGCTTCTCTAACTCGAGCATCCACGAATTGTTTTAATGATGTAGGATTGTCTTTTACCATAGAAGAAAGGTACTCCGGCTGCGTTTCATTCAAGTGCTCAACTACAATTCTCGCAAAGTCATCTCTTAGCATAATAGATATAATTTTAATTACGTAAAGGAATCGCAATTTATTGACAACTCTTGTCACAAAGGGTAAGACGATAATTGGGAATAAAATATTGTTAACGTAACACGACTATGCAGAAATGAGAATGGACACAAGAATGGACACATTTATACCTATATAGGTCTGGATGCGAAATAATGGACACTTTCCCACGATTTAAAAATCTTATTATATCGCTGTTTTGCTATAATATTTCATTCATATTAGGTAGCAAAATACCCTGCTGATACCTTGTTGTGCTACAAGAGCTACTCTCTACAAGCCTGTATACTAAATATGTAGCACAAGACACATTGAATATGAAATACAATTCTTCCCTGTTGCAGCCCTTTGGCAACCCAAAAGCAGATTCTACAAAAAAATTATAAATTATGCATAGTGTTGCTAATTGTACGTAATTAAGTCGTATACAGGGCTGTAATGGCCCATATTTTGTGCTGATGCACCAATAAGAATGTAGTTCTGAAATGAGGGTTATTATCTTTTATATGAGAGTGAATCAAGTTTGGTAGAATCTTAAATTTACAACAAAGGCATGACGACACTAATCCTTTGCTAGTAGCCGAGAAGTTTGGCAAACATTCGCGTCACTTAAAAGGGAATGAAAGTGATTGTAGTCTATGTCCAAAGCAGGACCGACCACTCTCGTCCGAAGCTAAATATTATATATAAAATTTCATTACTTTTATTACTGCTTTATTAAAAATATAAACATGGAAATGCATGAATTTTTATCTGAAGTTTATTGGATGTCAAAGGAGGGATGCAAAGCCGCATTGATAGAGGCTGGAATTATTACTCCTTATTTGTCTCAGGCAGATGCCTATCGAACTTATGGCAGAGCAATGGTAGAAAAATGGTGTAAACAAGGCATTGTGCGTCCAACTAAAACAGGGCCCAATACATCAAAAGTGCTTTATCAAAGAGAAGAGCTTTTTAGAGCATCAGTCAAAGATTATCGAGGAGCTGATATTTATAGAACAAGCACTTATGAATCTTGGAGAAACTTTCTTTCTAGTGAAGGTATAAAAGCAGCTCAAAATAGGAAATAGTTCTATTATTTCTTAAAGAATTCCGCTGCCCCTAACAACCTCATAGAATTTTAGTTAAATTTGTCAGCAACACCTCATACTGTTAGACGCAAGATGTCAATGTATCTTTTTTTCATTGTGGGCTGTTGTCTAAGCTTTGAATATCAAAAAGATACAAAACGCGTGACCACCCAATCAGAACAGGCTTTTGAGGTGTGATAATTCAAAGTTGATAATATGACGACAAGTGAAGCAAAAGTAGTAAATAGATTAACATTTGTGCTTGCAGAACAGAATAACACTGGGAGATGGTTGGCTCATACTACTGGAAAGAATGATGTTCCCTTATTCGGTTGTTTTTCAGGTCGCTACAAATTTAAATTAGGAGATGAATCATTGCTCACTCCCAGGAAACAAGAAATGTTTAACTAAATTCAGTTTTTACTGCAAATAATAATAATATATGAACAAGCAGCAACTTGCCTCAAAGATTTGGGCATCAGCCAATAAAATGCGATCTAAGATAGAGGCGAATGACTATAAGGACTATATTTTGGGTTTTATCTTCTATAAATTCCTATCGGATAAAGAAGAGAGTTTTTTGAAAAATAACGACTGGACAGAAGCTAATTTTCCCGAATTAAAAGAAGAAGACGAAGAGACAGTTCGTTATTGTCAACAGCAATTAGGCTATTTTATTTCGTATGATAACTTGTTTTCTACTTGGTTGAAAAAAGGTAAAGACTTTGATGTGTCGAATGTGCGTGATGCTATTTCGGCATTCAATCGTTTGATTAACGAAACGCACAAAAGGGTTTTTACAAAAATCTTTGATACCCTACAAACAGGCCTCAGCAAGCTCGGCGAAAGTGCCGGATCTCAAACAAAAGCTGTCAGCGAACTTACTCAGCTGATTAAAGACATTCCTACCGATGGAAGCCAAGATTATGATGTATTGGGTTTCATTTATGAGTATTTGATTAGTAACTTCGCTGCCAACGCAGGAAAGAAGGCTGGCGAATTTTACACACCACACGAAGTGTCTGTGTTGATGTCCGAAATTATAGCCAATCATCTAAGCGGTAGAGACAAAATAGAAATATACGACCCCACAAGCGGGTCGGGTTCGTTGCTTATCAATATCGGGCGTTCGGTGGCTAAGCATATCAACGACAAGAACAACATCAAGTATTACGCTCAGGAACTCAAAGAGAATACCTATAACCTCACTCGTATGAATCTGGTAATGCGTGATATATTACCCGATAATATTGTTGCACGCAATGGCGATACATTGGAGGACGATTGGCCCTACTTTGACGAAACGGATAAGGAAAGAACATACCACCCCCTTTATGTGGATGCCGTGGTTTCTAATCCACCCTATTCGCAACAATGGGAACCCGCCAATAAGGAAACCGACCCACGTTATTCTCGATTTGGTTTAGCTCCTAAAGGGAAAGCCGATTATGCTTTTCTGCTCCACGACCTTTACCATGTAAAGCCCGGTGGTATCATGGCTATTGTTTTGCCTCACGGCGTGCTGTTTAGAGGAGGCGAAGAGGAGAAGATCAGAAAGAACTTAATAGAGTATAATAATATCGACGCTATTATTGGTCTTCCTGCAAATATATTTTTCGGCACCGGTATTCCAACCATTATCATGGTACTGCGTCAGCAGCGTGACAATGAAGATGTGTTGATAGTAGATGCATCTAAAGGCTTCGTAAAAGAGGGTAAAAATAATAGACTGCGAGCCTGCGACATCAAGAAGATAGCCGATGCCGCAATCAGCCGTAGCGATATTGATAAGTTTTCGCGCAAGGTATCCCGTCAAACGATACGAGACAACGGATACAACTTGAATATACCCCGTTATGTAGATTCTTCGGCAGAAGCAGAATCGTGGGATATCTATGCGTCTATGTTCGGAGGTATTCCCAATGCCGAAATTGATTCTTTGGCAAGTTATTGGAACGCTTTTCCTACCCTTAGGACGGAACTTTTCATCAGCGACGACACTCCATACTCGTCTTTGTCAGTTGAAGATGTAAAGCAGACTATTGTAAAAAATGCTGATATAGAGGCTTTTGTCAGCAGCTTCAACGCAGCTTTTGCCACGCTACCTACTTACTTGAAAGAGGAGCTGATTGACAACATCCTGACCATAAAGATACCACAAGAGGAGCATCGCATAAGCGTTGATATTTTCAATCGCCTTACCGCCATTCCCTTGATAGATGAATACAGCGCTTACCAACTGTTGTATGACCAATGGGTAAAAACAACAACCGACTTGGAGATTATCCAAACAGAAGGCATTGAAGCCACCCGAAAAGTAGACCCCAATATGGTGACAAAGAATAAAGATGGCAAAGACGAGGAGGTGCAAGATGGCTGGGCTGGGCGTGTGATCCCTTTCGAGTTGGTGCAACATACCTTGCTGAAAGCCCAATACGATGAGCTGAAACAGTGTGAGACTGAATTGGCAAATGTGCTTTCGCAATACGAAGAATTGCTCGAAAAGCTGGTGGAAGTAGACGATAGTAGTGAAGCATTGAACGATGATAACACAGCATTTGTAGCTAAAGAGATAAACAAACAAGCAAAAGAATTAGTAAAAGATAAAAAGAGCTATCCCAAAGATAGCCTTGAATATATTATAGTGAAGGTAGACATGCTGATGACAAGCGAGAAAAGGCTTAAAAAAACAGTGAAAGACAAAGCAGCAGCTTTGCACACGCTTACCAAAACGACTATCGAAAATCTTTCGGATGATGATGTCTTGTTCCTGTTTACACAAAAATGGATTAAACCCCTGTGCGATGCCTTGGCAGAGCTACCCAATGGCATTATCAACGACCTTGTAGCCAAAACAAAGGCATTCGCCGAGAAGTATGCCGTAACGTATATGGATGTAGACCGAGAGATAAAAGCCGCCGAAAAATCGCTTTCGTCCCTGATTAACGATTTGGAGGGCAACGAGTATGATATGCGTGGACTGAAAGAGTTTCAAACACTATTAGGAGCAACTGATGATGAAAAGTAAAAACGTTCCGAAAATTCGGTTTAAGGGGCTTTTTGAGGAGTGGGAACTGGCTAAAATAAATGACTTTGTCGAGATTTTTAATGGGTTGACATATTCACCTTCCAACATACTTAATAGTGGAGGTACATTAGTATTACGTTCATCAAATGTGAAAAATGGTGAAATAGTTAATGCTGATAATGTTTATGTTTCGTCTGAAATTGTTAATTCTGATAATGTACTTATAGGGGATATAATTGTCGTTGTTCGTAATGGGTCTCGTTCTTTAATTGGTAAACATGCAATTGTAAAACGGACAATGAATGATACAGTTATAGGTGCGTTTATGACAGGATTACGTTATAAACAATCTACCTTTTTAAATGCGCTGTTAAATACAAACCAGTTTGATTCTGAAATTGCAAAGAATTTGGGGGCTACAATAAATCAAATTACTAATGGAGCTTTCAAGGCTATGCAGTTTATTATTCCAAAATCGTTTGAGGAACAAACCGCAATCGGCAACTATTTTCAGAACATCGATGAGCTGATCAATACAAGCCAAAATAAGCTCGATAAGCTCAAAAACGTCAAAAAGGCGTGTCTTGGAAAGATGTTCCCCAAAAAAGGTTCAGCCGTTCCCGAAATCCGATTTGCAGGGTTTATGGGGGAGTGGGTGGAAGTTCGTTTAGGAGACTTTGGAGAATTCAAATCGAATGGAGTTGATAAAAAATCAAATATCAATGAGATACCAGTTAATCTTTTGAACTATATGGATGTATACAATAGAAGAAAAATTAATGCACATAATTGTAATACATTAATGCCAGTTACAGCTAGATTAAGTCAAGTTCAAGATAATGACGTTAAAAAAAACGATGTATTTTTTACTCCTTCTTCGGAAACTCCTGATGATATTGGAAAGGTAATGGTTATTGAAGAGACTTTACCAAATACTGTATATTCATATCATTTGGTCAGATATAGACCTAAAGAAAATTGTTTTGATACTATTTTCCCAAATTATGGATTTAGCTGTGATTTTGTTCGTAAGCAGATGATTCTTGCAGCGCAAGGGGTTCAGCGATTTGTTATAAACAGAGGCGGATTTGAAGAATTAAGAGTTATGTTACCATTATTAGATGAACAAAAACAAATAGGTTCATTTTTCACTCAATTAGATAGTTTGACTACCAAAACGGAACAACAAATCAACAAACTCAAAAACATCAAAAAGGCTTGTCTCGAAAAGATGTTTGTAAATACCACCAATGCACTATGACCACATTCGACAACGAACTGCGATTCGAAGCTGCTCTCATCGAGATACTATACACCAGCTACGGCTGGGAGCGAGAGGTATTGAAGAATCCCACCGAACAGCAGCTTTTGAAAAACTGGGCGGATATACTTTTTGCCAACAACAGAAGTGTAGACCGCTTGGGCGAATATCAACTTACCGAGGGCGAGATGCAGCAGATTGTGGAGCAAATAAATACACTACGCACCCCGCTGAAACTGAACGGATTTATCAACGGTAAAACCGTTTCGATAAAACGAGACAATCCCAACGATATATTGCACTTAGGCAAGGAGGTGAGTCTGAAGATATACGACCGCCACGAGATTGCCGCAGGTCAAAGCCGCTACCAAATAGTACGACAAACAAAATTTCCAACCTCATCGCACCTCATAAGCGATCGCCGAGGAGACCTAATGCTCCTTATCAACGGTATGCCCTTGATACACATCGAGCTAAAAAAGAGTGGTATCCCCGTAAGCCAAGCCTGCAACCAGATAGAGAAGTATGCACACGGAGGCATTTTTTCGCAAGGTTTGTTCTCTCTGATTCAGATTTTTGTAGCCATGAATCCAGAAGAAACTCTCTACTTTGCTAATCCCGGGGTTGATGGCAAATTCAATAAGGACTACTATTTCAATTGGGCAGATTTTAATAACGAACCCATAAACCAGTGGAATAAAGTTGCCGCCAGCTTACTATCTATCCCTATGGCACACCAGCTTATCGGGTTTTATACCGTGGCAGACGATACCGACGGTGTGCTAAAGGTAATGCGAAGCTATCAGTATCATGCAGTGAGTGCAATATCGGACAAAGTGGCAAAAACAAAGTGGGCAGACAAAGATTTATATGGCGGTTACATCTGGCACACAACGGGTTCGGGCAAGACAATGACCAGTTTTAAATCGGCACAACTAATTGCCAACTCAAAGGATGCCGACAAGGTGGTCTTCTTGATGGACAGAATAGAACTCGGCACACAGTCGTTGTTGGAGTATAGAGGATTTGCCGACGAAAACGAGACAGTTCAAGCCACAGAAAATACAGATGTGTTAATTTATAAATTGAAGGATTCCGACCCCAACAAAACCCTTATCGTTACCTCTATCCAAAAAATGAGCAATATAGAGGAGGACGGCTCTAAGAATGACCATGATATTGCATTGATTAACAAAAAACGTATCGTGTTTATTGTAGACGAAGCACATCGATCAACCTTTGGTAATATGCTGACCACAATAAAGGAAACATTTCCAGCCGCCATATTCTTTGGCTTCACGGGTACACCCATTCAAGACGAGAACCAGAAAAAGAAAAATACCACCTCCGATATTTTTGGCAACGAACTTCACCGATACAGCATTGCCGACGGTATACGCGACAAGAATGTGCTTGGCTTCGACCCCTACAAAGTGCTAACGTATAAAGATAGAGATTTGCGTATGGTTGTAGCATTGGAAAAAGCAAAAGCTATCACCGAAGAAGAGGCAATAGCAGACGCAGAGAAAAGGGAGGTATATTACCACTATATAAATGATGTGCGGATGGCAGGACATACCGATGGAGCGGGCAATTATGTAAAGGGCATCGAGGATTTTATCCCTACTTCACAGTATGAAACCGATGCCCATCAACAAACAGTAACCGATGATATTGTTCACAATTGGAACACATTGAGCCACGGAGGTAAGTTTCATAGCATATTTGCAACAAGCAGCATTGCGGAAGCTATCATATATTATAAACTTTTAAAGGGCAATAAGCCGGATTTGAAAATTGCCGCACTCTTCGACCAAAGTATAGATAATAATGGCAGTAGTGCCTTCAAAGAGGATGCTTTGGTTGAAATGCTTACCGACTACAATGCGCTTTATGGTCAAGACTTTACAATTCCCACTTATGCCAAGTATAAAAAGGATGTAGCACTCAGGTTGGCACACAAAAAGCCTTATCTGGGAATAGATAACGAACCCCAAAAGCAGCTTGATTTACTCATTGTTGTCGATCAGATGCTTACAGGTTTTGACTCAAAATGGGTGAATACTCTGTATATGGATAAACTGTTAAAATTTGAAGGGATCATACAGGCTTTTTCGAGAACAAACCGTTTGTTTGGCCCCGAAAAACCATTTGGCACTATACGCTATTATCGCAAACCGCACACAATGGAGAAAAACATTGAAAGTGCCTTTAAGCTCTATTCGGGAGATAAGCCACTGGGATTGTTTGCCGAAAAATTAGAAAGAAATCTTGAAAAGATGAATGCCATTTATCAAGATATAAAAGAACTCTTTGATGCGGCAGGAGTTGAGAATTTTGAAAAGCTACCTCACGAAAAAGAAGAAAAAGCACAATTTGCGAAGCTTTTCAAAATCTTTAACGATTATCTTGAGGCAGCTAAGATACAAGGATTTAAGTGGAACAAACTTGATTACGAGTTCAAGCAAGATGATGGAACAAAGAATGTAGTACGTCTTCTATTAGATGAAAACACCTATCTGATTTTGGCTTTGCGTTATAAGGAACTATTTAACGGAGAAAGTGGCGGTGGTGCAATGGGAGACATACCGTATGATATTGATAGCTATTTGACAGAAATCAACACCGGTAAAATCGATGTTGATTATATGAATTCACGGTTCGATAAGTATCTAAAACTATTACAATCGGATGAAACAACAGAGGATGTTAAAGGTAAAGCGCTTGCCGAACTTCACAAGACATTTGCAATGCTTACCCAAGAAGAGCAGAAATATGCAAATATATTCCTTCACGACGTTCAACGAGGGGATGTAATAGTAGAGCATGGGAAAACACTTCGCGATTTTATTACCCAGTACCAAGAGTATGCAAAAAACGATCAGATACGAAAGTTTGCAAATGCAATTGGTGTAAAAGAGAGTAAGTTGCGTGATTTTATGAATCTTCACGTAATAGAAAACAATATCAATGAGTTTGGGCGATTTGATAAGCTTAAAGCATCCGTTGACCGAAGTATAGCAAAAGCATATTTTGATAAAGTGGAAGACACGGATATACCGCTTCGTAAAGTTCAAATGAAAGTAGATGATGCGTTGCGTAGATTTGTGCTTTTAGGTGGGTTTGATCTGTAATGAAGGAATATATCGAATGTTAAAATGGGAATAAATAAACCTTACTTTAGGATATATAGACCGGGCTCCTTATATCCTTTTATAAGCGACTCTCGTAATGTAGATAATATGTACCCCTATATTAGAGCATTTAGACTGCTTGAAGAGGACTTAAAACAATTGTTCACTTACGTTGAGCCTACAGATGCCAACAAGGGTGTGTTTTCTCATCGATTGTACGAGCTTTTGCTTAGAGCATCTACCGAATTTGAGACTAATGCAATGCAGATATTGGCAATGAACGGGTATACCAAAGAAAAAGGGAGTAATTTTAATATCAAGGATTACTTTAAGATCAACCAAGCAACAAAGCTATCGGATTATTCAGTTACTTGCGAATTGTGGCAGCCTACAAGGGAGTTTAAACCATTTCAAGAATGGAGTAATGCCCATCCTCTAAGTTGGTATCAAGCATACAATGATGTGAAACACAATAGAAGCTCGGAATTCTCAAAAGCTTCTTTGGAAAATGTAATGAATGCTATAACGGGTGTACTTGCTATTCTGTATGCGCAATTTGACTATTTTGCAATTACTGGACCAATGGCTATCGGAGCATGGTATGAGGTCATTGTAAACGATGGTGATTACACTGAACCCATTAATAGTAAGTCAATTTTTCATTTCGTTAGGCCAAAATGGACCGAAGATGAAAAGTACGTATTTAATTGGGATGAAATAAAGAACTCTAATGATGCCTTTGCAAAATATCCTTTTAAATAGGTGGAAGCGCCTGTCAAGTGACATCCAATAAATGATGAAGTGAATAAGTAGGCATTATTTGATTTGCTCTTTTATCTCAGTAAGTACTTTTAAAAGTTGTCCAACACGCTCTTTAAATCGATATGGATAGTCTTTTAGTTCACTAGAATGGACTTTGCGCATCGCTCGGATAATATTTTTTGACCTTGACTTTGATAAACCAAATCTCAATTCAATAGCATCATAAGCTGCTGCTCTAGACTCTACCATTGTTTTGCCTTCATTTCTCCTAAGCTGAAGAACGATGTCATAAATCTCGCACAACTCGTAATCTCTTTGCTCGCTGTCTTTATACATAGTGGCTAAATTAAGTGATTATAAATGATATGCATCCTCAAGGTAAAATATTAATGTAGGGCTGTTTTATGCAAATCGTATGCAAACGAAAAAGAGTTGCAACACTTGAACGCTGCAACTCTCTCATTTTTAAGCTCCTTGTCTAGGACTTGAACCTAGGACCCCCTGATTAACAGTCAGGTGCTCTAACCAACTGAGCTAACAAGGAATTTATATCCCGTATTGGGAGTG
>Ga0316605_10000239_pt1 | contig 46285 bp, 48 predicted proteins | sample OWC_soil_day20_n_FD_207666 | JGI IMG/M metagenome (GOLD analysis project Ga0316605, IMG submission 207666) | Wetland soil microbial communities from Old Woman Creek delta, Ohio, United States - OWC_soil_day20_noCT | ecosystem: Environmental > Terrestrial > Soil > Wetlands | place: USA: Ohio...
TGAACGGGAACGGCTCCACCGGAAGACCCTCCGCGCGGACCGCTTCCGCGACCGCGCCGTGCTCTTTCTCGCCCGTCTGCAGCAGGAACCGCATCGCCCTTCCGTCCCGTTTCGCCCGGCGGGCCAATCCCAGCACCCGGGAGTTGATCGCCCGCGCCCCCTGCGACCCTCCCAGGGCCAGCACCGTGAGGGGCGTCCCGGGCGGGAACCCGCCGCGCCGCTCCCCGGCGGCGGCCACGATCTCCGCCCGCACCGGGTTCCCGGTGAACTCCGCCCTCCCCGGCGGGAAGAAGGACACCGCCCCGGAAAATCCCGTGAACACCCGCACGGCCCCCCGGGCGAGGAACCGGTTCGACCGTCCCGGCACGCTGTTCTGCTCCTGCAGGAACAGGGGCACGCGGAGCAGACGCGCCGCCACCGCCACGGGGACGGAGGCGTACCCGCCCACGCCGAAGACGAGGTCCGGCCGCCGGCGCCTCACGACCGCCACCGCGGCGAACATCCCCAGGGCCATCCGCGCCGCACCCGGGACGGCCCGCACGCCCCGGCCGCGTACCTGTCCGGAGGGGACGAAATCGATCGGGATCCCCCGGGCCGGGACGGCGCGCGCCTCCAGCCCCCCCTCGGTGCCGACGAAGGAGACGACGCCGCCGGGACAGAGGGAGAGGAACGCCTCAGCAAGCGCGATCCCCGGAAAGACGTGCCCGCCGGTCCCTCCCCCGGCGACGATCATCCGCATCGACAAGGCCATCCGCCCCCTTCAGGGATACGTTCATCAGCACACCGATCGCCGCCAGGTGGAGGATCAGGGAACTTCCCCCGTAGCTCAGGAACGGGAGCACCATCCCCTTCGGGGGGAGCATCGAAAGCCCCACCATCATGTTCATCAGCGCCTGGATGCCGATGACGGAGGAAAAGCCCGTGGCGAGGTATTTCCCGAACGGGTCCCGCGCGCGTCGGGCGACACGGTACCCCACCCATACCATGGTAACAAACAGGGCTCCCACCAGGACGACCCCGACGAACCCCAGCTCCTCCCCGATCACGGAGAAGATGTAGTCGGTGTGCATCTCCGGCAGGTAGAAGAGCTTCTGGCGCCCGCCGCCGACGCCCGTGCCGAGCAGGCCGCCGTTGGAGAAGGCGATCAGCGACTGCACCACCTGGTACCCCGCGGCCTGGGCCTGCGGGAACGGGTCGATGAAGGCCTGAAGCCGGGCCATCCGGTACGGCTTGGACGCGATCAGGACCGCGGCCCCCGCGATTCCGGCGGCGGCAAACCCCGCCAGGAGCTTCCAGGGGAAGCCGGCAATGAAGACGATCGCGAGGCACGACACGAGGATCACCACGGCCATCCCGAAATCGGGTTCCCGGATGATCACCACGACGAAGAGCATCATCACCGCGAGCATGGGAAGGAACGCCCTGTACCCCTCCCTGGGGTTCTCCCCCCTCCGGTCGATGACGTACGCCGCGTAGGCGAGGAGCATGAACTTGGCCAGCTCGGAGGGCTGGAAGGTGAAGAACCGCAGGCTGATCCACCGGGAGGCGCCGTTCGCCGTGTGCCGCACCCCCGGGACGTACACCAGGAGAAGGAGAAGGAAGGTTCCCGCGAGAAGGAGCGCGATCCTCCGCCGGTAGAAGTCGTGATCCACCCGGGAGAGCGTCACCGCCAGGGAAACGCCGACGACCAGGAACAGGATCTGGCGCTTGAAGAAGTACGCGGGATCGTACCCGTAGCGGGCGGAGGACCCCGCCATGACGTTCGTCGCGCTGTAGATCATGAGCAGCCCCAGCACCGTCAGGAAGAGGGTGCACAGCGCGAGGATCATGTTCTCGTGGCGTTTCCCGATCTTCATCCGGCCAGTTCCCCCACCGCCTCCCGGAACGCCTCTCCGCGCTCCTCGAAGTTGCGGAACATGTCGAAGCTCGAGCAGGCGGGCGAGAAGACGACGACGTCGCCCTCCCGGGCGGCCGCCGCGGCGGCCCGCACCGCCTCCGGAAGCGAGCCGGCGACGGCGATGGGCGCCACGCCCGCCAGCTCCCGGGCCATCCGTTCCCGCGCCTCCCCGAGGAGGACCACGGCCCGCGCCTTCCGGGCGAGGGGCTCCCGCAGGGGACGGAAATCCACCCCCTTGTCCTTCCCCCCCGCAATCAGTACCACCGGCTCCGGAAACCCTTCCAGCGCCGCGAGGACCGCCCCCACGTTGGTCCCCTTCGAGTCGTTCACGTACGTCACGCCACGGACAGACCGCACGAACTCCACGCGGTGCGGCAGCCCCGGGAAAGCCGGCAGTTCCTCGAGCACGTGCTCCCGGGCCACCCCCATCGCCCGCGCAACGGCGATCGCGGCGAGGGCGTTCCGTACGTTCTGCAGCCCCCGGATTCGCAATGTGCCGCGGGGGTACCGCTCCTCCCCGTCCTCGCCCCGGAGCACCATGTCCTCCCCCTCCAGGAACGCCCCGCGCGGGAGTCGGCGCGACGAGGAGAACGGGACGACCCGCGCGCGGATCCCGCGCGCCCGGGAGGCCACCTCGGTATCGTCCGCGTTGACCACCGCGACGTCCCCCGGCCCCTGGTTCCGGAAGATCGCCATCTTCGCCATGGCGTAAGCGGTAAAACCGGAATACCGGTCGCTGTGGTCCTCGGTGATGTTCAGGAGGGCCGCCACCGCCGGACGGAACGCTTCCACCGATTCGAGCTGGAAGCTGCTGACCTCCACCACGCCCCAGTCGAAGGGGGTCCCCGCGGCGGCGACGAACGGCGTCCCGAGATTCCCCCCGACGAACACCCTGGGGAAGGCGCGCGCGGCCATCCGCCCCACGAGGGTGGTCACAGTGGATTTCCCGTTGGTCCCGGTGACCGCGGCAACCTTGCCGGAGAATCGCCGGAACGCCAGCTCCAGCTCCCCCCACACGGGCACGCCCGCGACGCGGAGCGCGGCGAGGGGAAGCCTGTCCCCCGGCACGCCGGGGGACAGGACGACCTGGTCCGTCCGCGGAACGTCGGCCTCGCCCGGCATTCCCTCCCGGAATTCGGCCCCCGTGGGAACCGGTTCCCGCAGCGACGCCTCGACGGCCGCGCGGGGGCGGTCGTCCCACAACGTGACCTGCGCCCCCTCCGCGAGGAGAAGGCGCGCCGAGAGGAGACCGGAGCGCCCCGCGCCCGCCACCGCCACCCGCTTTCCGGCGAACGTGTCCACGCTCACCGGATCTTCAGCGTGCTGATCGCCAGCAGCGCGAGGATGATCGAGACGATCCAGAAACGGACGATGATCTTGGGCTCCGCCCACCCCTGGAGCTCGTAGTGGTGGTGGATCGGGGCCATGCGGAATATGCGCTTCCGCCGCGTCTTGTAGGATGTCACCTGGAAGATCACCGACAGCGCCTCCACGACGAAGACCCCCCCCACCAGCGCGAGTACGATCTCCTGCTTCACCATCACCGACACCACGCCCAGCGCGCCGCCGAGAGCGAGGGCCCCCGTGTCTCCCATGAACACCTCCGCCGGGTATGCATTGAACCAGAGGAATCCCAACCCGGCACCGGCGATGGCTCCGCAGAAGATCGTGAGTTCCCCGACGCCCGGGACGTACTGGATCTGAAGGTAGTTCGCGATCTTGACGTGCCCCGCGAGGTACGCGAAGAGCATGTACGTCCCCGCGGCGATGATCGAGGGACCGATCGCCAGTCCGTCCAGCCCGTCGGTGAGGTTCACCGCGTTGGAGGCCCCCACGATCACCAGGACGATGAACGGGATGTAGAAGAGGCCCAGGCTCGGCCTCAGGTTCTTGAAGAAGGGGATGTTCAGCGTGTCCTTGATGCCGACGTCCACGTAGATGAGGGCGGCGGCGGCGGCGGCGAGGGCGACCTGGGCGGCCAGCTTCCTCCTGGGGCTCAAACCCTTCGTGTCCTTCCGGATGACTTTCCTGTAGTCGTCGACGAACCCGATGGCGCCGTAGCCGACCGTCACGAACACGGCGATCCAGATGTATGCGTTTCCGAGATTGGCCCACAGCAGCGTCGGGGCGACCACCGCCAGGACGATGAGGAGTCCCCCCATCGTCGGCGTTCCCTCCTTGGCGATGTGGCTCTCCGGTCCGTCCCGCCGGATCATCTGCCCGATCTGCCGCTCCCCGAGCACCCGGATCAGCCACGGGCCGACGAGGAAGCAGATCAGCAGCGCCGTGATGGCAGCGTAGATCGTCCGGAAAGTGATGTACCGGAAGACGTTGAAGAACGAGTAGCTCTCGTTGAGAGGGTATAGGAGATGGTAGAGCATCCGGTTACGCCCACTCCTCCCGGATGTCCGCCGCCACCTCGTCCAACCGCATCCCCCGCGACCCCTTCACCAGCACCACGTCGCCCTCCGAGAGGAACTCCCGCACCGCCTCCCGGAGCCCCCCCCTGTCGACGGTGTGCCGGACCACCGACGGGTCCATCCCGCCGTCCTGCGCCCCCCGGGCCGCATTCGCCGCCTCCGGACCGAAGGCGAAGAGCCGGGACACCTTCAGCGCCGCGATCAGGTGCCCGATGCGGAAGTGGGAGGCCGGGGCGCTCTGCCCCAGTTCCAGCATGTCGCCGAATACCACCACCGTCCTCCGCCCGCGCGCCAACGACGCCAGGCTCCGCAGCGCCGACTCGGTGGAGGCCGGGTTCGCGTTGTAGCTGTCGTCCAGGAGCAGCCCGCCGCCGCGGAGAGGAAGTGCGTTGAACCGGCCGGGGACAGGGGAGAAGGAGGCCAGTCCCTCTTCCATGTCCGGCGGGCGCAGGCCCAGCGTGAACGCGACGGCCGTGGCCGCGAGGGCGTTCATCAGGTGGTGCTCCCCGGGGACCCCGAGGTAGGAGGTGAACTCGCCCGCCGGCGTGCGCACGGCGATCCGCATCCCCGAGTCGGTCATCGAGAGGATGCGGCCGGAGAAGGCGCTCAGCGCCACGCCGTAATACACCTTCTCGGCGCGGCAACGGCCCGCCTCCCGGACCACCCGGAGGTCGGTGGCGTTCACCACGGCGACACCCGCGTCGGGAAGCGCCCGGAAGAGGTCGCCCTTCTCGCGCGCAACTCCCTCCATCGTGCGGAGCCCCTCGAGGTGCGCCGGGGCGATGTTCGTTACCAGCGCGACGTCGGGAGAGGCGATCTCCGCCAGCCTCGCGATCTCGCCGGGCGCGTTGCTCCCCATTTCCATGATCGCCACATCGTGCCCGCCGGTAAGGGTGAGGAGCGACAGGGGCATGCCGATGAGATTGTTCCGGTTCCCGGGATTCCGCAGGACCCGGCGGTGGGGGGAGAGGAGGCAGTACACCATCTCCTTCGTGGTCGTCTTCCCCGAACTGCCGGTGATCCCGACGATCGGTATGTCGCGATGCCGGAGGCGGTGCGCCCGGGCAAGGTCCCCCAGCGCTTCCACCGGGTCCCGGACGACGAAGACGGGGCGGGTGCGCCCCAGGGCGCCGGGAACCTTTCGGGCGCCGGCCTCGGAGACGATCGCGGCGAGGGCTCCCTTCTCGAACACTTCGCCCACGAAGTCCGCGCCGTCGGCGCGTTCCCCCGGCAGGGCGACGAACACGCTCCCCGGCCCGGCCTCGCGGCTGTCGGTGACGACGTCCCCGATCGGCTCCCCGGGCGAAATACCCCCCGCCTCGCGGAGCGGGTGAATCGCCCCGATGACCTCCGGGAGGGTCATTCTATCGCCCTGAGGCAAGCACGTCCCGGACTGCCTGCCGGTCGTCGAACGGCAGGCACCGGTCCCCGATGATCTGGACATCCTCGTGTCCTTTCCCGACGACCGCCACCGTGTCCCCCGTCTCCGCGAGGGAGAGGGCGGCGGCGATCGCCGCTTTTCTGTCTGATTTCACCAGGAAAAATCCCTCCCGCCAGGACACCGGTTCCCGCGCCTCCACGAACCCCTCGGAGGAGAGGCCCGGAACGATCTCCGAAAGGATCGCGCCCGGATCCTCGTTCCGCGGATTGTCGGAGGTCACCACCACCACGTCGGACCGCAGCGCCGCCACCCGCCCCATCTCCGGGCGTTTCCCCCGGTCCCGGTTTCCCCCGCAGCCGAACACGGTGATCAGGCGCCCGTCCGTCAGACCCCGCAGCGTGGTCAGCACCCGGTCCATCCCGTCCGGGGAGTGGGCGTAGTCGACGAAGATGTGCAGGCCTCGCGCGTTCCCGATCGGCTCCAGCCGCCCCGGCACGACCCCGACCGCCGCGATTCCCGCCGCCGCCACGCCGAGGGGGAGGTCCAGCAGGAGAGCAGCCGAGACGGCCGCCAGGATGTTGGAGACGTTGTGCGCTCCGATCAGCCGCGACCGGAGCGCGATGGGACCCGACGGCGTGGCGAGGACCATCCGGGTGCCCTCCCACGTCATCTCCATCTCCACCGGATGGACGTCCCAGGCGCGGGAGAAGCCGAAGGTGGTCGCGGAGGGGAACTCCTGCGCGAGGCGCTCGCCGTGCACGTCATCCCCGTTCAGCGCGACGCCGGTCCGCTTCCCCCCCGCGGGCAGGTACTCGCGGAACAGGCGCGCCTTCGCTGCGAAGTACGACTCCATGTCCCCGTGGAAGTCGAGGTGGTCCCGGCTGAGGTTGGTAAAGACCGCCACGTCGAACCGGACCCCCTCGATCCGGCCCTGCGCGGCGCTGTGGGATGATACTTCCATGACGAAGTCCGTCGCTCCCGCGGCCAGCGCCTCCGCCATCAGCCGCTGGAGTTCGTGCGGGAACGGCGTAGTCAGCCCTTTCCGGAGGGCGGATCCCGCCACCCGGTACTCGATCGTGCCCGCCACCGCGGGCGTGCGGCCGGCGGCGGTGAGAATCCCTTCCAGGAGGTAGGTGAAGGTGGTTTTCCCGTTGGTCCCGGTGACGCCGGTCACCCGCAGCCGGGCCGACGGGTCGCCGTGGAAAGCCACCGCCACCTTCGGAAGTGCCGCGGCCGTCGAGGGGACCCGGATCACCGGCATCGGCGACGGGATCACGTCGCGCTCCACGAGCGCCGCCGCCGCTCCGGCGCGCGCCGCGGACTGCAGGAAGTCGTGGCCGTCGGTCCGCGTCCCGCGGATGGCCACGAAGAGGTCCCCCGGGCGCACGTCCCGGGAATCCACCGCGATGCCGCCGATCTCGATGTCCCCCGCGGAGCCGGACGCCCCGGGGGCGGCCGTGGAGAGTACCCCCGCCAGCCTCACCGCTTCCCCTTGTCCGAGGTGCCCCCCGCCTGGCCTTCCGCCGCGAACGCGACCGTGACTTCCGTCCCGGGGACCAGGACCGCTCCGGGGAGGGGGGTCTGGGAGCGCGCGACGCCGCTCCCCGAGAGGGAAAGCCTCACCGAGTATCGCCCCATGACGTCGACCACGCGTCCCATGGACAGCCCGATCAGGTCGGGCATGACCGTGGAGCTCTCCGCGCGCGCCGTGGAAACCGGCGTGGCCTGCACGCCGCCGGGGGACAGGGCCGGCGTGCGGGAGGGAGCAGACGCCACCGCCTCCGTCGGCGGGATACCGAGGTAGTACGCCGTCTTTACGGCGATCTGGTTGAACGCGGGGGCGGCCACCACGCCCCCGTATACCTGCCCACGGGGTTCGTCGATCACCACGAGGATCAGCAGCTCCGGATCATGCAGGGGAAGGAAACCGATGAAGGATGCGACACGCTTCGTGGAGGAATATTTCCCCGTCCCCTCCTCGACCTTCTGGGAGGTGCCGGTCTTCCCCCCGACGAGGAATCCCTTGATGCGGGCCTGCGTCCCGGTCCCGTCCTCCTGCACAACCTTCCCGAGGATCTCCCGCATCGTCGCCGAGGTCTTCGGGGAGAGGACCCTCCGGAGCTCCGTGGGCTCCCCGCGGAACACGGATTTTCCCTCCGGATCCAGCACCTCCCGGACCACGTACGGCTTCATCACCTTGCCGCCGTTGACGGCGGCCGACATCGCCGTGGCCAGCTGGAGGGGTGTCACGGAGATCCCTTGTCCGAAGGAGACGGTGGCCCGGCGGATCCGGCTGTCGAATCCGCTCCGGGACGGGGCCAGGCCCGGCACCTCCCCCTGGAGCTCGATTCCGGTGCGCGTCCCGAACCCGAAGGCGCGGATCATCTCGTGGAACCGCCCGGGGTCCATCCGGTCGTTGATCTTGGTGATCCCGATGTTGCTCGAATACTTGAGCACCTCCGGAGCCGTAAGCCACCCGTACCGGTGCGTGTCGTGGATCACCTTACCGGCGTAACGGTACGCCCCGTTCTCGCAGAAGAACTTCTCCCCCGTGCTCACCGCCCCCACCTCGAGGGCCGAGGCGAGGGTGAACACCTTGAAAGTGGATCCCGGCTCGAAGCAGTCCGTGAGGGAGCGGTTCTTCCGCGTCTCGGGCGGGGCGGCGGCGGGGGCGTTCGGGTTGAAGGAGGGTGCGGTGGCCATCGCCAGGATCTCCCCCGTCTTCGGCCGGAGCACCAGCGCCATGCCGCCACGGGCGCGATGCTTCGTGACCGCCGCCATCAGCTCGCTCTCCGCCACGTGCTGCACGTTCCGGTCGATGGTCAGGGTGACGGAGTGGCCTTTCGAGTTGACCTCGACGGTCGAGCTCGCCGGGACGATGAGCCGCCCGCGGGCGTCCCGCTCGCAGGAGAGGCCGGCACGTTCCCCGCGGAGATACTTGTTCAGGGAGAGCTCGACCCCCTCCATGCCCTCGCAGTCGAGGTTGGTGAACCCGATAAGGGAGGAGGCCAGCTCCCGGTTCGGGTAGAACCGCTTGGGCTCCTCGACGGTGCCGATCCCGTCGACGGCGGACGCTTTCCCGCGGAACTCCGGGTCCCTTGCCGCCAGCGCCTCCCGCACCTCCCGCACCGCCTCGTCGGCGGCGGTGGACGGCATCTGGCGCCGCACCCAGACGAACCCTTTCTCCGCGGCGAACAGCCTGCGGAGTTCCGTCGCCTTGCGGGAGACGCGCGGGGCGAGCAGGTCCGCGACCAGATCGGGGGATTTCAGCTTGCCGGGCTGGACGAAGACCGATTTCGTCGCGACGCTCACCGCCAGCTCGCTTCCCGTCCGGTCGAGGATCACGCCGCGCTTGGGGATCAGGGGAATGGTCGTGGCGTACTGCCGCTCCCCGCGCTCCCGGATCCCCTTCACCCCCAGCACCTGGATGTGGAACGCGCGCAGGACGACCAGGACGTAAAGAGAGAGGAGGACGCCGAGGATGATCCGCGCGCGGGGAGTCATCTCAACGGATCATCCGGTCCATCTGGGCTGGGACCATCCCGAGCTGCGCCCGCGCGATGGAGTCGATCCTGGCGGGGCTCTTCAGCGTGAGGATCTCCGTGCGGAGGAGCTCCTTCTGCTTCTGCAGGGTGCGTTTCTCCTCCAGTGCGCCGGAAACCCGGTAGCCGGTGCGGATGTACTGGCCGGAAAGCCACACGTTGAACAGGCCGATGCCGAGCAGGGCGACTGCCAGCGCAACGAACCTCCCGCGTCGCGGGACCACCGGGATCGCCGGAGGTTCCCGGCGGATCTCCGTGATGATGTACACGCCGTTCCCTACCGTAATCCTCGTCATCCTGATTCCTCCTCCTCGCGACGTCGCGCGGCGCGGAGCTTCGCGCTGCGCGCCCGGGGATTCTCCCGCACCTCCCGGTCCGACGGAACGACCGGCTTGCGGGTGAGCGCTTCGAGTGCTGCCCCTCCTCCCGGCCCCCCGGCCCGTCGCCGGAACGCCTCCTTCACGAGGCGGTCCTCCAGGGAGTGGAAACTGATCACGGCCACGCGGCCTCCGGGCGACAGGTGCCCGGGGATCGCCTCGAGGAACGCGGCCAGCGAGTCGATCTCCCGGTTCACGGCGATCCGCAGCGCCTGGAACACCCGCGTGGCCGGGTGGATGTCCCTCGGCCACCGCCTGCGGGGTATCGCCGAGGCCACCAGCGCTGCGAGCTCCGTGGTGGACCGCAGCGGGGCCTTCCGCCTCCGTCCCGCCACCGCCCGGGCGATCCGCCGGGAGTACCGTTCCTCTCCGTACCGGTAGAAGAGGTCGGCCAGCTCCTTCTCCCGGGCGTCCCGGAGGATCTCCCCCGCCGTCGGCCCGCCGGAGCCGGGGTCCCGCCGCATGTCGAGGGGCCCGTCCTCCCGGAACGAAAAGCCGCGACCGGGGTCGGACAGCTGGAGAGAGGAAACCCCGAGGTCCAGGAGGGCCCCGTCGAACGGTCTCCACCCGGCGGCCTCCCGCAACCGGCCGAGGTCCGAGAAATCCGCGTGGACCATGCGGACCCGGGGGAAGGCCGACAGCCTCTCCGCGGCGACCGCGAGCATCGCCGGGTCGGAGTCGGCGCAGACCAGGAGCCCGTCTGGTCCGATCTTCCGGGCGAACTCGACCGCGTGTCCGCCGGCGCCGGTCGTCCCGTCCAGGAAGACCTCGCCGGGGGCGGGGGAAAGCAGCGTGAGCGTCTCTTGTAAAAGAACGGGGATGTGGCCTTGGGCCACGGATCAGATCCCGAGTTCGCTGATCTCCCGCGCCAACTCGGGATCCTCCAGCACTTCCTTCTCGAACCGCCCGATCTCCTGCTGCCAGCGGGCGAGGGACCATATCTCGAACCTATTGGGCATCCCCTGGATGACGACGTCCTTTTCCAGTCCAGCGTAGGAACGCAGGGAAGGAGGGACGAGTACCCGCCCCTGCTTGTCGGGGGTAGCCTCCACGGCGCCTCCGACGAAGAACCGTACGAAGGCGTTCTTCCTGCGGTCCGTGCTGGGAACCTGGGACAGCCTCTCCTCGATGCGCGCCCAGTCGTCCGCGGGGAAGGCGTAGAGACATCCGGAGAAGTTGGTAAGGACGAACGACTCCTGGCCGGACTCCTGGAGGCGCTCGCGGAAGGGCGCGGGAATGTTCACCCGCCCTTTCGGGTCAATGGCGTATTCGAAACGACCCCGGAAGATCATGGTGCCCTTAACCCACCTTTCCCCACTATTACCCACTTGCTGGGTATTTTACCGGGGTCCCGAAACGTGTCAAGGAAATTTGCTGGTTAATCAAGGGAAAAAACGCATCGGGGGGAATTCCGCGGAAACGCCGTTTGCCGGGGGCTGCGGAAAGGGGTGGAAGAAAGGGCTCCGAGGAGGCCGTAAGCCGGGTTCTGTGCGCGGCGCGCGGGGCGCCGCGGGGCGGCCATTTCTCTACGGCGCGCGTCTCCGTGCGCCTTGAGCGACCTGGACCCGAGGGCACCGGGCGGGCCGCCCTTCCCCCGGGGGCGAAGTCGTCCCCGGGATCGCCCTCCTATTCGGTCTTGCTCCGGGTGGGGTTTGCCATGCCACGCCGGTCGCCCGGCGCGCGGTGAGCTCTTACCTCACCATTTCACCCTTGCCGCCCGCCGGGGCGGGAGGCGGTGTGTTTTCTGTGGCACTGTCCTCGGGGTCGCCCCCACCGGGTGTTACCCGGCACCCTGCCCTGCGGAGCCCGGACTTTCCTCCCGTCCCCGCTGGGGGGACCGGCGGCCGCCTGGCCTCCTCGGAACACCTTATCTTTCCCGATGCGAATCGATGGCGAGGTTCGCCAGAAGGTCCGCCCTCCGGTTCTCCTCGCGCATCACATGCAGTATACGGGCCGCCGGGAAGGCGCGCAACCGCCGCTGCGCCTCGTGGTGGAGGGGACGCAGGTGCGCCGCCTTCACCTTGTACTCCCCGTTCAGCTGCCGGACGAGGAGCTCCGAGTCGGAGTACACGGTGATGCTCCGCGCTCCGTGCCGCCCCGCCTCCTCGAGGGCCATCAGCAATGCACGGTATTCCGCCACGTTGTTCGTCGTCTCGCCGATGTATGCGGACAGCTCCCTGGACGGAGTGCCGTCGGTGAACTCGACGACCGCGCCGATCCCCGCGGGCCCCGGGTTCCCGCGGCTTGCGCCGTCGACGCGCACGGTAACGCCCGCGCCGGTCACCCGCCCGCGGCCTCGTTGCCGGCGGCCTCGTAATAGAGGATCCGGTTGCAGTTGGGGCAGGTGTGGACCCGGTCCTCCCGCTGCAGCAGGTTGTACAGCTGGGGCGAGATGTGCATGTGGCAACCCGTGCAGGAGGAGTTCCGGGCCGGCACGATCGCGATGCCGTCCCGCCGCTCGAAGATCATCTCGAACCGGCGCACCAGGCCGGGCTCCAGCCCCGAGGACACCTGCCTCTTGCGGGCCAGGAACTTCCCGATGTCCCCGTCGAAGGATCCCATCCGTGCCTCCACCTCCACCATCCGTTCCCGGTACCTCGCGCTCACCTCGTCGAGATCGGCCTTCTGCTCCGCCAGGCGTTTCTCGGTCTCCTCGTAGCGGACCAGCAGGGCGAGGAGTTCCTCCTCGCGCGCGGTGTTGGATCGCCGCGTCCCCTCGATCTCCTTGAGCATGGCGTAATATTCCTTGTTCGTCTTGATCGACATGAGCTTCGCCTTGGCCCGCTCCACCTTGTCCCGCTCCTCCTCGATCTCCCGCTCCTTCTCCCGGCGCTGCTGCCGGAGCACCTCGAACTCCTGCTCCGTCGCCAGGTACCTTGCCTCGCGCTCCTCGAAGAGGCTCTTGAGATCCGACACCTCGAGCGGGATTTTCCGTTTCTCCTCCTCGAGCCGGCGCGCCTGGCTCATGACCTCCTGCAGATCGATCAGGATCCTCACCTGCTCCATCAAGACCGTGTCCCTCCCCGTGTCCGCCCCGGCGGAACCGCCCGCTGGGGCTCTTCTTCCATCTTGACGCGCACCTTCAGTGCGCCCGGGAACCTCGCCAGGAGGACCCGCCGGAACTCCGGCAGGATCCACCGCTCGCCGGACCCGTGGCCGATGTCGGCAACGGGCATCCCCGCCCCTTCCGCCTCGAGGGCCTGGTGGTACTTCACGTCCCCCGTGACGTACAGGTCCGCCCCCGCCTCGCGCGCGGCGCCGGCGAACTCCGCCCCGCTTCCGCCCACGATCGCCACCCGGCGCACCGTTTTCCGGCGCGGGCCCGCCAACCGGATCCAGGAGGGGCGCAAGGTCCTCCGCACCCGCTCCAGCGCGTCGGCGAGCGGTTCCGGCGCCGGCAGGTCGCCCACCGCCCCGACGCCCCCTCCGAGCGCGGCGCCGCGGAGGGGGATCACGTCGATCGCCGGCTCCTCGTACGGGTGGGCCGTCCGCACCGCGCGCAGGACAGCGGGGAGTACGCTCCCCGCCGCGACCGTCTCCAGCCGGATTTCTGGGACCCGCTCCTCCCGCCCGGGGCTGCCGATATACGGATCCGCCCCCTCGCGGGGGAGGAATGTCCCCGTCCCCTCCGTGCGGAAGGAGCACCGCCGGTATTCGCCGATCCGGGCGGCTCCGGCCCCCGAGGCGGCGTCGAGGACCGCGTCCGCATGGGAACCGGGGACGAAGACCACCACCTTGCACGCGTCGGAGGACGGCTCGCCGGGGATCAGCGGACGGATACCCCTGAGACCCAGGCGGCGCGCCATTACGTGGGAGACGCCGCGCGGCGCGACGTCGGCATTCGTGTGGGCGGATATGGCCGCGACGCCCGTCCGCAGCAGGGCATACGCCGCGGCGGCTTCGGGCCGGTCCGGGCGGATGCGGGGGATGGGCTTGGAGACGACCGGATGGTGCGTGACCAGGAGGTCGACGGGTCGCCTCCGGACGGCGGAGAGGACCCCGGGGGTCGCGTCCAGGGCGATCAGGATCGACCGGACGGGGGCACCGGGATCCCCGAGCAGGATACCTACGTTGTCCCAGTCTGCCCGGTGGGCGAACGGGAAATGCTCGTCCAGCGCCCGCCACACGTCCCTCACGGTGACGGAGCCGCCGCGGATCACGCCTGGGTGTACCGTCTCACAAATAGCTTGCCGCAACCGGCAAATAAAAATGCACCGGTCCCCGGTGCATTTTTCCCGACCGTCGCTTTCGTAACGGCTATGTGCGGTTGCATGGCAACGTCTTCGCTGGTGGGCCCACCTGGCCTCGAACCAGGGACCGACCGGTTATGAGCCGGTGGCTCTGACCAACTGAGCTATGGGCCCCGCCGAAAAACTCCATCGAATCCGATTATTATCCTCTTCATCCGTAACGGTGTCAACCGCGTGCCGCGGCCCGCCCGTCTACTCCAGGAACGTGCGCAGCCGCTTGCTCCGGCTGGGATGACGCAGCTTCCGGAGCGCCTTCGCCTCGATCTGCCGGATCCGTTCCCGCGTGACCTCGAAATCCTGACCCACCTCCTCGAGGGTGTGGTCCGATTTCTCGCCGATGCCGAATCGCATCCGCAGGACCCGTTCCTCCCGCGGTGTCAGGCTCCCCAGCACCTTGTCCACCTGCTCCGCCAGGTCGATGTTGATCACCGAGTCCACGGGGGAGGCGGTGTTCTTGTCCTCGATGAAGTCCCCTAGATGGCTGTCCTCCTCCTCCCCGATCGGTGTCTCGAGGGAGATCGGCTCCTTCGCGATCTTGAGGACTTTCCGCACCTTCTCGAGGGGGATGTCCATCCGCTCCGCGATCTCTTCCGGGGTCGGCTCCCTCCCCAGCTCCTGCACGAGGTAGCGGGAGGTGCGGATCAGCTTGTTGATCGTCTCGATCATGTGGACGGGGATGCGGATCGTGCGCGCCTGGTCGGCGATGGCCCGCGTGATCGCCTGGCGGATCCACCACGTGGCGTAGGTGGAGAACTTGTACCCCCGGCGGTACTCGAACTTGTCCACCGCCTTCATCAGGCCGATGTTCCCCTCCTGGATCAGGTCGAGGAACTGCAGCCCCCGGTTGGTGTACTTCTTGGCGATGGAGACGACCAGCCGCAGGTTCGCCTCGACGAGCTCCCGCTTCGCCTCCCGGACCTTCCGCTCCCCCCGCTCGATGGCCGCCACCGTCTCCTGGATCTCCGCGGAGGAGAGTCCCGCCTCGCGCTCCACCTTCCGGACCGTCCCACGGGCCTCCCGGAGCGTCTCCTCCATCGCGAGGAGCTTCTCTTTCTTGATGTGGTATCTGGAGGCGGCCTTCGCCAGCCCGTCTTTCCTGCCATGGATCTCCCGGAGAAGGCGGACGAACTCCTTCTCGGGGAGCTTCACCCGGTCGCAGCACTCCCGGATCTGCCCCTCCGCGGTCGCTACCAGGTCGGCGTACCGGCGGATCTTGTCGCCGATGACCTCGATCTGGCGCTCCTTGAGGTGGATCTCCTGGATCGACTCCACGACGCGCTCGTTGAGGACCGCGACCTTGTTCTTCAGGCCTGCGCGCTCTTTCTCCCGCAGTCCGCCGCGGCGGATGCGCTGCTCGATCTCCTGTGCGGACTGGTAGGTCCTCCGGATGCGCGAGACGATGCGGAGCACCTTCTCCAGCGCACCCTTCTCCTCCTCGTCCGTGGAGTCCTCGTCGAGGTCCTTGATCACGTCCCGGACCTGCAGATCCCCGGACTTGAGCTTCTCCCCGACCTTGAACAGTTCGTCGAGGGCGATCGAGCATCCCTTCACGGAGGAGACGATCTCCCGCTCTCCGTCCTCGATCCGCTTGGCGAGGCTCACCTCGCCCTCCCGGTTCAGCAGGGGGATGGCGCCCATTTCCTTGAGGTAGAGCCGGACCGGGTCGTTCCCCTTGATCCCGCCGGGGTACTCGAACTCCTCCTCCTCGACCGCGGGCTCCTCCTCGACGGATGCCTCCTCCTCCTCGGCCTCCTCCTCCCCGATCAGGAGGGTCGCGCCGGGGACGGGAACCTTCTGGAAGTCGTCCACCACCTCGATGGCGTTCTCCCCGAAGATCTCCATCACGTCGTCGATCTGGTCCCCCGTGAGGATGTCGGGGGGAAGAACGCTGTTGATCTCGTCGTAGGTGAGGTACCCCTGCGCGCGCCCCTTCTCCACCAGCCCCTCGATGCCTTCCGGGTGTTTCCGCCTCGCCATCTTCCCCTCACCTCGTCAGCGGGATCTGCGCGACCACAACAACCGCTCGAGCTCCTTCTTCGCCGCCAGGACGCGTGCGAACAGCTCTTCCGCCGCCGCCCCGGACGCCTCTTTCACCTTCCCCTGCAGTTCCTCGATCTCCCGGCGGGCCTTCGCCGTCCGGAGCGACAGGAGCGCCTCGGGGTACCGTCGGCGGGCCTCCTCGGGGGACAGGTCGGCGAGCACGATCCCGGCGGAGAGCCGCTTCCGCGCTCCCTCCGGAACCCCCTCGCCGAGGAGGGACTCCGCGTCCGGCGCCGCCCCGCCCGCCGCCAGCCCGGAGATGTACGCCACGGCCTCCCTCGCGTCCGGATCCGAAAGAAGCGAGTCCACGCCGTCCCGCCGCGCCGCCGCGGCCAGGTCGGGCGCCGCCGCCAGGAGTTGCAGCAGGAGGCCCTCCTCCGGGCGCTCCTCCCTCTCCCGGGGCGGGGATTCCGCGGCAGACCCGGGGGCCGTCGGGGAGCCCAGCTGCCGGTGGATCGTGTCCACCGGCAGGCCGGCGGACTGGGCCACCCGCTGGACGTAGAGTTCGCGCTCCGCCGGGTCTGTGACCCAGCGCAGGTACTTCTCCATCAGCCGGACGTACGAGAGTTTTCCCGGGATCGTACCGAGGTCGTACTTCCTCGCGGCCCCCCGCTCGATGGACTCCATCAGGGGCGCGGCGGCCGCGATGCGCCGGGAGATCTCCTCCGGGGGGGACGCCTTCGCCCAGTCGTCCGGATCCATCCCCCTGGGCGGGAAGAGGACTTTCGGGCTCACGCCGGAAGCGTACAACGGTCCCCCTCCGCGCACGGCGGCCATCTTTCCGGCCACGTCGCCGTCATAGAATAGGATGACGTTCTCCGACAACCGCTTCAGCGTCCTCGCGTGACCCTCGGTCAGGGAGGTTCCGCAGGTGGCCACGACCCCCCGCACCCCCTTCTGCCACAGGCCGATCAGGTCCATGTACCCTTCGACCACCACCACCCGCCCCTCGCTCCGGATGGATGGGAGCGCCTGGTGGAGGCCGTACAGGAGCGCGCTCTTCCGGTACAGATCGGATTCGGGGGAGTTGATGTACTTGGGGACGGCGTCGTCCACCGCCCGTCCCCCGAAACCGCAGATCCGCCCCCGGGCGTCCGCGATCGGGAAGATCACCCGGCCCCGGAACCGTTCCCGGCGTCCCTTATCGGCAGGGAACAGCAGCCCCGCCGCCTCCGCCCGGGCCGGATCGATCCCCTCCTTCTTCAGGGCGGCCAGGATATCTCCTCCCTGCCCGCCCCAGCCGAGGGCGAACTCCCGCTCCGCCTCGGGGGTCACGCCGCGGCGCCGGAGGAATTCGCGCCCCGCTTTCCCCGCGGGGGCCCGCAGCAGCTCGCGGTACGTTTCCGCCGCCAACCGGAGGATCCGGTACAGATCCTCCCGCGGCCGGTCCCCGGTCCTGCCCCCCTCGTATCGCACCGTCACGCCGTACCGCTCGGCGAGCTCCTCGACCGCCTCGGCGAAGGAGAGATTCCGCGCTTTCATCAGGAAATGGAAGACCGAGCCCCCCTCCCCGCAACCGAAGCACTTGAACGCCTGACGGGTGGGGTGGACGAAGAAGGAAGGGGTCTTTTCCCGGTGGAAGGGGCACAGCCCGCGGAAGTTCGCACCGGCGCGGATCAGGGGCACCGTCTCGGAGACCACCTCGACGATGTCCGTCCGGTCCCGTACCTCCCGGATCGTGCTCTCGGAGATGCGACCTCCCAAGGGCCTCCCTGATGCGTCCCTGGCGTCCCGCCGGTTGGACCGGGGGGAAAAGAAAAAATCCCGCGCGACGCCGTCGCCGGGACGGATCCCCGTTTGTTCCCCGCTATCCCGCCAGGAGCCGCCGAACCGCCTCGTTGACCGCTTTCCCGTCGGCCCGGCCCGCCACCTTCGGCATGAGAGCCTTCATGACGCACCCCATGTCGGATGGGCCCCTTGCGCCCGTCTCCGCGATGGCGTCGCGGACGAGCGCCTCGATCTCCGCCATGGAAAGGGCTTTCGGGAGATACCGCTCCAGGACGACGATCTCGGCTTCCTCCTTCGCGGCCAGTTCCGGGCGGTTCCCCTTGACGTAGAGCTCGATGGCCTCGCGCCGCTGCTTGACCATCGTCACGATCACCTTGAGGATCGCCTCGTCCGGCAGAATGCCCCCGGACGGCATCTCCTTCCGGGTGACCGCGTCGATCTCCCGGTTCTGCACCGCGGCGACAGCCATCCGCAAAGCAGAAAGGGCCAGGGAGTCCCGCTCCTTGGCCGCCTTCCGCATGTCCTCCTGCAGCTGTTGCTTGAGCCCCAACGTTACCGGCTCATCTTCTTCATTTTCTTCAACGCGCGTTTCCTGGCCGCCAGCGTCTTCTTCTTCCTCTTGACGCTGGGCTTCTCGTAATGCTCCCGCTTGCGGATCTCCGACAGGATCCCGGCCTTCTCGCACTGTTTCTTGAATCGCTTCAGTACGCTCTCGAAGGGCTCCTCTTCCTTCACCCGGACGCCCGGCATCGATGAATCACCCCTTCCTGCGCTGGATAAAAACCCAAAAGTATATACATTACGCTTTTTTCGAATCTCGTCAAGAAAAACAGGGAGGCCCGGTACCGCTCACCGGTACCGGCAGAGGTACGCCACCGGCCCTTCCGCCTTCACCTCGAAGGTGACCCCCGAGGGGACGGAAAATCCCTCCCCAGCGGCCGCCGAGAGCCACGGCTTCCCGGGGACCCGGTACCAGAGGTGTCCCGAAACCACCGTCATCCGCTCCTCCCGGGATGCACCGAAGGCGTACTCCCCGGGATCGATGACCCCGACCGTGGCGTCCCCTCCGGCGTCCGAGAACCCCAGGGACTGCACCCGGTCGTCGAAGTACCGGTTGTGCTTCATGCCCCCTCCCCCTCAACCCATGCTGGGGTCTAGCGGACGGCCGCCGATCAGGTGGAGGTGGAGGTGCGGAACCACCTGCCCCCCCTGCTCCCCGTTGTTCACCACGACGCGGTACCCCGACTCGGCCACCCCCTTCTCGTCGGCGATCTTCGCCGCCAGGCGCAGCGCCTTGCCCAGGACGGGCACGTCGTTCTTCCCGGCCTCGTTGAGGTTGACCATGTGCTCCTTTGGAACGATGAGCACGTGAACCGGCGCCACCGGGTGGATGTCGGCGAAGGCGATCAGGTCGTGGTCCTCGTAGATGGGCTGCGTGGGCATCTCTTTCCTGGCGATCCTGCAGAAAATGCACTCCTCGCTCATGCGGTCTCCTCTCCTCGCCGGTATGCGCTTCGATAGAAACAGGTCCGCTCCCCCGTGTGGCACGCGGGTCCCCTCTGCCGGACCCGGTACAGCAGCGTGTCCGCGTCGCAGTCGTAGAGGACCTCCTGGACGTCCTGGAAGTGGCCCGAGGTCTCCCCCTTCACCCAGAGGGACTTCCGCGACCGGCTCCAGTAGGTGGCGTGCCCGGTGGCGAAGGTGTTCCGGATCGCCTCCCCGTTCGCCCACGCCACCATGAGGACCGCGTTGTCCCCCGCGTCCTGCGTGACCACGGGGACCAGCCCCCGCTCGTCGAACTTCACCATCCCGATCAGTTCGTCCGCCGTCATCCGTTTCCCCCGCCGGGCCGCACGTGAACGCCGTGGCTCCGGAGGTACTCCTTCGCCTCCCCCACGGTGTGCTCGGCGTAGTGGAAGATCGAGGCCGCCAGCACCGCGTCCGCCCCCCCGGCCGTCAATCCCTCCAGCAGGTGCCTGAGGGTCCCCACCCCGCCGGATGCGATCACCGGGATCCGCACCGCGTCGGCGATGGCCCGGGTCAGGGGGATGTCGTACCCGTCCCGCGTCCCGTCCCGGTCCATGCTGGTCAGCAGGATCTCGCCGGAGCCGCACTCCTCCATCCGGCGGGCCCACTCCACGGCGTCCAGTTCCGTGGGACGGCGCCCGCCGTGCGTGTACACTTCCCAGCGCCCCGGCGTCCCCGGGACCGACCGGGCATCGATCGCCACCACCGTGCACTGGCTTCCGAACCGCTCCGCCGCTCGCCGGACGAACTCGGGGTCGGCCACCGCCGCCGTGTTGATCGACACCTTGTCCGCGCCCGCCAGCAGGAGCGCCCGGATGTCCTCGATGGTGCGCACGCCGCCGCCCACGGTCAGCGGCATGAAGACCTGCTCCGCGGTCTTCCGCACCACCTCGATCAGGATGTCCCGCTTCTCGTGGGACGCCGTGATGTCGAGGAAGACGAGTTCGTCGGCCTCCTCGCGGTCGTACCGCCTTGCAATCTCCACCGGATCCCCCGCGTCCCGGAGATCGACGAACCGGACCCCCTTCACGACCCGGCCGTCCTTCACGTCCAGGCACGGGATGATGCGCTTTGCGAGCATCCGGGAGGCTACTCCCCCTCCACCTTCAGAGCCTCCCGAAGGTCGATCGATCCGTCGTAGAGGGCGCGGCCGATGATCGCCCCGGAGACACCCTCCCCCTCCATCGCCTTGAGCCGGCGCAGGTCGGAAAGCGTCGTCACGCCCCCGGACGCCACCACCGGAGTGGCCAATCCCCGCGCGAACTCCCGGATCGCGTCGAAGTTGGGACCCACGAGCATCCCGTCCCGCGCGATGTCGGTGTAGATGAAGCAGGAAACACCGCCCTCCCGGATCTGCCGCGCGAGGTCCACGGCGATCACGCCGGTCACTTCCACCCACCCCCGAATCGCCACGCGCCCGTCCCTGGCGTCGATCCCCGCAGCCACCTTTCCCGGGTACGCCCGGGTGATGCGGGTGACTTCCTCCGGGTCCCGGACGATGGACGTGCCCAGGATCACGCGGGACACCCCGGCGGCGAAGTAGCGCGACGCGGTCTCGTAGTTCCGCACCCCGCCTCCCACCTGCAGCGGCACGCCGGCCGCGGCCGCGATCCGGCAGATGATGTCCGCGTTGGCGGGTTTCCCGAGGAAAGCCCCGTCGAGGTCGACCACGTGGAGCCACGAAGCCCCGGCGGCGACGAACCGGCGCGCCACGTCCAGGGGGGAATCCGAGAAAACCGTGGCGTCCTCGGCGCGCCCCTGGCGAAGCCGGACGGCTTTTCCCCCCTGGATGTCGATCGCCGGGATCACCTGGAACGGCATGCCGATTTTCACCTCAAGCCGCGGCGGCGCACATGCGGCCGAAATTTCCGAGCAGCCGGAGGCCCGCGGACTGGCTCTTCTCCGGGTGGAACTGGACTGCGAGCCGGTTTCCCATCCCCGCCGCGGCGGCGAAGGGGATGCCGTAGACGGCGCGGCACGCCGCGATCCCGGGCTCCCCGGGCACCGCGTAGTAGGAATGGACGAAGTAGAAGTACGTCCCCGAGGGGATCCCTTCCAGCACCGGGTGATCCGTCAGGACCTCCACCGCATTCCACCCCATGTGCGGCACCTTCAGAACCCCGCCGCCGGAGGCCGGCATGTCGCCCGGAAACCGTACCACCTTTCCGGGGAAGAAACCGACCCCTTCGTACCGGCCGAACTCCTCGCTCTCGGCGAAGAGGAGCTGCATCCCGACGCAGATCCCCAGGAACGGGCGGTCGGAGGCGAGGTACTCCCGCAGGAAGGGGAGAAGCCCCTGCCGCACCACGTTCGCCATGCAGTCCCGGAACGCCCCCACCCCGGGGAAAACGATCCCGCGGCACGACGACAGCGTCCGGGCGTCGCCGCTCACCTCCGTCGGGAATCCCAGCGACTCCAGCGCCTTGCTCACGGAGCGCAGGTTTCCCATTCCGTAGTCCACGACGCCGATGGAACCCTTCCGCGTCACGGGATGTTCCCCCTCACCCGAGCACACCCTTCGTGGACGGGACGCCCTTTACGCGCGGGTCCAGCCGCACCGCGTCCGACATCGCCCTCCCCAGGGCCTTGAACACGGCCTCCACCGTATGGTGCGCGTTGGAGCCGTAGGACACGTTCACGTGGACGCACGTCCCCGAGGCCTGCGAGAAGGCCCGCAGGAACTCCTCCACGAGCTCGACGTCGAATGTCCCGACCTTCTCGTTCCCCAGCGGGGAGTTGTAGACCAGGTGCGGGCGTGCCGAGACGTCCACCGTCACCGCCGCCAGCGCCTCGATCATCGGCACCACCGCGTGACCGTAGCGCCGGATCCCCCTCATGTCCCCGAGGGCCCGCCGGAACGCCTCGCCGAGGCAGATCCCCACGTCCTCCACGAGGTGGTGGTAGTCGACGTCGATGTCCCCTTTCGCGGACACCGTGACGTCGAACAGGCCGTGGCGCGAGAAGAGGGTGAGCATGTGGTCGAGGAACGGGACCCCCGTCCCGATCTTCGCAGACCCCTCCCCCTCGAGACGCAGGGAGAGCTTGATGCGGGTCTCCTTCGTGGTCCGCTCGACCTGGCCTTCCCGTTCCATCACCGCCTCCCCTTCCCCCGCGTGCGCTGCAGCACCGCCTGGGCGTGCGCCACGAGCCCCTCCTTGCGCGCCAGCCGGACGACGTGCCGGGCGTCGGACCGGAGAGCGGAAAACTCATATGATACCACGTTGGTTTTCTTGAGGAAATTGGCTACTCCCAGAGGGGATGAGAACCGAGCCGCCCCCCCCGTGGGCAGGGTGTGGTTGATCCCCGCGATGTAGTCCCCCACCGCCACGGGGCTGTAAGGCCCGAGGAACGCCGTCCCCGCGTTTCGGATCGCGTCGAGGGCCCCCCACGGGTCCGCGGTGGCGATGCTCAGGTGCTCCGGCGCCAGCCGGTTGACCGCCGCGATCCCTTCCCTCCGGGTCCGGACGAGGAAGCCGTCCGCCCGGGACAGGGAAGCCGACAGGATCCCCTGTCGCGGCAGGAGGCGGGCCTGGCGGGCGAGTTCCCTCTCCACTGCGCGGGACAGGGCCTCCGAGTCTGTAACCATGGCAACGTACGCGTCCTCGTCGTGCTCCGCCTGGGAGAGGAGGTCCGCGGCCACGTACGCCGGGATCGCCGACCGGTCCGCCAGCACCACGAGCTCGCTCGGCCCCGCCAGCATGTCGATGCCCACGACGCCGAAGAGCTGGCGCTTGGCCTCCGTCACGTATGCGTTCCCTGGCCCGGCGATCACCTCGACGCGGGGGATGGACCGTGTCCCGAAGGCCAGCGCCGCGATCGCCTGCGCCCCGCCGACCCGGTAGACCGCGGACACTCCGGCGATCCGGGCCGCCGCCAGCACCACGTCCGGCACCCGCCCGCCGGGAGCGGAGCATGCGGCCACCACCTCGGGAACCCCCGCCACCCTCGCCGGGAGGACGTTCATCAGCAGGGTGGACGGGTACGCCGCCTTTCCCCCGGGGATGTAGACCCCCGCGCGGGAGACGGGGAGGACCCTCTGGGCCAGGACGGCTCCGGGGATCGAGGCGGTGAAGCCGTCGTCCAGCTGGTTCCGGTGGAACGTCTCGATCCGCCCGGCCGCCTTCTCGAGGGAAACCCGGAGCGCGGCGGGTACGCGCCGCCACGCGGCGTCGATCTCCCCCGGTGGAACGACGAACCCCTTCCTGCCCGGGTCGAACCGGTCGAAGCGGCGCGTGAACTCCGATACCGCCGCGTCGCCCTGCTCCCGGACCCGCGCGATCACCTCGGCCACCACCGCCGACACCTTGGCGGAGTCCGTCGCCCCCCGGTTTTCCGCCCGGGCCAGCGCCTCCCGGTACGCGGCGGTGCCCGATCGGACCCAGCGCATCCCCCGCTCCCTCCTACTCCCGCACGCGGGCGATGTCCGCGCCCAGGGAGGACAGCTTGTTCTCCAGCGACTCGTACCCCCGGTCGAGGTGGTAGATCCGGAGCACCTCGGTGGTCCCGGAGGCCGCCAATCCCGCCAGAACGAGGGACGCCGAGGCCCGGAGGTCCGTCGCCATCAGCGGCGCGCCGGAAAGTCCCTGCACCCCCTTGACCGCGGCGGTGTTCCCGGAGACGTCGATCCGGCCCCCCATCCTCCGGAGTTCCGCAACGTGCATGAACCGGTTCTCGAAGATCGTCTCCGACACGATGCTGAACCCGTCCCCGAGGCACATGTACGCCATGAACTGGGCCTGCACGTCCGTCGGGAAGCCCGGGTACGGCGCCGTCTTCATGTTGACCGACCGGATCGGCCCCGCCCGCCGCACGCGAACGAAGCCGTTGGCGACCTCGACCTCGGCCCCGCTCTCCTGGAGTTTCTCCAGCACCGCGTCCATCGCCCCGCCGTCCGCGCCCAGGGCCGTCACGTCCCCCCCGGTGATCGCCCCGGCGAGCAGGAGCGTGGCCGCCTCGATCCGGTCCGCCATCACTTCGTGCCGGGCCCCCCGCAGGGAACGCACCCCGCGGACCGTGATCTCGTCGGTTCCCTCCCCCTCGATGTCGGCGCCCATTGCGCGCAGGAGGCGGGCGAGGTCGCACACCTCGGGCTCCCGCGCCGCGTTCTTGAGGACCGTCGTCCCTTCCGCGAGTGCGGCGGCCATCATCAGGTTCTCCGTCCCGGTGACGGTCTTCAGGTCGAAATAGACTGGTGCGCCCCGGAGACGGTCCGCCGCCGCCTCGATGTACCCCTCGGAGAGGGTCGTCCTGGCTCCCAGGAGTTCCAGCCCCTTCAGATGCTGGTCGATGGGGCGGGGACCGATGGCGCACCCTCCCGGCAGGGAGATCCGGGCCCGGCCGTACCGCGCCAGGAGGGGACCCAGAACCAGGACGGACGCGCGCATCGTCTTGACGAGGTCGTAGGGGGCCTCTGCCTCCCCCGGTTCCCCGGATGCGACTCGAAGGAGCCGGGAGCGATCCGTCCCCCCGGCGTCCTGCGTGACCGTGGCGCCGAGGATCCCCAGGAGCTTCCCGAAGGTGGCGATGTCCCTCAGGCGCGGCGCGCCGACGATCTCCACCGGGCCGTCGGCGAGGAGTGCGGCCGCCATGGCCGGCAGCACCGCGTTCTTCGCGCCGGACACGCGGCAGGTCCCGGACAGGCGCCTGCCTCCCCGTATGACGAAGATTTCCAGACTGCACGCTCCTTACAGCGGGTTCGCCCACCCCGCGTACCGGTCCCGCCCCGCGAGGTCCCGGAAGATCCCCAGGAATCGCAACGATCCCCCCGGGAGGGCTGCAACCGCCGCTCCCTGGCCCGCGCCGATCTCGCACCACAGCTCCCCGCCCGGAGACAGGAGCGCCCCCGCTCCGGCGACGAGGCGCCGCAGGACGGACAGCCCGTCGGGCCCCGCAAGCAGCGCCCTGGGAGGTTCGTGCTCGCGCACCCCGGCGGGCAGGGATCCCCACTCCCCATCGGCGACGTACGGGGGGTTGGAGACCACTACATCAAATCGACCCCCGCATTTCAAGGCGGAATCCGCGTCGCAGCAGGCGAACAGGACCCTGTCCGCGACGCCGTGGCGCCTTGCGTTCTTCCGGGCCGTGCGCAACGCTCCCGGCGAGATGTCGGTCGCCACCAGGCGGGCGGACGGGAGCTCGGCGGCGAGGGTCACCGCGATGGCCCCGCTTCCGGTCCCTGCGTCCAGTGAGAGGGACGGCTCCGCCCCTTTCCGGCGAAGGACCGCCAGGGCCCGCTCCACGAGCCCCTCGGTCTCCGGCCGCGGGATGAGGGTCTCGGGTGAGAGGAGGAATTCCCTCCCGAAGAAATCCCACGCGCCGAGGACGTACTGGAGCGGTTCTCCCGCGGCGCGCCGCGTGACTAGGCGGAGGAGCCGGTCCGGCGCACCCACCGCCTCCGCGTCCATCGAGAGGAACAGTCGGCCCCGCGGGACGCCGGTGACCGCGGAAACCAGGATCTCCGCCTCCCCGGGAGCGGCGTCCGGAACCGCCGCCATCTGCCGGCGGCACAGCGCGAGCAGTTCCGAGAGGAGCACTTAGCCGGTTTTCTGGAGCGCCTCGACCTGGGCCTGCGCCGTCAGGGCGTCGATGAAGGGGTCGAAGCCGCCGGAAAGGACGGCGGCGAGCTGGTGCACCGTCAGCCCGATGCGGTGGTCCGTCACGCGGTTCTGCGGGAAGTTGTACGTCCGGATCCGCTCGCTCCGGTCTCCCGTGCCCACCTGGGAGCGGCGCAGGTCGGCGCGCTCGGAGCGGCGCTTCTCGATCTCCGCGTCGTAGATGCGGGAGCGCAGGATCTTCAGCGCCTTCGACTTGTTCTTCAGCTGCGACTTCTCGTCCTGGCACTGCACCACCAGCCCCGTGGGGACGTGGGTGATCCGGACCGCGGAGTCGGTGGTGTTGACGCTCTGCCCCCCCGGCCCGGAGGAGCGGAACACGTCGATCCGCAGATCATCGGGATTGATCTGTACGTCCACCTCCTCCGCCTCGGGCATCACGGCCACCGTCACCGTGGAGGTGTGGATCCTCCCCCCCGCCTCCGTCGCGGGCACGCGCTGCACCCGGTGAACCCCGCTTTCGAACTTGAGGCGGCTGTACGCGCCCTTCCCCTCGATCATGGCGATCACTTCCTTGGTCCCCCCCAGCCCCGTCTCGCTGCGCGAGAGGACCTCGGCCTTCCACCCCTTGCCGTCCGCGTACATCGAGTAGGCGCGGAACAGCTCCGTGGCGAAGAGGGACGCCTCCTCCCCGCCGGCCCCGGCGCGGATCTCGATGAGGATGTTCTTGTCGTCGTTGGGATCCTTCGGTATGAGGAGAAGACGGACTTCCCTCTCCAGGCGCTCCAGCTCATCCGAGAGGCGGGAGATCTCCTCCCGGGCCATCGCCTTCATCTCCGGGTCCGTCTCCGTGTCCAGCAAGGCGCGGTTCTCTCCGAGCTCCCGCTCGATCCTCCGGTATCGCGCGTGCGCCTCGGACACGGGGCGCAGTTCGGCGATCTCCCTGCCGATCCGCTGCATCTCCCGCGGGTTCCCCGTCACCGACGGGTCCGACAGGAGCCGCTCGAGATCCGGGAGCCGGGCCGCCGCCGCTTCGAGCTTATCCCACAAGGGCGGCCTCCGCGACCGGCGTCCCCGACACGCGCCGGAAGGATTCGATGGCCACCTCGATCTGGGACGGGTCCGGTTCGCGGGTGGTCAGGCGCTGGAGCCACAGGCCCGGCGCGACCAGGACCCGGAACAGGGGGGACCCCATCCTCCGGGCCGAAAGCCGCAGGACCTCGTACGAAATCCCCGCGATGGCCGGGATGAGGGGGATCCGGAGCAGCGCCTTCGCCAGGAGGGAACTCTCCCTGGGGATGAGGGAGAAGACGAGAATGCTGATCACCATGACGAAAAGAAGGAAGCTCGTGCCGCACCGGGGATGCAGGCGGGAATATTCCCCCACCGATTCCGGCGTCAGCGCGGCCTTCCCCTCGTACGCGTTGATCACCTTGTGCTCCGCCCCGTGGTACTGGAATACCCGCCGGATATCCTTCATCAGGGTGATCCCCGCGATGTACAGGACGAAGACCAGCACCCGGATCGCCCCGTCCGCCAGGTTGAAGGCGAGGGATCCCGAGAGGCCCGGCACCACGAACGACAGGGCGTGCGTGGCGTACAGCGGCAGGAGGAAGAAGAGCCCCACGGCGAGGAGCAGCGCCAGCGCCATCGTCCCCGCCATGGCGAGGCCCCCGCCTCCCGGTTCCGCCCTCTCCCGGCCGGCCGCCGGCCGTTCCGGACCCTCCGCGTCCTCCATCGCCTCGTCCGCCGAGTACTGGAGCGCGCGGTACCCGATGGCGAGCATCACCCCCAAGGTCACCACCCCGCGGACCAGGGGGATCCTGGCGATCCGCTTCCGCGCGGGGGTCTCCGTCAGGGGGAAATCCCGGACCCGGATCTCCCCGTTCGCCTTGCGGACCGCGACGGAGTACTGGAGGGGACCCTTCATCATCACCCCCTCGATGACCGCCTGGCCTCCCAGAACGAGCTCTTTCTGCTCCGCCCCGCTCACGGGGTCCCCCCCCTCCCGAGCGCGACGATCTCCCGCCGGACCTCGGCGGGCTTCCCGCACGTCATTTTCCCCTCGGGACACCGCCCGCGGACGCAGCCGGGGCCCGCCGTCTCGAACAGGAGCGGCGCCTCCCCTTTCGCGATCGAAAGCATCCGGGTCGCCATCTCCCGGATCTCCCACTGCGCGCGGCGGCACGTCCGCAGGGCGAAGAAGTGGTGCAGTTCCCGGGCGTTCATGGTGATCAGGATCTTGGTCTCCGTCGCGTTCGGCAGGACGAACCGCGCGTCCTCCGCGGGGATCCCCGCCCGCATCAGCTTCCCGTAGAGCCGCGAGCACGACGCCATGTGGCGGCCGAACTCCTTCCGCAGCCCGGGGGAGTCCGCGACGCTGGGCGGGGTGACGTAACCGAACTCCGCGGCAACGTAGCGCTGGCTCTGCTGGGAGTAGGAGGCGATCCGGTGGCGGACCAGCTGATGGGAGGCGGCGCGGGAGATCCCCTCCACGCCGTAGGTGAGCGTCACGTGCTCCAGCACGGAGGCGTGCCCCATCGACAGGACGCGGCGCACGAGGCCGCGGGCGTCCCTCCGGGAGACGTCTTCCCGGAGTTCGCCGATCCCGGCGGGGGAGTAGCACAGCCGGGCCGCGAGCGCGACCATCCGCTCGGGGTCGGGGGTGCACGAAAGGAGCAGGACATTCACGGCGGGAAGGCGCCGGTCAGGCCTTCTCCCCCTTGGTGTACTTCTTCTGGAACTTCTCGATCCGCCCGGCGGTGTCGATCAGCTTCTGCTTGCCCGTGAAGAACGGGTGGCATTTGGAGCAGATGGCGACCTTGATCTCCTCCGTGGCCGACATGGTCTCGAAGGTGTTCCCGCAGGCGCACTTCACCGTGGCGAGGATGTACTTTGGGTGGATGTTCTCTTTCATCTCTGGGCTTCCTTTCTTCCGGATCAGGTGTTCATCGACTCGATGAACTCCTTGTTCGTCTTGGTCTTGGAGATCTTGTCCAGGAGGAACTCCATGCTCTCCGCCGGCGACAGCGGGGAGAGGAACTTCCGCAGGATCCACACGCGCTGGAGGACGTTCTTCTCGAGGAGGAGTTCCTCCTTCCGGGTGCCGGACTTGTTGATGTCGATGGCCGGGAAGATCCGCTTCTCCGCGATCTTCCGGTCGAGGACCAGCTCGTTGTTGCCCGTTCCCTTGAACTCCTCGAAGATCACCTCGTCCATCCGGCTCCCCGTCTCGATGAGGGCGGTGGCGATGATCGTGAGGGACCCCCCCTCCTCGATGTTCCGGGCCGCGCCGAAGAACCGCTTCGGCTTCTGGAGGGCGTTGGCGTCCACCCCGCCGGAGAGGACCTTCCCCGACGGCGGCACGACGGCGTTGTACGCCCGCGCCAGCCGGGTGATGCTGTCGAGAAGGATGACGACGTCCTTCTTGTGCTCCACGAGGCGCTTGGCCTTCTCGAGCACCATCTCCGCGACCTGCACGTGGCGCTGCGCCGGTTCGTCGAAGGTGGAGGATATGACCTCGCCCTTGACGCTGCGCTGCATGTCCGTCACCTCCTCGGGCCGCTCGTCGATGAGCAGCACGATGAGGACCACCTCGGGGTGGTTCTTCGTGAGGGCGTTGGCGATGTTCTGCAGGATGATCGTCTTCCCCGCCCGGGGCGGCGAGGTGATGAGGGCACGCTGCCCCTTCCCGATCGGCGCCACGAGGTCGATGACCCGGGTGGAGTAGTTGTCCTGGACGTACTCCATCTTGAACTTTTCCTGCGGGTAGAGGGGCGTCAGGTTGTCGAAGAGGATCTTGTCCTTGCTGATCTCGGGATCTTCGTAGTTGATCTTCTCGACCTTGAGGAGGGCGAAGTACCGCTCGTCCCCCTTGGGCGCCCGGATCTGGCCGCTGATGGTGTCGCCGGTGCGCAGTCCGAAGCGGCGGATCTGGGAGGGGGACACGTAGATGTCGTCTGGCCCCGGCAGGTAGTTCGAGTCGGGGGCGCGGAGGAATCCGTAGCCGTCGGGGAGCACCTCGAGCGTACCCTCGCCGGAGACGATCACCTCCTGGTCGGTCTGGGACTGGAGGATGGCGAAGATGAGTTCCTGCTTCTTGAGGCCCGCGGCCCCGTCGACGTTCATCTTCTTCGCGATTTCGGTCAACTCGCCGATCCGCATGGCTTTCAGCTCTTTCAGGTTCATGTACGTTCTCCCGGGAGCAGAGGGTGTCGTCCTATCGAACGGAAACCGCCGGTATTGCGCGGGGTGGAAAGAACTCCGGAAGGCACTCCAGAGGAGCTGTGGTTGATTGCCGGAAGTTCGCGGCTCGATTCCAGGGACCGTTAGGATACCCGAATGCCCGCCCCCCGTCAATCCTTGTAGACCGAAACGGCGTTGTCCCCCCTGCGGGTCGATTCGTGCACCATCGCCTCCACGTGGGGGAGGAGGATCCGCTCCGAGTCGCCGTCCTTGGGGTAGGAGGCGACCCCGATGGCGGTCTTCAACAGGACATCCCGCCGCCCGAGGGGGGATGCGTTCATCGCGTCGAGGATCCTGGAGGCCGTTTCCGCCGCCTCGGTCTTCCCCATCTGGGGCATCACGATGTAGATCATCGAGCCGGAGCGGGCGATGTAGTCCACCTCGCGGAGCTGGGACCGGACCACCCCGGCCAGATCCACCAGCGCGCCGTCGGCCGCCACGTGCCCGTACACATCGTTCATCTCCCGCAAATGGCGGATCTTGATGAACAGGAGGGACACGGGGTGGCCGAACTTCTTCCCGCGCGTCAGCTCCTGGTGCAGGATCTCGTGGAAGTACTTGAAATTGTGCAGACCGGTGACGGAGTCGAGGTCGGGGATCCGGGATACTTTCTGGTGGAGGTTGCGCAGGCCCAGCAGGACCGCGCTCAGACGGGTATAGGCCAGGAACGCTTCCCGGGTCTCCCGTACGAACAGGTCCGGTTCCGCGGAGCTGGCCAGGAACACGCCGAGGGTTTCCCCGTGGAGGCGGCAGGGAGCGCCGAAGACGCTCTTCGCCTCATGCTCGAACCGCCAGGCGGGGTCGGAAATGCGGGGATCCGCGCCCTGGATGCCCACCTCCCCCGCAACGGCGGCCTCCACGACCGGAAGCGTCCCCTTCGCGTACAGCTCCTTGATGAAATTGCCCGAATGTCCGCGGTGAGCGAACACCAGCGGCGGCTTCCCTCCCTCCAGGGCGAGCACGCCGACCGCGCGGAGGGGATAGTTGTCCATCAGCAGGCTCATCAGGTAGTTCGCCTGTTCCTCCTCGGAGGACCGTTTCTCGAGGCGGGCGAGAATCTCGCTCTCGATGCGGATGCGGGTGGATATCGGGCTCATGGCGATACCTGTCGCGGAAGAGGATTCTCGTGTTCCCGTGGGATTTCCCTTATATAGATAAAGCCAAGCTGGCGGCCGGTCAAGGACTTTTCGCGCCGGAACGAGTGGAACCGCTCCGAGCAGACCGTGCACGGCCCCACGCCTTCCGACCGGGCCGGCGGGACGCCCGCCGCGGACAGGGCGGACAGGGCGATGGCCTGGAGGTCGGCCATCCACTTCCCGGACGCTCGCCCGGCGCGGAGGTGCCCCGCGGCACCGGGCACGGAGAGGAGCGCTTCCGCCACCTCGTCCCCTACCTCGTAACAGCATCCCATCGCGCACGGCCCGGCGGCCGCGACGAGTCCCCCGACCGCGTCGCCGCCGTACCGCCGGGAGACAGTCCCGACCGCTTCCTCCACCACCCCCGCGGCGAGACCACGCCACCCGGCATGGACCGCCGCTGCGAACGGGAAGTCCCGGTGTGCGATGAGGACCGGGACGCAGTCCGCCGTGTGGACCCCGACGCCGGTCCCCGGCTCGTCCGTCCAGATGGCGTCCCCCTCCCGCTTCCACCCTCCCGGTCCGTACCCGTCCCCCGGCCCGAACCGGAGCACCCTCGCCGAGTGGACCTGTTTCAGGGTGCCCACGGCGTCCGCAGAAAGGGAAAAGACCTCGCGCAACCGATCCCGGCAGCCGCGCCCCTCAACAGGGTCCGCACCGAGGAAGGCGTGGTATACGCCCGGCACGGAACGGAGGAGGGGGGATTGCACGAACTGGGGGAGAGGTCTCACTTGACCACGGAGAGGAAGGCGGCGAACTCGGGCGGGTCGGGTACGGTGAACGAAAGTTTCTCCCCCGTCACCGGGTGCGTGAAGGCGAGGCGGAAGGCGTGCAGGAGGAACCGGGACACGGCGAAGGCGCCCGCCACGGAGCCCTTCCCCAGCGGGATCTTCCGGGGCCGGCCGTATACGTCGTCGCCAACGATCGGGCAGCCGAGGTGGGCGCAGTGGACCCGCACCTGGTGGGTGCGTCCGGTTTCCAGCCGGAACTCGAGGAGGGAAAAGGGGCCGAACGTCCCGAGGCGCCGGTACCGCGTCACCGCGACGCGGCCGCCCGCCGGAAGGACGGCCATCTTCTTCCGGTACACCGGGTGCCGGCCGATCCGGGTCGTCACCGTCCCTTCCTCCGCCGGCGGCCCTCCGAAGACGATCCCGTGGTACCTGCGGTCCATCCCGTGGGAGGACAGCTGGGCGGAAAGGCCGTGGTGGGCCGCGTCGGTCTTCGCCACCACGAGGATGCCGGAGGTGTCACGGTCGAGGCGGTGGACGATCCCGGGGCGGGCCACGCCCCCGATCCCGGACAGCGTCCCGGCGCGGGACAGGAGGGCGTTCACGAGGGTTCCGACGGAGTGCCCGGGCGCGGGGTGGACGACCATCCCCGCCGGCTTCTCCACCACGAGCAGCCACGGGTCCTCGTGGAGCACCCTGAGGGGGATGTCTTCCGGCGCGAGGTCCGGCAGCACGGCGGGGGGAACCTCCACTGTCACCGCCTCCCCCCCCCGGAGGCGCGCGGCGGGGCGCGCGGGGGCTCCCGAGAGGAGCACCCGCCCCTCCTCGATGAGCCGCCGGACGCGAACCCGGGAGAGCCCCGGCAAGGCTTCCGGCAGGTACCGGTCGAGGCGATCCCCCGCCCGGGCGGCCGGGACCGTCAGCCGGTGCGTGCCGGCCGGCGCGTCCGGCACCTACCAGGCCTTGGAGTGGATGCGCCCCGTGGGCTTGACGAGCACGTCCACCAAGGCGAAATTGAAGAAGTTGGTGCTCCGGGCGATCTCGGGGTCGATGCGGCTCAGGTAATAGCTGCGCCCCTCCTCTATCTCCTCCCTCAGCAGGTCGAAGAGGGTGTCGTTCCCGATCCCCTCCTCCACCTTCTTGGCGTTGTACAGGGCGATGTCCGACACCACCGCCCGGGCGATCCGCCGCGCCACGTCCGGGTCCGTCACCACTCCCATCGGAATTCCCTCCCCTCTCTTAGCTCCTGTACCGGAACGCGACGTACAGATGCGCGCCGTCCCGGTAGATCAGCGCGGTGGCCGGCATGCCCCGCGGCAGGCGCGACAGCGCCTTCCGGTACGCGTCGACCCCCGGCACGGCCTCCCGGTTCAGGGAGATCAGGATGTCCCCCTCCCGGATCCCGCCCTCCCAGGCGGGGCTCGCCGTCTCGACGAAGACGACCTCCACGCCGCCCGGAAGCTCCATCTCCCGCAACAGCCGCGCGGGTACCGCGCTCACGGAGATCCCGAGGGGGTCCACCGGCTCCCGCTTCGGCGGCCGGCGGCTCTCCGACTGTCCCTCCGCCTCCTCGACCGTCACGGTCACGGAGACCCGCCTTCCCTCCCGCACGATTTCGAGGGGAACCGCGGTCCCCGGAGCCGTGGTCGCCACCTGCTTCTGGAACTCCGTCACCCCTCCCAGGCGGGTCTTCCCGTACGCGACGAGGATGTCCCCCGCGCGAAGCCCGCCCTTCGCCGCCGGGCTGCCCGGGACGACCCGGTTCACAAGTATACCCTTCTCCCCCTTCGCCCCGAACGCCTCGGCGAGGTCCGGCGAGAGGGACTGGATCCCCGCCCCGAGCCACCCCCTGCGCACCGCGCCGTGGGCCGCCAGCTCCTGCTCCACCATCTTCACGGTGTTGATCGGGATGGCGAAGCCGATCCCCTGCCCGGCGCTCACCATGGCGGTGTTGATCCCCACCACCTCCCCCCGGGCGTTCAACAGCGGCCCCCCCGAGTTTCCGGGGTTGATGGAGGCGTCCGTCTGGATGAAATCGTCGCCCCCTTCCACGTCCGGCTCCGCGCTCCGCCCCGTCGCGCTGATCACGCCCAGGGTCACGGTGCTCTCCAGCCCGAAGGGGTTCCCCACGGCGATGGCGAACTCCCCCACCTTCAGGCGCGATGAGTCGCCCAGCGTCGCCACCGGGAGTTTCCGGGACGGCTGGATGCGGAGGACCGCCAGATCGGTCCGCACGTCCGCGCCGATCACCTTCGCGCGGTACTCGCTCCGGTCGGAGAGGCGGACCACGATTTCGTCCGCGTCCCGGATGACGTGCTCGTTCGTGACGATCAGTCCGTCCTCCCCGACGATCACTCCCGAGCCGAGGGAGTTCTCGCGGAACCCCCCGTTCTCCTCCAGGAGGTCCAGGAGGTACTCCGGCGGCTGGCCGTCCGGTCGCCGTCCCGCCCCGGGCGATCCCTTCGCGAACCGGGTCACCGTGCGGATGTTGACCACCGCCGGGACGGCACGTTCGACCGCGGCGACGAAGGTATGCTGGACCGTCGCCACTTCCGGCGGCCCGGTGGAGCTCCCGGGGCCGCACCCCGCACACGCCGCCAGCGCCGCCGACAGGAGGTAGACCGCTCGCCTCATCCGCCGCCGGCCTCCCGCCGGCGCTGACCGGGGGGGGTCTTCCGCACCGTCATCTTCGCACCCCGGGCGAACTCCACGTCCTTCTGGATCTGGCGCACCAGCTCGTCCACGCTCTTGAACTTCCGCTCGTCCCGGATCCGGTCCCGGAAATACACCGCCAGCTCCTGCCCGTAGAGGTCCCCCCGGAAGTCGATGAGGTGCACCTCGACGCCGAGGGAGTTTTCCCCGAAGGTGGGGTTGAAACCGACATTGGCCACCCCGCGCCGCAAGATCCCGCCGGCTGCGACGTCCACCACGTACACGCCCGGGAGCGGCAGCAGTTCCTGGGTAAACTGCACGTTGGCCGTGGGGAACCCCAGCTTCCGGCCGCGGGCCGCGCCCGTGACCACCGTCCCCGACACCTTGTAGGGGGCGCACAGCAACTCCTCGGCCTCCCGCACCCTCCCCCCCAGGAGCAGCTCCCGGATCCGGCTCGAACTCACGATCGCCCCCCCGCGGACGAGCGGCTGGACGATGTCCACCGCGAACCCCGCCTCCCGGCCGATGCGCGAGAGCATCGCGGGGGAGCCGGTCCGGTTCCTGCCGAAGGTGAAGTCGTACCCGACCGTCACGAAGCGCGCCGACAGCCGCCCGCGGATCACCGTCCGCGCGAACTCCTCCGGCCCCATTCCGCCGATCTCCCCGGTGAACGACTCCACGACGAGGGCGTCGATCCCCATCTCCTCCATCCGGGCCGCCTTCTCCTCCGGCGAGGTGATCTCGTAGAACCGCGCCTTCGGGGTGAAGTACCGGATCGGGTGGGGGTGGAAGGTGAGGGCAACGGCCATCAGGCCGTTCTCCCGGGCGCGGGTCACGGTCCGACGGAGGAGTTCCCGGTGGCCGATGTGCACCCCGTCGAAGTTCCCGATGGTCAGCGAGGTGCCGGAGGGGGCGGAAAATCCCCGGGATCCCTCGACGATTCTCATCCGGACCGACCGTCCCCGCGCCCCGCCGCGGTGCGGGGGTGCGGGCGCCGCGCGCGCATGTCCTTCCTTTGCTCCTCCGGTGCGGGTTGATAAAGTATGATACTACACGATGAAAATCACCCGGAAATATCTGCTGGCCGAATTGTCGGGCCCGTTCCTCCTCGGCCTGGGGAGCTTTTCCCTGGTGGTCCTTCTCCACCGGTTCTCCCGCGTCGCGGATCTCGTGATCGGCCGCGGGGTGCCGTCCGGGCTGGTCGGCAGGCTTCTCCTCGCCCTCTTCCCTCCCTTCCTCGAGCTCACCCTTCCCGCCGCGTTCCTCCTGGCCGTCCTCCTCGGTTTGGGGCGCCTCGCCGCCGACTCGGAGACCGCCGCCCTGGCCACCTCCGGGGTGGGGATGCGAGGGGTGGCCGGCCCGGTTCTCCTGGCCGGCGGTATCGTCTTCTCCGCCGCGCTGCTCGTCGGATGGCACGGCATACCGTGGGGTTACAAGGAAACGCAGCGCGTCCTGGCCCGCATCGTAGCGGAGCGGACCGGCGCGGGCGCGACGGAGCACGTGTTCCGGGAGATCACGCCGGACACGCTGCTCTACCCCGACCGGGTCTCCGCGGACGGGCAGCGGATGGACGGGATCTTCCTCACCTTCCGGCCCGCGGGGGACGAACCGCTCCTGGTGTTCGCGCGGGATGGCCGCTTCGCGCCGGCCGGGGGGGACGGCGTGGTGAGCCTGGGCCTGACCGACGGGACGATCCACAGCGACCAGCCCGGGAAACGGGTGTACCGGCTGGCCTCCTTCCGGGAAATGACGTTCCGGTTTCCCCTGGAGATACCCGACGCCCTGGGCGAGGACGACCCGAGGGGGATGACCATCCCCGAACTGTACCGGAAAATCGTGGAGGGGGAGGGGGCGGCGAGGAAGGCCGGGTACCGGTACCACTTCCACAAGCGGCTCTCCCTGGCGGTGTCGTGCCTGTCCTTCGGGCTCCTCGCGGTCCCCCTCGGGATGGCGCAGCGGGCGCGGGGCAGGTCGTCCGCCTTCGCCGTCACGATGACGCTCGTCCTCGTCTACTATGTCTTCATGGTGGCGGCCGGGGTGATGGAGAACCGGGTCCCGGCGGGGATGGTCGCGCTCTTCTGGGCACCCAACATGCTCGGGCTCTCCCTGGCGGCCTGGATCCTCTGGCGTTCGGACCGGAGCGTGACGACCCTGCCCAGACCTCTGGAACGGATCCTGGTGCGGAAGTGACCGTCCTCTCCCGCTACCTCCTCCGGGAGTTCGGCCGGGCCGCGGTCGCCTGCATCGTGGGCTTCCTCGTCCTGTTCCTGCTGATCGACTTCGTCGCCAGCGCGGAGAAGCTGCTCCGGTACAAGGCGGGCCTGTCCGAGATCGGGTGGTACTACCTCTCCCGCCTTCCCGGAGTGTTTGTGATGGTTTCCCCGGTCGGGACGCTTCTCGCCGTGCTGGTCTCCGTCTCGCTCCTGGTGCGCAACAACGAACTGACCGCCATGTTCTCCGGGGGGATGAGCCTCGCCCGCGTCTGCCTTCCGATCCTCGCCGGGTGCGCCCTCATCTCCGCCGTCTCCCTCCTCTGCTCGGAGGTGTTGGCTCCGCCGGCGAACCGCCGCTCCCGCGAGATCGAACGGCTCCGGGTGCGGCCCGGGAAGTTGGCGGCGCAGTTCTCGGGGAACCGGTACTGGATGCGCGGGAAGGAGGGGATCCTCTCCGCCCAGGTGGTGGACGCCCCGTCCCGGTCGCTGCAGGGGTTCCAGTACTTCGAACTGGACCGGGAGTTCCGCCCGGTGCGGCGGGTCGAGTCGCGGAAGGCCCGCCTCCTTCCCGATGGCGACTGGGAACTGCGGGAGGGGAAGGAGCGGCGCTTCGCGGACGGGTCGGTCGTCGAGGCGTTCGACCTCCGGACGTACCGTTTCCCGGAAACGATCGAGGGGTTCCTGGAGGGGGAGACCCCCCCGGAGGAGATGACCTACTCCCAGATATCGCGTTACGTCGCGGAGGTCCGGCGGAAGGGGTACGAGGCGACGCGGCACGAGACCGACCTGCACGCCAAGATCGTCTACCCCCTCCTGAACGTCATCATCGCCATGCTGGGGATCCCGTTCGCCCTGCGCTCCCCCCGCTCCGGAGGGGTGTGGCGCAGCATCGGGCTCGGATTGCTGGTGGGGTTTGCCTGCTGGGTGGTCCTGTACGCCTGCCTCTCGCTGGGAAGGAAGGGAGTCATGCCGCCCCCGCTGGCGGCGTGGCTCCCCGCCGCCCTGTACGCGGGAGCCGGGGCGTTCCTGTTCCGGGGGGTCGGGCGGTAGCGGGAAGATCCGTCAGGTTCCCATCTCCCAGGAGGCGAGGTATTTCCTCTGCTCCGCCGTGAGGAGGTCGACGCGCACCCCGGTAGCGGCGAGCTTCAGACGGGCGATTTCCCGGTCGATCGGTTCGGGGACGGGGTGCACCTTGTTTGACAACCGGTCGTGGTGGCGGAGGAGGTACTCCACCGACAGCGCCTGGTTGGCGAAGCTCATGTCCATCACGTTCGCCGGGTGCCCCTCCGCGGCGGCGAGGTTGATCAGCCGCCCCTCCCCCAGGACGTGGATCGCCCGGCCGTCGCGCAGCAGGTACTCCTGCACGAAGGGTCGGACGGTGCGCACCGACCGCGCCATCTTCGCCAGGGCGGGGATGTCGATCTCCACGTTGAAGTGCCCGGAGTTGCACACGATGGCCCCGTCCTTCATCCGCCCGAAGTGTTCCCGCCGCAGCACGTGGAGGTTGCCGGTGACGGTGCAGAAGATGTCCCCGACCCGGGCCGCCTCCGCCATGGGAACCACCTCGAATCCGTCCATGACGGCTTCGAGCGCCGGCAACGGGTCGATCTCCGTGACGATCACCCGCGCGCCCATCCCCCGGGCCCGCATCGCCAGCCCGCGGCCGCACCACCCGTACCCCGCCACCACGAAGCAACTCCCCGCCAGCAGGCGGTTCGTCGCCCGCAGGATCCCGTCGATGGTCGACTGCCCCGTGCCGTACCGGTTGTCGAAGAAGTGCTTCGTCTTGGCCTCGTTCACGGCGACGATGGGATACCGCAGCACCCCTTTCTCGCCCATGGCGGCCAGCCGGATGACGCCGGTGGTCGTTTCCTCCGTGCCGCCGACGATGTCCTTCAGGTACCCCGTCTTCTCCGTGTGGACCACGGATACCAGGTCCGCGCCGTCGTCCATCGTGACGTTCGGGGCCACCGCGAGGGCCGACAGGATGTGCCGGTAATACGTCTTCCGGTCCTCCCCCTTGATCGCGTACACCGCGATCCCGTCGTTCTTCACGAGGGACGCGGCCGCCTCGTCCTGCGTGGAGAGGGGGTTCGACGCGCACAGGGAAACCTTCGCGCCGGCGGCGGCCAGGACCTGCATGAGCGCCGCCGTCTCGGTGGTCACGTGGAGGCACGCGGCGATGCGCACCCCGCGGAACGGCTTTTCCTTCGCGAACCGCGCCCCGATGGACCGCAGCACCGGCATGTCCTTCTTCGCCCACTCGATCCGTCTCCGCCCTGCCGCGGCGGTCCGTATGTCCTTTACGTCGTATCCCTTCGCGCCGGCCATTCCAGCCTCCCTATGCGCCGTGCCCTGCCGCCTTGCGCAGCACCCGGGCCTTGTCGGTCTTTTCCCACGTGAACTCCGGCAATTCCCGCCCGAAATGCCCGAGGGCCGCCGTCTTGCGGTAGATCGGCCGCAGCAGGTTCAGCTCCCGGATGATCTTCGCGGGCCGCAGGTCGAACGTGTCCAGAACGGCCCGGCGGATCCGCTCCTCCGGAACCGTCGCGGTGCCGAACGTCTCCACCAGAACGGACACCGGATCCGCCACGCCGATGGCGTATGCCAGCTGCATCTCGCACCGGTGCGCCAGCCCCGCGGCGACCACGTTCTTGGCCACGTACCGCGCCATGTAGGCGGCGCTCCGGTCCACCTTGGAGGGATCCTTGCCGGAGAACGCCCCGCCGCCGTGGCGGCTGTACCCGCCGTAGGTGTCCACGATGATCTTCCGACCCGTGAGCCCCGTGTCCCCGTGGGGCCCCCCCACGACGAAGCGTCCCGTGGGGTTGATGTAGTACTTCACCTTCTTCGAAAGGAGCTCCTTCGGCACCGACTTCCGGACCACCTCCTCGATGACCCCCTCCGTCAGGGCCTTGCGGCTCACGTCCTCCGCGTGCTGGGTGGAGCAGACGACCGCCGTCACCTCCCGGGGGACGCCGTCCGCGTACCGCACCGTCACCTGGCTCTTCCCGTCCGGCCGGAGCCAGGGGAGGGTCCGCTTCTCCCGCGCCTCCGTGAGGCGCGCGCAGATCTTGTGGGCGAAGGCGATCGGCATCGGCATCAGCTCCCGCGTCTCGTCGCAGGCGAAGCCGAACATCATCCCCTGGTCCCCCGCCCCCTGCTTCTCCTCGTTCCCCCGGTCGACCCCCTGGGCGATGTCGGGGGACTGCCGGTCGATCACCGTGACGACCGCGCAGTTGTGGGCGTCGAATCCCCTCGCATTCCCCACGTACCCAATCTCGGTGACCGTCTTCCGCACGACGTCGGGGAAATCGATGAGGGCCTTCGTGGTGATCTCGCCCGCGACCACGACGAGCCCCGTGGTGACCATCGTCTCGCACGCCACACGGCTGCGGGGATCCTGGCGGATGATCTCGTCGAGGACGGAGTCGGAGATCTGGTCGGCCACCTTGTCGGGATGTCCGCCCGTCACCGACTCCGACGTGAAAAGGAATTCCCTCATGGATGCTCGCTCCTGTATCCGGGATTGACTAGAAGCCTCGGGATTATATGCTAAAACCGCTCGTCAGGAAACAGGTCCTCCATCTTTTTCCGCAGGACCCGCTCGATCTCCGCCGCCGTGGAGTGCTGGAGCAGGGAGCCAGCGAACTCCTTCGCCTCGTGCGCCACCGACTTCCGCAGGATCCGCTTGACCCTCGGGATCGACGTGGCGTTCATGCTGAGCTCGTCCAGACCGAGTCCGAGGAGCACGTAGGAGTAGAGCGGCTCGCCCGCCATCTCGCCGCACATCGACACGGGGATCCCCTCGTCGTGCCCGGCCTCCACGATCCGGCGGACGAGTCGCAGGATCGCAGGGTTCAGGGGCTCGTACAGATAGGAGACGTGCTCGTTCACACGGTCGATCGCCAGGGCGTACTGGATCAGGTCGTTCGTTCCGATGCTGAAGAAGTCCGTCTCCCGCGCGAGAAGGTCCGCCACCATCGCCGCGGAGGGGATCTCCACCATGATGCCGATGGACATCTCCTTGTCGAAGGGGACCCGCTTCCGCCGGAGCTCCGACCGCGCCTCCTCGACGACCGCCATGGCGGCCCGCAGTTCGGAGACCCCCGAGATCATGGGGAACATCAGCCGGACCTTGCCGAAGGTGGAGGCCCGCAGGACCGCCCGGATCTGCGCCTTGAAGATGTCCTTCTCCCGGAGGCAGAACCGGATCGCCCGGAGCCCCATCGCCGGATTCATCTCGTCGGCGAGCTCGAGCTGGGAGGCGAACTTGTCCCCCCCCAGGTCGAAGGTCCGGATGGTGACGGTGTGCCGTACGAACTTCTCCGCGACCCGGCGGTACGTGTCGAAATGCTCCTCCTCGGAGGGCAGGTCCTTCCGGTTGAGGAAGAGGAACTCCGTCCGGTACAGCCCCACGCCGTACGCGCCGCTGCGCAGCGCCACGTCGGCCTCCTCGGGGAACTCGATGTTGGCCAGGAGGGACAGGGTCTTGCCGTCCCGCGTGACGGTGGGCAGGCGGGCGAACTTCGCCAGGTCCCGGGTCCGCTGCGCGAAGGCCTTCCGCTTCTCCCCGTACTCCCGGATCGCCTCCTCCGTCGGGTCGAGGACGACAACCCCCTCCTCGCCGTCCACGATCACCGTCTCCGACGTGCCGTACTCCTCGGTGATCCGTTCCACCCCCACCACCGCCGGAATCCCCAGCGAGCGCGCGGTGATCGCTGTGTGGGAGGTCCGGCTCCCCACGTCGGTGGCGAATCCCTGCACCGGGCTTTTCAGGATCTGTGCGGTGTCCGCGGGGGACAGGTCGTGGGCCACGATGATCACCGGGTCCTTGATGGATGCGACGGAATCCAGGGGGCGGCCGGCTAGGTTCTCCAGGACCCGGTGTCCGATCTGCCGCAGGTCGTGCCCCCGCTCCCGGAGATACGGGTCCTCGATCCGGTGAAACGTCTCCAGGAGACTCTGGAGGACCCTGTTGAACGCCCAGTCCGCGGTGAACTGGTTCTCCCGGATCATCCGGACCGTCTGCTCCATGAGCGTCGAGTCCTCGAGGAGGGCCAGGTGGACAGAGAGGATCTGGTGGTGCTCCGCCGTGGAGTCCGCCACGCTGTCGCGGATGGACCGGATCTGCTCCTTCGAACGGCCGAGAGCCCGCTGGAACGCGGCGACCTCCTCCTCCACCTTCTCCCGGCCGATGGTGGACTTGACGGAACGTGGCAGGGTGCGGTTCAGGAAGTACCCCTTGCCGATGGCGATCCCCGCCGAGGCCGGGATCCCCTTCAGCACGCGCATCCTTGTCCGCCCGCCTTCCCCCATCCCCTACTCCTCCCCGAACTTCCGGCTGATCAGCGCCCCGATCGCCGCCAGTGCCTCCTCGGCGTCCGCCCCGCTCGCCCGGACCAGGATCCGCGTGTCCTTCGGCGCCGCCAGCATGAGGACCCCCATGATGCTCTTCCCGTTGACCTCCACGCCGTCCTTGACCAACCGGATCTCGGAAGAGAACTGGTTGGCCAGCCGTACCAGCTGGGCGGCCGCCCGGGCATGCAGGCCCAGGCGGTTCTGGATGTCGAATTCGCGTTCGGAGGTCAATCCCACAGGATGAACCCCCCGATGAGGAGGAGGAATGCCAGGATCTCGGACGGCGATACCCCCTTCCGGAAGAGTGCCGTGTACAGGCGTACCAGCCCGACGGCGGCGGCAAACAGCACGGTGGCGTGCAGGGCGTCCATCCCCAGAACGGCGTGCCGCCCCGCGTACACCCCCGCGTACGCCCCACCCAGCACCGCCGCCGCCAGCTTCCGGTCCTCGGTCTTGACGCTCATCCCCGCCGCCCTGAGCCAGGCCACCGCCCTCTCCTGCCCCTGCATGCCCGCGGCGAACCCGCGGTACCGCACGAGGAGATGGGTGGCGTTGTAGAGCGCCAGCAGGGCGACGATCCCCGCCAGCGGGTGGAGCAGTGCCAGGATGGCCCCGGCCGCGGAGGCCATCGGCCGCAAGGCTCCCCAGAAGAAGGCGTCCCCGATTGCGCCCAGGGACCCCATCAGCCCCACCTTGAACGTGCCGATCGAGCGCGCGTCGGCGTCCCCCGCCGACGCGCGCTCCTCGAGCCGCACCGCAGCGCCGAGGATCACCGCCCCCATCGCGGGCTGGGTGTTGAAGAACTCGAGGTGGCGCTTCACCGCCTTCAGGGCATCCTCCGGCCGCCCCGCGTAGAACTCCCTCAGCGCCGGGAGGATCGCGTAGGCGAACCCCACGTTCTGCATCCCCTCGTAGTTCCAGCACCCCTGCAGGAGGAACTGGCGCCGCCACACGGCGCGGCGCGCGGCGGCGGACAAGGCCGGCGCGGTCATGCCGCCCACCGGAAGAACACGGTGGCGGCGAAGACGGCCGCCATCGTCAGGAAGAAGACCGCCGCCGTCCTCTCGGTGCGGCTGCACGAGTAGACCGAGGCGGCTCCCAGCATCGGGATGGCGGGCAGGAGGGCGGAGAATTCCAGGCGGCTTCCGGGCCCGAACCGCGGGAGCAGGAATTTCGCCGTCGCCACCCCGGCTCCCGAGAAGGCCAGCGCGAGGATCGCCCCCGAAAGCGCGAAGAGGGTGAGACCCGCGAGAAGGCCGTGCTCGACCGCCCGGAGGTCTCCCTGGTCCACCGCCTCGGCCGTCTGCTGGGCGATCCTTCCGTTCACCTTCCGGACGTACCGGTCGGCGAGCTTCCCCAGCTCCGCGGAGGGGACCGACAGCAGGAGGAGGGCCGTGAAGCTCCCGCCGTCGAGGCCGATGGAGGAGGAGGCGACGGCAGCGGCCGCGCCGGCGAAGATCGCCGCGCCCGTGTCGTCCGGGGGAACCGACGCGCCGACGGGAAGGCGGGCCAGGTAGAGCATCTCGAGCACCGCCCCGACCTGCGCCCCGGCCGCGAGGTTCCCGAAGACGGCTCCCACCAGGGTCGACACCACCAGCGGGCGGTGGAGCATGAGCTGGCACGCCGCCGTCCGGTCCAGGTAGCACACCCCCCCGAGGAGGGCCGCAAGGGCGAGCTGAAAGGCCATCCCCTACCCTCCCCCTTCCGCCTCGTAGGAGGTTCCCGCCTCGAAGGGGGTCCCCCGGACCAGGACCGACACGCCGTGGCATCGGAGCCACCGGATCGCCTCGAAGTCCTCCGGGGAGAAGAATACGGAGGGGGAAATTTCCACCTTCCCGGCCGCGAAGTGGAGGTTCCCGATGTTCAGGAGGTCGAACCGCACGCCCCCCTGGCGGAGCGCCACAGCGTCCGCCGCGCTGGAAACCAGCAGGATCGACCGCTCCCCGTTCCGGTCGGCCTCGGCGAGCGCGGATGCCGCCTCGGAGAGCCGGCAGAAGCGGACCGCGACGCCCCGCGGCACCGCCAGCTCCATCACGGACCGCAGGAACGGATTGGCGTCGAGATCGTCGTTCGCCACCACGAGGGAGTTCGCCTTCATGTGGGGCACCCAGGTCTCCACGACCTGGCCGTGGATCAGGCGGCAGTCGATGCGGGCGAGCACCAGGGGCATCCGGGTCTCCTACTTTTTCTCCGCCTTCTTCTTCAGCATGTCCCCCGGGATCGTGATGTTGCGCTGCCCGCACTCCTGGAGGTGGCGGGCGAGATCCGGCAACGGCATCGAGGCGCGGGCCATGGGGAACTTGATCATCATCGGCAGGTTCACCCCCGTGACCACCTCCACCCGGTGGGTGGCCAGGAACGAGAGGCCGATGTTGGAGGGGGTACCGCCGAACATGTCGGTCAGCAGGAGCACCCCCTCGCCCGCCTCCACCGTGCGGATGGCGCCATCCACCGCCGCGTGGATCTCCTCCATCCCCTGGTTCGGGGCGATGTCGACCGCCATGACACCTTCGATCTTCCCGACGATGATCTCGGCGGCCCGCAGGAGTTCCGTTGCGAACGCGCCGTGGGAAATGACGACGGCCCCGATCATCCCGCCCCCCTTTTGGGAAGGGAGGAGCGCGAAAGGTCGCGGTGGAGTACGACGGCGGCTCCATCCCTCTTCCCGAGTGTCTCCCCGAGCGCCTCCGCGATGGCGACAGACCGGTGTCGGCCCCCGGTGCAGCCTACGCCCAGCGTGAAGTACGCCTTGCCCTCCTTCCTGTAAAGTGGAAGGAGGAAAAGCAACAGCTCCGCCGCGCGGCGGAGGAACATCCGCGCAGGGCGTGTGCGGAGAACATACTCCCGCACTCCCCGGTCCAGCCCGGTGTGCCGCTTCAGGGCGGGAACGAAGTTCGGATTGGGGAGGAACCGAACGTCCAGGACCATGTCGGCCTCCCCGGGGAGGCCGTAGCGGTACCCGAAGGAGATGATGTTCACCTGCAGGCCGCCGGCGCCTTCCCGGCGGAACCGGCGCACCAGCGCGTCCCGCAGCTGGTGGACGGTGAACGCGGAGGTTTCGATCACCTCGTCGGCCATCTCGTGGAGGGGCGAGAGGATCTCCCGCTCCCGGCGGATCGCCTCCTTCGCACCCTCCCGGGCGGCGATGGGATGCCTGCGGCGGGTCTCGCTGAAACGCCGGACGAGCGCCTCGTCGGCGGCATCGAGGAACAGGACGTGGACCGCGCTCTTCCCCTCCCGGAGCTCCTCGAGCACGCGCGACAGGTCGGGAAGGAACTCTTTCCCCCGGACGTCCACTCCCAGGGCGATGCGGGCCCCTTCTCCCCGGGCCTCGGAAACCACCTCCACGAACTTGGGGAGGAGGACGGGCGGCAGGTTGTCCACGCAGTAGTAGCCGAGGTCCTCGAAGGCCTTGATCGCGGTGCTCTTGCCGGCCCCGGAGAGGCCGGTGACGACCACGATGTCGGCACGGTGCCCGCGGCTGGCATGCGCCGTCAAGGCTCCCTCCTCTCCACCGTCCTGCGCTCCTGGCGGACCGACAGCTCCCGAGCGGAGTGGACCCCCAGCTGCTTGAGGAGGTGGTTCCGGACGGCGACTTCCACGATCGAGGCGAGGTTGCGCCCCGGGGACACGGGGATCAGGAGGGTGGGCAGGGGGACTCCCAGGATCTCCGTGGTGCGGTCCTCGAGGCCCAGCCGGTCGTACTCCTTCCCCGCGTCCCACTCCTCCAGCCGGATGACGAGCTCGACCTTCTTCCGCTGCGAGGTGGCGGTCAGGCCGAACAGCTCCTGGATGTTGATGATCCCGAGCCCCCGGATCTCCATGTGGTGGCGGGTCAGGTCGTTCCCCCGCCCCACGAGGGTCGCGGGCCCGAGCTTGTCGATGTGGATGGCGTCGTCGGCGACGAACCGGTGCCCGCGGAGGATGAGGTCGAGGGCGCACTCGCTCTTCCCGACGCCGCTCCTCCCCTCGAGGAGGACGCCGACCCCCACGACGTCCATGAGGACGCCGTGCACGGTGGTGGTCTCCGTGAGGAGCCGGGAGAGCTGCCGGAGGATCTCGTCGGCAAGCTCCACGGTGGGGAGTGCGGAGGAAAACAGGGGAACTGCCCGCCGTCCGGCTGCCTCCACGAAGAGGCCGGGCACTTCCTGGGAGGCGGACACCACGGCGCATGGGAACGGGCCGGCGAAGAACAGGTCGGCGCCCTTCGCCTGCCGTCCCGGGTCCTGCCGCCGGA
>Ga0316605_10000240_pt1 | contig 46071 bp, 41 predicted proteins | sample OWC_soil_day20_n_FD_207666 | JGI IMG/M metagenome (GOLD analysis project Ga0316605, IMG submission 207666) | Wetland soil microbial communities from Old Woman Creek delta, Ohio, United States - OWC_soil_day20_noCT | ecosystem: Environmental > Terrestrial > Soil > Wetlands | place: USA: Ohio...
GTAGGCTTCTTCCAGTCAGTTATCAGTGAGGAGATAAAAAATCAGCTGTCAGAACAAACCGGTCGCGATTATCCCGACTATCTGATTGCCTGCGTGGGTGGCGGAAGCAACGCGATGGGAACTTATTATCACTATCTGAACGATGAGCGGGTGAGAATCATTTCGGCTGAGGCAGGCGGAAAAGGTATTGATACGAACGAAACCGCGGCAACCATCCATCTGGGCACAACCGGCATTATTCATGGCGCTAAAACATTGCTTATGCAGGATGAGGACGGACAAATTATGGAACCCTACTCCATTTCGGCCGGTCTGGATTATCCGGGTATCGGTCCCGTGCATGCATTCCTGGCTAAAACCAACCGTACAAAAGTACAGGCCATCAACGATGATGAAGCGCTTGAAGCTGCTTTTGAACTCACAAGGCTGGAAGGAATTATTCCGGCCATCGAATCGGCTCACGCGCTGGCTGTACTGAAAAAGGAAAAAGAAAACTTTAAACCAGACGATATTGTTGTACTGACAGTTTCGGGACGCGGCGATAAAGATATGGAAACGTATATAAAGTATTATAACAAACCGGCAAAATAAGACTGGCCCCCTAACCCCCAAAAGGGGGAACTTTAAGAGTGGGGCAATTAGAAATTAAAGCATTAAATCTATTAAACATTATAATATGAACAATTCTGAATATACAGAAAATTCTGGACAACGCATTGATAAGTCCCATTTAGGGGGACAGAGGGCATTTAGACTTAAAGTCATCACAAAAAAAATGCTTGCCGATCTGCAGACACCCGTTGGCATATACCTGAAAATACGGGATCTTTACACAAATTCCGTATTATTGGAAAGTTCCGACTACCACGGGGGTGAAAACAGCTTCTCATACATCGGATTTAAGCCAATAGGTGGTATATCTGTCAATAATTTTCTGATTACAGAACAATATCCCGACGGCTCTCATCTCAAAACCCGGGTAACCGATAAAATGACTGTTGCCGACCGGTTCGATACTTTTTTGAAATCGTTCGAAATCGATGACCCGCAAAATCAATCGATAATCAATGGATTATTAGGGTACACATCCTACGAATCGGTACAGTATTTTGAAGATGTAAAACTGTCGGTCCGGCAGACCACACCGGGAAGTATGCCCGGACTGCATTATGCACTTTTCAAATACATCATTGCCATTAATCACTTTAATAATGAACTGACAATTCTGGAAAACCTGCAGGAAGATGAAAGTTCAACGATTGAAGAAATTGAAAAAATTCTGCTTAATAATAATATCGCTACATACTATTTCAAATCGGTAGGCGATGAAAAAAGCGAAATGACAGATGAGGATTTCCGTCAAATGGTGAAGCGAGGGAAGGAAGAGTGCCACAAAGGAAATGTGTTTCAGATAGTACTTTCACGCCGTTTTTATCAACAATATAAAGGCGATGATTTTTTACTTTATCGAACCCTGCGCTCTGTCAACCCGTCACCTTATCTTTATTATTTCAATTTTGGAAATTTCAGGATTTTCGGTTCATCACCTGAAGCGCATCTGGTGGTAAATGCCAAAACACAAAGAGCTTCCATCAAACCCATCGCTGGAACCTTCCGACGTACCGGCAACGACGAGAAAGACTTTCAGCTTGCCGAACAACTCCGGATTGACAAAAAAGAAAATGCAGAGCATGTTATGCTGGTCGATCTGGCACGCAATGACCTCAGTCGAAACTGTTCGGATGTTCGCGTAGAAGTTTTCCGCGAAGTGCAGTATTATTCTCACGTATTACATTTGGTATCAAGTGTGAGCGGAGAACTGAATGAAGAAACAAAAATTATCAAACTTTTTGCAGACACATTTCCAGCGGGAACTCTGTCGGGCGCTCCCAAAATCAGAGCCATGCAGCTAATCGACGAACTCGAACCGCATGACCGAGGACCTTACGGAGGTTGTATCGGATACATCGGTTTCGACGGAAGTTTCAACCAGGCAATTACCATCCGTTCATTTGTGAGTAAAGAAAATACGCTTTACTATCAGGCAGGAGCCGGTATTACGGTAAAATCAGATGAAGAATGCGAATTGCAGGAAGTCAACAACAAGCTGGCTGCATTAAAAAGAGCAATTCAAGTATCGGAGTCAGCCCTCTGATGAAGCCTCCTAACCCCCTAATGGGGGGATATTGAAGAAGATATAAAACTTATGAAATAATCAATCTTATGCAATAACAAAATAAATATTATGGACACCAATAAAAATACAGAAAATCCTGATAATTCCCGCAACAACTCCCCCTTCAGGGGGACGGGGGGCAACATTCTTGTTTTTGACAATTACGACTCGTTCACTTACAATTTAGTTCATGCGATAAAGAAACTGGGTTACAATGATGTGGAAGTTCACCGCAACGATCAGATTACACTTGAAGAAATTGAACGTTTCGATAAAATCATTCTTTCTCCCGGACCAGGATTGCCCTGCGAATCCGGCATACTACCGGATGTAATCCGTACATATTATGCCACAAAAAGCATTCTGGGAGTTTGTCTCGGTCATCAGGCAATTGCCGAAGCATTCGGTGGAAAACTTATAAATCTACCTGAAGTATTTCACGGAGTTTCCACCAAAATTCACGTTATCGATAATGACATCCTGTTTTATGATATGCTTTCGACCCTCGAAGTGGGAAGGTATCACTCCTGGGTTGTCGATCCGGATACATTACCTTCTTGTCTGAAAGTAACTGCCGTTGATGAAAACGGAATGATTATGGCATTGAAACACAAACAATATGATGTTCATGGCGTTCAGTTCCATCCCGAGTCGGTGTTGACACCGCAAGGTGAACAGATGCTGAAAAACTGGTTACAGATCCTCTAACCCTCCCAAAACAAGTTCGGGACAGGCACTAAGAGGGGAATATTGATACATTGAATAAATAATTACATTTTTAACATACAAATGATATGGAAGAATATAAACCGAATAATAAAGGTAATTCAGATAATCCTGCCAAAATACCCCCTTTAGGGGGCTGGGGGGCTTCAATACTAAACAAACTTTTTGAACATCAATCACTTACACGCAGCGAAGCTACGGAGGTGATGACAAATATAGCTGCCGGAAAATACAACGATGCGCAGATCGCGGCATTTATATCTGTTTACATCATGCGCAGCATCGAGCTTGATGAAATTATCGGTTTCCGTGACGCACTGCTCAGCATGGCCATTAAAGCCGATTTATCGGAGTTCAACCCGATAGACATTGTAGGTACGGGAGGCGACGGGAAGAATACGTTCAACATTTCCACCTGCGCTTGTTTTACCCTTGCCGGAGCCGGTTACAAAGTTGCCAAGCACGGAAACTACGGAGCCACTTCGGTGAGCGGGGCTTCCAATGTGCTGGAATATTTCGGAGCTAAATTTACTACCGATGCGGATATTCTGAAGAAATCCATTGACCAGTCCGGTTTTGCCTATCTGCATGCTCCACAATGCAATCCGGCCATGAAAAATGTTGCCGGTGTCCGGAAAAACCTTGGAGTTCGCACGTTCTTCAATGTGTTAGGGCCATTAATCAGTCCACTGCGCCCCAATTATCAGTGTCTGGGTGTATATGACCTGAAAATGATGCGGTTATACAACTACATCTATCAAAATCTGGGTATCCACTACTCCATTATTCACACCCTGGACGGTTACGATGAAATTTCGCTGACCGACACCTGTAAAGTGACCAACATCAAAGGGGAATATATTTATGAACCGGAAGATCTGGGCTTCAGTAAGCTCACCCACGAACAACTCTGGGGCGGAGAAACACCGGCTGATGCAGCTAAAATATTTATGAATGTATTGGACAATAACAGCACAGAAGCACAACACAATGCAGTCTTGATAAATGCAGCTTTTGCTATTCAGACACTTTGTTCCGACAAGCTAATAGCCGATTGCATATCGGAAGCTGAGACTTCCCTCAGGAGTGGTAAAGCAAAGAAAGCGTTTGAGAAATTTTTAGAAATATATTCGTAGTTATGACTATTCTCGATAAAATATTAGAACAAAAAGTTCTGGAAATTGCTGAACGCAAGCAACTAAAATCCATTTCCTGTTTGGAAAAAGAACCTTTATTTTCAAGGAAATGCATATCTTTGAAAAAGAATTTGACGAGTTCAACATCTGGTATTATTTCAGAATTCAAACGCAAATCACCATCTAAAGGCTGGATACATCCGGATGCTGATGTGCTTGAAATTACCAGAGGATACTGTGATGCAGGAGCTTCCGGAATTTCAATTCTTACAGATTTTCCGTTTTTCGGAGGTTCAACTGCTGATTTGACAGCTGCCCGACGCGTGGTAAATTGTCCGATTTTGAGAAAAGACTTTGTGATTGACGAATATCAGCTTTATGAAGCAAAAGCCATCGGTGCCGATGTGGTTTTACTGATTGCGGCTGCACTCAACCCTGATAAGACAAATAGACTTGCCCGGCAGGTAAAAAATCTGGGAATGGAAGTACTCCTCGAAGTGCATAACAGAGAAGAACTGCACTTTATAAATGAATATATAGATATTGTTGGTGTTAACAACCGGAATCTGAAAACCTTCGAAGTAGATATCAATACCTCAAAAGAACTGGCAGAATTTATCCCGAAAGAGTTCATAAAAATCAGTGAAAGCGGCATATCGAGTCCTCAGACTGTCCTTGAGCTGAAGAAATCCGGTTACCAGGGTTTTCTGATGGGAGAAAATTTTATGAAAGAAGAAAATCCTGCAAAAGCATTAAAAGATTTTATAAACCTGATAATTTGAATTTATTATGCTGATTAAAATCTGCGGGATGAAATATCCTGATAATATCCACGAAATAGCAGCACTGAAACCCGATTTTATGGGTTTCATCTTTTACCCGGGTTCTCCCCGGTTTGCTGATCATCTTGATATTAATACACTGAGTGAATTGCCTGATTCCATAAAAAAAACGGGAGTGTTTGTCAATGAAAATCTTGAAAATATTCTAACCGCAATCAGTAAATACAACCTGGATGCCGTACAACTGCACGGTGCCGACAATAAAAAACTGTGCCGGAAAATTCGTGAAGAAGCCAGAACATTCGTTATAAAGGTTTTCCCGATTATGGACGCCAGCAATTTTAGAGTTACCGCCAACTACGAAGCGGTAGCCGATTACTTTCTGTTCGATACAAAGACTGACCTTTACGGTGGTTCCGGACAGAAATTCAACTGGAATATTTTGCAGGAATATAAGGGTAACAAACCGTTTCTGTTAAGCGGTGGCATTTGCGCAGATGATGTGAAAGCAATCAGAGCCATCGAACACCCGTTATTGGCAGGGGTAGACCTGAACAGCAAATTCGAACTGAAACCGGGACTGAAAGATACCCGGTTGCTTAAACAATTTATCGATGAACTAAAAAAAACAAAAGATGAACAGAATCAATCAACTATTTCAGAATAAAAAAGAGAATATTCTTTCTATTTATTTTACAGCCGGATTTCCAAAGCTGGAAGACACCGTGCCTACGATGGAATGTCTTCAAAAAAACGGTGTGGATATGCTTGAAATCGGTATTCCGTTTTCAGACCCGATGGCTGATGGCGTGGTCATTCAGCAAAGCAGCCACCAGGCACTACAAAACGGCATGAGCCTAAATCTATTGTTTGACCAACTAACTGGCATCCGCGACTCAGTTCATATACCGCTCGTTATGATGGGATATCTGAATCCGATTATGCAGTATGGTTTTGAAAAGTTTTGCATTGAATGCCAGCGTGTGGGCATTGATGGAATGATTATCCCCGATCTCCCGATGAACGATTATCTGAACGAATACAAACCGGTTGCTGAGAAATACGAATTGGAATCTATCTTCCTGATAACGCCAGAAACCTCCGACAAACGCATTCGTGAAATTGATGACAATACCAACGGATTTATCTACATGGTTTCATCGGCAGCTACTACGGGTACACAAAGTTCATTCGATGCCCGAACAGATTATTTTAACCGTATAAACAGCATGAACCTGAAAAATCCCCGGCTGATTGGTTTCGGTGTATCAAACAAAACAACGCTCGAAATGGTTTGCAGATATTCATCGGGTGCCATTGTAGGTAGCGCATTCATTAAAGCTTTGAACGAAACAACCGACATTGAGACTGCTGTAAAATTAGTTTTGAAAAATCTTCATACATAATTAATACAAGATTATAACCAGAGAATTGCATCAATTATCATTATTATTTTTATTTTTCCTGAAAAAAAACCATATGTCGGTTGGATTTTTTAATTTTGCAGGATTTAAATTTCAATAAACTATGCAATACAGTCCTAACCGCACAAAAGATTATCAGTTTTCAATTGTTGTACCGGTTTACAATGAAGAGGAAAACATGTCAGCACTTGAAAACCGCCTGAGCAACTTTTTGTCTCATTCCATCTATCCAGCTTGTGTTATATTTGTAAATGATGGTTCGAAGGATGAAAGTGGCTGGTATATCCGGGAAATCTGTTCCCGTCATAAAGATTTCTTTTATCTGGATTTTGAGCAAAATGCCGGTTTAAGTGCAGCGATCAAAGCCGGAATTGATTATTGTTTCTCCGATTATGTTGGTTATATTGATGCCGATTTGCAAACTGATCCCGACGATTTCAACCTGTTGCTCAAAGATATTCCTGATTATGCTATGGTGATGGGAATTCGTGCCAACCGCAAAGATTCTTTATTCAAAAAAATTCAGTCGAAAATAGCTAATGGTTTCCGCCGAATGATGACGAACGATGGTGTCGAAGATACCGGATGCCCTTTAAAAGTGATACAAACCAGTTACGCAAAACGGGTGCCGTTTTTTAACGGGATGCATCGCTTCCTTCCGGCACTGATACAACTGCAAAAAGGAGAAGTGAAGCAAATCGCTGTAAGACACTATCCGCGCGTTGCCGGCCAGTCAAAGTTTAGTTTATGGAATCGCCTGCTGTCGCCATTTCTGGATTGTTTTGCCTATCGCTGGATGAAGAAAAGATATATCAATTACAAGGTTGGCGAAAATAATTTATAGTATAATGAACTGGCAACATATATTCGTTTACACCATTGGTTTTCTGGCACAGTTGTTTTTCTCGGGAAGAATTCTGTATCAGTGGATAATATCCGAAAAGCATAAAAAAGTAATGGCACCGCCTTTTTTCTGGCTGTTGAGCATTATTGGCTCCTACCTGCTTTTTATTTATGGCGTACTGCGCGACGATTTTTCCATCGTTCTCGGACAAATTGTATCATATTATATTTATCTCTGGAATCTCGACATTCAGGGTATCTGGCATAAGCTCCACAAAGTTATCCAATTCATCCTTATTGCGACGCCCGTAGTTGCTGTCATTCTGATGATTAAAGACCTGCCAGTATATATTTCAAATTTCTTTAAAAACGAAAATATTCCTGTCTGGTTGGTTGTATTCGGTTCGATTGGTCAGTTGATTTTCGCCCTTCGCTTTGTATATCAATGGTTCTACTCCTTAAGAAAAAATGAATCGCTGTTGCCCGATGGTTTCTGGATCATCAGTTTGCTCGGTTCATTTATCATCATTATCTATGCTATCATCCGAAGAGATCCTGTCCTTATTATTGGACAAGCTTTCGGATTTGTCGCCTATACCCGCAATATCATTATCGGACATAATCACAGAACACATGAAGCTGCAAAACAAAAGTAACTATCTGAATTTTATCTGGCTTATTGCCCTGCTCCCAATCATGATTTTTCGCGATTACACGCCAAGCAACGAACTGAGATATCTGAGTATCGTTGATGAGGCGCTTCGAAACGGCACCTTATTCACATTCAGCCATCAGGGTGTGCCCTACGCCGATAAGCCACCGCTTTTTTTCTGGCTGATGATGATCGGAAAACTGATTTTGGGCGGGCACTATATGTGGTATTTGTCCTTACTTTCATTTATTCCTGCTGTCGTTATTCTAATGGTGATGAATAAATGGATAAAAAACGAAACTGAACAAAAAGATATAACCGCTGCACAACTACTGCTGATGAGCTGCGCGCTGTTTTTAGGCTCTACGCCTATTGTACGGATGGACATGTTGATGACTATGTTCATTGTACTGGCTCTGTATACTTTTTATAAAATCTATACCGGCATCTCCACAAAAACAGATACCTGGTTATTTCCTGTTTATGTGTTTTTTGCACTGTTTTCAAAAGGGCCTGTAGGTTTACTTATGCCGCTTGTTTCTACACTGGCTTTTTTAATTTTCAAAAAACAGATCAAAACCTGGAAAAAATACTGGGGAGCAAAAACTCTGATTATTCTGCTCGTACTTTGCGGAATTTGGTTTGCCGGAGTATTTACTGAAGGGGGAAAAGAATATCTGAATAACCTTGTATTTCATCAAACGGTAGGCCGGGCTGTAGATTCATTTCATCATAAAGCTCCGTTTTACTTCTATGGCATTTCTATCTGGTATTCCATATTTCCCTGGTCATTTCTGTTCATTGGACTTTTAGCTGCAGGACTTTATTATAAAAAAATCAAAACAGATATTGAGTGGTTCTTTTTAATAACATTTATCGCCACTTTCGTGATGCTTTCATTTTTCAGTTCGAAGCTGGCGATTTACCTGGTTCCACTCCTGCCCTTTCTTACCTATTTTTCAGCATTACAACTTCGAAAATACGAATGGAACAAATGGATTGGTTTATCATTAGCGATTCCAATACTAATTTTCATTTTAGCGCTACCTGCATTATTAATCGTTATTACAGGTAATGCAGAACTATCATACCTTCGTTTGCCGTTGATTTATGCCGGTGCTGGCATCTTAACTCTGACAGGCATTATCTGCGCGATATTGATTTATAAACAAAAAGATATATACCGTACAATTGAAGCATTTGTCCTGGGATTTTTCCTGACATTATTCGTTATTGGCTGGTCAATGAAAGACATTAATCCTCAATTAGGTTTTGCTGATGTTTGTACCGAGGCAAAAGCCATTTCAGAAAAAACAAAAACATCGGGGTATAACACGTATAAACTGGATCGGTCTGGTAGTATGGATGTATATTTGGGTAAAAAAGTTAATGAAATCACTCTTGACGAGTTAAGAAGCAAACTCAATGCCAACGAGTTACTCATTATTGAACGGAAAACACTGGATTCAGACAAAGAATTTGCTAAAATAATAGAGAACAAAAAGCGATACATCTCTGTTAATTACTACATTGTTGTTCTAAAATGAATAAAATGAAGATTCTCGTAACCGGTGCAGCCGGATTTATCGGATATCATGCAGTTAATGCACTGACAGAAGAGGGATTTCAGGTTATCGGACTGGATAATATCAACGCTTATTATGACGTAAATCTGAAATACGCCCGGCTTTCTGATGCTGGTATTTCGAAAAATGACATAAAGCACGGAGAACTAATTAGCAGTACGAAAACGAAAAATAATTTATACCGTTTTATTCAGCTTGACATTGCTGACCGGGTTGCACTGACAGATTTATTTGAAAAGGAAAACTTCACACACATTCTCCATCTGGCAGCTCAGGCTGGTGTTAGATATTCGATAGAAAATCCGTACACGTATATCGATTCAAATGTTGTCGGATTTGAAAACCTCCTTGAAATTTGCCGTAATTTTTCAATAAAGCATTTTGTTTATGCCAGTTCAAGCAGCGTATACGGATTAAACGCCAGCATACCTTACAAAGAAACCGATATGACTGAAAGTCCGGCGAGTTTATATGCCGCGACCAAAAAGGCAAATGAACTAATGGCGCATGTTTACAGTCATCTTTTCTCGGTTCCAACTACCGGTATACGCTTCTTTACCGTTTATGGACCCTGGGGCAGACCGGATATGGCACCTTCATTATTTATGAACGCAATTATGAACGAACAGCCCATACGGGTTTTCAATCATGGGAATATGCAACGGGATTTTACATTTATCGATGATATTGTAAAAGGAATTCTAAAAATCATTCCCTCACCCCCGAGCAACAATATCCCGTACGAAATTTACAATATGGGTAATTCTCATCCCGTTGAACTGATGGATTTTATTCAAATCATGGAAAATACAACCGGGAAAAAAGCATTACTGTCTATGGAAGATATGCAACCGGGAGACGTCAGGATTACCTATGCCGATACCACTCATTTAGAACATGATTTTGATTATAAACCATTCACTTCGATTGAAACAGGAATTCAAAAATATTACGAATGGTTCGTTAGCTATAACTAAAAAAACAACAAAAATTTACAACAAAATATATAAATGAATTTGACAGAATCACTTACCTGGCGTTATGCCACCAAAAGAATGACGGATCAGAAAGTTTCCGAAAAAGATCTGAACACCATTTTTGAGTCTATCAGTTTGTCGCCAAGCGCTTTCGGACTTCAGCCCTTCCGGGTGGTTGTAACTGAAAAAAAAGAACTGCTGCAGGAAATATTCGAAAAGTCCTGCCCGCAAGTTGTTGTACAACAATGTTCGCATCTGCTGATATTTAAGGCTTTCAAAAATATAAGCGATGAGCACCGCGAAAGCTATCTTCAGCTTATGAAAGAAAAACGGAACGTTACAGATGATTATATTGAAACCTATCGTCAGAAAATTCAACGGGTACAAAACAGTAGCGAAATAAACACATTTGAATGGGCTATCCGTCAGGCATATATCGCGCTTGGATTTGCCATGATAGCAGCAGCTGAGCTCGGGATTGACTCTACTCCCATCGAAGGTTTTAATCCAAAAGCTCTCAATGAGTTACTCCACATCGATACATCAAAGGAAGAAACAGCCGTTTTGCTCACATTGGGTTATCGCGATGAAGCAAATGACCATCTGGCCAACAAGCCAAAACTTCGTAAACCACTTGATGAATTGATTGAAAAGATTTAACCCACAGAAGAGTTTGACAGAATTGTCGAACTCTTTTTTTATTTTTGCAAAAGAAAACAATTACACACTTATGACAGAAGAAATATTTCCCATCGTCAATGAACAAGGCGAGACCATCGGTGCAGCTACCCGTAAAGAATGTCATTCGGGGAGTTTCCTGCTGCATCCGGTAGTTCATTTGCATATTTTCAATTCACAGGGCGAATTATACCTGCAGAAGCGAAACATGAATAAAGACATTCAGCCGGGTAAATGGGATACAGCCGTAGGCGGACATGTGAATATGAACGAAAAGGTGGAGGACGCCCTCTGCCGTGAAGCTGATGAAGAACTTCATATATGTGGCTTTGTGCCTATATTTGCATTCAGGTATGTATTCCGAAGCGATGTCGAGCAAGAACTTGTCAACAGTTACTATACTTTTTATTCGGGAAACATCAAGCCTGACGAGGATGAAATTTCGGAAGGCAGGTTCTGGAAATTGGATGAAATAAATGCTTGTTTGGGAAAAAACATATTCACTCCGAACTTAGAATCTGAATTTCAAAAACTGATGGCAGTTCTGAAATAAGTCAAAATTATTATTACAATCCCCCAAAAAAAGCATCTGAAGATTTCTTTCAGATGCTTTTTTATATGTAACCTTATTAAGCAATTAATAAGTGGCCGAATGCAAAATAAATAATTGCCGCAATAAGCGCGCTAACGGGAATGGTTAGTATCCAGGCAACCATCAACTGTTTCGTCACACCCCAGCGTACCGCCGATAAGCGTTTTACCGAACCTACTCCGATGATAGCACCGGTAATGGTATGAGTTGTACTTACCGGGATTTTCAGATATTCGGTCAGATAAAGGGTTAATGCTCCCGCTGTTTCAGCTACTACCCCTTCAAGTGGAGTTACTTTCGTAATGCGGGTACCCATCGTTTTCACAATCTTCCAGCCACCTGACATTGTTCCAATAGAAATAGCGGTGAAACAGGCAAAGGCAACCCAGTTGGGTAATTGAGCTACGGATTCAATACCGTGCCCTATTTCAGGATGGTGAATGTGTGTCGCAATCAAAGCTGCAGCAATGATACCCATTACTTTCTGGGAATCATTCAAACCATGTCCGATACTGAACAAACCGGATGAAACAAGCTGAAGGTGCTTGAACCATTCATTTGCTTTATGTGGATTTGCCCTTCGGAACGACCAGTACACAAGAAGGGTTAGTAAGGCGGCTACAATCATACCAATCAGAGGTGCTAAAAATATGAAAGAAGCTATCTTTAATATAACAGCGCCTTTAACAACAGCTAATGATCCCCATTTGGCAATCGCAGCACCGGCAAAACCTCCGATAAGTGTATGTGACGAAGAAGAGGGTATTCCAAGCCACCAGGTTGCCAGATTCCAAATGATAGCAGCCACTATTCCTGAAAAAATAATCGGAAGCGTGATATATTCAGCAATTACTGTCTTAGAAACAGTATCGGCAATACCAAAACCTCCGATGATATATTTAGCAATAAAAAAAGCCAGAAAATTAAAAAATGCAGCCCATATTACTGCCTGAAAGGGTGTAAGCACCTTAGTAGATACGATGGTAGCAATAGAATTGGCTGCATCGTGAAATCCATTGATAAAATCAAATATCAGTGCTAAAACAATAATAACTATTAGTAATGTCATTCTACAATTTTGTTATAAAGAGAGTTAATACGATAATTCAAAAATTATTTATTAATCAGTTCTTTATGCATATTTTACTATGATAGTCTTGATTATTTTACCTACGTGTTCGGCTGCATCGGTGGCTTTTTCGAGTTCGTACATGATTTCCTTCTGTTTGATAAGCTCAACACCGTCCCTTGCATTTTCAAAAAGATCAATCAGAAAATGTTCGTAAACATCATCGGCTTTGTTTTCAATCACATGAAGTTCATAGCAATATTCCTTTATGTTTTTTGCATTTTTCTTCAGTACATCCAACTCATCAACGGCTTTTTCCAGCATAAGGCTTCCTTCCTTAATCAATAGAACAAGCTCTTTTGCTGAAGACGGAAGAACCTTGGGATTATAAAGAAAAATTCTTTTGGCTGCGCTATTGATATAATCAGTTACATCGTCCAGATGAGTAGCAAGATTATTGATATCTTCCCTGTCAAACGGAGTTATAAAGGTTTTGTTCAATTCGTCAAAAATTTTATTTGACAAAGCATCCCCTTTACGCTCTTCTTCTTTAATCTTCTTATAGTACTCAGCGGCATTTTCATGATTTCCCTTTTCTACAAATTCAATCATAATGTCAGTAGCTGCTTTTATCACATCTACCATTGCTTTCAATAGCGGAAAGAACTTAGGTTCTTTTGGCGTAAATTTACTAAAAAATGAATTCACCATTGTTTCTTATATTAGTTGTTATTTATTAATAAATTATATTTCAATCAAATACATCATTTATCACCCAAAATATATGGGTATGAATATTATCTTAAATTTTTTACAAATTTACAAAAAACGTTTCAATGAAATATAAAATAAACAAAAATTTAACAGAAATGTAATATGATTATATATGCCTGTATATCAACATATTAACACGTTGTATCAAAAATGAAATTTTAAATTTCATACACAATTTCGGTTGAGTCAAAACTGAAATAAGTGTGGTTAAACATGTAAAATGTACTTTTAAAATTGTAATAATGTAATAAAAAAACCGGCTAAAACTTTTTTAGGTATGGAATTTGTTTTACATTTGCAGAACTAATTAGTACTAACAAAAATTTAATTTAAAAATGGCTTACGTAATTACAGAAGATTGTATTGCTTGTGGCACTTGCATCAGCGAATGTCCTGTAGAAGCAATTTCAGAAGGTGATATCTATGTTATCAATCCTGATATATGCACAGACTGCGGCACTTGTGCTGACGTTTGTCCTTCTGAAGCAATTCATCCAGCGTAACACAATACGCTAATCAAAAAACAAAATCCTATTCGTGAAAACGGATAGGATTTTTTATTATAACGCTATTATTTCTCTGACAGCAAGTTCGGCAGCTTGTCCCTGTCCATATAGATTCATGGTAAAATCAGATTTACGGAGCTGACTCTCGTTGAATGCTGATACAATTTTGTCTGAATTACTCCCGGACAGAATATTGAAACCATTCTTCACGAGTTCGACCCACTCGGTCTCTTCCCGCATCGTTACACACTGTTTCCCAAAAAAGAAGGCTTCCTTTTGTACTCCGCCGCTATCAGTTATTACCATATTGCAACTTTTCAGAAGCATAATCATATCAAAATATCCGACCGGATCAATAATCGTAAATTCCGGAATGATGTTTTGTTGTTTCAGGATATTGCGGGTGCGCGGATGCAACGGCACTACAACAGCCGTATTTCTGTTAATTTCATTCAATCCATGAATTATTCCCATCAAATTTTCTGGATTATCGGTATTTTCCTGACGATGAATGGTGCCCAAAACAAAATTTGAAAGATTTATCTTTTGTAAAATATCTGATTTTTGTTCAGCTTTACGGGCGTAATATAGTGCTGCATCCTGCATCACATCGCCGTTTTTTACAATCCGGCTGTGAAAATTACTAAATCCTTCGTTTTTCAGATTATCAATAGCTGTGTCGGTTGGACAAAGTAATAAATCGGATATACGATCAGTAAGAATTCGATTGACTTCTTCAGGCATCTGCATATTGAAAGAGCGCAAACCAGCTTCGACATGAATCACCGGGATATGCAACTTGGCTGCTGCCAGTGCCCCGGCGAGTGTTGAGTTGGTATCGCCGTAAACAAGTACTCCATCAGGTTTTTCATTTATCAGGATTTCTTCTATTCCCCAGAGCATCTTTCCGGTCATTGCGCCATGATTTAGCCCGTGAATATCCAGTTGATAAGCTGGTTTTGGTATCTCCATTTCTTCGAAGAAAACCTCCGACATATTGGCATCGTAGTGCTGACCGGTATGAATGATCTTTTCATTCACGCCCTGCAAACCAAACTGTCTGCTTAAAGTAGCTGCTTTGACAAACTGAGGCCGCGCTCCGACAACGGTAATTATATTTTTCATTTATGCATGTCTTCTATGATCCGCACCAACTGACCAGTCAATTCACGGCGGGAGTATTTTTGTATTGATTTTGGTGACACGGTTAGTTCTCCGTGCTTATAATGTTCGTAATACTCCATTACCATTTTCTTCGTCTGGATTTCATCTTCAAAATCTGCAATAGATCCAGCAGAGGTTTCCTTCAATACTTGTGCAGCTTCTCCATCAATAGGACCGATGGCAAGAATAGGTCTTTTTGCGGCAAGATATTCGAAAAATTTTCCGGTGAGTATTCCTTTCGCGTTGGCAGTATTGTTTATCAATAGCAGCAGCAACTGCGATGCCTGCTGACGGGCAATGGCATCGGAATGTGCCAGGTAATCAATTTTTAGCAGATTATTTTCGAGTTTATATTTTCGGATATCTTCCAAAACCGAAAAATCAACTTTTCCAACCAGCTGAATTTGCAGATTGGTTCTGAAGTCTTCGTTCTCGCTGCATATTTCGCCAAGTACTTTCCAGAGAGTTTTGGGATTTCGGGCTGCATTCAGGGTTCCGATATGCGAGATGGTAAACAACTGGTCCATCTCAACCTCTACATCGCTGATATCGGCTTCATCGTAACCGTTTGTTATCAGTTCAATCCGTTTCGGTTTCAGGCTGGCATATTCACGAACCATTTCACCACCCACCACTATTACACAATCTGCATTTTTTACAACACTTTTTTCGAGATTTCTATGTCTTCTGTCGGCAAGATATGTGAGGTTAAGTTCTTTGTAAAAATCAATATTTGTCCATGGGTCACGAAAATCGGCAATCCAGGTCAGTTCCGGCAATTGTTTTTTAAGTCCCAGCCCAATCATATGCATCGAATGCGGGGGACCGGTGGAAATAATAGTATCAATCTGATTTCTCTGCAAATATTCCTTCAGAAATCTGACCGAAGGTTTTATCCAGAATTTTCGAGGGTCGGGAATCAGAAAATTTCCACGTATCCAGATCGAAAATTTTTCTTTCCAGCCTGTTTTCTTGCCTTCTGAAATAAATCCGGCGTTGATTTTCTGTCCTTTTTTTCCGAAAAGATTACGATACACGTTGTATGGTTCCCATATCGGTGTTTTCACAATCTCAATATCGGCAGGTATGTCCTTCCGGAGGGAAAGGTCTTCGGAAGGAAATTCAGGATTTTCGGGAGTATAAACAACCGGTTCGAGCCCGTAAGAACGAAGATATTTCACAAACTTCACCCAACGCTGTACTCCGGCACCTCCGCTGGGTATCCAATAATAAGTGATAATGAGTACTTTCTTTCTATTGGATGATTCAGGGTTATGTACAACCTGATTATTATTCATCTTCCGTTTTGCTCAAGAAACTGATGGCACGGTTAATCCGTTCGATAGTTTCGTCTTTTCCTATTATTTCGGTAATATCGAACATGTGCGGTCCGATCGCTGCACCCACTATCGCTACACGGAACGCGTTCAGGACAGCTCCCATTCCATAGCCTTTTTCCTCAATCCACTTGCAAATGACGGCTTCCTGATTTGCCGATGCAAAATCATCGATTGTTTTTATCACTTCAATAAGTTCCGTCATGCGTTCTGGTGTATCTTGTTTCCAGCGTTTTTTTACCGATTTTTCGTCGTATTCGGTTGGAGCCTGGAAGAAATAATAGCTCTGATCCCACAAATCGGTTACAAAATTGACGCGTTCTTTAATTAGTCCGACTATTCTACTCACCTTTTCGGAATCTTCAATAATATCCTTTTCGACAAGAATATGCTGATAGATATCTGCAAGTTCTTCATTCGGTTTCATTTGAAGGTACTTATGATTGAACCATTTACCTTTTTCGTAATCAAATTTTGCACCGCTTTTGCTCACCCGCTGCAGCGAAAACTGTTCGATAAGCTCCTCCATGGTGAATAATTCCTTTTCTGTGCCGGGATTCCAGCCGAGTAATGCCAGAAAATTGACCACTGCTTCGGGAAAATAGCCTGCTTCACGATATCCTGAAGATACAGTTTCGGTTTTTGGGTCTTCCCAATCAAGCGGAAATACGGGAAATCCCAGCCTGTCGCCATCCCGTTTACTGAGTTTTCCATTTCCGTCCGGTTTGAGTAATAAGGGTAAATGCGCAAACTGCGGCATGGTATCTTCCCAGCCCAATGCGCGGTAAAGCAGCACATGAAGCGGCGCTGAAGGCAACCATTCTTCTCCGCGGATTACGTGTGAAATTTGCATCAGATAATCGTCAACAACATTTGCCAGATGATATGTCGGCAGTTCGTCAACTGATTTGTAGAGTACTTTATCGTCGAGTACAGACGAGTTGATAATCACTTCACCACGTATAAGGTCATTGACATGAATTTCAGTATTTGGCTCTATTTTTATTCTCACCACATATTGTTCTCCGTCAGCCAGCCTTTTCTCTACTTCTTCCTTTGTGAGCGTGAGCGAATTTTGCATGAATCCACGTGTGGTGGCATCGTACTGAAAATTAGCAATTTTACCACGTTGAAAGTCTAGTTCCTGGGGGGTATCGAATGCCAGATAAGCTTTTCCTTCGGTCAATAATTGCTCTACATATTTTTTATAAATTTCTTTTCTTTCGCTCTGGCGGTAAGGAGCGTGTTTACCGGCAGTCTGTGCGCCGATTCCTTCATCGATGGAAATGCCAAGCCACTGTAGTGCTTCTACAATATATTCTTCAGCTCCAGGCACAAAACGGGCGGAGTCTGTATCCTCAATACGCAGAAGCATATCGCCATTGAAATGACGTGCAAATAAATAATTGTACAATGCGGTACGTACACCACCAATGTGCAAAGGACCGGTAGGACTTGGTGCAAAACGAACTCTGATTTTTTTATCCATTTTATAAATTAATGATGAAGATACAAAATTACAGAAAAGTTTATGAAATTCAAAAGTTTGACAAATTCAAATATCTCTAACGGTTCAAAGGTTTACGTTTCATATTGAAATACAACAAAAAACCTCCCGGAATTTCGAGAGGTTTTTTGTTGCTTTATAATAATCCTTAAGAGATTATTCCTGATTTAATGTTACTCGTTTAAAAGCGATACAGGTTAAATGTTTTTTTGCAAGTAGTTCTTTTACAGTAACTTTTCCGGCTTCATCGCCACCACCTTCGTACTTTTGTTCTACAAGGGTATATTCTTTGAAAAATTTTGCCATACGTCCCGCTGCAATATTGTTTACTTTCTGTTCGGGTAGAGTCGCTGATTTTTCTGCAAAGACTGTTGTCTTAATTTCGCGGGCTTTTGCCGCATCTTCTGCGGTGATCCAGCCTTTTGCCATATTCGATTCAATATGGTCTTCGCTATCAACGTGGGCGGGGTTGATACCTGCTTTTTTCAGTGCGACTTCAACTTCCTTTGAAACAAGTTCGATTTTGGTTTTTTCGATAGCCACTGCCAGCTCGCTGTCTTTAACACTTTGAGGTACAGCAGTTTCATCAATAGCCACAGGCGACATTGCCGCAATGTGCATTGCTACGCCATGTATGGTTTCGTATTCTGCTTCATTTTCAGCAAAGGCAACGATAGTCGCCAATTTGTTTCCCGGATGAATGTAAGATGTTACCGTGCCACCTTTTACAAATTCATAATAATCGACTTCAATTTTTTCACCTGTAACTCCCGAGCGTTCGGTTACAAGATCAGCAATTGTACGTCCGTCATTTGCAATAGTTAAGGCTTTAAGTGCATCTAAACTTTCTGGTTTTTCTGCTAATGCTTTATCGAGTATTGATTGTGTTAATGCTATAAAATCAGCATTTTTTGCAACAAAATCTGTTTCACACTTCAATGCCAATACAGCTGCAAAACCATCTTTTGTTGCTGCAAGTACGCAACCTTCCGATGCTTCGCGTTCGCTACGTTTTGCAGCAATCGCTTTTCCTTTTTTACGTATAATTTCTATTGCTTTTTCAAAATCGTTTTCAGCTTCGATGAGTGCATTTTTACAGTCCATCATACCGGCACCTGTCATGGTACGCAATTTTGAAATTTCTGCCATTGTTACTGCCATAATATCTTTATTTTTTTAATGTTGTAAAATTTACTATTTGACAATTTACCATTTACTATTTGATGAGAGATACGAAAAATCATCGCATATCCGCAAATTCGTAAATGGTAAATAGTAAATGAAAAATCGTAAATAATTTTATTCTTCTTCCTTAACGAATTTCTTAACAACGTTAGCTTTCAGAGCATCGTCATCTTCTTTCTGAGTTCTCGGTCTTTTCGAAACACGTGATTTCTTTTCCTTAACTTCAGGAGCTTCGGCTGCTTCAGCATCAATCTTTTCAATCTTACGTTCTTCGAGACCTTCCTGAATAGCTGCGCACATAGCGTTGAGGATTACTTCAACTGACTTTGTAGCATCATCATTAGCCGGAATTACGAAATCGATATTATTTGGATTGGAGTTGGTATCAACAATACCGAAAACAGGAATACCCAGACGTTGTGCTTCTAACACTGCGATATGTTCTTTCATTACATCGACAACGAAAAGCGCAGAAGGCAGACGGGTAAGGTCGGCAATAGAACCAAGGTTCTTTTCAAGTTTTTCGCGCTGACGTGTAATCTGAAGTTTTTCGCGTTTGGAGATATTATCAAAAGTACCATCGGTTGACATTTTATCAATGGTAGTCATTTTTTTGACAGCTTTACGGATTGTAGGGAAGTTGGTCAACATACCACCAGCCCAGCGTTCTGTAATATAAGGCATTCCAACTGATGTTGCTTTATCGGCAACCACATCTTTAGCTTGCTTTTTGGTAGCAACAAATAGAATTTTACGGCCCGATTTTGCTATTTGTTTCATAGCAGCGGCAGCTTCATCTATTTTTACTACGGTTTTGTGCAAGTCAATGATATGAATATCATTACGTTCCATAAAGATGTATGGAGCCATTGCAGGGTTCCATTTGCGTTTCAGGTGGCCAAAGTGACAACCGGCTTCTAATAATTCTTCGAAATTTGTTCTTGACATTTTTTGTTTTTTTATTTTGTTTACTTTCTTTTAAAAATCAATCGTTGAGTAGCCTTTCAGCTTTCAGCCGTCAGCTTACAGCTTTCAGCCATTCAGAGTCTCCCCGATTTAGATACTAAACTATTATTAGCTGACAGCCATTAGCTGACAGCTTTCAAAAATATTAACGTTTTGAGAATTGGAATCTCTTGCGTGCTTTTGGACGTCCCGGTTTTTTACGTTCCACTTCGCGTGGGTCGCGGGTAATAAATCCTTCTACTTTGAGAGATTTTTTACATTCCGGATCAATTTTCACCAATGCACGTGCAATAGCCAGACGTAATGCTTCAGCCTGACCTTTGTAGCCACCACCGTCCAGATTGACTTTAATATCATATTTTTCTGCAACACCTAATTTATTCAGCGGTTGTTTTACAACATATTGCAGTATTGGTGATGGAAAATAAACGGCAAGATCTCTTTTATTGATAGTAATTTGTCCTTTTCCTTCACTTACGAAAACGCGGGCAATAGCTGCTTTTCTTCTTCCTAATGCATTTATTACTTCCATATCGGTTATTTAAGTGAGTTTAAATCAATTTGTTTCGGTTTCTGAGCTTGCATATTATGTTCTGCACCTGCAAACACATATAGATTGTTGATAATTTTATCACCAAGACGGTTTTTTGGCAACATACCTCTTACCACTTTTCTTATCAGACGATCCGGGTCTTTAGCCATCAAATCTGAAGGAGTGTATTCTCTTTGTCCTCCGGGAAATCCGGTATGACGAAGGTAAATTCTGTCAGTCCATTTGTTACCGGTTAATTTAACTTTTTCGGCATTGATTATGATTACATTGTCTCCGCAATCAACGTGAGGAGTAAAACTTGGTTTGTATTTACCGCGCAAAAGTTTTGCAACTTTCGAACCCATACGTCCCAACACCATATCAGTAGCATCAACTACTACCCATTCTTTCTGCACGGTGGCTTTGTTGGCAGAAATGGTTTTATAACTTAACGTATCCACTTTTATAAATTGTTTTATAATTAATATTCAGTCTTTTCCACCGACACATCGGCTATTATGAGAGAGGCTAATCGGCACATAATAGGATATTTAACTCGTCGGAAACAGACTATTTTACCGGGATAATAAACGGACTGCAAAAATACTGTTTTTGTTTTGATTGGCAAAATTATTTGAAAAGAATTTTTCGGGGAGTAATCTGTTTATCAGATATCGGGCAAATAAAAACGATGAAATTATCCTGTATCTTTCTGCCAGCGCAGGTTACTGCAATTCGGCAAATCCTTCGCGTATGATTTCGGCCTGTTCGCCCGTACAATCGACAACGGTTGAATGGAGCAGACCACCCATACCTCCATCCACCACCAGATCGACCTGATGACCATATTTTTCGTCGATAAGTTCCGGATCGGTAATGTATTCGGTGGTTTCATCGTCAACAAAAATAGAGCTGGTCATCATGGGATTACCCAGTTCCCGCACAATCTGCAGGGTGATTTTATTATCGGGCATACGGATGCCTACTGTCTTTTTATTCTTGAAAAGTTTGGGCAGTCTGTTGCTTCCGTTCAGAATAAAAGTAAAAGGTCCGGGCAGATTTTTCTTTATCAGTTTGAATGAGTCATCGTCCAGTTTGGCATATTCGCTAATCTGACTTATTTCGTGACAAATAAATGAAAGTTCAGATTTTCGTAAATCCTTATTTTTCAGCCTTGAGATAAATTCAACGGCTGACGAATTGAAAATATCACATCCAAAAGCATATACGGTATCGGTCGGCACAATAATAATACCGCCGTTACGAAGCACCTCAGCTACGTGACGAATCTGATTGGGATTTGGATTGTCGTTGTAGATTTTTATCAGCATGGATTTAATTTTTTCAAACCTGACTACAAAAATACAAAAAAATCCTGCAAACAATTGTTTGCAGGATTATATATTTATTCAATCATGTATTTCTGCTTAAAATGCATCGATAATTGCAACAAAATCAGCAGCTTTGAGCGAAGCGCCACCAATCAGTCCGCCGTCAATATCGGGCTGAGCAAACAATTCAGAAGCATTTTTGGCATTACAGCTACCACCGTAAAGGATGGAAGTGTTCTCAGCAATTTCCTTACCGAATTTATCAGCAATAATTGAACGAATGAATGCAAGCATTTCCTGAGCCTGTTCGGTAGATGCAGTTACTCCGGTTCCGATAGCCCAGATGGGTTCATAAGCAATTACCAGTTTTTGAAAATCTTCTGCGCTCAGGTTGAAGATTGTTTCTTCGAGCTGATTTTTTACAAATTCATTCTGGGTATTGGCGTTGCGCACGTCAAGTGCTTCACCACAGCAATAAATAGGTGTTAAACCGTTTGACAAAGCAAGGGCTACTTTATCGTTCAGGATTGCACTTGTTTCTCCGTAGTATTCACGACGTTCGGAGTGACCGAGGATTACGTAAGTTGCTCCGGTTGATTTCACCATAGCAGCGCTCACTTCGCCGGTATAGGCTCCCGATTCTTTATTTGCACAATTCTGAGCTGCTACTTTAATTACACTTCCCTCTACCTGATTTGCCACAGTAGCCAGGTGAATAAACGGTGTTCCAATAACAACGTCACAATTGGGAGTTTTACCTGCCAACACATCTTTTAATTCTGCAGCCAATGCTACACCTTCTTGCAGGGTTTTGTTCATTTTCCAGTTACCTGCTACGATATTTTTTCTCATACATTTTAATATATCCCTTACCCTTTACAGAGGTAAGGCTGGTTTAATTTATAATTCAATTCTATTTATACTGACTGATATTGGAAAGAAAACTCCAAACAATTAAAAGTCTCTCCAGTTCCATTTGCCAACTACAGTTCCATTTTTAATAATCATCAGTGCCGGGTTGCCACGAACGATTGTTTTCAGTGTGATGGGATCGGTCTTGCAGAAAGTGTAAGTAGCTCCGGTGCGTGTGCGGAAAGCCTCAATTTCCTCATCGGAAGAGGCTGTAAGTGCATAGAAAGGGGTACCTTCTGACTTGATTTTCTGATAAAGTGCTTCAGCTGCCTTTGCTCCTGTCTCAGAGGTTTTGTTCAGGTCGTACATACACAGCAGATTAACGGTTCCTTTGTAGCTCAGCACATAATCGGTGATGTCATTCAAATTCAGATCCACTATCTGGAAGTTGTGTATGGGCGGTGTATAACCCTTCGACACAAGGGTCGTTTTTTGTTCCACAAATGTCCACGTACTGTCTTTCGGATAATTCTCAATAGTAAATTCCTTCTTTTCTCCGCCTTTTTCGTAAACCAGCATTGTTTCATATTTATCTGGTTCAGCTCCTTCAGGTATCACCATCTTTTCAGGAATATTTACTCCGATTTTATACGGACGAAAATCAATGACGGGCTGGTGAGAATAATTATATACAGAAAAACCTATGCCAGCAACTGCTATCAATGTCATCACTATCCATTCTACGACAGGTAAAAAGACCGGCCGCAACTGTTTAACAAATATCATCACAAGAACTATAAACAGAATGAGAATGATATTTTTATAAAAAGTTGTCCAGTTGTCCAGAATGATTGCATCGCCAAAACAGCCGCAATCGGATACGGGATTTTTCAGGGCAATGTACAACGTCAGCGGCAGCATGACCGCCATAAAGAGCAATGCCACAACGGACATACCCTTCATTTTTATTTTTAATAAGAAACAAAAACCGATGAGCAATTCTAAAGTCGAGAGTGCTATGGCAGCCGGAAATGCTATGGGAGCGAGATGTTCGAAAAATCCGCCAAAAGCAGTGAAATAATCTTCGAACTTATAGGCAGAACCCAGCGGATCAATTGCTTTGACAAAACCCGAAAAAACAAAAGTAATTCCGACAATCATCCGGGCAAACCAGAGCAATATTTTTCCTGTTTTTTTCAAGGTGTTCACTTCGGAATTTGCCGCTGAACGTGATCGTTGATGTTGCTGATACATATTTTTTTGGTTAAAGCCGTTTCGTTCGTTTAATCTTTAAAATTCATCTTTATCAATCCAAAAACGGCATAATTGATCATATCGAAATAGTTGGCATCAATACCTTCTGAAATCAGAGTTTTACCATGGTGTTGCTCTATCTGCTTTGTGCGGTATATCTTCATCAGAATCATATCTGTATAAGATTCAGTCCGCATACTGCGCCAGGCTTCGTCGTAATCATGGTTTTTATCCGCCATCAGATTTTTTGCCTGTTCCAGGTATTTATTGTACAATTTCAGCGCATCCTCAATGCTCAGATCGTCCTTTTCAGCAAAACCGAGTTCGAGTTGAATCAGTCCGATAATTCCGTAATTGACGATGGCAATCAATTCTCCGCCTATATCCTCTCCTACCTTGTTAACTCCTTTGGTTTCGATACTGCGGATGCGGTTGGCTTTGATGAAAATCTGATCGGTGACAGAACGCGGGCGGAGTATTCGCCACGATGCGCCGTAATCTTTCAACTTTTTAGTGAAAATATCACGGCAGGCAGCGGTTACCTGATCAAATTGCTGACTTGTAGTATTCATTCTGAATGGAGTTAATTTTTTAATTAACGCACAAAATTACTATTTTTTCATCGAAACAGCAAAATCTCTTTTTCAGTCTTTGGCTTCTTCGAACGTTTGTTCCAGATTCCGTTCGCGGTGGATAAGGTTCACTTCCACTCCAAATTGATCATGGATATGTTCAGCCATTTTCTGAGCCGAATATACCGAACGGTGCTGACCACCGGTACATCCGAAGCAAATCATCAGATTGGTAAACCCACGGTCCTTGTATCGTTTCACCGAAGCATCGACCAGCGAATAAGCACTGTTGAGAAATTTCAGAATCTCACCATCATTCTCCAGAAACTGTATTACAGGTTCATCAAGCCCGGTCATGGAGTAAAAGCGCTCGTACTTGCCGGGATTGTTTACCGCGCGGCAGTCGAACACAAATCCGCCTCCGTTGCCGGAGATATCATGCGGAATACCTTTTTTGTACGAAAAGCTGTAAACGGTCACCACCAGCGGACGATGCAGCCGAACATCCTTGAATTGCTTGAGTTCCGACATTTCCCGGAGAACTTTCATGAGATAGGGGTATTCCTTGAAATTGTTTTTCATGAGCGCCCGCAAATTTTCAAGCGCATAAGGAATGCTTTGCAAAAAATGCGGTTTCTTTTCGAAATAACCCCTGAAGCCATAAGCGCCAAGCACCTGAAGCAAACGGAAAAGCACAAAATGATCCAATACCCGACGGAACTCGTCTTCGTCCACTTCCATATATATTTTCAGCGAACGGAGGTATGCATCCACCAGTTCGTCGCGCAACTGCGGCCCATACTGAGCTTTTGCCTGCCAGATGAATGAAGCGACATCGTAATAAAGCGGTCCTTTTCGCCCTCCCTGAAAATCGATAAAATAGGGCTCGTTATCTTTCAGCATTACATTGCGGCTCTGAAAATCACGATACATAAAGGTCTCTGTTTTGGCTTTGAGCAATTCTTTCGCCAGTTTTTCAAAGTCGTCCTCCAGCCTGTTTTCCTGAAAATCGAGACCGGTAGATTTCAGAAAACAATATTTGAAATAATTCAGATCCCACAGAATGGAGCGTTCATTAAATTCGGGCTGAGGGTAACAAACCGAAAAATCAAATCCCTGAGCTCCAACCACCTGAAACTTTGCCAGCATTTCCATTGTTTTGTGCAAAAATGCTTTTTCCTCGGAACTGAACACTCCCGTTTTGCGGCTGTTGAGTAAATAATCGAACAATACGGCATCGCCCAGGTCTTCCTGCAGATACATCATTTCGTCGGCTGCGACCTCACCAAGTTCAGGCACAGGCAGTCCTTTTTTTCTGAAATGCTGAGCCATAGCAATAAAAGCTCTGTTTTCCTCAACCGAAGTTCCAATCACTCCAATCAGTGAAATCGTATCATTTTTAAGCCTGTAATACTTCCGGTTGGAACCTGAAACAGTCAACTGCACCTCCGACACCGGTTTGGTGCCTGTTTGTTTTTCAAATAGTTCTGCAAGTGATGGCATATTATATAGTATGTATGTTAAATGTACCTTGAATTATTTTTGCAAATTTACAAATAAAAAAGACAATTCGTTACCTGTTTTTATCCCTTTTAGGCAGATGAAAACAATTTATATTTTTTGTTTGTTATTAAACTATTAGAACTATCACTAAAATCCGAAAAAAAGTGAGAAAAAGTATTTCCACTCTTTTACTCTTTTTTTTTACAAGTATAGCTGTCGGATTTGCACAAAAGGCTCACCACTGGAAAACCGCTGTTTTCAAATACGACACATGGAAATACTTTGTTGGTACTTCTAACCCGGGCATCAATACGAATCCATCCTGGCGGGCGCTCACCTTTTCCGATACAGGCTGGTTATCGGGTTCCGGAGGTTTCGGTTGGTCGGATGACGACGATAGTACTACTATTTCCACCTGCACATCAGTGTATTTGCGTATAAAGTTTAATGTTCCCGGCACCTCAAAAATCGTATTTGGAGCGCTGGATATGGATTACGACGACGGATTTGTAGCTTACATCAATAATGTGGAAATTGCACGCGCAAATCTCGGAACTGTTGGCGTCTATCCGTCCTACACCACTTCTGCCGCTGCCAGTCACGAAGCCACCATGTATCAAAACCAAGGAACCGGCATGCCCGAACAATTCGTTATTGAAAAGAAAACGTTATTGCAATGCCTAAAACCGGGTCAGAACGTTCTTGCCGTTGAAGTTCACAATCACACAAAATCAACTCCTTCCGATCTTTCATCGAACGTTTTTCTGTCATTTGGGATAAAAGATGAAACTGAAATATTCAGAAGCACCCCTGCCTGGTTCATCGAACCAAAATTTGTTGTTTTGCCTGATTACACCTCTTCAAATCTGCCGCTGATAATTATTAATACCAAAAACGGAGCTACCATTGTGGATGAGCCCAAAATTGAGGCCGATATGAAGATTATTCATCACGGCGATACAGCCCGAAACTATCTGACAGACTTGGCGAATGTGTATAACGGAAAAATCGGCATTGAAATACGGGAGGCAACATCAGCTGGTTTTCCCCAGAAACCTTACGGACTGGAAACACGAGACTCACTGGGCGAAAATCTTAATGTAAAATTGCTGGGAATGCCGAAGGAAAATGACTGGGTACTGCTATCGAACTGGAATGATAAGGTATATATGCGTAACACGCTGGCCGGAAAGATTTTTGAAGAAATGGGACATTACGCTCCACGCTTCAAACATTGTGAAGTAACCATCAACGGAGCTTATCGCGGACTATATCTTTTTGGTGAAAAAATAAAGATTGACAACGACAGGGTTGATATAGCCAAACTAAAATCGACCGATCTTGCGGGTGACTCCCTTACCGGAGGTTACATTTTCAAAACTGATTTCGATGAAGGTACGGGCACCTACTGGATCAGTAACTTTTCACCGGCAAACAGACCCGGAGCTCTGGTATATTTCGTATATCACGAACCAAAAGCAAGTGAAATAGCTGATGAACAAAAAGCGTATATTGCCAGTTATGTAAATGCCCTCGAAACGGCGTTATACAGTTCCGACTTTACCAATCCGGTTACCGGATACAGAGCATATATTGATGTCAACTCCTTTGTCGATTACTGGATACTCGAGGAACTTTCTCGCAATGTGGACGGCTACAAAAAAAGCCGCTACTTTTACAAAGACAAAGACAGCAAAGACCAGCGCTTACATTCAGGACCCATCTGGGATTTCGACTGGGCCTGGAAAAATATGGATGACTGCTATCTTTACAAGAACACTACAGGCGAAGGCTGGGCTTACGACATCAACAAGTGTGAAGACACAGATCCCATACCGCCATCGTGGGAGTACAGGATGCTTCAGGATCGGGCGTTTGCCAATGCCATACACGATCGTTATTTCAGCCTGCGGGAAACCACTCTTAATCTGGACTACATATATCACTATATCGACTCAGTTGCCAATGTACTGTACGAAGCACAGGAACGTCATCAGTCCATTTACAACACACTCGGAATTGGTAACGGATCACCTGAAATAGATGACCAGCCAACTACCTTCGAGGGTGACATTACCAAATTCAAAAACTGGATAGCTACCCGTATTGCCTGGTTGGATTCCAACATGGTGGGCATTTCCACAGTTGATCCGGCACTGAAACCGGACTTTATTCTCCGCGTATTTCCCAATCCGGTTCAGGAAATACTTTATATAGAATCAGATCAGGACATCAGCGATATAAAACTTTACAACACTACCAGTTTGCTCCTGATGAACATCAAACCGAATATAAATTCAAGAACAATGAACGTACGGCATCTGGCACGGGGTGTTTACATGCTGCAAGTCACGCTGGATAACGGGAATAAACTGACACAAAAACTAATAAAGGAATAAAAATAAGTAAGAATAAAAAGCAGGCAGAAGAATAATCCTCTGCCTGCTTAAATTTTAGTCTGCAATTTAAATCATAGAAATCATTAATTACACCCCGTTATATTTTGATAAATTTATCGCTTGGTGTCTGACAGAATGCACAGTTTTTATCAAGAGTAGCTTCGTCATACGTATTTCCACATACCGGACAAACATAATAAATAAAAGGCAATTGTTTTTCCGATCCTGCTTTTAATGCTTCCAGTGCTTTAGTATAATATGCATTATGTTTCTTTTCGGTATCATTTGCCCAGTTGAATGATTTTAGAGCCTTATCAACTTTTTCTACTGTCGCTGTTTTAATAAATTCAGGATACATTGTTGTAGACTCATATGTCTCGCCATCAATCGCGGCCTGCAGATTTTCAGCCGTTGTTTTAACTTCAAATTCGGGTTTAAAGTTTTCCATCTTTTCACCTAATCCTTCCAGTACTTTGCTGTGGTTTGCAGCATGAATTCCTTCTGCTTGTGATGCAGCATCGAATAATTTGGCTATTGTATCCAGTCCTTCCGTTCTGGCTTTTTCTGCAAATGCTTTGTATTTTGCACTTGCTGTAGTTTCACCTTTGATGGCGGCTTTCAGATTATCAATAGTTTTGACCGGTTTCGTCTGGCATCCGATCAGCCCAAAAATTGCTAAAACAGCAATCAGAATAAAACTTTTTTTCATCTTTGTTCTATTTAATTGTTATTAAAAAATTTATTATAAAGGCATCATATAATTATACACTAATGTACCACCCAATGCACCTGTAATACTTACACATACAGCAGCAATGGCATAAAGAATAAATGCTGACCATTTCAGTCCTTTACTATCCGGTTTTCGCAGCTGGATAATTCTTAAAACTGAAGTTACTGTCAGCAACAAAGCAGTGGCAAAAGCTAGCAGTTCATGCGTTTCTCTCACCTCACCGGCTGCACCTGACATTTCGCTTGTAAAGAAATATCCGGTAGTAACAGCAGCTAAAGCTCCTAATGTGCCTAAAATCAATAAATAAAAACTAATTTTAGGAAAACATAGTTCTTTCCTGATAATGAGAGATGCCAAATCGGCTAAAAAACCGATCATCACAAGTGCAATAGGAAAATGCACTAACATGGGATGAAAATGTTCTGTTGATATCATATTTTTATATTTATAACGATTTAAACAAATTACATTTAAATTAGTTTTATAAAATTAAAATTTATAATCATTTTAAATAAATCAGAGTTTTTTAGGACAATATCTTTTTACATGCTCTTCACATATAACTTAATTTGAATTAGTGAATATATTTCTTGCAAATTGTGTTATACTCCATCATTCATCTCCTAATACATAATCCGTTGATATTTACGCAAATACAAATCAAATAAACAAGTATTCATACTCAACTTACTCAAAATTCATCCTTTTTTTGTATTTTTGCAAAATAATTGGCATCGTGCATATAAATGCCAATAAACGATTGAAAAATAACAGAATATGAGTATCGAATTAAGTGAACAGGAACAGTTTAGACGCCAGAGTTTAACAGAATTGCGCAAGTTGGGCATCGAACCTTACCCCGCAGCCGAATATCCCGCCAATACCTTTTCTACAGATATTAAAGCTGAGTTTAAAGACGAAGAAACCGGGAAACAGGTGTGCATAGCAGGCCGCATCATGAGCCGCCGCATCATGGGTAAGGCTTCGTTCGTGGAACTGCAGGACAGCAAAGGACGCATCCAGGTGTATGTGAGTCGAGACGATATCAGCACTGAAGCACAACCAGAAATGTATAACACCGTTTTCAAAAAATTACTTGATATTGGTGACTTTATTGGCATCAAAGGATTTGTATTTCGCACCCAAATGGGCGAAATCAGCGTACATGCACAGGAAATGACTGTGTTGAGCAAATCACTTAAGCCACTGCCCATTGTAAAATACAAAGACGGAGTTGCCTTTGACGCGTTCGAAGATCCTGAACAACGGTATCGTCAACGCTACGTGGATCTGATTGTGAACGAAGGTGTAAAAGATATCTTCATCAAACGAACCAGGGTTTATCAGTCCATGCGCGATTATTTCAATTCGAAGGATTATCTCGAAGTGGAAACGCCAATACTCCAGCCAATCCCCGGAGGAGCTGCCGCAAGACCCTTTATCACACATCACAATGCGCTGGATATACCGCTTTATCTTCGTATAGCCGACGAATTGTATCTGAAACGTCTTATCGTGGGTGGCTTTGAAGGAGTATATGAATTCTCCAAGAACTTCAGAAACGAAGGAATGGATCGTACTCATAATCCCGAATTCACTGCCATGGAAATATATGTAGCCTACAAAGACTACAACTGGATGATGACATTCACCGAAAACATGCTCGAAAAGATTTGTCTTGACGTGAACGGAACGACTGAAGTTAAGGTTGGCGACAACATCATCAACTTCAAAACGCCTTACAAACGCATATCCATGATTGATTCAATCCATGAATTTACCGGTATTGACATCAACGGAATGAATGAAGAACAACTTTTCGAAGTTTGTAAGAAACTGAATATCGAAGTGGACGATACCATGGGCAAAGGTAAACTGATCGATGAGATATTCGGAGCCAAATGCGAGGGAAACTACATACAACCGACATTTATCACCGATTACCCACGCGAGATGAGCCCGCTTTGCAAGCGCCACCGCGAAAATCCGGAACTCACCGAACGGTTCGAACTGATGGTCAACGGCAAGGAACTGGCTAACGCTTATTCCGAACTGAACGACCCTATCGACCAGCTCGATCGCTTTCAGGAACAACTTAAACTGAGCGAAAAGGGCGACGATGAAGCCATGTTTATCGACCTTGATTTTGTTCGTTCACTCGAATACGGTATGCCTCCGACTTCAGGTATGGGTATCGGCATGGATCGTCTCGTCATGCTTATGACTGGACAGCAAACCATTCAGGAAGTACTGTTCTTCCCGCAGATGAAACCCGAAAAAGCAATCACCCAGGATACCGACGAAAAATATATAGCGCTGGGTATACCTGCCGAATGGATTGAGGTGGTAAAAAAAGCAGGTATTACAAAGGCAAGAGATCTGCGCGGACTGAACCCCAACAAGTTTCATCAGGATATTTGCGGGCTGAATAAGAAAAATAAACTTGAACTGAAAAATCCGGCAAAAGAAGATGTGCAGGCGTGGATTGCGGCTGCCGGAAACTTAGCGTAAACTGACAATGAACTATCGCTTGATTGATGGAACTTATTCTGTTAATCAAGCGTTTTAGTTTTACTTCTGTAGTTTGTATGAATTTTCATTATAAAACAATTGAAAAATGATAACAGAAAGTATTGAGTGGGGAAATACGAATACTTCCCTGAATGATATACTTACAAATGCTCCCGATAAAAAACATGTTGAAAAAGTGCGTCTGGCGATTATGGGAGGAGGAAGCTGGGCAACCGCACTGGCTAAAATAGCCTTAACCAACATCAAATCCATCAACTGGTACATGCGCCGACAGGAACAGATTGATGAATTCATACGTACAAGCAAAAATCCATCATACCTCACGGGTGTACGGTTTAACACCGACCGCATCCGGTTTAACACCGATATCAACAAGGTAGTAAAAATGTCGGATATACTGGTTTTTGCCACTCCGTCACCTTTCCTGAAACAGCATCTTACCAAGTTAAAACGCCGTATGGAAGATAAAATAATTGTATCAGCCATCAAAGGAATTGTTCCTGATGAGAATATGCTGATATCCGAATACTTCCACGAAACCTATAAAGTGCCGGAAGAAAATATAGTGGCGCTAGGAGGCCCTTGTCACGCGGAAGAAGTGGCGTTGGAACGTCTCTCCTACCTCACCATTGCCTGCAAATCGCGCGACAACGCCCGGTACATTGCTGAAAAATTTACCAATGAATATATACACACCCGCATCAGCGACGATGTATATGGGCTGGAATACACATCGGTAATGAAGAATATATACGCCATTGCCTCGGGCATATGCAGCGGACTGAAGTATGGCGATAACTTTCAGGCGGTACTCATATCCAATGCCGTACAGGAAATGAACCGCTTCTGCAACGCTACCAATCCGCAACACCGGGATATCAGCGAATCGGCCTTCCTCGGTGATTTGCTCGTAACCGCTTATTCCAAGTTCAGCCGAAATCGTCTCTTCGGAACAATGATCGGAAAAGGTTATTCTGTAAAAACCGCGCAACTCGAAATGGAAATGATTGCCGAAGGTTATTATGCCACCAAAACCATTCACGAACTGAATGAAAGATATCACGTAAATATCCCGATAGTGGATGCTGTATACGAGATTCTGTATAACCGCAGTTCGCCTATTCTGGAAATTCAACAACTCACTGAAAAATTACAATAATTATTATGCAATATGGAACACATTAAATTATCTATCGACAAAGCTTATGGATTTGTATCTGCCGACAAAGTAGCCGGCTACAAAGCCGAAGCCGAAGCTGCCAACCTGGCACTCCAAAACGGAATCGGAAAAGGCAGTGACTTTCTCGGATGGCTCAACCTGCCCGCAGAAATTGACGAAACACACCTGACCGACGTTGAAAATACAGCCAAAATTCTTCGCGACAACTGCGAAGTAGTGGTAGTAATTGGCATCGGCGGAAGCTATCTGGGAGCAAAAGCCGTAATCGACGCGCTCTCCAACAGCTTCGACTGGTTACAGACTGAACGCAAATCACCTGTGATCGTGTATGCCGGACAGAATATCGGGGAAGATTACCTCTACGAACTCCAGGAACTGCTGAAAACAAAACATTTCGGTATCATCTCCATTTCCAAATCCGGTACTACAACCGAACCCGCGCTTGCATTCCGCCTGCTGAAAACACAACTGGAAGAACAGCAGGGAAAAGAAGAAGCAAAAAAACTTACCGTTTGTATTACTGACAAAGCCAAAGGTGCACTCCGTACGCTTGCTAACAAGGAAGGCCTGAAAACGTTCATCCTTGAAGACAATATCGGCGGTCGCTATTCAGTACTTTCACCCGTGGGATTGCTGCCTATCGCCGTTGCCGGCCTGGATATCCGTCAGCTGGTACAGGGAGCAGTAACCATACAAGAAGTTTGCGGAACGGGAACAGCTTTCGAAGAAAATCCGGCCGCTCAGTATGCAGCTATGCGCAACGAACTCTATCGTAACGGTAAAAAAACCGAGATACTGGTTAACTTCCACCCCAAACTACACTACGTGTCCGAATGGTGGAAACAGCTTTACGGAGAAAGTGAAGGCAAGGAAAACAAAGGTATTTTCCCGGCATCGGTTGATTTCACAACCGATCTGCACTCCATGGGACAATGGATACAGGAAGGCGAACGCACTATCTTCGAAACGGTGATTTCGGTTTGTGAGCCCAATCACACCAAAATTTTCCCGCATTCTGACGAAAACCTCGACGGACTGAACTTCCTGGCCGGTAAACGGGTGGATGAAGTGAACAAAATGGCTGAACTTGGCACCATGATCGCACACGTGGATGGTGGCGTTCCGAATTTGAAAATTGAGCTTCCGAAACTGAATGAATTCTACCTGGGCGAACTTATCTATTTTTTCGAACGAGCCTGCGGTATCAGCGGTTACCTGCTCGGTGTCAATCCATTCGACCAACCCGGTGTGGAAGCCTACAAGAAAAACATGTTTGCACTACTCGAAAAACCCGGCTACGAAGAAGAAACAAAGGCAATTAAAGCAAGACTTTAGTTGAAGGATGAATTATGAATGATGAATTCTAATTTATAAGCAAATATGAAAAATCCATCTGATTTGGTTCTGGTGGATTTTTTTTGTGGCAGAAGCTAAGTTTTCACTTTTTTATTAAGCTTATCACTAAGTTTTAAAACAAGTAAATTAAATCAACAAAGTAAGGTCTTATTGCTGTTGCAGTTTACAGTATAGTGGTCAGGTTACATTTAATCAGTTGCAGAGGAAATTCGTAACGTACAAAATTCCACAAAAGAATTACAAATAAGCTATAATAACAGAACTACCGGAACAATTATTTTTTTACAAGAATAAATAAAACTTGAGGTAGTTTCATAATTGAACAGATTATTTATTTTTAGATAATTACTAAATTTGTAAAATTGAATAAAAATATCACAGATAATGGAACTTATTATTATCACATTTTTTATACTTGGCTATACTGCCATAGCGTTAGAACACAGCATTAAGATAGACAAGGCAGCTTCAGCATTAATTACCGGAGTTTTATGTTGGGTAATCTATATTGTTTTTGTGCCAGATAAGCATATTGTGAATGAACAATTGACTGGTCATTTGGGTGAAGTATCGGGGATACTATTTTTCTTGTTGGGAGCTATGACTATTGTTGAATTAATTGATGCCCATGAAGGCTTTAATATTATTACTTCAAGAATAACCTCAACCAATAAACGTTCAATGTTATGGATAATTGGATTCATTACTTTCTTTCTGTCAGCAGTTTTAGATAACCTGACCACCACAATTGTAATAATATCATTATTGAAAAAACTAATCAAGAAAGATGAAGACAGATTATTTTATGCCGGAATAGTAATAATAGCAGCCAATGCCGGAGGTGCCTGGTCTCCCATTGGGGATGTCACCACGACAATGTTATGGATTGGTGGTCAGGTGACCGCAGTAAATATAATTGCTAAGCTATTACTTCCGAGTTTAGTTTGTTTGACAGTGCCACTAATTTTCATGTCGTTCCGCATGAAGGGAGATGTTTCGAGACCTTCATTGAAAGTTACTGAACATAGTAACATTTTACCCCAAAAGTATCAATACATTGTATTAATATCAGGCATACTAGTACTAATTTCTGTTCCGGTTTTTAAAACAACAACACATTTACCACCATATATGGGAATGTTGTTTGGATTGGCCATTCTATGGATTGTTACGTCTATTTTGCATAAATCGGATGAACACACCTATAAAAACAAATTTTCAGTAGCGCAGGCATTACGAAATATTGACACGCCCAGTATTTTGTTCTTTTTGGGTATATTAATAAGTATTTCAGCTTTACAGTCAGTAGGAATTCTGACACATTTATCACATAAGATGAGCACATACATTGCCAATGAGAATATTATAGTGATGGCTATCGGATTATTATCATCAATAGTAGATAATGTACCATTAGTAGCGGCCACTCAGGGTATGTACAGTCTGGTGCAATATCCTGCCGATCATTATTTTTGGGAGTTTTTGGCTTATGCAACAGGAACGGGAGGTAGTGCCTTAGTTATTGGTTCGGCCGCTGGCGTGGTGGCTATGGGTATGGAAAAAATTAGTTTTATGTGGTACCTAAGAAAAATAAGCTGGTTGGCGTTAATAGGATTTTTCTCCGGAGCTGTTGTTTACATATTACAAGATTATTTTTTACACTAATACTATAATTGTCTGATAAAATGAACAGACCACTAGTTACACTTTTGTTATTTATTCGAATCAGTATTTAAAAAATCAGATAAATGAAAGCCACAGCAAGTTTACCGTAAATATGGTTAAGTAATCCGGCAGTCGATCTGACTTTCATCGCTCTTTGAATTTTTGTTTTTTCATTAAGCCAATTAAAGAAAGCCTCAATAGGTTGTCTGACTTTAGAAACAGCTGCAGAAAATAAGTCATTAAAAGCTTTATTTCTCTGTTTTATTACTTCAGCCTGATCTTTAATTCCTTTAACAGGAGTGAGCATTTCAATATTTTGAGTTTTTCTTTTATTGTTATTAAAGTATTCTTTATCAGAGTAGATCTTATCACCAAAGATTGCTTTAGATAAGATATTATCACCCCATGCTTGCTTGAAAACGGTCAAATCGTTATCTTCGGCTGGAGTAATAATAATGCTTTCAGGAAAAGGAATTGTACCTTGCCTAACGCTTGCCAAGGTATGGATTTTACATCCATAATAATACAAGTTTTTAGTAGAACAAAATCCTTTAGCAGTCAACTCAGTGGCAACTTTACCAGTCCTGTTTTTACCTGCACAGGTAATAATTGGCATTGAATCCACTAACGAGAGTAAACTGCTGCAATTCTCTGGCTTAAATGAACCAATAAGTTTGTTAGTAAGTGCCTGAAAAGCACTAACTAATAAATTTAAACGATAAGAAAAGGTTTGATACGATGGTAATTTTGGAAACCAATTCAAAAGATAATCTTTTGTAAATGAATGAATTTCCTTGATTTGAAAATACCGTTGTTCGTGCCCTGCAAAAAGATAAATTGTCATTAATTCCTGATCGGTGAATTCCGGTTGAAAATTATTGCTGTTTCTTTGGCAGAGAAAACAAAGTTCTTTATCGTATAAATCGCAAATATAAAAGTAAATGGCTATTAATTTTTGCTCTTTTTCGTTGGAGATCATACTTATGAAAAATGTGGTTGTTTTTCTTCTAAGTTAATGGTTTTCAGCGAATTGAGCAAATCATTTAACAGCTAATTTGCTCAACATCAATAAAATAAATTAAACTGAATCTGAGAGTCGCTACTCCTGATTCGCATTATTTATAAAAGACAGTTTTAATATCAGTCACGTACAAGAGGATAATGTTAAAACAATAGAATCGATTAAAAAGGGGGTTGATTTTAAAGGTATTAATGTCTGGACGCTGATTTTTGCAATATTCATTGCATCTATCGGACTCAATGTGAATTCAACAGCTGTTATTATTGGAGCAATGCTTATATCACCATTAATGGGTCCAATAATGGGATTAGGATTGAGTGTAGGGATAAACGATTTTCGCTATTAAAAAAATTGCTTAGAAACATGTCTGTTGCCGTCGTGATAAGCATAATCACTTCATCCATTTATTTTTATATAAGTCCATTGAATGACGCGCAATCGGAATTGCTATAAAGAACTACTCCGACAATCTACGATGTGTTAATTGCGCTTTTTGGAGGTTTTGCCGGTATAATTGCCGGTTCAAGCAAAGAAAAAGGTATCGTAATACCCGGTGTTGCTATTGCCACAGCTCTTATGCCTCCACTTTGTACCGCAGGATTTGGAATTGCTACCGGAAATTTCGGTGTATAGGTCAAAAAGTAGGCTAATAATTTCGCACTAATTGATCAAGTTGTGATTATTATTTTTGTTTTTGTAAATCAAAACGGATCAAAGCTCTGCTGGGGAGCAACTTTGCAGGAGATAGATTTATGAGTACCTATTGCGTGTTAATAAGGAGTGTCATCTCACCGATTGGCACTCTTTTAATTAATACGCAAATGGTTGCTCCTTATGCCTCAAAAACCCATCTATAAAGCGCTTGCGATTTTCTTTACTCATCCCGCTGTGATTGTTTAGATTTTTCTTTATGCTTGTGAATGTTCCTTCTAATTTATTGTTCGTATTAGGCAAGCCAGTGTTTTCATCTTTTTGAAAGACAAATAGATATGGCAAATTCGTCTTCAAGCTTCGTTTAGCTGATCTCAACTTTTTGTGCACATAATGACTTTTTCCTGTTATTGAGTTTACACTTCTTTCGTTTAAGAAATCTGTCCATTTTGTCTCCCAGGCTTTCAGCTCTTCTACAAAAATATCATGAGTTCTGGAAGAGATCGTTTTTGATAAAGCAAGCAGTTCCTTACCCGCCTGAAGTTTTGGATTTGTGGTCAAATATCGTCGTATGATAGCACATTGATGGTATTGGCACATTTGCACCTGATAAGAAGAAAAAGCCTGAAACAAACCTCTCATTCCGTCTATAACCATTCCCTGTACAATAAAACCTTGTTGTTCAATTGCTGAAACACACTCTGTGTAATCTATTAAACGTTCGTGTAAAATATATTTCCGATGCAGAACACGACCTGTTTGAGCCTCCATAGCCACTAAAACACCCCAGTTGTGTCCAAAATAGGTTGTATCTAAAAGCAAAAAAACCTTTTCTATGGGGAATGTCAGGCTGCCACTCTTCAGTTATCAACCGTATCTTTCTTTTTACCGTACTTTCGCTAACTCCATAGCGAATCCCAATATCTTTATAAGTTTGCTTGTTTTCCAGATATTCACACCAAAAATTTTCCTGATTTATGCGATTTCTTCCTCGAAATTGTTTACCACATACATAACATTTATACATCTGTACACCATTCTTTAACCCATTTTTCTTGGTAATTTTACTACCGCAGTAAAAGTATTTTTTTTGTTCATAATCTTTGATTTACTGCAAAGATAATGATATCAGGCAATTCAAGAATTTTTAGCCTACTTTTTGACCTATAAGCCGATTTTTCTATTATTTCATAGGTGCGGCATATTTGTTTTTTATCAATGCGGTTATGATCAGTTTATCAATATTTTTGTTTGTCCGATTTTTGAAATTTCCTCTTAAACAAGAAATTGACAAAGCCCATACTATCAAAGTAAAAAGATACATTTATATTATCGTAACAATCACTATTTTACCAAGCATTTATTTTGCTTATCAGATAAGTTCAACAAACTATTTTCAAAACAAATGCAGTCAACTTTGTCAATAAGGAATTTATTTTTAATCAGAGTCAGGGTATTGGTAAAACGTATAGTTACAGCAGGAATGATAGCAATCAGATAGAAGTGTTGCTTGCTGGGGAAAAAATAAATGAGGCAGCCATAGAAAAATTAAGAAAGAAACTACCTGACTACTCATTAAACAAGGTTTGATTGGTTATAAAACAAGGTTTTAATAACAGTTCGAATGTTGACCTGAGTCAGATAAAGGCCGGGATTATAGAAGAAATCTACCATAAAAACAATGTTGCTCTGGCAGATAAAGATAGGCAGATTAATGTACTCAAGGAAGCATTAGTTGAATCAAAAATATTGTTGTCCGACAAAAAACACAAAAAACACTTCTAATTTACTGTAATCAAAACAAATAAGAATATTAAGCCCCGCAGGGGCTTGCTTTCCTCTCGTTACCAAATTGCTACAAATATTTTGCAACGCTGTTGTAAGAACAGCCACAGAGTGGCTAAATCTTTGTAGTAAGATGTGAAAAATAAGATTTCTTGCCAAAGCGTGGCAACATATTAAACTTTATCGGACAATAGTGAATCAAAAACAATAAGTTATCCAATAAAAATATAGCAGAGGAGATGAGTGCCATTAACCCTAAAGTAGGATCGGCAAGTGTCAACAGGCTGGTTTATTATACTATTGACAATAAGAACATGGATACAACAATTACTGTAAATCTGAGATTAAAATCCAGACTTAATAAAGAAGAAAATCAAACACTTGAAAAATGGCTTGTAAAGCGTTTAAATGCGGAAGATTTAAAAGTGATTATTGAATAATAGTAGCAATATTATTCGATAGAGCCTGATAAACACCGTTTGTCCAACCAAAACCGTCTTGATTTGGATATTCACCACCGCCCACTTTTTCATCCAAATTTTCCACATTGTATTTTTCCAGCATTTTGTAAGTACTATTATATACTCGTCGGTTTAATTGCAACCAGCGGTTCTTGATAGTGTCTGATAAGCCAAACTGTCCATAGTTTTGTAATCCTTTTATACATATCCATTGTAAAGGAGCCCAACCATTGGGTGCGTCCCATTGTTGACATGTATGATTAACCGTTACAGTAACTCCGCCGGGATTTAAAAATAAGTTCTGAACTTTAGCTGCTACCCCAATTGCCTGCTTTTTATTCGCGATATGAAAGAAAAGCGGAAAAACACCGGCTAAAGAATAAACATTGGTTTGAGTTTGCATTTTAAAATCAAAATCCATAAAAAATTCTTTTCTCTTGTTCCAACAATATTTCATTATAGCCTTCTTTCTTGCTTGAGCCAAAATTTTGTATTGATTTGCTTTAGTTGTGTTTCCTGTTTTTTGGTATCCCTTTGATAAGGTTAACTCTATATTGTAGACCAATGAGTTCAAATCAACCGGAATTATATCCGTAGTATGAATTGTATAGAGATTGAACTTGCCGCTCTTGTCCATTGTGAGCCATCGGCTTGAGAAATCCCAGCCTGATTCAGCTGCTGCTCTTATGTGACGACATACATCATCCTTATTGCAGCCAGGAATGTGCAAAGAGGCTTCCATTACAGTTTTTATATCTTCGCGATAACTTTCTGCCCGTGGAGTATTCAGATCATCCCAGTATCTGTTCATTATTTCTCCGTTTGGGAGACGAACGACACGTCGATAAGCAGTGAGTTTGTTATTGAGTTTGTTGGCTCCATTCATCCAGAAGTTATATTCCTTTTCAATAGAACTCAAAAACTTCAAATAAATGGAATCACCCTTGGATTGGGCTAAGATTTCAACCATCAAGGTGTAAAAAGGAGGTTGTGAGCGACTTAAATAGTAAGTTCGATTGCCATTGGGAATAAATCCGTAGTTATCAATCAGATATGAGAAATTGTCAACCATATTTTGTATCATTTCTATCTGATTGTCCTTTTGCAACCCGAGCATTGTAAAATAACTGTCCCAATAATATATTTCTCGGAAACGTCCACCGGGTATAATATAGGGATATGGCAGAGGAATTAATGTCCCCGAACGTTTTTCGTCAGGCTGACGTTTCAATGTATTCCAAAGTTTAGCAATATGCTCATCGATGGGCAATGAGTCTGATTTGTATGCGTATATATTATTTGGTGACTTAAAATTTTTCAAAATAAAATCTTTTATGGAGAAATCCGATTTATATATGAGCTTTTTATATTTGTCCCTGATTTCCGTTACATCTGATAAAGGAATCGCGTCAACAAAATTTTTACTGTCTTTGAATATATTGGTATCAGCCTGAATATCGTAAAATAATTGTCCATAGAGTTTTTCAGGAGTCTGAATCTGTATTTTTTCTTGTGAAAAAATACAGGTAAATATCTGTAGAAGAATAAAACTAAAAAGTATAAATATCTTATTTCTCATAGTATAGCCAGTTTTATGAGTGAATTATTATATTTAAATCGCACCTCAAACTCGTCTGTCAGAATTCATCACAATAGTGTAGTTTACTCCGCTGCTGGTTGATTTCAATTCGCCTACTAAATAAAAGCTAGATGTTGATGGTTTGATGATATTATTGGCATCAAAAAGACGCCATCGCTTTTACCAGATTTGCTGCCCATAAATAAATATTATGTTTAAGAATTTCCTGTCTCATTTGCATCATCCTGAGGTGTTGTTCTTCTATGGGCATATCCAAAGCAGATTTTATAGCTTCAGCCGATTGCTCAATGTCATAAGGATTTATGATTAAAGCACCTTGAAGGTCCCGAGCAGCGCCGGCAAAACGGCTTAAGATGAGCGAGCCATCATTATGATTCCGTGAAGCGACAAATTCTTTAGCCACCAGGTTCATTCCATCATGCAAGGAAGATACCATACAAAAGTCTGCTGAAGAATAAAAAGGCGCAATTTCGTTTTGACTGTGATATTGATTTAGTAAAAGAACTGGTTTCCATTTTTTGGATTTAAACCTGAGATTGATTCGTTCCGATTCACTTACGATGGAATACATTATGTCCGAATAGCTTTTTAGCTCAGTTCGACTTGGTGCACTAATCTGCACAAATGTAAATTTTCCCAGATATTCAGGGTATTTCTCGAAGAAGCGCTCTATTGCCAAGAGTTTTTCAACTATTCCTTTAGTGTAATCAATACGGTCGACCCCTATCCCCATGTGTGTTGCTTTAATGCCATACTCAGCCAGTAATTGAGAGGGTTTTATTTTCGGAGTGCGAATTTTAATATCTTTTTGAGTAAATGCAATACTAATGGGAAATGGTTTGACTATTGTAGAATGCCCCTCAAGTTTTACGGAGAAACTTTCCCAAGATACTCTTGATTCAAGTGTGTGATTTACTGTTTCAAGAAAATGGTTGCAGTGATACTGCGTATGAAAGCCAATCAAGTCAGCACCAAGCATTCCCCTTAGTATTTCCTTTTGCCATGGACAAATACCGAAAGATTCAGGATTAGGCCAGGGGATATGCCAGAAGATTGCTACTTTAGCATCTGGTTTCCTCTTTTTGATGAGTTCGGGTAACAATGCAAAATGATAATCCTGGATTAATATAAAAGGGTGCTCGTCATCTCCTGTTTCTTTGAGAATTGCTTGAGCAAAATCTTCATTTACTTTTTGGTAATAAAACCAATCTTCTTCACGGAATGTAGGGCGTGTATGTGCAATATGGCAAAGCGGCCAAAGCCCCTCATTTGAGAAACCGAAATAGAAATGTTTTTCTTCCTTATCCGTTTGCCATAATCTCTTCAAGGTGTATCTGGGGCTTTCGGGAGGGACTTGAAGTTTATCATCCTTGTCAACAGTTTCCATATCGGCATTACCAGTACCAGAAGCAATCCATAGACCACCACAGGCTTTTAGTATTGGTTCCATAGCAGTAATCAATCCGCTAGCAGGAACAATGCACTTAATATTTTTACCATCATGAACATGCATATATGGTTCGCGATTGGAAACAATAACCATTTTCTTACCATGTAATATATTTTCCATTTCCACTTTCAGCCTTTCGGGTGTCCAAATCGCTTCTCCACTTAATCTTAACTGAGCTTCTTCTTCGGCGATTGCTTTTGCTTCGTTCATCGCTTCTGTTATATGAACAATTTCATTCTGTAAAGGGGCAAGAAACCCTGCTTTAGGTTGTTTATTTAGCTGCTCAAGATTTCCAATTCGAACTGCTTTTACCCAATCTACAATTTTATTTATTGGAGAGAATATTGCCCATCGTATGATTAGAACTGTAATAAAAGAAACTATAAGTACTTGCATAAACCAGCGCATGAAATTGCGTACCCATATACTCCCTATCAAATTATCAATATATTGGGCGTCGACATAAAAAACAATGGATTTATTTGCTAAATTTTTGTTAGTCAAACCATTTTTCAATGGTTTGATATATTGATAGATATTTTGTCCTTTATTTGAAAGGAAGTTCCCCTGTGTACTGTCCGCTACAATTGATTTAGAAATATTATCAATAGAATAGTTAACTAGTTTTTTAGAGGCTTTGTTTGTAATGATAGAATCCTTACTATAATACACAGCAATTCCAAGCAACTTATATTTGGCACTGATGCTGTCAATAAAATTCTCACCATTTTCTTGGTTTACATTTTTTTCAAAATAAAATCTGTTATTTTCATAAACCTCTTGAGCAATCTGTGAAGTTCGAATCTCAAGTTCCATATTTAGCTTAGTTCTTTCAGTTGAGATTTGGTAAAGAGTAAATCCCACTGTCACGAGTCCAACAGCGATAATAATGGAAAGAATAAGCGCTAAATTTAGTTTCATGCTAATTGTTTTAATAGTTCAATAACATTATTTACATTCCCAAGATGATATTTTGCGAAGGTATTTCCATCACCGACTTTTATGGTTATGGCTTCTGGGCGATTATGAAAAAACTCAAACATATCTTCATCGGTTTTATCGTCACCGATACACAAAACAAAATCATAATTATTTTTTTCAATGATATACTTAACAGTTTCACCTTTACCTATCTCATTGCTCTTTATTTCTACCACTTTATTGCCATCTAATATTTTGAAATTATATGAATTGCTCATTTTCTCTAAAATATCAATTAAATTTCGGGACTGAATGTCACCAGTATCTGCATTTCTATAGTGCCATGCTAAAGAATAAGTCTTCATTTCGATAAAAGACCCAGGGCAAGATGAAAAAGCTTCATTTAATATCGCCAAAACAGGTTCTTTCCATTCACTGATATCAATATTTCGTTTTTGCCATTTACCCTGGAATTTAATGATTGCTCCATGTTCGGCAATAATATCAATGGGTAGAAAACCGACAAACTTTTCGATATCTTTTTGATTCCGCCCAGAAATAATAATTAGATTGGTATTTGGCTTAGTGACTATTTTTTGCAGAGTGCATAACAACTCAGTGCTAGGTACTGCATCATCAGGAACAGACGTAAAATCAACAAGAGTACCATCATAATCAAGCAGGATTAATCTGTTTTTTGCCTGCTTGTATTTTTCTGAAAGATTATTCATGTTCTGTTTTTATTGCTGTTTGATTTAAAGGTTTCAGTGCTATTTATTCTTATTTTGGCAAATGTGTCCGGGTAGTTGTTACTAATGAATAATATGAGATCTTCTCTTATTTTTGCTCTTAAATCCCAATTTTTAGAGGCGTCGGAACTTGTAAGCAAGATTCTAACTTCCTTGTATTGTTCTGTTATTTTGGTGACCTGTACATTCCAGAATCGTCCATCCCAATCAGGATTATCTTTCAGTAAATCAGGCAAAATCCCTCTAATACTTTCGACCGGAAAATTGTAATCTACATTTATAAATAATGTTCCTGTAATGTTGGCAGAAGTTCGTGTCCAATTTTGAAAAGGTTTTTCAAGAAAATATGTAACAGGAAGTATTAAGCGTCTTTCATCCCAGATTTTAACCACAACATAGGTTAAGGTTATTTCTTCAATTCTTCCCCATTCGTTTTCGACTATTACCACATCGTCAAGCCGGATGGGTTGTGTAATAGCCAGTTGAATTCCGGCAAGCATTGTAGCAATGCTTTTTTGAGCAGCAAAACCAACAATTAGTCCAACGATACCAGCGGAGGTAAGCAAACTAACCCCTATCGTTCTTACTTGTTTAAATGTTAGAAGACTAATTATTATTGCAAAAGCAATAATTACAGATATTGCTATTCCTTTAAATACTTTTAGTTGAGTTAGTATTTTACGTGCATTGAGGTTGTCCGCTACACCAATATCAAGTTTGGATTGTAAGTAATATGCTCCAGCATTTACGAAATGGGTCGCAATCCATGCAATTGAAAAAATGAGTAACAGCGTGTTGATATGCAACAAATACGAATAAAAGTGTAAACTTCCGAGGAACAGGTGTGTGAAAAAATTTAGAAGAATCCAATATAGAATCCATAAAGCCGGAATTTTAAACAGGTCCAGGATGTAATTATCTATTTTACGGGGTGATTTAGCTGCTCTTTTTTTTAGAAATAGAAAGATCTGTTTATAGATGAAAAATAAAATTACCAGCAAAACGACAAAGGACGTTGTAGCAATTGTTATTCTTAGGGTTTCATCAGTAAAATTTCGACTCATAGTATGTTTTTCGTGTATTGGTTTTATTATTTATAACGTTTTATAAATTGAAAAGGTTGTGATGTCCAAATTGAACAATGAAAAACCTCAACTTTAATAGGGTGATATTTACCCTCTAATTTTATTTCTTTGTCAAGATTTTTCTGGTATGGATAGTAATGATTAGTCTTTGAGAATGCTTGTATAGCATAAGACACATATAGAGGAACGCAACTTTATATTAATATTGAGAAACTGTTTAAAAATCAATATCAAAGTCTGTTAAGCATTAGTTTTATCATCGCTAAACGTATCATATTTTCGCTTGTGTCAGTAAGAAACTCGAAATTTTTAGAAAGCCTTCGGTAACTTTCAAACCAGGCAAAAGTTCTTTCAACCAC
>Ga0316605_10000243_pt1 | contig 45915 bp, 37 predicted proteins | sample OWC_soil_day20_n_FD_207666 | JGI IMG/M metagenome (GOLD analysis project Ga0316605, IMG submission 207666) | Wetland soil microbial communities from Old Woman Creek delta, Ohio, United States - OWC_soil_day20_noCT | ecosystem: Environmental > Terrestrial > Soil > Wetlands | place: USA: Ohio...
TGTATTACACAAATTTAAATATTTTTTAATAATTGTTACCTTTGTGCGCTCAATAAAATGTAACGATGAAAAAATCAATTGTAATTTTAACGGGAGGAGGTCCCGCACCTGGAATGAATACCGTAGTAGGTAGTATCGCAAAAACCTTCATTTCAAATGGTTATCGTGTTTTAGGCTTGCACGGTGGTTACAAAGGACTCTTTTCAAAAGATCCTAATTATACCGAACTTGACTTTCTGATGGCTGACTCAATTTTCAACAGGGGAGGATCATATCTGATTATGAGCAGATATAAGCCATCACCAATAGATTACGAACAAAATTTCAACCTTAATTTCTTCATAGAAAACAATATCCAGTTATTGGTAACAATAGGAGGCGACGATACTGCCTCAACTGCCAATAAAGTTGCTAAATTTCTGTCCGATCATAATCACGACATTTCTAATATTCACGTTCCCAAAACAATAGATAACGATTTGCCTTTGCCTCTTGCCAGGCCAACTTTCGGGTATGAGTCTGCAAAATCGGAGGGAGCCCGTATTGCGACAACAGTATATGAAGATGCCCGTACAAGTAACAACTGGTTTGTTGTATGTGCAATGGGACGCTCTGCAGGACACCTTGCTTTTGGAATCGGTTCTGCTGCCCACTATCCAATGATAGTTATTCCTGAAATGTTTAACAAGACAACAATAACTGTAGATAAAATTGTTAAAATCGCTGTTTCTTCGATTGTTAAAAGATTAATCCTTAATATTAATTATGGTGCTGTCATGATTTCGGAAGGTGTTTTCCACGAATTAAGTGACGACGAACTTAAAAAGTCAGGAGTTATTTTTTCGTATGACGAACATGGTCACCCCGAACTTGGCAAAGTTTCAAAAGCCCATATTTTCAGCGAAATGGTGGAAAAAAGACTAAGAGAACTGGGAGTTAAAACAAAAATTAGGCCAGTTGAACTAGGATACGAGTTGAGATGCCAGTCTCCAAGTGCATATGATTTAGTGTATTGCACAGAATTGGGAATTGGTTTGCATCAGTTGTTTGTTGAAGGTAAAACAGGTTGCATGGTTTATATAGATCACCTTGGAAAAGTTGAGCCACTTTATCTTAAAGATATTCAAGACCCTGTGACCGGAAAAATTCCGCCAAGAGGAGTAAACCTTGAATCCGACAGGGTTCAGGCTATTATCAACAATATTATGCACTACATAACCAAGGAGGATTATGAAGCTGCACGTAAATTTATTTCGAATCCAGAAGAGTACGATTTCAGAAAAATCCTTAACTGGTAGGAATTGTGCATGAAAAATTCATAGTATATCAGGTTTTACCGAGGTTGTTTGGGAATACAAATGAGTTTTGTATTCCCAACTCTTCTTTAGACGTGAACGGTTCCGGAAAATTTTCTGATTTTACTGTTGAATTGCTCGCACAAATACGGGAACTTGGCTGTACACATATCTGGTATACAGGTATATTAGAACATTCTACTAAAAGTGATTATTCCGGTTATGGAATTCGGCAGTGTAACCCTTCTCTTGTTAAGGGTAATGCCGGATCTCCTTATGCGATAATGGACTACTACGATGTCGATCCAGACCTTGCCTGTTTTGTGCCTGACAGACTGGAAGAATTCCGGCAGTTGGTCATTAGGAGTCACGATGCCGGGTTGAAGGTTATTATAGATTTTGTTCCAAATCATGTCTCTAGAGAATATTATTCAGACAAAAAGCCTGATAATGAAGCTGATTTCGGTTCAAACGATCAATCCTGTTATCCGTTTCATCCTGTGAATAATTTCTATTACATTAATAATGAGAAATATATTCCTCCTGTTGATAACCCTCTGAACCCTTATTTCGAGTTTCCAGCAAAAGTCACAGGGAATGACTGTTTTGTTAGTAATCCTACTATAAATGACTGGTATGAAACAGTTAAGCTCAATTATGGTGTCGACTATATAAATGGCAGAAAGTCATATTTTAACCCATTACCGGATACCTGGCTCAAAATGCTTCATATTTTGAATTATTGGGCAAAATTTGGAGTTGACGGTTTCAGGTGCGATATGGCAGAAATGGTTCCTGTTGAGTTCTGGGAATGGTGTCTTTGCCAAGTTAAAAATGATTTTCCGGAGATTATTTTCATTGCTGAGATATACAATCCAGAAAGTTATAAAGAGTACTTAATCAGGGGCGGTTTTGACTATCTGTATGATAAAGTAGGTCTTTATGATTATCTCAAACTGGTTTTACAGGGAGAAAAACATGCTTCCGGCATTACAAATTGCTGGCAATCTGTAAATGATATTCAGGACAAGATGCTGAACTTTCTGGAAAACCATGATGAACAACGTATTGCTTCTGATTTTTTTCTGGGAGATCCAATGAAAGCAATACCAGCTCTCGCTGTTTCATTGCTTCTTAATCGTTCTCCTTTTATGATATATTTTGGACAGGAGTTAGGGGAGAGAGGGATGGATTCAGAAGGATTTAGCAAAAAAGATGGAAGAACTTCAATATTTGACTATTGGTCTGTTCCATCAATAAGAGAATGGTTTAAAGGAGATTATAGCATTCACCTTAGGCTTTTATATAAACAGATATTAAGCCTGTCAATTAATGAAAAAGCGTTCAGAATTGGTTCCACCTATGACCTGGAGTATGCAAACCTTCACAACGCACATTTTAATCCGGCTTTCCACTATGCGTTTGTCAGGAAACAGGGTAATGAACTGATTATTGTGGTTGTTAATTTCGGTGACAACCCGTCAGATGTTAAAATTAACATTCCTTCCGCTCTGTTTTCTCATTTTAAAATAAACGATGGGATGATTTGTTCCGGTCATGATCTTTTTACTGAAAATAAAGCCGAATATGCAATTTCATCCTCATCTCCGTTTGTTATTTCAATTTCCGGAAGAGGGGTGAGGGCAATTAAACTTTTACTTCAATAATATCATCCCAACTGGTTGTAAATCTTTTTGACAAGAAATTCTGATTTGCCTTAAATTTTTCAACGCCTTCTGTTGCTGTAAAAAGAGTATGCCTGCCATAACGGGTATTCATTTCATCCATAACAGTCATCACAGAACTCTCCTTAGAGCGGTCTCTCTCGTAAAATAAAGAGGGGGTAACATCGGCTTTCCGACATATATCTGTAATAATTACCCCGGCTTTTTTATAACCATACCCGGGCTTGTATATTTTCTTTAGTCCGAAACAAACTCTCTCAACCAGTTCAAACGTGCTGTCTGTATAGTTTTCAATCGGAATCAGTATACTTTGATAATGCTGATTTGCCTGTTCTTTGAATCGATTAGTCAGTATAAAAACAAGGATCTCCCTGCAAACTCCTTTTTGCCTGCGCAGTTTTTCTGCGGAAGATGCTGTAAAACTGGCCACAGCTTTGCATATCTCTTCAAATTCGTAAATGTCCTTTGAGAAGCTCCTGCTTGTACAAATTTGTTTTTTACCCGAAACTCTGTCTTCTAGCTCAATGCAGGGTTCTCCATGTAATTCTCTCCAGCTTTTGACCCCAACTACCCCCATTTTTGACTTAACCCATTCCTTCGAAACAGATGTAAAATCAGATGCAGTATTTATTCTGTTGGACTTTAGCATCTTTGAATATGCCCGTCCTACGCCCCATATATCTTCCACAGGAAATTTAGCAAGTACTTTTTTTATATCCTCCTCTCTGTCCATCAGACAAAAGCTATTAAGCTTCGGATAGTTTTTGGAAAGTTTTGCTGCAACTTTAGCCAGGGTTTTAGTGTGGGATATTCCCAGACTTAAGGGAATACCTGTTTCCCGCTTTATTTTGCGGACAATTTCTTCTCCGGTTGCCTTAATTGCGTCATAGGGCATCCCGTCAAAATTCAGAAAAGCTTCATCAATTGAGTAAATTTCTATTGAAGGGACAAAGCTTTTGAGTCTTTCCATAACTCTTGCAGAAAGATCTCCGTATAAGGAGAAATTTGCGGAATAGGAGATAACCCCCTTTCTTTCAGCTAAATTCTTAATCTTAAAAACAGGCTCTCCCATTTTTATTCCAAGCGCTTTTGCCTCGTCTGAGCGTGAAATTACGCATCCGTCGTTATTGCTCAAAACAACAACAGGTTTTCCTATGAGAGAGGGGTTAAAAACTCTCTCGCAGCTTACAAAAAAATTATTGCAGTCTGCCAGGCCATACATGTTTCACAATTTTATTAAAAATAAGAAGCAGAATTGTTCCAGTGATAACCCCGGTTATATTTGCTAAAATGTCTGCCGGATCAAAATCTCTGTTTGGATTTAAATTCTGCAATGTTTCTGCAACAAGCGCAAGCATTATTCCGGATAAAACAAGCATTGCAATATCATACCTTCCGAATACTTTTTTAAACCAGCCCTCAATAGCATACCATGCCAAAAAAGGATAGGGAAGGAACATTATGAAATGGGCTATCCTGTCTGCACGGATTCCAAAAAAATATAAGGAAAGGTCTATTCCAGTATCACTGAATGTATATAAGCAAAGAAAAAAGACTGTTGAGAGATATACCAAAAACAGCAACTTAAAAATTACAACGATTTTTTTCATCATACTCTCTTTATCAAATAGCGGACCACTCCCCATACATAAAAATCATTGTCTTTCTTTACCCTTATGGGTTTAAACTTTTCGTTCGCAGGGACAAGCAGAAGTTCATCTCCCTCCAGGCGGACTCTCTTAAGCGTGAATTCACCTTCCAGAAAGCAAACGGCAAGGCAGTTTTCGTATGGTTCAACCGAACGGTCAATTACCAGAAGATCTCCGTCTTCAACACCGTCATTTATCATGCTTTCACCCTTAACTCTTGCATAAAAAGTGGATGATGGATTTTTAACCAGGGCCTTATTAAGGTCCATCGTGTTTTCCAAATGGTTTTCGGCAGGAGAGGGAAAGCCGGCGTTGACCGGAGTATCAGAAAACTTAATATTTAATGATTCTACGGTATCTGGTTTTAAAATCTCTATAATTTTAGTATTCATTTTAAATTTTAACTAATTCGTAATCGGTATTTCCTATTCCGAGTTGCTTTGCATACTCCAGTCCGGCTCTCCAGTCTGTGTTCGGATGAACGATTTTGAATTTGTCCTCGCCTATACAGGGAAAGCTGTCTGTTTTATCGAAAATTACGCTTCCGGGTATTGCCGGAGCATTATTCACAAGGTCTGCGCAAGCCATGTCCAGTGCCACAGGGTCAAAGGAAGCTGCAATTCCGATATCAGCAACCAGCGGAACATCATTGCTGCCCCAGCAGTCACAATTGGGCGAAACATTCATAATAAAACTTATATGGAAACCTGGTTTATCCTTTAATACGGCATATGAATACTCAGCAATTTTCTTATTCATTACAACAGAATCGCCCCAGTCTGCAACCACTGCCGATTCATACTGGCAAACAGCCACACATTGCCCGCACCCGGTACACTTGTCGTAGTCAATAAAGGCTTTCTTTTCTTCATCGAGGTGTATTGAGTCATGGGCACAATTTTTCACGCAAATTCTGCATCCGGTACAGTTTTTCCGGTCGATTACCGGTTTGGATGCCGAGTGAAGCTCCAGTTTACCTCCTACAGATGCCGACCCCATCCCGATATTTTTAAGTGCTCCCCCAAATCCGGCCTGTTCGTGACCTTTAAAATGGGTCATTGTCACAATTATATCTGAATCCGCAATAGCGGTTCCAATTCTTGCTGTTTTGAAATACTCCCCATCGATTGGGATTTCTCTGAAGTCAGTACCTTTTATTCCATCTGCAATAATAACATGAGCAGACGCAGAGAGGGGATTGAATCCGTTTTCTGAAGCGCTTTGCATATGATTTACGGCATCAGATCTTCTGCCTGAATATAAAGTGTTGCAATCCGTAAGGTAGGGGAGCGCTCCTAAAGACTTAAGTATTCCAACAACTCTGGAAACATAATTGGGTCTTATATATGCAAGATTCCCCGGCTCACCGAAGTGAATCTTTATCGCTACAAACTTTTTATTAAAGTCAATGCATTTAATATCAGCTTTTTTAATGACCTTCTCTAGTTTATCCAAAAGATTTGTCTGAGGAGAAGTTCTTGTATCTGTAAAGTAAACTTTCGATTTTTCCATGTGGTACAAATTAATTCACGCAAATTTATTAAATTAGATTCATATTTCTGTTTTGTGTTAATTGGTTATCTTAAATAAGTTAAGATTTTATGAAATGTTATAATAAATTCAAATTTATTTGATTAGATAAAAAAAAATATTTAATTTCGCAATATGAAAAACTTCCGAATCTAATGTCAAAAAAATCAACTGTTTCACTGTTTTGCGGCAAAAAGGCGAAAGTAGCTGTTTCGGTTCTGTTGTTGCTTTTCGTAAGCATTGGAGCATTTGCGCAGAGTTTAGTTGAGAGCAGTTTGATTAATTCGGGGTTCGAAAATGTAAGGCACATCACTGCCGAAGGAAAAGAGATAGTCTTTCTTGAAAGCAGGGCCTTTACCACAAACGAGAGGCTTTTGAATGCAGCAATGAAATCCATTGAAGAGGTTTCCGACCAGTTTACTGCCAAAAATGTTGAGATAATCCTTATGGAAGAACGAATTCCAAAATTCAGAATGTTTGCTTCACTGGAAACTCCTGGTGCAACAGGACATCTTAATTGGAAATCGGACTTCAATGTAAAGGATAGTTATGATAAACTCAACCTTGAGGGTAACCTTGAAAATAAGGATACAAGATTTTATAATTCGTCTTTCGGGAAAATTGATATTTTGTTTTACCCAATTTTCCGTTTTAAAAATTCTGTTTTAAACAGAATGTATCTCGTGCAATTTAATGTTAACCCGACAATTGAAATGTCCTTATGGAGAGGTGCTTCAATAACAGCTCAGGTAATATTCCCTCTCGTGAATGATTACTCTACTGAAGAAGGAAAAATAAGACCGGGTTATCTCACTTTTTCTCAACAATTCCGCTTACCATTCAATATTTTTGCCAAGGCAACGGTTGGAAACTTCAGTATGTTTCGGGCTGGAGGCGATCTTAAATTGTTTCGTCCTATTGGAAAAAGGCTAGGGGTATACGGACAGCTAAGCTATACTGCGTATTCAGTTCCGCTCTTTAATGACTGGTATTATAATGATTTTGACAAACTCACTTGGAAGATTGGTGCAAATTATTTTGTTAAACCATGGAATTTAATGTTTAACTTTAATGTTGCAAAATATTTAGGAAATGATGTTTCAGTCAGAGGAGAGATTACTCGTCACTTTAAAAATGCCTCAGTCGGATTTTATGTACAGACTATGGCAATTGAGGAGTTCCCCGTTAACGGAGGATTTTTCTTTGCGATTGCTCTGCCACCATATAAACAATTTCGAAACAAGTTTGTTAGAGTCTCTACAGGAAACTATTTTCCGTTTGAGTACATTGCAAGGCCATACGCCGATTACGGTAGGTATTTCACAACTTCTCCTGACGAAAATTCGTCGGATAATTTTTTTACAAAAATGCGTTTAAATCAAATCATTCTAAATTCAACCAATAATTAACCAATTTTCTATGAAAGCAAGCAAAATCTTTTCAAGACTAATCAAGACTGCTTCTGCCAGTTTCTTGATTGCTGCACTCGTAGGTGCGGCTTCGTGTACAAAAACACCCGATCCTATTCCTACTCCGGAACCATTACCTGCGACCTACACAATTAAAGGACAGGTTTACAACCAAAAAACAAATGCTGTATTACCCGGCGTTACTGTTACAATGGGCACTAAAACAGCGACTACAGACAGTTTCGGTAAATTTGAATTTGCAAACCTGACTACTTCAGGTAAGTATAACATCGTTTTAACAAAAGCTGATTTCTTCTCTGCTACTTATTCGCTAGAATTCCCAACAGCAGCTCCTAATCACGCTCTTGTATTCAGTTTAACTATGACAATGGTTCCATATGTTCCCGGAATTACTCCACTGGATCCGACTGTCGGCGGTACAATTGCAATTGAAGGCGGAGCATCAGATGCTACACTTACACTTCCTTCAGGAACAACTGTTAAAGATGCAAACGGAGCTGCAGTTACTGGTCCTATCCTTATTACAGCAGTAGAAGTTGATGATATTTATGTACAGAATGTGGTTAACAATCCTGGTATTATGACTCTTCGTTTTGAGCCATCCGGATACGTGTTCAGCAAACCACTGGTTATAGCTATCGACAACCCTCTCACAAACTGGAAATATGCAGAACTTCAGCTTGAATATTTCAACTCATTCCTTGGCTCATGGGAAGTTCAGGCTACTCCTGTAACTTACAGTTTGACACCTAACGACTATCTTACATCAATTACCCACTTCTCGCTTTACAAGGTATCCTTTAAGTCTCCAGTGGTAGATGCAGGAACAACCGTTAAGTCTGTTAAGGTTCTTGATAGTCTTATGATAAACAGAGGTCTTACTGTATATAATCAAACTGCAGCAAGATATATTGAAAGCACAGGTTACAAATTTGAAACTCCTCTTGCTACAACACTTACAGCCGCAGGAATCACAGGTGCAGACCAGACAGAACTTATCGCTTCAATTACAGCTCTTGTAACAGCTAATTATAATGGTATCGCCCCTGTAGCATCTTTTGGAACAAAAACTACAACACTTGCTGTTACAAGGTCAATTCCATCAATGTACTATCAGCAAACAACTGCAACACAGAATTTTAAAGCGAAGAAATTCACTATTAAACTTACTAATACAGCAGGTACGGTTAATAAGACTCTTGATATTATAACTGTTAAAGCAGATATGGTTTCTCTGTCTTACAGCCTTATTGTTTATGATTCGCATGCTCATCACCACCTTCATGGACATGACCATGGTCTTGGCGGCGGCGGTACAATTTAATACATCGGTTAACTGTAAATAATGATTTTCAGTAAATCGATTAAAAAGATGATGTTGGGAGCAGTTATTCTGCTCCTGACATCTTCTTTTTATTTAAATGCACAATCTACATTAGGTGTTACAGGACTATTGAATAGTCCTTCGGCAGATATGTCTCCGGATGGCACAATTAAAATTGGAGGAAACTATCTTCCAAATCAATTTACTCCTTCAGAATGGAATTATAACACTTTCAATTTTTTTCTGAATATTACGTTTGTATCTTTCGCTGAGATAGCAATTACTAATACCGCATTTGATTTATATCATACTGGAAAATTCAGTAATGTTGATAGAGCTATTTGTTTTAGAATAAGACCAATTAAAGAGGGAAAATATTGGCCGGCAGTAGTTATCGGATCAAATGATGCATTAACTACATATGGTTTATTTGGGGTTGCTTCATTTAATAAATATTTTGGGTCTAATTATTTAGCATTAAGTAAACACTTAAATTTAAACGGAAATGTTATAGGTTTTCATACTGCATACAATATTCCGGTAAGTAAAAGCGTACAACAAAAATTCCCTATTTCAGGAGGAATATCATTCACACCCCAATTTTATAAAGATCTTAATATAATTGCTGAGTACGACACTAATAATTTCAACATCGGTGCAAATGTTATTGTATTCAAATACCTTTACTTCCAGTTTCTGTTAAATCAATTCAGATACCCGGTACTTGGCTTTCAAGTTCAATTTACAATATAGACCGAGCCTTATACATTTTTACTAAATTGCGCTTGTATTTTATACAGGCTTTTTTTATACAATTATGAAGACAAAATTATTTATGGCAGTACTTATGCTGCTCCCTTACACTCTTTTTTCGCAGACTTTAGAAGGCAGCTGGTACGGCCTTTTAAAAACTGATAAATTTGAACTAAAGATTGTATTTAATATTTCTAAAACAGACACTCTTTATACTGCTACAATGGACAGCCCGGATCAGGGAGTAAAGGGTATTCCGGTCTCAAAAACTGAATTCAGCAATTCAATTATCAAATTATTTGTGAGTTCGGCAATGGTTGAATATTCCGGGGTATTCATGGGTGATAAAATCATTGGAACTTTTAAACAAGGCCCGTCGGTTATTCCATTAAACCTCTCTAAAAGGCCATTTGAAGGTCCGAAAAGGCCTCAGGAGCCAAGACCTCCATTTCCATATACAGAAGAAGAAATTGTCTTTAATAACTCAAAAGCGGGCATTGAGCTGGCCGGAACTCTGACCCTACCAAAAGAGGGTAAGCCTAAGGCAGTTGTTGTCCTTATAACGGGCAGCGGGCCGCAGAACAGAGATGAAGAGATAATGAATCACAAGCCATTTTTACTGTGGGCTGATTATCTCACTAAACGAGAAATAGGTGTTCTTCGCTTTGACGACAGAGGGATTGGAAAGTCGAAGGGAAATTTTGCTGCTGCAACTTCATTCGATTTTGCCGAAGACGTAAGCTCTGCCGTTGAATATTTAAAAGGGAGGAGTGATTTATCCGGAATTAAAATAGGATTGATGGGCCATAGCGAAGGAGGTATAATTGCACCTATTGTCGCTTCTATGAGAAATGATGTCAGTTTTTTAGTTTTGCTTGCCGCACCTGGGATAAAAGGCTCGGAGATTATTGTTTCGCAACAAGGATTAATTGGTAAAGCATCAGGTGTTTCGGACTCTGAGATTGATAAATATTCTATTATAACTAGGAATTTGTACAGCATTATCGACAAAGAGCGTAATAACCCCGGGTTAAAAAAACTTCTTGCCGATTTCATTAAATCAAACGCCGGTGCAGACGTGCCCGAGAACCAAATTAATCAGCAAGTGTCTGCAATTACGACACCGTGGATGATTGCTTTTCTTAATTACGACCCAGCAGATGCGCAGACAAGAATTAAAATCCCGCTTATCGCAATAAATGGCACAAAAGACCTTCAGGTTCCATATGAGGCAAATCTTAATGCACTTGAAAAATCATTATTGGTAGCTCATGGAGGAAATACAGATTCCCTGAAGAAATATGTTACAATTAAAATGATTGAAGGGGTAAACCACTTGTTTCAGAGAGCCGAAACAGGACTTCCTGCAGAATATTCTAAAATTGAGGAGACAATATCTTCTGAAGTTCTGGAGTTAATAACAGGATGGATACTTGAAAAGGGAATATCCTACTGAATATAAGCAATGTTGCTGGAAGCAGATTTTTCCCTCTCGTTTAATGCGATAACAAGATAGTTTTTTAAAGCCTGCCCGTCAAAATTTGTCTTAGTATCAATTTGGCGTGCAAGAGCATCCCAGGTTGTACTTGTTCCCCTTCTCCTTAGTTCATATACCGCATATTTATTTGAATTTGCGACAGCATTCCAGCTTACAGATGTCCCAGAGACAGATATAACAGGTGCCTGTGGTACAGTAAATGTAGCCGTTCCCATTTTGGGTACAACGCTTAAAGACGGGTATAACGAAGAAGTAATATAGGAAGATAGGGTTCCTCCGAGAATGTTTAGCGTTCGGTACCAGCAATTACCTTTAATATTTGGCAGTGAGCGGCTGAGAGTAACCTGATTAAGGAATTGTGTTGTTGAGCTGTATGCCGGATAGAGAGCATCACCGAATTTATATGCGGCTATTCCCGGGAAAATTGGTTTTCCATAGGAGTTGCTGTCCCAAAAGCGGACAAGCCGGTCGAAATCTGCGGTAGAATGGCCTATTTCCCAATAAATCTGAGGTGCCAGATAATCAATCCAGCCATTACTCAGCCAAGTGATGGAATTTGCGTAAAGAGCAAGTGAATTTTCAATTCTGCCGGAAGGGGAGATACCAAATATCAGTTTTGGTCTGACTGCTTTAATCGTTTCGCTAACACCTTTTATTAGCTCGTCAACATTTGTTTCTCTCCATTTATCGAGAGTTAAACCATTTCCATACTTCTCAAAGGTTGTCTTATCGTTAAATTTATAGATGTCTGATGTGTTTTTTGCTCCATCAGGATAAAAATAGTCGTCAAAATGGATTCCATCAACTGCATAATTATCAATTACCTCCTTTACAACGCTTTTTAAATGGGCCCGAACTTCGGGAAGTCCTGGATTCCAATAACGGGCCTTGTCAAATACAACATACCAATCAGGATGAAGGAGTGCAGGATGGCCAGGAGCATAGTATTGTGTGTCTGAACCTACCCTATATGGATTCATCCATGCATGAAGCTCCATTCCTCTTTTGTGTGCCTCTTCGATGGCAACCTGTAACGGGTCAAACCCGGGATCATCTCCTTGCTTACCGGTAAGATAAGAAGACCAAGGCGAGATTGAAGACTTGTAGAAGGCATCAGATGAGCATCTTACCTGAAAAAATATGACGTTGATGTTCATTCCTTTCAATCTGTCGATAAGTGAAATAAGAAGATCCCTCTGAGCAGTCGCCCCTGTATAAGATTGCGGCCAGTCAAGACCCCATGCTGTTGTCAGCCATGCAGCACGAAACTCATGACTTATTACAACATTATCTGTTGACGGATTATAAATTTTTGATAACTCCACAACCGGAGGTTCAGGTTTCGGATCTACGGGCTTTTCCTCTTTTGAACAGGAAGAAATAATCGACAATGATGTTATTTGAATTAAAAAAATAGCAAACCGAAAGTTCCTGGTGATTTTCATAATTAAGTAATGTGCGGAGTTTAGAAGAAGTTGGCACCAACAAAAATAGTATTTTTTTTATCAGAAATTTTGTCATATAGCCATTTTGTGAAAAATCAATTATTTCATATTCTCCGAAAGCTTTGATGTTGAAATTGCTGCTACCGGGTTGACTAAGAATGATTTCAAAATAGAAGTAAATCAGGGAATACTGAAAATTTCATCAGAAAAAAGAGAAGAGACCGAAAGCAAAGAAAATGACAAATATTCCAGAAAGGAGTTTAGTTATCAGGCTTTTTGCAGATCTTTTACATTATCAATGACCGTAGATAGTGATAAGATTGCTGCAAAATATGAGAATGGCATTCTTACTGTTGCTCTTCCAAAGATAGAAGAGGCTAAACCGAAACCGGTAAGGATGATTGATATTAAATAATCATTCTGTTACATTAAAAATAGGAGAGGCTAATCCTCATTAGGGCTGCGATATTGGGTCAACCTATTTACGGACGGAACATTTGGCGGCGAGTCGAAAATCTCTTTGTACTCTCTTAATTCTTCCAACCAATTGCGGAGGGCGATTCGGCCGGAACGAGCATAGCGAGCGAGGACGCACAAGCCCGAAGAAAATGGTTGGAAGTATGTGAATAACACAAAGAATGCTCAACTCGCCGCCAGAGATTATCCATAAAAAAGGGGCTGCCAAGTTAATAGACAGCCCCTTTATTTTTGGTAATATCAGATATATTTCTGAATCAGGCGGAATAGTTCCTGCTTTTTAATAGGTTTGGAAATATAGTCATCACACCCGGATTCGATTGTCCTTTCTTTGTCTCCTGAAATCGAATAAGCTGTTTGTGCAATAACAGGAATTGACGGCTTTTCTGCTTTAATTATTTTTGTTGCCTCATAGCCGTTCATTTCAGGCATATTTATATCCATTAAAATCAGCGATATATCATTCTCGCTTCTTGAAAGAGATACTGCCTCAATGCCATTTTTTGCCCTTAGTATCTCAATTCCGGTTTTTCGAAGCATAGCCTTTAGTAATAAGAAGCTTGGATCATCGTCCTCAGCCAGAAGAAGCTTTTTACCCGAGAAGTCATATTCCGGAATATCAAAAACAGCAGTTACAGGATTTACAGGAACAGATAATAATTTGTCAGAAGGAAGAGTAAAGAAAAATGTAGAGCCTTTACCGGTTTCTGACTCAACCCATATTTCTCCTCCCAGAATTTCTACAAGTTTTTTTGAAATGGAAAGTCCGAGTCCGGTCCCTCCGTATGTCCTTGTTAGAGAGTCATCCGCTTGCCGGAACTGGTCAAAAATCAGTTGTTGTTTATCCTTAGCAATACCAATGCCAGTATCTTTTACATAGAATTTCAAAAAACCATTGCCATTAATATTATCAAATGTAAACCCATATTCAATATAACCTTCCTTAGTGAATTTAAGGGCGTTTTTAAGCAGATTTACAAGTATTTGCTTAAACCGTTTCTGGTCAATCAAAACTCTCACTTTATTTTCATTTGCAGGAGTATTGATTCTTAGTTTTATTGAATTTTTCCCAAGAAGTATTTGTTCCCTGGATATTACTGCAAATATCTCATTAAGTAAATCATTAACTTCAACCTCGTCAAACTGGAGTTTTATTTCTCCGGTTTCAATAAGACTTATGTCGAATATCTCTTCTATAAGTCCCAGCAAATGTCTTCCGCTTTTGTGAATAGTCATCGCAAAGGAGTCAATCTCTTCCTTGGAAATGTCATCTTTCATCAAATCAGAAAAACCAATTATCGCATTAAGAGGAGTCCTGAGTTCATGAGACATCGTTGCTAGAAATGTGGTTTTTATTCGATCACTCTCTTCCGCCTTATTCTTGGCAAGAATGAGTGCGTCTTCCGATTTTACCCTGTCTGTCACATCTCTGGACAAAACGAGCCGGGCATCTTTATTTTCAAAGTTAATGGGAAAAGAGTTAATTTCCACGTAAATGAGCTCTCCTGATTTTTTTATATGCCTCCATCTTTTTGGCATACTCGCACTCTTGGGAGTATTTTTAACATCTTTCTCAAGATTAGCCCAATCTTCACTTGGACGGATATCTTTAAGAGTCATTTTCATAAATTCCTCACCGGAATATCCATATGAATTAATGGCTGTATTATTTACCATAAGAAAGGAGAGAGTATTAATGTCATAAATCCACATCGGATGAGGATTATTTTCAAAAAGATATTTATACTGCTCTTCACTTTTCATCAGAAGTTCTTCTGATTTCTTTTTTTCGGTTATATCTCTCTGTATACCAAAATTTCCGGAAATTCTTCCTTCGGAGTCGTATAGGCAAATATAGTCACCTTCAATGAAAATTTGTGTTCCGTCTGCCTTGGTTTCACATGTTTCTGTGTGGAGCCTCCCTTTGTCAAAAAACTCTTTCCAGATTTTTTTTCCATATTCCGGATTACTCGAATAAAAGTCTGCCGGAGTCATCGCAAGTGCTTGACCCAATGTTATTCCATACTGATTCAGAAATGCATCATTTGCCCTTACTATTCTTTGGTTATAAAAAACAAAATCAATTAACGTGTCCTTGTCAGCAGATTCATTCCACATAATAGGTTTTTCGAGCATGAAAAAAAATATTCCATCAAGTGCCTGATTAAAAAACAGGTTGAAATAGTTTTTAATCTCGATATACTCTTCTTCGGATTTCCTTTTTTCTGTTATGTTATCAGCAAATGAAATGAGGCACGATTCTCCGTTTATGTCAATCATACTGCCGGAAACATTGAAGAGAACCTCGCGTCCGTCTCTAAGAATCATTTTCCCCTCTTTGGAATCTATTTTTCCAGTATTTATGAGTTCCTGTTTCAAATTCTCGATTAAAGAATCATAAAATGTGATACCAAGAGCCTCAGGCGTCTTTCCAACTATCTCTCCCCGAGGGACATTTATGTTTTTTTCAAAATTTGTATTTACCTCAATGAACCGCCCCTCTGCAACCGAAGTAACAGAAATAGATTGCGGGCTGTAGTTAATAAGTTCGGAAAGTATTTTTTTTGAAAAATGAGACTCTGTCATAACAAGATGAAATAAATCACACTCAAATTTATGGAAAATATAGTTATTAACAGAATATTTTTAATCTGCAGGCATGTTAAGAGCAAAATGAGTCTCAATTTTTTTAAGAGCTTTGTTAATAGCAGAAGTTAATTGTTGGATGTCAATTTTATATCCTTCTGCCCAAATTGATGTTATAAATTCTTTGTGATCACGTCCTGCCCGGTAGTCAGGCTCTCTTTTAGGATGTTTTAAGTATTTGGAAATTATCGAAATATTCTCTTTTACATTTAATACCGCATGATAAAAGAGGATGTTATTTTTCAGATACATAGAAGACCCGAGAATCTTTCTGTTATTAATTGAGAGATCGGATATTCCTCTTGAGTCAAGATTATTTATCCCGATCTCGTTAAACGAGCTAATGAGGTGGTCGTTAATAATTTTAAAAATATACCGGGGCCTGCTTAATTTTATGATGTTTATTTTTAACGAGAATACAATCATATTTGGTGTAAGGACAACGCTTTCCCCGCCTGATGGCCGTTTACAGACCCTGATATTGTCTTCCATAGCTTTCCCGGAAAATACTGAATATTCTTCTTCGTTTGCCCTGCCAAGAACAATATACGTACCATCCGGCTGCCATACACAGGAGTCAAATTGAGCGGGGGACTCTAATATGCTGATATCCGGAAGGTCGTATATAAATGAACTGATATTTTCTGACATTAAGTTGTCTTATTTGTGAATGGCTTGGTCAACAGCCTCAAATCCGGCTTCCATAAATACTTCAGAAACAGTAGGGTGGGTGTGCACAGTTTGAGCGATATCATAAATTGTAGATTCAAGCTGCATATAAGCCGATGCTTCGTTTATCATATCTGTTGCATTAGGTGCAATAATCTGTACTCCAAGAACCTCTCCGTATTTTTTGTCGGAAAGAATGCGGACGAAACCTTCGGAAGCACCTTCTGTTTGTGCCTTACCGTTAGCAGAAAGAGGGAATTCACTTGACTTATAGTCATAACCGGCCTCTTTAGCCTCAGCCTCGGTAAGCCCAATTTGAGCGGCTTCAGGAACAGTGTACATGTTCATTGGCAATTTTGAAAAATCAAGTTTATTGTCTATTCCTTTCAATTTATTTACCACATGAAGTCCCTGAGCAGATGCCACATGTGCAAAAAGGCTTAACCCGTTAACATCTCCAATTGCGTAAATCCCTTTCACGGATGTTTCAAGATTTTCATCGACCGTTATAAACCCATTTTCCATGTCCAGCTTAATATCTGATTGTATTAAGTTTGCTTTACGGTCACGTGCATTGATAATTAAATCGCAAGGGATCTCCTCATTGTTTATATTTAGTTTTCCATTTGCCCATATACCTTTCGTCGATTCAACAGCTACATTGAAAATTACCTTAATCCGGTCTTTTTTTATTTTATTCAGGATGTAGTCGCTTATATAAGGGTCCGCTTTTGGCATAATGCCTCCGGTGTCCGAAATCAATGTGACGTTTTTATCCATTAAATTAAATGCCTGAGCAAGCTCAATTGCAACGGGAACCTTTCCGACAACAACAATATTATCAGGTATTTCCCTCTCTTTGAAAAGCTCTTTAGGCTCAACAATCAGACCTTCAAATAAGTTCTCAATTGCAGGAGAAGAAGATCCGGTTGCAATAAGTATGTTTTTAGTTTCAAGGTTGCGGTTTTCTACAACGATGGAATTTGCCGACAAAATTCGGGCTTCTCCAATTATTATATCAACACCATTCTTTTTAAGTAAAAACTCCACTCCGCCGGTAAGTTTTTTTACAATTCCGTCCGACCGTTTAATCGCTTTGTTCCAATTAAATGTTATTGCTTTTTTATCAATTCCGTCTATGCCAAACCTCCCGGCATCCTTTACTATTTTCTGATAGAGCTTAACACTTTCCAAAATTGACTTTGATGGTATGCAGCCCCAGTTAAGGCACATTCCGCCAATTTGGCTCTTTTCTATTATTGCTGTTTTAAGACCAACCTGGCCGGCGCGGATTGCTGCCACATAGCCGGCAGGTCCCGATCCAATTATAATTAAGTCATACATATATTTTTCTCCTTTTTATTCCATTATAAGGCTGACAGGATCTGCCAGATATCCCATTATTGAATTCACGAAACGCGCTGTATCGCCTCCGTCTGCAATACGGTGATCCACGCTTAAAGACAGAGGAAGGACCAGTCCAACGGCAAGTACATCGTCTTTTACTACCGGTCTTTTTGAAACCCGGCCAATACCGAGAATTGCTGCCTGAGGATAATTTATCACTGGAACGGCAAAAAGCCCTCCGATGCTGCCATAGCTTGTAATAGTAAATGTTCCGTCCTTCATATCTTCCATAGTAAGCTTTCCGTCCCGTGCTTTATCGGAGATTTTATTTATTTCAATGGCTATCTCTTTAACCGAAAGCTTGTCGGCATTACGAATTACGGGAACAACAAGTCCTTTTTCTGTATCAATGGCAATACCTATATTATAATATTTTTTGTACAGCATAACACTCTTCTCAAAATCCATTTCGGAATTTAAAGCCCGGAACTTCTTCAGAGACATTGCAGTGGCCTTTACAATAAAAGCAAGGTAAGTCAATTTTACCCCTTCGGCTGCTAATGATTCTTTATATTTCTTTCGTATTCTGTCTAGTTCGGATATTTCAACCTCTTCAAATACAGTCATATGAGCAGCATTGTGCTTGCTTTGAATCATGTTTTTGGCAATCGTCTTTCGCATTTGAGACAAAGGTTCGGAATCCACCAGATTTGTGTGTAAAACAGGGCTGGTTGCTTCTCCGGGCACGGCTGCCGGTTTAATTTGCCTACTGCCATCCTGTGCAAATCGAATTACATCCTCTTTAGTTACTCTGCCTGCGGGACCAGAGCCCTTAATTAGATTAATGTCAACTCCCATATCGTGTGCTATTGCCCTGGCAACAGGCGTTGAAAGTGCTTTTTTCCCGCCGGAACTGATATTTTCTTCAACCCTCACACCCTCTTTACTTGCAACAAGTACTGCATTGTTGCCGGCAACCTCGAGAGTTCCTACAACTCCGGCGCCCTCCTCCAGCGGTTCAACTTTATTTGCCTCATCAACTGCCGCTGCACCTTCTACACCTTCAATGTCTATTTCCACAAGAGCAGATCCTACATGAACAGTCTCTCCGGCCTTACCGAATCTTGCTGCAATTATCCCATTCTTTGGAGAAGGAATTGCTGTGACAACTTTATCTGTCTCCATTGTGCAGAGCGGATCTCCCATTTGTACCTTTTGCCCTTTTTCCACATGCCATTCAACTATTGTCCCTTCTTCAAGACCTTCTCCGATATCTGGAAATTTAAATATATATCTCATAATTTCAATATTTTACTATTCGTTCAATTTCATAGAGGATCTTGTATGGATCCTGCATATAATGATGTTCACCCCTTGGAAGAGGAACGATTGTATCAAATCCGGACACTCGTGCAGGAGGTGCTTCAAGATGCAGGAATGCTTCTTCAATTGCAATCTGGCTGATTTCGGATCCAAGTCCAAAAGATCTTGGCCCTTCAGTTACTGTAATAATGCGACCGGTTTTTTTAACAGATTTAGCTATCGTTTCTCTGTCAATTGGATATATAGAGCGAAGGTCAATAAGTTCTACACTTATGCCGCTCTCCTTTGCCATGACAATTGCCTTTTGAACTTCACGAATCATTGCGCCGAATGCGACAATTGTTACATCAGTCCCTTGAGAAACTACATTTGCCTTACCAAGCGGTATTGTGAATTTACCTTCGGCAACCTCTTGTTTTATTGCACGGTATATTCTTTTTGGTTCCATAAAAAGGATTGTATCATTACTTTCGATAGCCGAAATAAGCATCCCCTTTGCATCATGAGGAGTTGAGGGGGCAACCACTTTTAAGCCAGGAATGTGTCCGAAGATAGCTTCCATGCTTTCGCTGTGATGTTCAAGCGCATTAATTCCTCCCCCGTATGGCATCCTTATTACCATTGGAGTTTCGTACAAACCTCTGGATCTGTTTCTCATTCTTGAGGCGTGACTTATAATCTGATTAAATCCCGGATATACAAATCCGCAAAACTGCATTTCAATAACAGGCCGTAAACCGGCAACTGCCATCCCAACAGCAGTGCCAACCAACCCGGATTCTGCCAGGGGAGAGTCAAAAACTCTCTCAACACCATACTTTTGCTGCAATCCTTCAGTGACACGAAACACTCCTCCCTCAACTCCGACATCTTCGCCATAAACAACCACGTTTTTGTCTTCGCCCAACTTTATATCCAATGCATCATTTATTGCATTGACCATATTCATTATTTTCATTCTCTTCTCTTTAATTTAATAATTACTTTACTTTGGCTGCCTTCCATTGAAGAAAACGCTCGTATTGCCGCTCCTGCTCCTTTAAGTCATCCGGCATTTCGGCATATAGATATTTAAAAACATCTTCCTTTGGATAGGGGCCATAATTTTCTGCTTCAATAAATTGTCTGTCAATCTCTTCCTTGAATTGAGGGATTATTTTTTCCTCTTCGGCATCGCTCCACAATTTTTTTGATTTAAGGTATCCTTTCATCCTTTTTAGAGGATCTTTGATATCCCAGGCCTCTTCTTCTTCTCTGGTCCTGTATTTTGTTGGGTCGTCCGATGTTGTATGTGCTCCTTTCCTGTAGGTAACAGCTTCTATTAAAACTGGACCCTCTCCATCAAGACATACTTTAACACTCTCCTGTATTGCTTTATACATTGCAAAAAAATCGTTGCCGTCTACCTTTATTCCTTTCACTCCATAGGCAACAGACTTTATTGCAAGAGAATCTGATGCAGTCTGGACACTGGTAGGAGTGGAGATGCCATATTGGTTGTTCTGAATAATGAATATTACCGGTACTTTCCATACTCCGGCAAAGTTTACTGCTTCATGGAAGTCTCCCTCCGATGTGCCTCCGTCGCCAACAAACCCAAAAACAACTTTATGTTCTTTATTGTATTTTACAGCATATCCAATTCCGACTGCGTGAAGAAGCTGAGAAGCTATTGGAACACTTATGGGAAGCGTGAATTTTGCTTTTTGGAATTTTGAACCGTCTTCGTAGCCCATGTAATAGAGAAATAGTTCCTTTAATGTGACCCCTTTTGCGAGCATTGCGCCCATCTCACGGAAAGCCGGTACCATCCAGTCGTTTTCTCCAATAATAGCACCTGTCGCGCCTGAAATAGCCTCCTGCCCATAGTTTGGAGGGTAGGTGTAAATTCTTCCCTGCCGCTGGTATGAAACAATCTGGAGGTCAGCAGTTCTGGCAAAAAGCATATCTTTATATGCCTTAATAAGACGATCGTCACTTATATCAGGCATCCATGCTTTATTTATAACTTTCCCATCGTTGTCAATTATCTGGAAAATCGTATTTTTAAGCGGATTATATTCGTTAAACATTCTGATTATTTTTAGTATTTGATAAAAATTATTTTCAATACTAATAATAACAGATAACAATCTATTTTGTTGACGAATATGAGAATCAGGTAAATATGTGTGAATTATATAAGATATTAAAAGATTATATAACTCATTTTGATTGCTTGGGATGTAATTTTATCGGTAATCAAAAATGAACATATTTTATATCAATCGTTATGGAAAGGAGTGTTGTAAAAATTAAATCTATTACTAATGTAACTCATGATGTAATAAGAATAGTAACGGAAAAACCTGAAGGGTTAAATTTCATCCCGGGACAGGCGACAGAAATCTCAATAAATAAAAGCGGGTGGCAGGACCAGAGAAGGCCCTTTACATTTACCAGTTTGCCGGAAAACGATTATCTGGAGTTTATAATTAAAACCTATGCCGGACACAAAGGAGTAACAAACGAGTTGCTGACTTTAAAGAAGCATGATGAACTTGTTATACACCCGGTATTTGGAGCAATTGCCTATAAAGAAGAAGGTGTATTCATTGCCGGAGGTGCCGGTATTACGCCATTTATCTCAATTTTCCGAAGTCTTGAATCAAAAGGGAAGATTGGAGCAAATGTGCTGTTATTCGCAAATAAAACACATTTGGATATTATTCTGGAGAATGATTTAAGAACATGGTTAGGCAGTGCATTCGTCAATATTCTGTCGGAAGAGAAAACAACGGAATATAATTATGGCGTGATTAACGAAAATTTCCTGCAAGCAAATTGTCCGGACTTAAATCATCCTTTTTATGTATGTGGTCCTCCGCATATGATGGATTCCGTACTAAAGCAATTGGCTCATCTTGGAGTAGATGAAAATTCAATTGTCAAAGAGGCTTTATAGCTAAAAATATATATCCCTCTGACCTCCTTTGATTAAGGAGAGGTTGCCGGATATTTTTGTTTTTAGCGTATTGTTCTCAACTTCACTCACAAGTTTGCTGATTAATGCAAGCCCTTTTGCTTTGGTTTCAGGAGATGCAAAGTCTTCAAGATATTCTTTAAAGGTGAAGAGCGCATTTGGCATACAATATTGTTTGATAAGACCAGGTTTGGCAAGGTCCATGAAATCCTGTCCAACTCTTCCTTTGCGGTAGCATCCTGTGCAAAATGAAGGAATAAATCCCTCATCGGCCAGCGAGGATATCATCTGATCAAGTGTTCTGTGATCTCCCAGAGAAAACTGACTGCCGGTTTGATCTTCTTCATGTGCATAAGACCCCGGGTTTGTTCTTGATCCGGCCGAAACCTGACTAATCCCGTAATGAATAAGCTCTGTTCTCATTGCATCATTCTCGCGGGTACTCAGAATTATTCCTGTATATGGCAATGCGATTCTTATTATGGCTACTATTTTCTTAAAGTCGTTATCGGATACTTTTGACGGAATGTCTGCAGCATTTGGAGCTCCCTCCGCAGGTTCAATACGCGGAACACTCACTGTGTGAGGGCCGCAGCCAAATGCTCTTTCGAGGTGGGCGGCATGCTCCATCATTGCAAGGACTTCAAAACGATAATCAACCAGACCAAGAAGTGCACCAATACCAACATCGTTTATTCCGCCTTCCATTGCTCTGTCCATTACAGTCAGGCGATATTCATAATCTCCCTTCTTTGTGTCGGCCGGGTGGAATTTGCCATACAGAAGAGGGTCATATGTCTCCTGAAAACAAACGTATGTTCCAATTTTTTCGGCTTTAAGCTTTGCAAAATCTTCGACCTCCATTGGAGCCAGTTCAACATTAATGCGGCGGATATAATCCCTTCCATCGTGTTCTTTTACTGCATATGTTGTTCGTATTGCCTCAACCATGTAGTCGGTGTTGTTGAGCTTGCTCTCTCCGCAAATAAGGAGAACTCTTTTATGTCCTTCATGAAGAAGTGTTCTTGTCTCCTGTGCAATTTCATCCATTGTCAGGACCTTTCTCTTGATAAGTTTATTATCGCGCCTGAATGAACAATAAGTACAATTATTTATACATGCATTTCCTGTATAAATAGGAGCGAACAATACCAGCCTTTTTCCGTAGATTTCCTCTTTTACTGTTCTTGCAGTATCCATTATCGAATGAATAACAGCGGAATCCTGCACGCGAAGAAGCGCAGCAACCTCTTCAAGATTAAGTCCTTTGAGTTTTAATGCTTTATTGAGAATAGTATTTACTTCACTTACATCGGGAGTTTTGCCCTCGATAAGGGAATAGAGCTTATCCCTGTCGATAAATACCTTGTTTCTTTCACTCTTATTCATGGTTTTCCTCCTCGGTGTATTTTGTTAATATAGATTTTACTTCAACGTTTTTTAAACGGCCAATCTTTCCAGTAAGAGCACTGATAATTTCTGTTGTTCCTTCAATTATGAGGGAAATAACATGAATATCGCGATTACGGATAGGGAGGCCCTGACGGGCAAGAACAATACCGCTGTACTCGGTGAGTAAGGCATTGATTGCTTGAATAGAAGCGTTGCCTTTAATTAAGATAGTTATTGTGCCGATTCTCTTCTCCATTAGATTCTCTTTTGGATTGGATTTGTGTTTATTATGAATTCCGGATAACGTTGAAAAAGCATAAGCCTTTTCTCAGAAATATCCTTTTGCAAAAATAGAAAGAAATTTCTTAAAATGCAGATAATTATATGATTTTATTAATTCACAGCTCCTTGAAAGAATCTGTCTTGTAGTCAATACCTGCTTTCCTGGCCTGAGAAATCTGATAACAGCGTTTAATTGTATATAACTTATTCTCTTTAAGTAATTTCGCTCCTGTCTGGTGAAAATTAAACGGAACCTTTTTTTCGATACATTGTCTCCGGATATCAAGTATCCAGTCATAATCGCAGATTCTTGCATCATATCCGGATTCTCCACTTGCGGCAACCATTTCGATTGAATTGTCAAGATATTCTGAGATATTCAGATTTTCAAGCAAAGGAGCAGCGATAATCACTTTGTGCTTTATAGGCAATCGTTTAAAAATTGGAAGACGATAATCGGACATAGCCTGATTTTCAACTGTGCAGCCAATAATTACATTGTCATATCCGTCGCCCCAGTTTTCAGGCAAACTAACTAGAAACCTATCTATTCTTTTGGTGAAGATAAAGAAGTTTAAGTCGCTTCTTTTGTGAATCATATCCCATGCTTCAATTCGCCATTCATCTGTTTCTGCAAGCCAGAAATCCGAAGTAAGGCACGTGTATACAATATTTCCTGGGTCAATTTTGTAACTTTTGTCCCGCTTTAATTTTACCGGAAGATTGAAGTTAGCCGTCTTACGCACCTCGCTGCTGCTAATCATTGTTCCATACATCTCATCCTGCCTGTATACATAACAATACTTGCAGCCCGGGCTTATCTTGGTACAGCCATGCCATGGATTCCAGTTCGCAGACATTTTATTTCCCAATGCAGAATTTACTGAAAATATTTCCCAAAAGCTCTTCCGTATTAATCTCACCAACAATTTCTCCAATATGGAAAAGAGCCTCGCGTATATCCTGAGTAAGAAGGTCTGTAGGAACAGATTGATTCAACCCGTCATTAACCCTTAGAAGAGCGCCCCGGGTGTCTGAAAGGGCCTGATAATGCCTTATATTCGTCACAAGTGTTGTGTCTGTTCCAATAGAAACACTCTTTTGAGCGTTGGATAATATGTCTTTAAGTTTATCCAGGTGTGTCATTCTCTTTGCCGAAACAGGCAATAGAGAGTAAAGAGCCAGTTCGAGTTTGCCAGCCTCGCTCTTTACGGATGATAACATCTCTTTTATTTCTTTTTCGGAATAATTTAAATCTACCTTGTTTATGAGAACGATTACTTTCTGAAAGTCAGCGTCAATGTTGGATTTCAGTTGATTAAGACTCTCTTCGAATCCATCGGGTCTCTCGGCATCCAGCAATAAGATAACGATAGAAGCCGATTTAATTTTTTCAAAAGTTCTCTCAATACCGATAATTTCTATTGCTTCTTTCGTTTGGCGTATCCCGGCAGTATCAATAAACCGGAATGCTATTCCATTGATATTAATTACGTCTTCAATAAAATCTCTTGTTGTGCCGTGAATTTCCGAAACAATAGCTCTCTCTTCGCCAAGGATAGCATTTAAAAGAGTGCTTTTGCCGGTATTTGTTGCGCCCACAATTGCTACTGGCACACCATTTTTAATGACATTACCTAATTTAAAGGATTCGATAAGACCGGAAATATGGGATTCCACTTTTTCCAGCAGCTCTTTTAACCTTGACCTATCGGCAAATTCTACATCTTCTTCGCTAAAGTCCAGCTCCAGTTCCATTAACGAAACAATATCAAGTAAAGACTGTCTCATAACCGAAAGTTCCTTTGAAAATCCGCCTTTCATTTGCTGAATTGCAATACGATGCGAAGCTAAAGTTTCGGACGATATAAGATCTGCAACAGCTTCTGCCTGTGCGAGGTCCATTTTCCCATTAAGAAAAGCCCGTTGAGAGAATTCGCCCGGTCTTGCCATTCTTAAGCCTTTAGATAGCAGCAGGAAAATAATCTCCTGCTGAATATATATTGAACCATGACATGAAATCTCTACGGAATCTTCTCCTGTATAGGAATGTGGTGCACGAAACAAAGAGACAAGAACCTCATCCAGAAGCTCATTGTCTTTATAAATTGCTCCAAATCTTAAATTGTGACTTTTGGTGTCGCTAAAAGTAACGCCTTTATATGGCTTAAATATAGAACTTACTGCTTCGATTGAGTCGGGCCCGCTTACTCTGATTACGGCAATTGCACTGCTGCCGTGAACGGTTGCCTGTGCACAAATAGTATCAGAAGTATTTAGATATCCTTCCATAATTAATGCTTTTTAATCTCCATTAAAACCACATTTTCCAAATGGTGAGTATGGGGAAACATATCAACAGGCTGAACTTTTGTTATATCATATTTGTCGCACATAGCTGCGATGTCTCTTGCCTGCGTTGCCGGATTGCAGCTGACATATACTATTTTATCTGGCTCAGCTTCAACAATAACTTTAGCTACATCCGGATGTATACCAGCCCTTGGGGGATCAAGTATTATTACATTTGGTTTGCCGTGAACGGCAATAAATTCGGGTGTGAGAATATCCTTCATGTCGCCGGAAAAAAAATTGCAATTTTCAACTCCGTTTTCTTTAGCATTTATAAAGGCATCTTCAATTGCTTCAGGAATATACTCGACCCCAATAACTTTTTTGGCAAGAGAAGAAAGAAAGAGTGCAATTGTACCGGTTCCGGTATATAGGTCATATAGAATCTCATTGCCGGAAAGAGATGCAAACTCTCTTACCACTGAATACAAGCGATATGCCTGATCGGAATTTGTCTGGTAAAAAGATTTGGGACCGATTTTAAATCGCAGGGTTTCCATTTTCTCGTATATGGAATCATTTCCGGAGTATAAATGAACCGGGAGGTCTGAGATTGTATCGTTCTTCTTACTGTTTATTACGTAATTAAGAGACGTAATCTGTGGGAAATTCTTAATAATTTCATCAAGCAGTCTTACTCTCAATTCTTTATCCTCATATGCAAAAACAACAATCAGCATAACTTCTGATGTAGAAGAAGTCCGGATTACGAGGGTCCTGAGGAATCCGGTCTGTTCCCGCAAGTCGAAAAAAGTGTAGTCGTGCTTAACTGCAAAATCCTTAATAAACAGGCGTATGCTGTTTGACGGTTCTTCCTGCAGGTAGCATTTCTCAATATCAAGAACCTTATCAAAATAGCCGGATATATGAAATCCAAGACCCAAGACATCTTTATCGGAAAGGTTAAGCATTTCATCCTTCGATTCTATCCATCTCTTTTTTGAAAAGGTATATTCCAGCTTATTGCGGTAAAATTCTGTCTTTTCCGAACCAAGGATTGGACTTATTGCTGGCAGTTCAAGCTTTCCGATTCTTATGAGCTGATCTATAACTTGTTGTTCTTTGAATTTTAGCTGTAAAGGGTAGGGAAGGGGCTGCCATTTACACCCACCGCAAGTGCCGTAATGGCTGCAAAAAGGTGTTTTTCTGTCGGGAGAGGGGGTTATTATATTAAGAACATTGCCCTCCATATATCCGCTTTTTTTTCTTGTTACAAGAATATTGACAATATCTCCCGGTATTGCGAAAGGAACGAAAAGAACCTTTCCGTTTATATGCGCAATGGCCTTGCCTTCTGCGGCAATTGCCTCAATTTCAACATACTCTAAAACTTCTCTCTCTTTTCTTCTCATCACATTCATTATTGTGCTGCGAAATTAGCTTTTTTCTGCCTATTACATTATTCTGTCCGTGTTTTTTATTAAATTCGCACATATATAATTTTCTTAATTATTTATAACACTTTCAGGTTATGAAAACAATTGTCAGACTTCTTTTTGTGTCAATGCTTCTTTTAAGCAGTACACTTGGAGCTCAGGACTTTTTCTCTATCACCGGAAGAGTTCAGGATGCAACTACTAAGAAAAACCTTAGTTTCGCCTCAATTCAGCTTTTGACTACAAATATTAGCAACGTGTCCAATTCGGAGGGTATTTTTGTGCTCAAGATACCAAATCACTCAAAGGCTGATACAGTATTTGTCTCATATCTGGGATATAAATCTCAGAAAATACCACTTAAATCGTTTGAAGACCCCGGTTTAATTATTCGTCTTAATCCTTCTGAGATTAACCTAAAACCAATTACAATAAGGCCTCAGGACGCTCTGTTATTGATGAAGCTTTCTCTGAACAGAGTTGTAAAAAATTATTCCGTGCAACCTCAGCAGATGACAGCTTTTTATAGGGAAATGATTAAAAAAGGGAACTCTTATGTTTCAATAAACGAGGCTGTTCTGGATGTTAATAAAGCTCCTTACTATGGTTATAGAGCAGACCTTCTGGGGATATATAAAGCAAGGGGAAACTATGACGCAAACCGTGTTGATACTCTGCTTGTTAAATTTCAGGGTGGCCCAAATTCAGCCTTGGAAATAGATGTAGTGAAGGATCCCTTTCTTGGAGTTGACCCATCCATTTTAGAGTCCATTTATGCATTTCGTTTTGGAACTCCGGTAACAATTGATAACAAATTCTTTTATGTAATAGAATTTGATGAAAAAGAAAAGCAACAGGAGATATATTTCAGAGGTAAAGTATATATTGAATCGGAATCCATGGCTATTGCAAGAGTGGAATTTTCTATGAATGTGGAGGATAGGGATAATGCAAACTCATATTTTGTTAAAAGGAAACCATCAAATTTGAAGATGGATGTTATTTCTGCTTCATATTTGGTAAATTATAAAGAGATTAAGGGTAGATGGTATTTCGATTACTCAAGGACTGAAGTTAAGTTTATTGCCAAGTGGGCTAAGAAATGGTTTAAAAATTCATATACAATTACAACAGAACTTGCAATTACAGATATTTCAAATACAGAAAGAAAGATTGAATCAGAAAACAGAATCCGTCCAAAAGATATTATTTCAAATAAGGTGAAGGATTTCACCGATGAAAATTTCTGGGGAAGTTACAATATAATCGAACCAGACGAATCTATTGAAAATGTGATATCTAGAATTATTAGGCAGCTTAAGAAAAGAGATCAATAGATAAAGACTTTAGTTATACAATTTATATTATGTTAAATAGCATTGAGGCGAGATAAAGGCTTCCCCTTTTATACGCCTCTTTGTTTTAAAATGTCACAATGAAGAGCTCAGTTGAAATTTCAGAAGGTATATCACTAAACATTCCTCCTCTGCCGGAAAGGTTAAGACCAAAAACTTTGGACGAATATGTCGGCCAGGAACATCTTGTCGGCAAAAATTCTGTTTTAAGGCAAATGATTGAAAATGGAAACATATCTTCATTTATTATGTGGGGTCCTCCCGGTGTTGGCAAAACAACGCTGGCAAGAATTATTTCCGCAAAACTTGACAGGCCTTTCTATACCCTTTCAGCTGTTAGTGCCGGAGTCAAAGATGTGAGAGAAATTATTGAAAAGTCGAGATCGTCTTCAATTTTCAGTAAAGGAAAACCTATTTTGTTTATTGATGAAATTCACCGTTTCAGCAAGTCTCAGCAAGATGCGCTTCTTGGAGCCGTTGAAGACGGCACGATAGTTCTTATTGGTGCCACTACAGAGAACCCCTCTTTTGAAGTTATTACCCCCCTACTCTCACGTTGTCAGGTATATATCCTTAAATCGCTTGAAATAGAGCATCTTGAGAGGTTATTGCAAAAGGCTTTAAAAGAAGATAAATACCTTAAAGAAAAAATCATTACAGTTAAAGAACGTGAAGCTTTGTTCCGGTTTTCAGGCGGAGATGCACGGAAACTGCTGAATATTATTGAGCTGATAGTATCCGGAAGTGCAAAAAATAATCGATATATAATAGACAATAAGATTGTTACAGACAAGCTTCAAGAGAATATTGCAACTTATGACAAAAGCGGCGAGCAACATTATGATATAATTTCTGCATTCATAAAGAGCATGAGGGGGTCGGATCCAAATGGAGCTGTATATTGGCTTGCAAGGATGATTGCAGGAGGAGAAGATCCTCTGTTTATTGCCAGGAGGATGGTAATTCTTGCTTCTGAAGATATTGGACTGGCAAATCCCAATGCCTTTTTGCTCGCAAACTCTTGTTTTGATGCAGTAAATAAAATAGGAATGCCGGAGTCAAGAATCATTCTCTCTCAAACGGCAATCTACCTTGCAACTTCGCCAAAAAGCAACTCTGCATACATGGCAATCAATTCTGCACTGGAAGAAGTGAACAAAAGCGGCAATTTGTCTGTTCCATTACATTTAAGAAATGCCCCTACAAAATTGATGAAAGAGTTGGGTTATGGAAGTGATTATAAATATGCACACTCATATTCCGGAAATTTCACAGACTTGCAATTTTTACCGAGCGATATTTCTGACATGAAATTTTATGATCCCGGTAACAATGCAAAGGAGAGCGACATAAGGAAACGCCTCTTGTCAATGTGGAAAAAGTATAACTACTGATTAATTTTTTTGACTAATTTTGCGGCATTATTTATACTGAATATAGGTTATCAAAAATTATAAATTATTACATTATGATTGTAAATGCCGACTTTACCAAGAGATATGAAAAGATACCGGTAGACATTTTTCAGGATTCAACTGCCGCTGCGGCAATGGTTGCACAAAGCATAGCGGAGTTAATAAAAATCAAAACTAAAAAAGGTCTTCCATGTGTCATTGGAATAAGTGCAAGTTCATCTTCTATTCCTCTTTATGAGGAGCTTGCTAGATTGTGCAGCAAGAAAAAAATTACATTCAGCAACGTTCATCTCTTTTCTGTAGATGAGTATTGGCCGCTCACAAAAAATGAATTACAGAGCCACTACAGGTTTCTTAAGGAATACCTTATCGATTTTATCGATATTCCTTCAAATAACATACATTTTCTAAACAGCGAAATTCCAAAAGAAAGCATCCACGACTATTGCAATGATTTTGAAAAATCTATTGTCAATTTAGGCGGTCTGGATGCTCTTGTAATTGGCGGAATGGGCTTTAATGAGCCTGGTTCTCCATATAACTCAAGAACAAGGCTTATAACATTAAACTACTCTTCAAGAGTTTCTGCTGCTTCTGAGTTTTTTGGTGTTGAATATGTACCGTTTCATGCTCTCACAATGGGTATTGAAACAATCCTGTCTGCCAGAAAGATTTATTTCATGGCCTGGGGGGAAGGAAAGGCTAATACAATAGCCAAGATGGTGGAGGGAACTATTACAGATCAGAATCCTCTCTCCTATCTTCAGCAACACGATAACCTGGAGGTTATTATTGACACTCCTGCTGCTGCAGAGTTGACAAGAATAAAAACCCCATGGCTCACTGGCTCATGTGAGTGGACCGATTTTATGATAAGAAAGGCAGTATTCTGGCTGAGCAAAAAACTTGAAAAACCGATTCTGAAACTTACTGACAGAGATTACAACGATAACGGTATGAGTGACTTGGTTACAGAGAAAGGTCCTGCAAGTAAAATTAACATAAAGGTATTTAACGATTTGCAGCACACAATTTCCGGATGGCCGGGCGGAAAGCCAAATTCCGATGATTCGACCAGACCAGAGCGGGCAAATCCATTTCCCAAAAAGGTTATAATATTCAGCCCTCACCCCGATGATGACGTAATTTCTATGGGTGGTACAATGGCACGTCTTTCCGAGCATGGACACGAAGTACATATAGCATATCAGGTTTCAGGTAATATTGCTGTATTTGACCACGACGCAATAAGATTCCTCGATTTCTTAAGAGACAGTTCAAAAATATTTGAATTTGACACCAATAAAAGCCAGGATATTTATCAAAATGCGTTAAAGGAACTTGGTACCAAGCATCCAGGAGAGCCAGACACGCCTAATATTATGGCTGTTAAAACAGCTATACGCCGCGGCGAGGCAAAAGCTGCTTGCCGATACTTAAAAATTCCTGAAAACAGGGTTCACTTTTTGGATTTGCCTTTTTATGAAACTGGCGGAGTAAAAAAGAAGCCCATCAGTGAAGAAGATGTACGGATAGTAAAAGAACTGCTTCAGGAAGTTAAGCCTCATCAGGTTTATGCTGCCGGAGACCTGAGTGACCCTCATGGAACACACCGGGTTTGCCTTCAGGCAATACTTGCTGCTCTGGATGAGCTTAAGAACGAAAGCTGGTTTAAAGACTGCAGAGTATGGTTGTACAGAGGTGCATGGCAGGAGTGGGATGTTGCCGATTCAGATATGGCAGTTCCACTTAGTCCGGAAGAGGTGATTATTAAGCGTGAAGCGATATTTAAACATCAGTCTCAAAAAGACAGACCTCTTTTCCCCGGATCTGATATGAGAGAATTCTGGCAAAGAGCAGAAGAGCGTAATCATAATACAGCTGTCCTTTTTGATAAGCTGGGAATGGCAGAGTATCAGGCAATTGAGCTATTCGTCAGATACGCCAATTAAAAGAGTTAATGATTTTAGAAGGGATAACCTACACCAAACTGAAGGCTGTAAGTATCCCTTCTAAACCATTCACCTGGTTTTATCCATCTTTTGATGACGGGATTATATGCAACCATCCCAAGATCCAGCCTCAATATAACGAAATCCAAATTAAGCCTGGCTCCTACTCCCCAGTTGAAGGCAATGCTTTTGTAGAAAGAGTTAAGCTTAAATAATCCTTCCTCGCGGCCGGCTTCACTTCTGAGTGTCCATATATTTCCCGCATCTGCAAAAAGAGCTCCCTCTACTTTCCAAAACATATTAAATCGATATTCTGCGTTTACTTCCAGCTTAAAATCACCTGTTTGGTTTGGAATGGAGAATGTTGTGTCAATTTGTGCAGATCCCGGTCCAATCGTTCTGGCCTGCCACCCTCTGAGGCTATTTGCACCTCCGGCATAAAACAGTTTTTCAAAAGGCAGCGATTTAGAGTTTCCGTAAGCATAACCAAGGCCGATATTAAACCTGGCTGAAAAGGAATTTTTTTTATCAAGCCGCCATGTTTTTGAGACCGTGAGGTCAGAACGGAAATATTGTGAATATGGGCTCTTCCATATAGTTTTTGCACCAGTTGAATCCGCAGGAAGTTTAGAATTAAAGAGGCTTATCAGATTGCCGGAAATATCATTAATCCACCTTACATAGAAAAAAGAGACCTTTGGGTATGGAGACGGGTCCGTTGTGTAATATATAGTTGCTCCGGCACCCATGTCAAAGTGATTCTTATATGAGTTACGCAGAAATGGATCTGTAAGGTTATCGAAAAAAGTAGAGGAGATATTATTCAGTTTAACGATACTTAACTGTATCGGATATACTCTGTAATAGAATTTTCCACGGTTCCAGATATAACCATAATTAAGAGAAATGAGGTTTCTTGTAAATTCTGGCCTGTTTTGATAATTGTAGCTCAAAGTTATATCTGTACGCGGAACGGAAGATTTAAATATTCTGTCCGGAAGCAAAAGAAAATTTGGAGTTGAAATTCCAACCGATACTCCCAGTTCGGATGACTTAACAGGATCATTGAACTTGAATTGGAAATTACCCATGAATCCCAGGTTAAGCCACTCTCCTCCCCTGAAGATATTTTTGTGATAGTAAGAAATTGCAGGGGATATACCAAGTAATCCATTTGAATTGCTGGACGCTTCTACATTGATTTTGTAACCTTGCATTTTAGAGGGAGTGAGCCTTATTACACAATCGACCTCTCTTTTTGCAGATGTGTCTGTACTCTCCTTTTGAACTTCATCAAATTGTATGTTTACTCCGGAGAATAGTCTTAATGATACTAAGCGGTCATAGCTCTTCGTAACCAGGCTTTCATTATAAATGCTTCCTGGTACAATACGGTTCATATTGTCAATAACGGCCGGCTTAATTATCGGTTTGGCGGGAGATATAATTTTAAGCCCTTTAAAATCAATCGTATCGTTTGAAACAATCTTATCTGATTCAATGCTGGTTGGGTCATATGATGGAAAAACGGTAATGTTTCTGATGTAGTATTTTTCATGTTTACGGGCATCTTCGGGATTTTCATTTCTGGTAAAATTCTCTATTTTCATGACAAGAGTAGCTTCTGTGTCATTCTTGAGAGTATCCGCTTCAAAGAAAAAATAGTTTTTTGAGAAATTGTAATATCCGGCATCCCTTAACTGAGTTGTAATCCGGACGCTCTCTTCTTCAAGTAGTTGTTCCGATAAATATTTTCCGGGCCTGACAAGACTCTTCAAAGTATCTTTCATTACAAATTCATTAATGGCCGAATCTTTAATCTGATATGAAATTTTTGATATTTTATATCTGTTGCCAAGCCACACATAATAATTTACATATGCCTTCTTCCCCTTAAATGAAACACTGTCCTTCACTATTGAATTGAAATATCCCATAGATTTCAGATGGGCCCTGATATTGTCATCGCTTTTCTTTACAAGCGTACTGTCGAATACTACGGGCGCCTGCCCCAGTTTGGATACAAACCTGTCCCATCCGTTGCCTTTTCCGTTGCTCCAGTTGTAAATACTAAGAAAAGGGTTCCATCCGAATAGAAATTCACTGTTTGGTTTCTGCCTAACATATGGCAAAAGCTCTGCTTCTTTTATTTTAGTAGAGTTAGTAACAGTTATTTTGTTCTTTCTCAATCTGTACTCACCATCGGGAATTACTTTCACTGTGCTGCATGAGACAGCAAGAAACAGTATAAATATAACTACCGGGGGTACAATGAAAAAAAGTCTTTTCATCTGGGTTTTCAATTTTCTACAAAAATAACTTTAAAATCTATTTTTTTTGGAATATATACGTAAAAAAAGAAATATATTTGCACCCTAATATAAATCCGACTCACTTACATTATAAGTTTTTTGTCAAACTAACTTAGTTACATCGTCAAATGAAAAATAAATACATCGACTTAATTGAACAATCTTTTGAATTCCCGCAAGATGAATTTCGTGTCGAAGACGGAGAAATGATGTTTCATAATATTCCTGTAATGGACCTTATCGAGCAATATGGGACTCCATTGAAAATTACATATCTTCCAAAAATTTCTTCGCAGATTCAACGTGCCAAAAGGATGTTTAACGTGGCAATGGCAAAGGTAGACTATAACGGAGATTATCATTACTGCTACTGCACAAAAAGTTCTCACTTCTCTTTCGTTATGGAAGAAGCTCTTAAAAACGATATTCATATCGAAACATCTTCTGCTTTTGACCTCAATCTCATCGAGTCGCTTTTTGAACAAAACGTAGTAACAAAAGAGCTTTATATTATTTGTAACGGTTATAAGAAGGATGTTTATATAGAAAATATAGCTAACCTTCTGAACAATGGATGGCATAATACTATTCCGGTTATTGATAACATGAATGAGTTCGATCAGATGGACGAATGTATTCTCGAACCATGCAAGATTGGTATACGCATTGCTGCAGAGGAGGAACCAAAATTTGAATTTTACACATCCAGGCTTGGTATCAGATACAGCGACATTATCCCTTTTTATGAGGAAAAAATAAAAGGGAATAAGAAATTCACATTAAAAATGCTTCACTTTTTCATTAATACAGGAATAAGAGATAATGCCTATTATTGGAATGAGCTAAGTAAATGTGTATCTGTTTACTGCGATTTAAAAGTAATTTGTCCGGAACTGGATTCTCTGAATATCGGCGGCGGGTTTCCTATAAAAAACTCTCTTGCCTTTGATTATGATTATGAATACATGGCAGAGGAGGTTATCGCTCAGATAAAAAGCATTTGTCAGCAGAGGGGTGTTGCCGAACCAAACATATTTACTGAATTCGGAAGCTTTACTGTTGGTGAAAGCGGGGCGACAATTTATCAGGTTATGGGACAGAAGCAGCAGAACGACAGAGAGAGATGGTATATGGTTGACAGTTCATTTATGACAACTCTTCCTGATACATGGGGAATAAAGCAGCGCTTTATACTTCTTCCCATTAATAAGTGGAACGATGAGTATCAGAGAGTTTTTCTGGGTGGTCTCACTTGTGACAGCCAGGATTACTACAATGCCGAAGCACATGCTAATGCAATATTTTTACCTACGATTAATGGCAGTGAGGAGCCTCTGTATATAGGCTTCTTCCATACTGGTGCCTATCAGGAATCTATAGCCGGCTTCGGAGGTATTCAGCATTGTTTGATGCCGGCACCAAAACATATCATCATAGATCTTGACGAGAACGGGGAGTATTACACAAGGCTATTCAGCAAAGAGCAGACATATAAATCCATGCTTAAGATTCTGGGTTATTGATGATTTCAAAATCTGATATAAAATTTATCAAATCTCTTGCACACAAAAGGTACAGAGATGAAAACTCCGTCTTTATTGCAGAAGGGGAGAAAATTGTAAACGAAGCTCTGGCTTCTTCATATTCGGTTGAATCGGTATTTTACAAAGATGACATTGGGGATGATGCCATGTCCCGTATTTCGCTTCTTTCTACCCCCTCCCCCGTTTTGGCCGTTGTTAAAATGAAAAGGCCCGAAGCGGATTCTGTTTATGATTTTTCAAAATTACATTTTGCTCTGGACTCTGTCCGGGATCCCGGAAATTTGGGAACAATAATAAGAATCTCCGACTGGTTTGGAATAGATACTATTTTTGCATCCGAAGATACTGTAGATGTATATAACCCAAAGGTCGTTCAGTCATCAATGGGTTCAATATTCCGAGTGAATGTACGTTATGGAGAACTTAGCGCAATACTCTATTCGTTTAAGGGGAATGCACCTGTGTATGGCACATTTCTTTCTGCAAAAAGTATTTACGAAACTAAATTATCTAAAAACGGGGTTATTGTGTTAGGTAGCGAATCTCACGGAATTTCTGCAAAAATAGAGGATATTGTAGATCAAAAAATTTTAATACCACAATATCCTGTTGATTCTCAAAGAGCAGAATCTCTTAACGTCGCAATTTCCGCAGCTATTGTTGCCTCTGAGTTCAGACGATTCTCTGCCTGAGTGCTTCGAAAATTACAACTGACGCTGCCACCGAAACATTTAGTGACAATGTTTTACCCATTAGCGGAATTTTAGCCACTTCAGTTGAAATAGCCAGTACCGATTCAGATATTCCTTTGTCTTCCGATCCTAGTATGATTGCGGTGGGCTTTTTAAAGTCTACTTCATAAATTGTTTTCTCTGCCTTTTCTGTGGCCGCAACAATCTGAAAACCCGCTTCGAGCAGATGATAAAGTGCAGTTCTCAAATTCGGTACTTTAGCAGTAGGAATGCGAAGCAGTGCTCCGGCAGAAGATTTAATAGCATCGGCATTAATTGCGGCACCGCCTTTGGCAGGTACAATTATTCCATCTGCAGCAGCACATTCTGCACTTCTTGCGATTGCACCGAAGTTTCTCACATCACTCACACCATCCAAAAGGACAATTAATGGCAAATCAGTCCTTTTTAGGGCATTTTCCACCATTGTCTCAACAGAGATGTATTCTACCTGAGAAATCAGCGCAACAACTCCCTGATGCCTTCCTTTTGTGAATCTGTTCAGCCTCTCTTCGGGCACAAATTGAACAGGCACATCTTTTTCCTGCAACATTTGGAGGAGTCTGTGAAATTGAATTCCATCCATTCCCTGGCGGAATAGTACTTTTTCAATTTTTTTATTTGTTTCAAGTGCCTCAATTACAGGGTGCATCCCAAAGAGGTATTCATTTTTTTGTTCCATATATTATTAATTTATATTTATTGCTGTAATCTCTCCCACTCTTCCATCTTATCGTTTAATCCTTTTTTCAGATTTGCATATTCAACAAGAACAGCTTCCAGCTTTTCGGCAAAACTTCCTGCTGCCAGCCCGGCTTCAATTACAGATATTTTATTTTCAAGTTCCTCTATACTCTTTTCGCATCTTTCGATGGAGTATTGCCTTTTTCGAGCCTCCTTTTCAGCCTCTTTTTGTTCTTTGTAATTTACAGGATCACTAGCTTTTGCAGAAATTTTAGGATTAACCGGGAGAGCTAAATTTAACTCATTTATGCTTTCAATTTTTTTTCTGTCAAGAAATTCACTTATTCCACCCAGGTGTTCACGAACTCCTCCATCTTTGAATTCATAGATTTTTGTAATAAGCCCGTCAAGGAAGTCCCTGTCATGTGACACAATAACAAGAGTCCCGTCATATTTAATAAGAGCCTGTTTAAGAATATCTTTTGACCGGATATCCATATGGTTTGTAGGTTCGTCGAGCGCCAAAAGGTTGTGGGGATTGAGCATTAGTTTCGCCATCGCCAGCCTTGATCTTTCGCCGCCACTTAATACACCTACTTTTTTATCGATTTCGTTACCCTTGAATAAAAAAGCCGCAAGAATATCTCTGAGTTTAGTACGAATATCTCCGACTGCAATTTTATCCAGAGTATCAAAAATTGTATCATTTTTGTCAAGTAGGTCATCCTGGTTCTGTGCATAGTAGCCAAGAGATACATTATGCCCTAAAGTAACGCTGCCTTTTGTAGGGTTTAGTTCGTCAATTAAAAGTCTCATGAAGGTTGTTTTTCCTTCACCGTTCCTTCCCAGCAAAGCAACTTTCTCTCCCTTTTCAATTACAAAGTTTACATTTTCAAAAATCACTTTTCTGGAGTCAAACTGCATCTTAAGATCCGTTGCTTTGACAACAACCTGACCCGACCTGGGAGCTGGAGGAAACTTTACTAAAAGTGTTGAATTGTCTTCAAGATCAATCTCTATTCTGTCAATTTTCTCAAGTTGTTTAATCCTCGACTGAACCTGATTGGATTTTGTAGCCTTGTACCGAAACCGCTCAATGAATTCTTCACTTTTTTCTATCATTCGCTGCTGATTGTCATAAGCGGCTTTTTGCTGATCTATCCTCTCTCTTCTCAGTTCGAGGTATTTTGAGTAAGGCACTTTGTAATCGTAAATCCTGCCAAGCATTATCTCGACAGTTCTGTTTGTCACTTTATCAAGAAATCTCCTATCGTGCGAGACAAGGACAAGCGAGCCGGTAAATCCGGACAAATATTCCTCAAGCCACTGAATTGACTCTATGTCCAGGTGGTTTGTCGGCTCATCCAGCAACAATACAGATGGTTTCTTAAGCAAAATTTTCGCTAACTCTATCCTCATATTCCAGCCCTGACTAAGCGTTGCCGTTGAGCGGGAAAATTCATTTCTTTTAAAACCGAGCCCAAGAAGAGTTTTTTCTGCTTCACCTGCCGGATTATCACTTTCGAACATATGAAGCTTATCGTTAACATCATTTAATTTAACAATAAGTTTATGATATTCGTAGCTTTCATAATCAGTTCTCTGAGTAAGTTCCCTGCTCACATCTTCCATCTCCTGATTCAAAAGTGCAATATGGGAAAAAGCCATCATTGCTTCGTCAAATACGCTCTTGTCTTTAGCATGATCCATCTGTTGAGGCAAATAGCCAATATCAATGGACGCGGGTCTTAATACCTCTCCGGATGAAGGATTATTAATGCCAGCAATTATTTTCAAAATTGTGGATTTCCCCGATCCGTTTTTTCCAACAAGACCAATTTTATCTTTGTCCCCTATGTGAAAATTGATCTCGTCAAACAGAGGGGTTCCCCCGAATGAGACTGAAAGTTTATTTATCGATATCACGGCAAATTAATATACTGAATTCATAAAGAAGATAGAGCGGCATTCCAACTATAAATAGTGTAAACGCATCCCCGCTTGGTGTAATAATTGCTGCTGCAATCATTAAAATTGTAAAAGCATGTTTGCGGTATTTTTTTAAAAGGGATTTGTTAATAATCCCAATTTTAGATAAAATGAGAGCAAGTGCCGGCATTTCAAAAACAACCCCCATAATAAGAATCAATTGAGTGAACATTGAAATATAGGACTGTAATGAAATTTGATTTGCAACCATTGAGCTCACCTGGTAAGTTCCCAGAAACCGCAATGTTAAAGGGAATACAAATATATAGCCAACAAGAACCCCTATAAAAAACAGTACTGCGCCAAATGCAAATGCTTTTTTTACAGCAACCTGTTCTTTTTCATAAAGGCCGGGTCCTATAAACCGCCAAAGCTGATATAATACAAACGGAACAGCAAGGATAAACGCAAGAGTAAGAGAAACAGATACGTGAATAAAAAACTGAGCCGAAAGGTCAATATTTATAAGATTGAGGCTGAACGGCTCTGGCGCCGCTTCTGGGATTTTCAATAGTAGCGCCAGCTGTCCGAGCCAATTGTATAAAATAAAGCCGGAATCCGTTGGCGCAAAAATAATTTTCTCAAAAATGAAGCTTTTTGCAAGGAAAATAGGGATCACCAGTATAAAAACGACAATCGCAGAACGAAACAGTACTTTTCTGAGTTCGTCCAGATGCTCCCAAAATGTCATTTCACTGCTCACTATTTCTTTTCCTCTTTCTCTTCTGAATTTGTCTCTTTGAGGTCCTCTTCGACTCCCTTCATCCCGTCCTTGAAGCTTTTCACTCCTTTACCAATACCTCTCATTAGTTCCGGAATTTTCTTCCCTCCAAACAACAATAATACGATGAGGGCAAGGATGATTACTTCAGTTGCTCCTATTGTTCCAAACAGTAATAGATGATTCATGATTATTATTAATTATTAAGTTTTTACATAAAATATGGTGAAAACACTTTCACAACCGATTCAGGAGCTCTTGTAGGCTTTCTGCTAAGAGAATTGATAAAGCCAAGCGTAACACTTCCCGAACAAACAACTTCATTTTTCTGATTATAAATAACAGTGTCAATTATAATTCTGGCCCTTGGACAATCCTTTATCGTGCTCACGATACGAATTATTTCACCCATTTTCACAGGCAGTTTGTAATCACATTCAACATGAGTAACAGGCATCATTATCCCTTCTTCCTCAATCTTTTCGATAGGCAGACCTAAATCTTTAAGTGCTTTGCTTCTGCCACACTCGAAATATCTTACATAATTCGAATGGTGCACTATTCCCATTAAATCGGTCTCATAATACCTTACTTCAAGAATAGTTTCCGAAATATACATATTTATCAGTTTAAAATTTTTACACCCTGCCCCGGAGAGTAGTAATGTAATTTAAAATTATCTACGACCAGGATGCTGCCGTCTGCTCCTGTAAATAAATCTCCGTCCCTGCTTGAAGACATAGTTACCACTATATGTGTAGGAGTAAGATTTTGCGCTCCACTCACCGTCTTAATATCTGTCAGTGAAAAGTTCCAGTCAGAAGCATTTTCGCTTATAATGAATTCCCCGCGTGCAATCTTATTCGAAATGGGCTCTTTTTGAATATCAAATTCTTCCGCTCCGGAATGATGCCATAATTCCACCCATACAATTGCTTTATCGCTTCCCTCAACAGCAGCCGGATCTTCAAACGCCGGGATATTTATTGAGGAAAATTTTGGTGCAGTTTTTATGAGGTTTGTGCCTTTTGAATATTTGTAGTTCAATGAAAATGCAATAGGAATTGTTTTGCCCGTAAAAGGAATCCCAAATTTAGTCATATTCTGAGGGTGATACACATCCTGTGCCAGAATACTGTATTTAAATTTTCCAAGAAACAGGCCTCCGGAGGCAAGAGAAGTAACTCTTACTATGTTGGCAAAATTAATAACAGAAAGCTGTGTTTGAAGTTTGGCAGCATAAGGAGAGTTGTATCCGGAAACTCTTGAAAGGCCCTGTACAGAAGGGTTGTTGGATGAGTTCCATCCAGAACCGTCGCTTGGGGAAATAGTAAGTGGTATTGTTGAAAATAAAGGGTGCTGGCCCCATGTTTCAAAATTGCTGTTTTCAATCTGAGGAGCAACAATAAGTTTTACGTTCCAAAGTCTTTCGTTACCGTTCTCGGCAATCACTGAGAACTGGAAATCATTATCAGGTGACAAAATTATAGGTGCACCGGATACCGTTCCTTCAATCCTGGCCTTTGGGGAAACTTTAATAGCAGGGGAAATTATCAGTTTCCTCATATTGTCATAGCTATCTGTAATCAGAGTAATTCTTGATGATCCGCTTTCAAGGTACTTTGAAGTGAACAGATATCCCCCGGATGGAATACCTGAAATAAAATCCAATACTTCATTTTGAGAACTTTTTGGGGTGTAGTTGTTTGTAAGAACAAGCCCCCATTTTTCTGACAAACTCTCTTTTGTTACAGTGAAAAAGACTGTGTCGTTTATTGATGAGAAGGAAAGAGAAGACGGCAATGTAGTTGTTGCTCCCGATGAAAGAGAGGCAGAGCATCCGTTAATGAAAAGAGGAAATGTGCCATTACTTAAAATGGGCACATTTACCGTTCTTTCGGAGCGGTTAACTGTAAAATTCCCAATCTCCATTTTACTGTCAGCACTGCTGTATCCTGTTTTTGAGACGCTTAGTACCTCTGCGTACTCATTATAACTTCTCCACTCAACGTTCCATTCTTTCGTCCAGCCGGTAATTATATCAGAAAGGAAGAAACTCTTTCTTTCTCCCCATTTTGTAAAAGAGATGTTTTCCCCAGATTGTATTCCTGTCAAAGAGGAGTACTTGTCTGGTTCAAGCTCAATTTTGACTGTTCCGGAAGAGTTGTTCAGAGGGCTTTTGGCAATTAAAGTAATTGTTGAAGTGGATTGTGAAACAAGCAGATTGTAAATCTCTAACCCTGATGTAACCGCAAAAGCCTTTACGTCGTTTATTTCAAAATTTATCCGGTCATACACATCATCCGGAACCTGAGAAGCATTTTGAATATTAAAATGTTTTGCAGGAGATAAGATGATTTTCCATGTTTCTTCTCTTCCACTTTCAGAAATAATAGAAAGGTTCTTTTTAGCAGATAATGATTCAAATACTATCGGTGTATTGGCTTTATAATCTTTAAATCCGGCCCCTGCCGATAAGGTTATTTCGGGCACAACAGTAAACGGGAAAATGGTTGATATTGTATAAATGCTTATAGTGGTATTTGAATAATCAATTAAGGCTTCATTAATTAAACTGCAATTATCAGGCTGGCTGGACTTGACTGTGAATTTTTCTACTTCGGCAAGGTCGTTTGAGGGAATTTCTTCCAGAACAACTTCGTATTTTGCAGTCATCCCGCTTTCCGCTACCACACTAATTTCATTTATGCTGAGTATCGATTCAAATCTGATGTACCCATCGGCGTCAAAACCAAGAATTTTGTCAACTGTTTCCTCTGTTTTAACATCCAGCTTTACATCTATTGGGAATAGATACTTGCCAAACCGAAGCGGAATAATAATTTTCTTTCCTTCAATTCGTGGAGTGTCAAATGCTGCATTTGCAGGCTTTCCACCCGTAATTGAAATTGTACTGATATTATTGTTGTCGCTTAACTCACTTACCTTCTGGCAGGAAAGAGACAAAACCAATAATAAAAGCGGTATCAGAAGGGTATTAATCCTTCCGATATAGAAAAAGCTCTTCATAACTTAATGCTTAAGAAGTTCATTTTTCAATTTGGAAAGTTTATCAATTTTTGTTTCGGCGTCGCTTTTTTTCTTGAATTCAATATCTACAACAGCTTTTGGGGCACTTGCCACAAATTTTTCATTTGTTAGCTTTTTATTTACAGAAGCCAGGAAGCCTGTAAGATGCGCAATTTCGACCTCTATTTTTCGGAGTTCTTCTTCTGTATTAACCAAATCTCCAAGTGGAATGAAAAACTCTGCGGTATCTACCATAAATGAAGAGCCTGAGTTATTATCCGCTCTGTTTTCCATTAATCTGATTTCCGATATGTTGGCCATTTTTTGAATAATCGGATAGAACTCTGTGGATACTCCACCCTTAACGTACAATTCCAGAGGATTTTTGGGAGAAATTGCCTTCGACTGCCTTATGTTTCGGATGTTAACAATAATCTCCTTAACCTGCTCAAAACTTTTAATGTAATCTGGTGAATACTCATTAGCTGCTGGTTGCATTGCTATCATTATACTCTCCTTTTCTCCCCTATCTTCCAGATTATGCCATAGTTCCTCGGTGATAAACGGCATAAACGGATGAAGAATCTTGAGCAGTTTGTCGAAGAATCCCATAGTCGCCTTATATGTAACAGGATCCATTGGCGCTCCTGATTCTGGTTTTATGATTTCGAGATACCATGCGCAAAAATCATCCCAGAAGAGTTTGTAAATAAGCATTAAAGCATCGGAAATTCTGAACTTCTCAAAGTGATCGTTAATCGTTTCTATTGATTGAGAAAGGTTATTGTCAAACCATTTGACTGCACTTGCCGATTTCTCGTTCTGTTCCAGACTATCTTCAACGTTCCATCCTATTACAAGCCTGTATGCGTTCCATATCTTGTTTGAGAAGTTTCTTCCCTGTTCTACCTGACTTTCGTCAAAAAGAATGTCAGTACCGGCATTGCTGCATATCAACATTCCAACACGCACGCCATCGGCACCGTAGCTTTTGATTAATTCAATCGGATCAGGGGAGTTGCCAAGAGATTTGGACATTTTTCTGCCCTGCTTATCCCTTACGATTCCTGTAAGATATACATTTCTGAATGGAATATCATTACAGAATTCATGCCCGGCCATTATCATTCTTGCTACCCAAAAAAACAGAATTTCAGGAGCTGTTACGAGGTCATTTGTGGGGTAATAATATGCAAGGTCTTTGTTTGGGGCTTTATCGGGAAATCCGGGTTTTCCCGGATCAAAAACCGATATCGGCCATAACCATGAAGAAAACCATGTATCCAGCACGTCATTATCTTGTTTTAAATCGGACAACTCAATTGATGGATTGGATTTTCTGGCAAGTTCCAGTGCTTCGTTTTCGTTTGAAGCAACAACAAAGTCTCCATCAGGCAGATACCATGCAGGAATTCTTTGTCCCCACCATAGCTGACGAGAAATGCACCAGTCGCGTACATTCTCCATCCAATGTTTGTATGTGTTTTTATATTTGTCCGGAATTAGCTTTATCTTATCGCTCTCAACATAGTTCAAAGCCTCTTTTGAAGACTCTTCCATCTTCAAAAACCACTGAAGCGACAGTCTAGGCTCTATTACAGCATTCGTTCTTTCTGAATATCCTATTTGTGATGTGTACTGTTCCTCCTTTTCCAGACAACCGGATTCGGAAAGCATTTTTACAATTTTTTTCCTAGCTGCAAATCGTTCTTCTCCAATGAGAATTACCGCTTTTTCGTTGAGTTTCCCAAAATTGTCGAGAATATCTATAACCGGCAGTTTGTGTCTTATTCCAATTTCATAGTCATTAATATCATGGGCCGGAGTAATCTTTAGACAGCCTGTTCCAAAATCCATTGAAACATAATCGTCCTCAATTATTGGAATCTCTTTATTTATAAGCGGAATTAGTACTTTGCGACCTTTTAGTCCAAAATATCTCTCGTCCTGAGGATGCACACAAAGAGCAACGTCTGCCATTATAGTCTCAGGGCGGGTTGTGGCGATTATTACAAAGTCTTTACCTGCTTTCCCTTCGTTTGATAAGTAATACCTAAGATAGTATAGTTTTGATGAGGTCTCTTTGTGAATAACCTCCTCATCACTCACTGCAGTTTGACCCTCCGGATCCCAGTTGACCATTCTCACGCCTCTGTATATGAGTCTTTTATTGTAATAGTGAACAAAGGTATTTATTACTCCTTTGCTCAGTTCCGGGTCCATTGTAAACTTTGTTCTTTCCCAGTCACATGATGCACCCAACTTTTTTAATTGTTCCAGAATAATGCCACCATGCTTCTCTTTCCACTCCCATGCATGCTTCAAAAACTCTTCTCTGGTTAGGTCACTTTTTTCAATTCCTTCGCTTTTAAGCTTAGATACTACTTTCGCCTCGGTTGCAATAGATGCATGGTCTGTTCCTGGCACCCAGCAAGCGTTTTTACCCATCATTCTTGCTCTCCTGACTAAAACATCCTGAAGAGTGTTATTGAGCATATGCCCCATATGAAGCACACCTGTAACGTTAGGTGGCGGAATGACTATGGTATATGGTTCCCTCGAATCAGGTTCCGAATGAAAATATCTGTTTTGTAACCAAAATGAGTACCATTTATCCTCAGTCAAAGAGGGATCGTATTTAGCCGGAATCTCCATAAAAACCATTTACTTTTTAAATCTAAACAGCAAAGTTATACATTTTATGGAGAGCACACAAAATTAGCTTTACAGAAAAAGTCTTATATTTG
>Ga0316605_10000244_pt1 | contig 45882 bp, 47 predicted proteins | sample OWC_soil_day20_n_FD_207666 | JGI IMG/M metagenome (GOLD analysis project Ga0316605, IMG submission 207666) | Wetland soil microbial communities from Old Woman Creek delta, Ohio, United States - OWC_soil_day20_noCT | ecosystem: Environmental > Terrestrial > Soil > Wetlands | place: USA: Ohio...
GTGTCGATGGGCTTGTAGCGGGCCATGGCAGATGTTCCAAACGGGATGGATCTGTGACTCTTGATATCCCATTTGGTTCACCGCAGAATGCGGGGATGAAGAACATTTTTCTACAGCTTCGTTAGAGATATCGGCATGAACAATCTCGCCAATAGTTTGGTCGCTGCAGTTCGGTACATTGAGTCTCGCTCCTCAAATGACCCCGATGCAGATGTTTCTGCCCTAGAAGAAATCGCCTTTCTTTTGCAAAGTGCATCAGAGGAAGAAAAGAACGCATTCACCCTAGCGGCTAGGGAGCAAGGTGCAATTGAGTTACCAAAGCAGCTAGGGCTCGTAAATGACTGAACAAACCATCTCTTACCTTTCGGTCAACCGGACCTGCCACAAGCGGCAGCCCAGTTACCTCCAACGCTAACGCAGAATTTTTCCGCTGTCTCCCTGGGCCATCCACACCGCGCTGCTCCACTGCAGCACATTCCAACTCGGGATAGGCTCGGATACCAATACCCCTTGCTTCAGATTCCAACTCATCAGGGTTTTATCGCCGCGACCCAGTCCCCTCCAGTGGGTCGGAGCACCATAGTCGTCAAGCAGGCTGAAGACCATCGGAATGTGCTTCCACCAAGGGTGATCCACCTTCATCTGAATCAGGTGGTCATTGGAAAACCAGAACACGATCCACAGGCTTCCGGCGCCATTAAAGGAGCGAATGTCGGCGAAGCAACTGCGGCCTCCCGGCGCGATGGCCGCGTCTCCCGGCTCGTTACGACACTTCATCGCCACACCCTTGCCCTCCATGCGGGCCCGGATGTCGGCCTCGGACAAGGCTGCCGAAAGTTGGCGCACGTCCAGAGTCACGTCGACCTTGCCGTTGCGAAAGGAATGAACGTGCTGTTTCACGTTCTCCGGCTGAAATGCAACCACAAGCGACACGGCAAGGACATACATCAATAACACCATGCGCCACAACGGGATGCGGGAGAACGCAGAGCGGGGCGAGGGCAATGGGGTCGTTGCGGGGCTAGTCATGGTCGCAATTATATTTGCATGGCAAGAAATGTTCATGCCATCAGACTGGGACATCGAAGAAGCTCGCATAACCGATCGACGCCAGATCATCCCCATAAATTTGGATCGGGCCACGGATTGCCCGAATAATTTGTAGCCTGATCGGCCTCAGTCGCCTGGATCAGGAAGAGCAAAATCATGATCCAATGGCGCCCCGCCTGTTATTAGCCGACTGTCCGTGAAAAATCCTCTCGTCGCTCTCATCGCCCTTCTGTTCGCGTCGTTCGCCGCCCACGCCCTGCCGAGGCACTCGCCGGTTCCCGGCGGCGTCGCGGTAGTCGGCCTTGGCGCGGCGGCTGAGGCGCCCAGCGCCCGCTGGGGCGAGCAGCCGCTGGCCGTGGTGCGTGATAAGGGGCGCTGGTTCGCCCTGCTCGGCATCCCTCTCGACACCCTGCCGGGCGAACTGGAAATTCGTGTTGTTTCTGGGACGACCGCCGTCAATCACGCCGTGCAGGTCCGCCTCCACAATTACCCGGAACAGCGCCTGACGATCCGTGACACCAGCAAGGTCGAGCCGAGTGCCGCCGAGTTGGCGCGCATCGAGCGGGAAGCGGAGATCACCGCCGCCATCAAACGCAATTTCGCGCCCCAGGCGCCGGACACCACCCTGGCGCCGCCCGTCGCAGGCCGCCTGTCTTCGCGCTTCGGCCTGCGCCGCGTGTTCAACGGCCAGCCACGCAACCCCCACGGCGGCCTCGATTTCGCCGTCGCCACCGGTACGCCGATCCGGGCGCCGGCCGACGGCATCGTGGCCAACACCGGCGATTATTTCTTCAACGGCAACACGGTGTTCGTGGATCACGGGCAAGGCCTGATTACCGCTTACATGCACTTGTCGCGGGTCGCGGTGGCCTCTGGCCAGCCAGTGAAGCGCGGCGAGATTCTCGGCTATGTGGGGGCCACGGGCCGCGCCACCGGCGCCCACCTGCACTGGACGGTGATCCTCAACAACACGCCGGTCGATCCGGAATTGTTCCTCGACCGCCGTCATTGAACGGACGGCCGGCAACCCCGGCCGGGCCTAACCTAGCAGCACTCCTCTTCGAGCTGCATCAGCAGCGCAAGCGATTCCTGGTCGCCGCATTGCTCGAAGAACTCGCGAATCTGGTTGATGCTGGAGTGGATCAGGAACAAGTCGTCGGGCGCGGGGCCGCTGCGGGGCTGGCGCTTGGCCATGAAGTAGTTGAGAAACGGGTGGTCGGCGCCGGAATCGGCCATGCGGCGCTCGATGAATTGCATCAGGCGACGCGCCTTGCCGTCGCAGTCGATGCCGTCAAAACTGACATAGCGGTCGATGGTCTTCGGGCAGCCGCTGCCTGTGCCTTGGGGTTGATCCTCATCCATTCCTTGCTCCTGAAAACACCGGCGCCGACCTCAGCGCCCCATGGGGCCTCCACAAGCAAAACAGAGACCACGCTCTGACTGTGGAAAATCAGTGACTTGTCGATGGCAGGAACGTCAGCATTGCGACAATGGAGGTAAGACGCCGTTGTGCCGGCTGCCTCGGAGGGCGCATGGAAAGGCGGTTTCAGGCATGGCCCTGCCGGGAGGCCGTCGAAAGGCGCTTATCGGCATGCCCGGCCTGGAAGCGCCATTCCGCGTGGCTTGCAGGGCGATGGCCGGTGTAGCTTAATCCAGCCGCGCCAGCTTCGACTTGGCGAGAGGCGGGTTCTTGGCGAAGTAGCGCTTGATGCCGCGCAGGATGGCTTCGGCCATCTTGTCCTGGTAGTCGTCGTCGTTGAGACGCTTTTCTTCTTCGGGATTGGAGATGAAAGCGGTTTCGACCAGGATGGAGGGAATGTCCGGCGCTTTCAACACAGCAAAGCCTGCCTGTTCCACCTGGCCCTTGTGCAGGTCGTTGATGCCGCCGAGTTCGCCCAGCACGGCCTTGCCGAGCTTGAGGCTGTCGTTGATGGTGGCGGTGAGGGAGAGGTCGAGCAGGGTCTTAGCGAGGTAGGGGTCTTTGACGCCGAAGTTCACGCCACCGATCAGGTCGGCGGCGTTTTCCTTGTTCGCCAGCCAGCGCGCCGCCGAGGAAGAGGCGCCGTTTTCGGAGAGCACAAAGACGCTGGAGCCCCGCGCCGTGGGCTTGATGAAGGCGTCGGCGTGGATCGAGACGAAGAGGTCGGCCTGCACCCGCCGCGCCTTCTGCACCCGGTGATGAAGGGGGATGAAGAAATCGCCGTCGCGGGTGAGCATGGAGCGCATGCTGGGTTCGGCGTCGATCTTGGCCTTGAGGCGGCGGCCGATGGACAGGGTGACGTTCTTTTCGTAGCTGCCGCCACGACCGACGGCGCCCGGGTCTTCGCCACCGTGGCCGGGGTCGAGAACGATGGTGACGAGGCGCGAGATGTCCGGTTTGTCGGCCTTGTCGGCCGGCTTGTCGGTGGGCTTGCTTGGCTTTTCACGCGGTTCGAGCTGCGGATCGAGCTTCAGCCCCGGCTCGCCGTTCTTCTCCAGCATCGCCATCAGCGGGTCGACATCCTGCACCGGGTACAGGTCGAGCACCAGGCGGTGGCCGTAGCTGCCGACGGGTTGCAGGGTGAACACCTGGGGCTTGATCTCGCCCTTGAGTTCGATCACCAGCCGCACCACGCCCGGCTTGTTGCGGCCGGCGCGGATCAGCTTGATGTAGGGGTCGGCCTCGATGATCTTACTCGGCAGGCTTTGCAGCACCGAGTTGAATTCGATGCCTTCGATATCCACCACCATGCGGTCCGGCTCTTTGACCACCATGTGGGTGAACTTGACCGGCTGATCGTGTTCGAGGGTGACGCGGGTGTAGTCCTTCGCCGGCCAGACGCGCACGGCGAGAACGCTGGGCACGGCAGCAAGGCCGACGCGGCTGACGAGGAGGGTCAGGCTGGCGGCAGCGGCCTTGAGGACGCGGCGGCGAGGGCCGGAGAAGTCGCCAGGGCCCTCAGACATGTGAGCCCCCGCTCACTGCCGGCAACAAGCTGGGCGTGACGGCCTTCGCCGTCGACGCTGAGGACCAGGCGCAGGTCGGCGGGCGGCAGGTATGGCGCGGCCCGATCCGGCCATTCGACCAGACAGACGCCCTGCCCCGCAAAGTATTCGTCCAGACCTGCTTCAAGATATTCTTCCGACTGATTGAAACGATAAAAATCAAAGTGATACAAGTTTAATCCAGAAACTACGTGAACTTCAACCAGAGTATAGGTGGGGCTTTTGACGGCGCCAAGGTGGCCGAGGGCTCGCAGCAGGCCGCGCACCAGGGTGGTCTTGCCGGCCCCCAGGTCGCCTTCGAGCCAGAGGCTGAGGCCGGGCGTCATCAGCGGCGCCAGGGCCGCCCCCAGCGCTACGGTGGCGGCTTCGTCGGCCAGGGGCAGGGTAAACTCGTTGTTATGCATGACTGGGCGCGTCTCAAGGAACAAATCAAGGGCTGGGGCCAGGAACTGGGCTTCGCGGCGCTGGCGATTGCCGCTCCCGATCTGGCGGAGGCCGACGCCGGGCTGGCTCGCTGGCTTGCCGCCGGCTGTCACGGCGAGATGGATTATATGGCCCGCCACGCCGAGTTGCGGACCCGGCCCGAGGCCTTGGTGCCGGGCACCCGCAGCATCATCGTCGTGCGCATGGATTACCTGCCGGCCCGGCCGGTGGACGACGCCAGCGAGTCGCCGCTCCAGGCCAATATTTCCCGCTACGCCTGGGGTCGCGATTACCACAAGCTACTGCGGCAGCGCCTGCAAAAGCTCGCCGAGCGCATCAGCGCCGAGATCGGCCCCTTCGGCTACCGGGCCTTCACCGATTCGGCACCGGTGATGGAGGCGGAACTCGCCGCCCGTGCCGGCCTCGGCTGGCGCGGCAAGCACACTCTGCTGCTGAACCGCGAGACGGGTTCCTGGTTCTTTCTCGGCGAGCTATTTACCGACCTGCCGCTGCCGCTGGATGCGCCCATCACCGACCATTGCGGCACCTGCCGCGCCTGCCTCGACGCCTGCCCGACGGCAGCCTTCACCGGCCCCCACGAGCTGGACGCCCGGCGCTGCATCTCCTATCTGACCATCGAACTCAAAGGCAGCATTCCCGAAGAACTGAGGCCGCTGCTCGGCAACCGCATCTACGGCTGCGATGACTGCCAGCAGGCCTGCCCCTGGAATCGCTTTGCACCGCTGACGGCAGAAGCGGACTTCCTGCCGCGCCAGGGGCTGGATCACGCCACGCTGATCGACCTCTTTGCCTGGGATGAAGCCGCCTTCAACGAACGCCTCGCCGGCTCGCCGATACGCCGCATCGGCTATGAACGCTGGCTGCGCAATCTGGCCGTGGCCCTCGGCAACGCGCCGACCACGCCGGAGGTCACCGCCGCCCTGGATGTGCGGTGTGACAATCCATCAGCCCTGGTGCGGGAGCATGTGGCCTGGGCCTTGGCGCGACACCAAGCAGAGTGATTCGTCAGACCTTGAAGAAGGACATGGCGTGTTTCAAATCCACGGCCTGACCGTGCAGCTCTTCGGCGGTGGCCGATAACTGTTCGGAGGCGCTGGCGTTGTGTTGGGTCGCCTGGCTCACCTGGCCAACTGCCTGGCTGATCTGCGCCGCACCGCCAGACTGTTCTTCGGATGCGGCGGCGATTTCCTTCACCAGTTCCGCCGTCTTGCCAATGCTTGGCACAATTTCCTCCAGCAGTTTGGCGGCCTGCTCGGCCTTGCTGACGCTGCTGGCGGCAAGACCGCCGATTTCCTGCGCCGCGACCTGGCTACGTTCCGCCAACTTGCGCACTTCGGCAGCCACCACGGCAAAGCCCTTGCCATGCTCGCCGGCGCGGGCGGCTTCAATCGCGGCATTCAAGGCCAGCAGATTGGTCTGGTAGGCGATCTCATCGACGATGCCGATGCGGTCGGCGATCTGGCGCATCGCCTCGGTGGTGTCGCGCACCACACGGCCGCCTTCGGTGGCCTCCCGCGACACCTGCACGGCGATCGCCTCGGTGGCCTTGGCGTTGTCCTTGTTGAGGGCAATGGAAGCGGCCATCTGTTCGACGGAAGCCGAGGTTTCCTCGACGCTGGCGGCCTGTTCGCTGGTGGATTGGGACAGGGACTGGGAGGTGGATGACACCTGATCGGAGGCATTGGTCAGGGCGTCGGCGTTGTCCAGCACATGACTGATGACTTCCTTCATGCGCGTCGCCATGCGCGCGACGTCCTTCAACAACATGCCGATTTCATCGCTGCTTTGGTGGCTCGACTGCACCGTCAGGTCGCCCTCGGCCATAGCCTCCACGGTGCGCATGGCTTCCTTCACCGGGCCAACGATCTGGCGCACCACGTAGGTCGAAAAACCGAGCAGAACCACCAGCACCAGGGCCACCATGCCGCCCTGGCTCACCATGCCGGCCTTGAACACTTCGTCCACGTCATCAACGTAAATGCCGGACCCCACCATCCAGCCCCAGGGAGCGAAGCCCTGAACGTAAGATATTTTCATCACCGGCTCCGCCTTACCCGGCTTGGGCCAGAGGTAATCCACAAAGCCGCTGCCCTTTTCCTTCACCACCTCGGTAAAGGTCGCAAAAATGCGCTTGCCGGCCGGGTCCTTTAGATCGGACAAGTCCTTGCCTTCCAGTTCGGGCTTGATCGGGTGCATCACCGAACGGCTGCTCATGTCGTTGATGAAGAAATATTCATCCTTCTCGTAACGCAGGGCGCGAATGGTCGCCACGGCGGCGCGGCGGCCTTCTTCGTCACTCATGCGTCCGTCGCTCACTTGCTTTTGGAAGTGTTGGAGGATGCCGTGAGCGGTTTCCACCACATGACGGGTCTTGATCTTGCGGTCTTCCATCAGGTGCTCGCGCAACTGCGTCAGACCCATGGTGATGCTGGCAACGATGCCGAGAATGGCAAGCACGACGAGCAAGGACAGCTTCGAGGCCAGTTTCCAGTTCTTCATGGTGGGATCGAACTCCGGTAAGAGGAAAGGCATAAATTAGTTTTACCGAAGCGATAATAAGTTAATCTGATACCGCAAGGCAACAAAAGACCACGCCCATCGTGTATCACGAAGGCGAGAAACCCTTTAACGCAATAGGATCAGGGGCTTTTAGGGGCCTGTGGCGACCGGCCGCGAGGGATCACTGCACCACTCGCTCCAGGAGCCGACGTAGAGCCTGGAGCCGGTCAAGCCAGCAGCTTCCATGGCCAGCAGGTTGTGGCAGGCGGTAACGCCGGAGCCACATTGCTGGATAACCTGCCGGGCCTGGCGACCGGCTAGCAGGGCGGCGTATTCCTCGCGCAGTTCATCGGCGGGTTTGAAGTACACACCGGCGTCGTCGAGGTTGTCGAAATAGAAGCGATTCACGGCGCCGGGAATATGGCCGCCGACCGGGTCGAGGGTTTCGTTCTCTCCGGCGAAACGGTCTTCGGCGCGAGCGTCCAGCAGCAGCACGTCAGGCGTGTTGAAAACACCCAGGACCTCGGTGATTTCGACCGGCTCGTCGCCGGCACGCAGCGGGTAGGGAACGAAGGGATACTCCGGGACATCCACTTCCAGCGGCAGCTTGGCGCGCTTCCAGGCCGGCAGGCAGCCATTCAGAACCGCCGCCTTGTCGGCCGGATGGCCGAGCCAGCGCAGCATCCACCAGAAGCGCGAAGCGAAGATGCCACTCTCGTTGTCGTAGGCCACGACCTGGGTGTCGGGGCCAATGCCCTTGGCCGACAGCACGGCAGCGAAGGCTTCGCGGCTCGGCAGGGGATGGCGACCGTTGTTGCCAGTGAGTTCACCCGACAGGTCGCGGTCCATGTGCACGAACACGGCGCCGGGAATGTGGCCCTTGGCATAGGCCTGGGTACCGTAGTCGAGATTGCGCAGATCGTGGCGGCAATCGACGATGCGCCAATCGCGCAGGTGTTCGGCAACCGCCTCGGCACTGACCAGCGGCCCCATGCTCACAGCTCCTCGGCGAGCCAGGTCTTGGCATCCTCGGCGTTGCCGAAGACACGAAGATCGGCATTCACAAATACCTGGGAGAGCCAGGCACTCCAGGTCACCCACTGGCTGTCGGTGACCACGGCAATGCGGCCGAAATCGCTCTTGTGCTGGAGCGAGAACTTGATTTCCTCCAGGGCCAGATCAACCGTGAATCCCGCCATTTCGCGCAGATCGAAAAGCAGATTCACCGGCCCCTCGAACTTGATCTTGTAGAGCGCCAGTTCCTCGAATTCCTTGTAATCGGCGGCAGTGAACTCGCCGAATACGGCAACGGAGACCAGGGTATCGGTATGGTCGATGGCAATCATTGATGCATCCTTTTGAGTGTTTCTGTCTGGCTTGGAATATAGCTCAATCCTGGGTCGCGGGCGCGCCGCGCGAGAACGCGGTGGCGGCGACGCCGCTGGCAATGATGAGGCCGACGCCGACCCAGGCCTGGAACGACAGCATCTCGGACCACAGCACCATGCCGAACAGGCTGGAGAACACAACCGTGGTGTACGCCAGGTTGGCGGTGGTGAGGGTCTTGCCGCGCTTGTAGGCGGTGGTCATGCACAGTTGGGCGGCAGCGCCAAAGCCGCCGACACCGAGGAGGATCAGCGCTCCCTGCCAATCCATGGCATGGAAGGGCCAACTGGCCACCGCCCAGGGCAAGCCGCCAATGGCCGAAAGCAGGGAGAAGTAAAACACTGTGCGCCACTCGGGCTCACCGAGTTCGCCGAGGCGGCGCACATTCAGGTAGGCGATGCTGGAAATGACCCCCGAGGTCAGGCCGAGGGCCGCCCCGAGCCATTGTTCCCGCTCCAGGGTCGGTTGCAGCAGCACGACAACGCCGACGAAGCCACCGGCGAGGGCCAGGATGAGCGTCGGCCGCACCGGCTGCCGCAGCCAGAAAGCGAACAGCAGGGCGAGAAACAGGGGCGAAGTGTAGTTGAGCGTTACTGCCGTGGCCAGGGGAATCAGGCTGATGGCGTAGAAATAGGAGACCAGCGAGACAAAGCCCGACAGGCCGCGAAAAACGTGGGTGCGCCAGTGGGGCGTGGCCAGCGGCAGGCGCTGCCAGAAGACGTAAGCGGACAACAACAGGATAGCGATGAAGCCGCGCCAGAACACCAGTTCAGCGGCGGAGAAGCGCGCCGCGCCGAGCTTGACGCAGACGCCCATGCTAGCGAACAGAAGGCTCGCCGCGATCATCCAGAGAAATTGCATAGTCAAATAAAAAACGCCGGCTACCGCGATGGGGCCGGCGTTCTCTGGCTCCTTTACGATCTAGCGCAGGTGATCGGCCATGACGCGGCGGTAGAACTCATGGAAGTGCTGCATGCCGTCTTCGGTCGGCGACTGGTAGGGGCCGACTTCACTGCGGCCGTCCTTGAGCAGAGCATAGCGACCCCGGTCCATGCGCTCGCCGATATCGTCGTCTTCGATGGCGGTTTCCATATAGGCGGCCTGCTCGGCCTCGATGAATTCGCGCTCGAAGGCGGCGATCTCCTCCGGGTAATAGAACTCCACCACGTTCATGGTGCGGTTGATGTCCTGGGGAATCAGCGTGGACACCACCAGCACATGGGGATACCACTCGACCATGATGTTGGGGTAGTAGGTGAGCCAGACCGCGCCCTGCTTGGGCTTTTGTCCCTTGGCGGCATAGAAGTCGCGTACCGCCTTCTGCCAGCGGCCATACGCCGGGGAGCCTACCTTGTCGAGGGCGGTGATGCCAACGCGCTGCACCGAATACCACTCGGCAAACTGCCAGGTCAGGTCGTCGCAGGTGACGAAGTTGCCGAGGCCCGGATGGTAGGGCACCACATGGTAGTCCTCCAGATACACCTCGATGAAGGTCTTCCAGTTGTAATTGCACTGGTGCATCTCGACACGGTCGAGCTTGTAGCCGGAGAAGTCGAACTCGCCGGCGACGTTCATGCCGGCCAGATCGGACGTCGCGGAGCGCGGCCCCTTGAACAGCAAACCATTCCAGCTTTCCAGCTTAACTTTGTTCAGGTTGAGGCAGGGATTTTCGGGGAAATGCGGGGCGCCGATCAGCTCACCCTGGGTGTCGTAGGTCCAGCGATGGATCGGGCAGACGATGTTCTGGGCGGTGCCAGAACCTTGCAACATGATGGCCTGGCGATGGCGGCAGACGTTAGACATCTCGTACACGCCGTCGGGCTGACGCACCAGCAGCTTGCCGTGGTCGTTCCATTCGGTGGAACGGTAGTTGTAGAGTTCGGGGACCATCAGTTCATGGCCGACATAGCCCGGTCCCGCATCGAAGATCAGCTTCTTCTCCAACTCAAAGAGCTTTTCATCGAAATACCATTCCACGGGGAACTGTGAAACGGGCGGCGCGAGTTGCTCGCGGGATGCAATGTCGGACATGGTTATCCCGAACCTCCAAGAAGTGAAACACCCGGAAACCGGAAACTGGCGAGGGAAATTTCGCACCGCGCCAAGGGCCGGGCAGTATATCCAATTTGACCCGGAAGGGCACCCTGGGCTATTTTTACGCCTTTTCCCCCGTGCCGATTGTCGGACCCCATGCCCAAAGCCGTTGAAAAGTCGTCTCCGCCTTCCTTTGAAGCGGCTCTGACCGAGCTCGAATCCGTCGTCCAGGCCATGGAAGATGGACGCATGAGCCTGGAGGAATCCCTGGAGGCCTATCGTCGCGGCACGGAATTGATGAATTTTTGCCAACATGCGCTTGCGGCTGCGGAACAGCAGGTAAGCCTGCTGGAAAATGAGACACTACGGGAGTTCCGTCCCGGAACCATCGCCGACTAAACCCGCCGACTAAGTGACTCTCCCGCCGCAATCCCCCACCATGGACTTTTCTTCCTGGATGTCCGCCATTCAAGAGCGGACTGAACGCGCCCTGGAGCGCCTGTTGCCGGCCGCCGATGTAGCCCCGGCGCGCCTTCACGACGCCATGCGCTACAGCACCCTGGGCGGCGGCAAGCGGGTGCGCCCCCTGCTCTGCCACGGCGCCGGCGAGATTCTTTCCGCTGCCCCTGAAGCCCTTGATCTGGCCGCCTGCGCGGTGGAGATGATTCACGTTTATTCCCTGGTCCACGACGACATGCCGTGCATGGACGACGATGTGCTGCGCCGGGGCAAGCCCACCTGCCACGTGGAGTTCGACGACGCCACTGCGCTTCTTGTCGGCGACGCCCTGCAATCCCTCGCTTTCCAGACCCTCGCCGGTCCCGGAGTGCAGACTGACGCGGCGCGCCAGATCAGCATGCTGCACTTGCTGGCCCAGGCTTCCGGTTCCCGCGGCATGGCCGGTGGTCAAGCGATCGACCTGGCAGCCGTCGGCCAGCAGCTCAATGTGCGCGAACTGGAGTTCATGCACATCCACAAGACCGGCGCCCTGATTCGCGCCGCCGTACTGCTCGGCGCCCACGCCGGCAATGCCGACGATGCCGCCCTGGACAGTCTCTCCCATTTCGCCAACCGCGTTGGCCTGCTGTTCCAGGTGGTGGACGATATCCTCGATGCCGAAGCCAGCACCGCCACCCTGGGCAAGACGGCCGGCAAGGATGCGGCCCAGAACAAGCCCACTTACGTCAGCCTGATGGGCGTCGCCGATGCCAAGCGTCTCGCCGCCGACCTGCTTCGGGAAGCCAAGACCGCCCTGGAGCCCCTCGGCCCCCGCGCCCAACGCTTGGCCGAGCTCGCCGATTACATTGTTCAGCGTACTTACTAAACACGGAATGACCGTCTTTCCCTTCCTCGATGCCATCAACTCTCCCGCCGATCTGCGGCGCATGGAGCGCAAGGACCTGCCGTCGCTGGCCGAGGAGTTGCGGGCGTTTCTGGTCGAGTCCGTTTCCAAGACCGGGGGGCATCTCTCGTCCAACCTGGGCACCGTCGAGCTGACCATTGCCCTGCACTACGTCTTCAACACGCCGGAAGACCGGCTGGTGTGGGATGTGGGTCATCAGACCTATGGTCATAAGGTGCTCACCGGCCGTCGCGCCGGCATGGCGCGGCTGCGCATGAAGGACGGTATCGCCGGCTTTCCCCGGCGCTGCGAAAGCGAGTACGACACCTTTGGCGTCGGCCATTCCTCCACATCGATTTCCGCCGCCCTCGGCATGGCGGTCGCGGCCCGCGACAAGGGCGAGGATCGCAGCGTGGTCGCCATCATCGGCGACGGCGCCATGTCCGCCGGCCAGGCCTTTGAGGCGCTCAACAATGGCGGAGTGCTGGATGCCAACCTGCTGGTGATCCTCAATGACAACGATATGTCGATCTCGCCGCCGGTGGGTGCGCTGAACAAATACCTCGCGCGCCTGCTTTCCGGACGCACCTTCAATGCGGCGCGCAAGGCGGGCGAGAAGGTGTTGTCGGTGGTGCCCTCGATGCTCGAACTGGCGAAACGCGCCGAGGAGCACGTCAAGGGCATGTTCGTGCCCGGCACCATGTTCGAGGAATTCGGCTTCAACTACATCGGCCCCATCGACGGCCATGACCTCGACTCGCTGATTCCGACCCTGCAAAATCTCAAGCAGCTCAAGGGGCCGCTGTTCCTCCATGTCATCACACGCAAGGGCCAGGGCTACAAGCTGGCCGAGGACGATCCGATTCTTTATCACGGCGTCTCCAAGTTCGACGCCCGCAACGGCATCCAGGCCGGTAAGGGCAGCGGCAAGCTGACCTACACCCAGGTCTTCGGCGAATGGTTGTGCGACATGGCGCGCCAGGACAGCCGCCTCGTCGCCATCACCCCCGCCATGGGCGAGGGTTCCGGCATGGTGCGCTTTGCTCAGGAATTCCCCGGCCGTTATCACGACGTCGGCATTGCCGAACAGCATGCGGTCACCTTCGGCGCCGGCCTCGCCTGCGAGGGCATGAAGCCGGTGGTGGCGATTTACTCCACCTTCCTGCAACGGGCCTACGATCAACTGATCCACGATGTCGCCTTGCAGAACCTGCCGGTGGTGTTCGCCATCGACCGGGGCGGCATTGTCGGCGCCGATGGCGCCACCCACAATGGTGCCTTCGATCTGTCTTTCCTGACCTGTATTCCCAACATGGCGATCATGACGCCCGCCAACGAGAACGAATGCCGGCGCTTGCTCAGCACGGCATTTCTTCATAACGGCCCCGCTGCCGTGCGCTATCCGCGCGGCCACGGCCCCGGCGCGGCGATTGAGGACACCCTGGAGCCTTTGCCCATGGGCAAGGGTGAAGTTGTACGCCCGGGCCGCAACGTCGCCCTGTTGGCTTTTGGCGCCATGCTGGAACCTGCTCTGGGCGCGGCGGAACAACTCGATGCCACCGTGGCCAACATGCGCTTCGTCAAGCCGCTGGACCGCAACCTGGTGCGCGAACTGGCCCAGAACCACGAACTGCTCGTCAGCATCGAAGAAAACACCGTGATTGGCGGCGCCGGGAGCGAAGTTGAGCGCGCCTTGAGCGACTTCGCCGCCGATGGAATCCATTGCCGCCTGCTGCGCCTTGGCTTGCCTGACAGCTTTGTCGATCAGGGCGATACTGCCCTGCTCCTGGCGGAACTGGGACTCGACGCTGCCGGCATCACGGCGAAGGTCAACGATGCCTTGAACCCCGCCGCCGAGCACCACCCCGAACCCCTGCGCGCCATAAACGGGCGCGCTTCTTAGTAGCTCAACCGCAGTAGTTGAGTGTTTTTATCAAGCATGTTAGCCTGTCAGGGCATTGAGTGTTTTGGCAACGCGATCACAGCAAAGAATCGCGCCCGCCCCCAGCCCCGACAGGAGACTTTTTCGTGAATTGCAGGGATCCCATGATTATCCCAGACGTCCAAGGCAGTGCCGATTCCCGCCAGCTTCCCATCAACAAGGTGGGCATCAAGGCGATTCGCCATCCCATCAAGGTGCTCGACAAGAGCGGCGGGGTGCAGCACACCGTCGCCACCTTCAGCATGTATGTCGGTTTGCCCCATAACTTCAAGGGCACCCACATGTCGCGCTTCGTACAGATTCTCAACAGCCGGGAACGGGAAATTTCCGTCGAAAGCTTTGAGGGCATGCTGCGCGACATGGTGGAGAAGCTCGAAGCGGAAACCGGCATCATCGAAGTCAGCTTCCCTTACTTCATCAACAAGGAAGCCCCAATTTCCAAGGTCAACAGCCTGATGGACTACGAGGTGACTTTCATTGGCGAAGTTCTCGAGGGCGGACGCTATCGGCAACTGACCAAGGTGGTGATTCCCGTCACCAGCCTCTGCCCCTGCTCCAAGGAAATCTCCGAGCGCGGCGCCCATAACCAGCGCTCCCACGTCACCGTAACGGCGGAGACCAACACCTTCGTCTGGATCGAGGAACTGGTGCAAATGATGGAAGCCCAGGCTTCCTGCGAACTCTTCGGCCTGCTCAAGCGGCCGGACGAAAAGTACGTTACCGAACGCGCCTACGACAATCCGAAATTCGTCGAGGACTTGGTGCGCGACATGGCGGGCGTGTTGAATGCCGACCCGCGCATCGACGCCTATGTGGTGGAATCGGAGAACTTCGAGTCGATCCACAATCACTCGGCCTACGCCCTGATCGAGTTCGACAAGCGGCGCTACTAAGGAAACGCTGCTGACTGCGGCACCAAAACAAAAAGGGCACATCCTTGCGGATGTGCCCTTTTTGCTTGGAGATCGGGACCGATCAGTCCTTGGCGGCGCGGGCCACGAGCTTTTCTTTGATCCGTGCGGACTTACCGGAACGGTTGCGCAAGTAGTAGAGCTTGGCGCGGCGCACATCGCCGCGGCGCTTCACTTCAACGCTGGCCACCAGGGGGGAATAGGTCTGGAAGGTGCGCTCGACGCCTTCACCGGCGGAAATCTTGCGCACGATGAAGTTGGAGTTGAGGCCACGGTTGCGAATAGCAATCACCACGCCTTCATAGGCCTGAAGACGCTCGCGCGTGCCTTCCTTCACCTTGACCTGGACCACCACGGTGTCGCCGGGAGCGAAATCGGGCAGGGTCTTGCCCAGGCGTTCAATTTCTTCTTTTTCCAACTGTTCAATCAGGTTCATGTCGTATTTTCCTTATATCAATCACGACCGCAGAGCTCTTCCGCATCAATCTCGCGGAGGAGTTGCGCTTCCTCCGTAGTCAGCTTGCCGCTCTGACTACGTTGCGCCAACAAATCCGGGCGGCGCTTCCGGGTCCGCAACAGGGCCTGTTTCAGGCGCCAGCGGCGGATGTTCACATGGTGACCGGACAACAACACGTCCGGCACTCCCATTCCTTCGTACTCCTCGGGCCGCGTGTAATGCGGACAATCAAGGAGCCCGGCGACGAAAGAGTCTTCGACCGCCGATGCTTCATCATTCAATGCGCCCGGCAACTGCCGAACGCAGGCATCCATCAAGGCCATGGCAGGGATTTCGCCGCCGGAGAGAACAAAGTCCCCCAGAGACAGTTCCTCATCCACACAACGCTCGATCAGGCGTTCATCCACCCCTTCGTAACGTCCGCACAGCAAAACCGCACCATCCGTCGCCGCCAGTTCACACACCCGACGATGGGTCAGGGGCGCGCCCTGGGGCGACAGGTAAATCACCTTGCCACCGCCCCGCGCCGCCTTCGCCGCACCTATCGTCTGCTCCAGCGGCCGTGGCAACATCACCATGCCCGGCCCACCACCGTAGGGGCGATCATCCACCGTCCGGTGCCGGTCCTCGGTCCAGTCACGAGGATTCCAGCAACGCAAACTCCACAACTTCCGCTCCAGCGCCCGACGGGTGATACCCGCGTCGGTGAGGGCGGAGAATATCTCCGGGAACAGGGTGATGACGTCGAAAGACAGCATCACCAGTCCGCTTGCCAGGCAACGGTAATCTTGCCGCCCGACACATCCACCGCCTTGACCACCTGGGTGATAAAAGGCAGAAGACGCTTACTCTGCGCGGCGTCACCATCCCGCACCACCAGCACCTGATTGGCGCCGGTCTCGATCAGGGACTCCACGCGACCAAGAGCGTCACCGCTCTCCGTCACTACCGCCAGACCAATCAGATCAGTCCAGTAATACTCATCGGCGTCAGTCTTTGGCAAAGCCTCGCGCGGGGCGCCTACATACAGGCCGCCGAGGCTTTCGGCTCCTTCACGGTCTTCCAGACCCGTGAACTTCGCCACCCAGCCGCCGGCGTGGGCCTTGAAACCGTCCAGCCACAGCTCGCGCCACTGATCCCCTTCGGGATCCGGACCCAGCCACCAGCGGGACATGCGTTTCCAGGATTCGGGATCGTCGCCAAACGTCCGAACCTTGACCCAGCCTTTGACGCCATATGGGGCGAGAATCCGCCCCAGAACAATCATGCCTATCAGGCAGCCTTGGCGGCGGCTTGCTTAACCAGGCGGGCCACGGTGGGCGAAGGCTGCGCGCCCTTGCCCTGCCAGTAGGCCAGACGCTCGGCATCAACCACGATGCCCTTTTCGCCTTCGCCAGCCACCGGATTGTAGTAGCCGATACGCTCGACAAACCGGCCATCGCGGCGGTTGCGCGAGTCGGTCACTACCATGTTGAAAAACGGGCGCTTCTTAGCGCCGCTGCGAGCCAGTCGAATGACGACCATAGTCGTTCCCTCGGAAATCGGAAAAACCGAGGATTATAGGGACAAATCGTCCTTATTGGAAGACGTCTGCAATAGTTCGCTGAACAGCCAGGGCGGCGGCAGCCGGATCAGGGGCCTGGCGAATCGGCCGACCGACCACGATATAGTCGGCACCGTTGCGGAACGCCTGGGCCACATCGACAGTACGTTTCTGGTCATCGGCAGGCTTGTTTTCCACCGGCCGGATGCCCGGCGTCACCACCAGCAGGCGCTCGCCCAGCTCACGCCGAATCATGGGCGCCTCCAAACCGGAGGAAACGATGCCATCGACTCCGGTTTCAAGAGCGCGGCGGGCACGGGAAAGCACCAGCTTATCCACATCACAGGCAAAACCGAGGTCGTCCAGATCGCCCCGATCGAGGCTGGTAAGGACAGTCACGGCAAGAATCTTCAAGTTATCGCCCTTGTCCTTGACTGCGGCTTCCATGATCGCCTGATTGCCGTGCACCGTGGCAAAGGTGGCGCCACTGCCGGCCAGGGCGCGTACCGCCGAGCGCACCGTCTCCGGTACATCAAAGAACTTGAGATCGACGAAAACCTTCTTGTTCTGCTTCACCAGCCATTCCAGCAGATCGAAGTAGCCGCCGGCCATGAACAGTTCGAGGCCAATTTTGTAGAAATTGACGCTATCGCCCAACTGGCCGACGAAAGCCTTGGCAGCGGCCGCATCCGGCAGGTCGAGGGCGACGATGAGGCGATCAGCGGGAACAATGGGCTTATGGGAGAGAAAATCGTTCACGGCTTCTTTCTTTCGGCTTTGGCTTCCGGATAAAACTGCTCGAAGCCCTGGTTAGCGTAATGTCCCTCGGCGACATAGCGACCGAGCTGCATGAATTCCTTGGCGTCCTTGGTGGCGCCGCTATAGCGCGTCAACTCTTTGCCATCAAGACCGACAAAAACGAAGGTGGGGGTGCCACGCACACGCATGGAGCGGGCAAACATCTTCTCGCTGACTTCGGCGCCGTTGAAGTCGGTAATCTGCACGTCGCCCAGCACATCCACAGGATAAATCGCAAAATGCTGATGGAAATACGCCTGCACATCGCTACGGCTAAGAACCTGGTCGCGCATGCGGCGGCAATAGGGGCAGGCGTCCGCTTCAAACATCAGCAACACACCCCGCTTGCCTGCCTTTTGCGCCGCCGCAAGCTCGGCCTTGAAATCGCCCAGACCGGAATCGAAGAATCTATCCCCGGATGCGCAGGACATGCCGGCCGCCAGGGCGGCGAAAATTAGCACCAGAACGCGGAAAAATCCGTGAAATAGCCACCGTGACGAGGAACTTTTCCGCATGTCAGTCGTATGATGCGTTTTTAATGGTGGAACAATTTTACTAGAATCCCTCCAAGACACCCGCCTCTCACCACCAATCACTCCACGTCCGTGACTGAAAACAATCTGCCCCAATACTCGCCAGCCATGTGTGCCGCTCTGGATTGGCTTGCCATGCCGGCGGGCGAGGATGTACTGGAGGATATTGTTCCCCTGCGCCTTCATCTGCGGGGCGCCATCGACACCGGGTTGATGCCCTTGCATCTGCTCAAGGTCTTGGAACTAATGGAGGTGCGCACCAAGACCGTCACCGAAGTTGCTCAGGGCTTGCTGCTCGACGCCACCGTGCCGGTCGCCAAGCGCTTGCGCAGCATTGCCCAGGCGTTGGGCGAGATTCACGGACTTTTGGCGCTTGCCTACTTGCAGATCGTCAACAACGCGGAAGTCGCCCAACTCGCCCGGCCGCGCCGAAATGCGCCGCTGCTCTGCGCCCGTGGTCTGGAGCATGTGCTGCAACAACTGGAAATTTCGCTCCTGGTCTCCTCCGGGCCGCCGCTGGATCTATGGTCCACAGCTCAGGCCCTGTTCCATCGTGCTCACGAGCCATCCTCGTTCGAGGACACCTTGCCCGGCGATCCAGCGATCGTCGATCTTCCCTTCAAGCGCATGCTGGCCTTGGTGTCGGCGCAACCCGAAACCTTCACGCCACGCGAGGTTGTGTTTCTGCGCCGCGCCATCGCGGAAGCTGCGGATAGCATTGAGTTGTCTTTCGCCGTGCCACCGGCGCCGGCCCTCGACTGGTATTGGCTTGAGCCGGGCAGGGACATGGCGCCAGTGCCCTTCGTCCGCCGCCTGCCCTCCGATTCCCACGCCCTGCTGTTTCATTCCTGCGCCGCCTTGGGGCGTCAGATGGAGGAATTGCTGGCGCAACTCGACACCCACGTCGCTCCCGTTGCGTTGGGATTGCCTGATGAGGCAGCCCAGACCGATTACCGGAATGTCCTGCGCCGCGCTGCCGAAAACTGGGTCACGCCGCCAAAGCGTCAGTTTCACCGCCGCCACCAGCCCTACCGGGTGGAGATGTGCGCCAATATCGGCAAGCTGTGGCAGGTGCTCCATGGCGATGACGATCTGGCGTCCACGTCCTTGGAGATTGGTTCGGACTGGATGGTCATCAATGAAAGTCCGAGCGGGCTGGCGATGATGCACGTTTCTGGCGAAGTGGCCGGGATACTTCCCGGCTCCGCCGTGGGCTTGCGCCTCAAACCCGACGAAGCATGGAGTGTTTGTCTGGTGCGCTGGGCGCGCAGCGACAACCCGGAACATGTGGAACTCGGTCTCGACTTGCTGGCGCCGGAAACCCACCCCGTGAGAATTCTCGCCCAAGCTAACAACGGCGGCGCGACGCCGGAGCCGGTGCCCGCCCTGCTGCTGCCCTCGCTGCCCCATCTGGCACGGGGCGAGGCGCTGCTGACGCCCCGTGGCGGCTATGTGGAAGGGAAGTTTGCTCTGGTCGACGATGCAATGAACCGTATCGGCGTCGTCACCTGCGTAAGCACGAGTCTCGACCTGCAAACCAGCAGTATCGAAGTCTTCCAGTTCGAGCGCGACAACACACCTAGCTGGCGTTAGCGCTTCTTCTTCCAGCGACGATCCACTACTCCAGATTTCTCCGGCGGCAATTCAGCCACCACCAGCGCCCCGATCAAAATCACGCTCCAGGACAGATAGAGCCAGATCAGAAAGATCGGCATGGCGGCAAAGGCGCCGTACACCACCGTGTAGGTGGGAAGCTTGGCGATATACACCTCGAACACCTTTTGCAGGCCGGCAAACCCCGCCGTCGCGATGAAGCCGCCGATCGCGGCGTGAAGCCAGCTTATGCGGCGATTAGGCACCGCCCAATACAGGGACGCGAACAGGGCCGCGGTGAAGATCACCGACACGGTGCGGAAAAACACCGCACCAGCCCAGATGGGTTCATTGACCAGGCCAAAGGATACGCTGGCAAGGAAGGTGGTAATCGCCAGACTGCCCCCAAACACCACCGGGCCGACCATCAGCGTCATCAGGTGCAAGGCAATGCGCCGAACAAAAGGACGGGGTTCGGTAATGCGCCAAATGGCGTTGAAGGCATGCTCAATAGTGGTCATTTGAATCAGCGCCGTCGCCGCCAGGGCCAGAGCGCCGATCCACGTCAGGCGCTCCGCCTTGTGGGCGAACTGACCGAGATACTTGGCGATCACGGCGCCAGCCCGGTCCGGCAGCAAATTGGTGAGAAGAAACTTCTCCAGGGCGCCGGAAAGCCCAGCGGCAAAAGGAAAATGGGTAATTATTGCCACCACCACGGCCACCAGGGGCACCAGCCCAAGCAAAGTGGCAAAGGAAAGGCTGGAGGCAGTCTGCAAGAAGCGCTCGGAAAAGAATCGCTGCACCACCCGCACCGGGAGCAAAATCAGGGAGCGCATATAATCCCCGTCCAGTTTTTCATCTCGTTCCTCATCTCGATCCCATGACCGACAATCCGCCCCGCCAGTTCCAGCGCATCGCTCACCTGGCGGCTGGCATCAGTCTGATCGGCCTGATTTTTCTTTGTCTGGCGTGGGAGTTGTTTCTGGCCCCACTGCGCCCCGGGGGTTCCTGGCTGGTGCTCAAGACACTGCCCCTGCTGCTTCCCCTGCGCGGCATCCTGAACGGGCGACGCTACACGTTTCAATGGGCGTCCATGTTCATACTGATCTACTTCACGGAAGGCATGGTTCGGGCCACGTCCGACAAGGGAGCGCAAGCGCTGCTGGCAGCCGGGGAGGTACTGCTCACCGTGACGTTCTTTGTTGCCGCGATCATCTTCTGCCGCGTCTCGGGCCGCCGCAAAACCTAGCCTTGCCTTTCGACGACCACCTTGCGATCCAGGTAGTTGTCGAGAACACCGGACATGAACAGCTGATTGACCTGCTCCGGACAGCGTTGCAGGCGGATGTGAAAGTGGCCGCTGCCAGCAAGTTCCGACACCACGATCATCGCCCCCACCGCGCTTGAATTGACGCCATCCACGGCTTCCATGTTCAGGGTGATTTCCTGGACGCCATCGTTGATGCTTGCCTTGCACAACAGCATAAATTCCCGCGCCGCCTCGAAATCGAAGGAGCCGCTGACATTCACGGACAAGGTGTTACCGACACGACGACTATTGACCTGCGAAACCATGCGACTTGCTCCTAGCGTTTGACCGCCAACTATGTCATATCCACCTCTGCCAGGTAACTCGGGACAGAGGGGAAAACTACCTTTCAAACCTGGGGATTCACCTTTTCGGCGCTCGAATGCAGTTTATTGAGGGCGTTGAGGTAGGCCTTGGCCGAGGCGACGATGATATCGGTATCGGCACCCTGACCATTGACGATACGGCCATTCTTGGCCAGACGCACGGTAACTTCGCCCTGGGCATCGGTGCCGGTGGTGATGGCATTCACCGAATACAACAGCAGATCGGTGCCACTGGCGGCGACGCTTTCGATCGCCTTGAAGGCGGCATCGACCGGGCCGCTGCCGGACGATTCGGCAAGGCGTTCCTGCCCCCCCACCGACAGGGTGATCTTGGCCAGGGGCGTCTCGCCGGTTTCGGAGCGAAACATGGATGACACGAGGCGATAGTGTTCCTGCTCTGGCGTCACAGTTTCGTCGCCGATCAGGGCGAAAATGTCCTCGTCGAAGATTTCCCGTTTCTTGTCGGCGAGGGCCTTGAAACGGGCAAAGGCGGCATTCAACGCCTCTTCGCTGGGAAGCTCGATGCCCAATTCCACCAAGCGGGTTTTGAACGCACTGCGGCCGGAGAGCTTGCCGAGGGTAAGGCGGTTGGTGGTCCAGCCCACGTCCTCGGCGCGCATGATTTCGTAGGTCTCCCGGTGCTTGAGCACACCGTCCTGGTGAATGCCCGACTCGTGGGCGAAGGCGTTGGCGCCCACCACTGCCTTGTTGGGTTGCACCGGGTAGCCGGTGATCTGGGATACCAGCTTGGACGCAGGCACGATCTGGGTGGTGTCGATACGGGTGGTGCAATTGAAGAGGTCAGAACGGGTACGTACCGCCATCACGACTTCTTCCATGGACGCATTGCCCGCACGCTCGCCGAGGCCGTTGATGGTGCACTCGACCTGGCGCGCGCCGTTTTGCACCGCGGCGAGGGAATTGGCGACGGCGAGGCCGAGGTCGTTGTGGCAGTGGGTGGACCAGATCACCTTGTCAGCGCCGGGAACGGTCTCGATCAGGCGGCGGATGCGCTCGCCCCACTGGGAGGGGATGCTGTAGCCGACGGTGTCCGGCACGTTAATGGTCTTGGCCCCGGCCTTGATGACGGCTTCAAACACGCGGCAGAGGAAATCAAAATCCGAGCGCACCGCATCTTCGGCGGAGAACTCCACGTCATCGGTATATTCCCGCGCCCAATGCACGGCCTTGATGGCCTGCTCCAGCACCTGGTCCGGCTCCATGCGCAGTTTCATCTGCATGTGAATCGGACTGGTGGCAATGAATGTATGGATACGGCCGGAAGCGGCAGGTTTAATGGCCTCGCCGGCGCGGCGAATATCCGCCTCGTTGGCCCGCGCCAGACCGCAAATGGTGGAATCCTTGATGATCTCGGCCACCGCCTTGACGGCCTCGAAGTCGCCGGGCGACGCAGCAGGGAAGCCAGCCTCGATGACATCGACGCGCATGCGCTCCAGTTGGCGGGCGATCCGCAACTTCTCTTCGCGGGTCATGGCGGCGCCGGGGCTTTGCTCGCCATCGCGCATCGTCGTATCGAATATCACCAAGTGTTCTTTGCTCATCGTCGTCTCCCGTGCGGATACGGTTACTCATCACCCGGTGGCACAGCCAGCGGGGTGGAAAATCTCAAATTGTGGGGATTTTTTGCTAGCGCGCGCGGCGCAGCAAGGGGCGCAGCTTGGAACGCAGGGACAGGCGCCCCAGCAGCAGGCCAGTCAGGCCGATAAAGAGTGCGAAGAAAATAAGGGTCGCAGACATGGGATTGACTATAAACACTTTGTCAGGGACGTGCAACCGTCTTGCGGCGTGTGACCCAGCCCCAGGCGGCCATGATGTAACCGGACAGTCCGTAACCAAGAAACACAGCAAACAGCACCCCCGGCGGATAGCTGGAAATCAGCACATATCCCAGCACCATGGCCGGCACGGCCATAAAGGGAACGCTGCGACGCAGATTGATGTCCTTGCCGCTCCAGTAGCGCAGGGTGCTGACCATGGTGATGCCGGCAAACAGGGTGAGGACGAAGGCGTACCAGCGCACATCCTCGCCGGCGATGCCGAGATCGTTAATGATCCAGACGAAGCCCGCCACCAGCGCGGCGGCGGCCGGGCTTGGCAGGCCTTGGAAGTAACGCTTGTCGACGACGCCGATATTGGTATTGAAGCGCGCCAATCTAAGCGCAGCACAGGCGCAATAGACGAAGGCGGCGATCCAACCCCATTTGCCCATGCCCTTCATGGCCCACTCGAACACCACCAGGGCTGGCGCGGCGCCAAAGGAAACCATGTCGGAGAGGGAGTCGTACTCGGCACCGAAAGCGCTCTGGGTGCGGGTCATGCGCGCCACACGGCCATCAAGTCCATCGAACACCATGGCGACAAAAATCGCCACCGCAGCATGCTCAAAGCGGCCGGTCATGGCCTGGACGATGGAATAAAAGCCGGAGAACAGCGCCGCCGTCGTCAGCAGATTCGGCAGCAGATAAATCCCGCGCCGGCGCAGCTCGGGATTCATCAGCGTCTTTCTCGGACGAAGTTCCGCCATGGCTATCTATGCGAATGAAGGTGGCGCGTATTGTAGCCGCTTGGAAGCCCGGCTAGCTAAGCTCGGCCAGGATGGTAGACGTGGCCCGTACCTTGTCGCCGATGACAACCTTCACGCGCGTGTCGAGCGGCAGATACAAATCCACCCGCGAACCGAAGCGGATAAAGCCGTAGCGCTGCCCGCGAACGAGGGGAATACCGGCCTCGACGTAGCAGAGAATCCGTCGTGCGATCAGTCCCGCCACCTGGACGCAGGTAATGTCGTGGCCACCATGACTGGCGCGGATGTGCAGTGCATTGCGCTCGTTCTCCACCGACGCCTTGTCGAGGGCGGCATTGACGAAGGCGCCGGGGTGATACCAGCGTTGCTTGACCTCGCCATCCACCGGGCTGCGGTTGGAATGCACATTAAAGACATTCATGAACACGCTGACCTTGAGGGCATCCCGTTGCAGCCAGGGATCACGCACCGGCTCGATGGCGACAATACGACCATCGGCAGGTGACAGCACGCTTTTCCCATCGCCCGGAACCTGGCGCGGCGGATCCCGGAAGAACTGCAGCACGAACAGGCTCACCAGCCAGAGCGGTGCCGACCACCAACCTGCGTAGACGGTAACGATGGCAGATATCAGAACGGAACCCGCGAGGAAAGGCCAACCTTCACGGGCAATCAGGGGGTGCGGATAATGGTTCATGTTGAAACCCTAGAGACAACAAAGGCACAGCGCAGCTGTGCCTTTGTTCTTTGTGCCGAAGGACAATCAGTTCTTGGTCTGATCGACGAGCTTGTTCTTCTTGATCCAGGGCATCATGTCGCGCAACTTCTCGCCCACCTGCTCGATGGGATGAGCGGCGGTGAGGCGACGACGGGCAGTCATGGACGGATAGTTGGTCTTGCCTTCCAGGATGAACTGCTTGGCGTATTCACCGGACTGGATGCGCTTCAGCGCATTGCGCATGGCGTAACGGGATTCTTCGTTGATGACCTCGGGGCCCGTGACGTACTCGCCATACTCCGCGTTATTGGAGATGGAGTAATTCATGTTGGCGATGCCGCCTTCGTACATCAGGTCGACGATCAGCTTTAACTCGTGCAGGCACTCGAAGTAAGCCATTTCCGGAGCGTAACCGGCTTCGGTAAGAGTCTCGAAGCCCATCTTCACCAGCTCCACGGCACCGCCGCAGAGCACGGCCTGTTCGCCGAAGAGGTCAGTCTCGGTCTCTTCGCGGAAGTTGGTTTCGATCACACCGCCCTTGGTGCCGCCGTTGGCTGCCGCGTAGGAAAGGGCAATGTCCTTGGCCTTGCCGGACTTGTCTTGATACACGGCGATCAGGGACGGCACACCACCGCCCTTGAGGTACTCGGAACGCACCGTGTGGCCAGGACCCTTGGGGGCAACCATGATGACATCGATGTCGGTGCGCGGCACCACTTGGTTGTAATGCACGTTAAAGCCGTGGGCAAACGCGAGGGCGGCGCCCTTCTTCAGATTAGCTTCGACTTCACCGTAGTAAACGGAAGGAATGTTCTCGTCCGGCAACAGCATCATGACGACGTCGGCTTCCTTGACAGCCTTGGCGATTTCTTCCACCTTGAGACCGGCCTTCTTGGCCTTGTCCCAGGAGGCGCCGCCCTTGCGCAAACCAACCGTCACCTTGACGCCAGAGTCCTTCAGATTCTGGGCGTGGGCGTGGCCTTGGGAACCATAACCAACGATGGTCACCTTCTTGCCCTTGATGAGAGACAGATCGGCGTCTTTGTCGTAATAGACTTTCATGCAATTTTCCCTTCAGCGGTAAATGGCCACCGGCACGAGGCGGGCGGCCGGAGATATTTAAACTTTCAGAATGCGGTCGCCACGACCAATGCCGCAAACCCCGGTACGCACGGTTTCGAGGATCTGGCTGCGGTCGATGGCTTCGATAAAGGCATCGAGCTTGTTGGTGTTGCCGGTCAGTTCGATGACATAGGTGGACTCGGTGACGTCGATGATGCGGCCGCGGAAGATATCCGCAACGCGCTTCATTTCTTCCCGGTCCTTGCCCGTGGCGCGAACCTTCACCAGCATCAGTTCCCGCTCGATGTGGGCAGCCTCGGAAAGATCCACGACCTTGACCACGTCGATCAGCTTGTTGAGCTGCTTGGTGATCTGCTCGATGATCTCTTCGGAGCCGATGCTGACAATGGTCATGCGCGACAGGGACGGGTCCTCGGTCGGGGCGACAGTCAGGGACTCGATATTGTAGGCGCGGGCCGAGAACAATCCGGACACCCGCGACAGGGCTCCGGCTTCGTTTTCAATCAGTATGGAAATAATGTGGCGCATGATTACAGGTCCTCCGCCAGGATCATTTGCGAAAGACCCTTGCCCGCTGCCACCATGGGGAAGACATTGGCCTTCGGATCAGTGACGAAGTTGAGGAAAACACATTCATCCTTGTAGGTGGTGAATGCTTCGCGCAAGGCGCCTTCCACATCAGCCGGCTTGGTAATGTGCATGCCGACGTGACCATAGGCTTCGGCGAGCTTGACGAAATCCGGCAGGGAATCCATGTAGGACTCGGAGTACCGGTCGCCGTGGAACATTTCCTGCCACTGCCGCACCATGCCCAGATAGCCGTTGTTGAGGCAGATGATCTTGACCGGCAGGCGGAACTGCTTGATGGTGGAAAGCTCCTGGATGCACATCTGGATCGAGCCTTCGCCGGTGATGCAGGCCACCTGGGCCTTCGGATTGGCGAAGCGCACCCCCATGGCATAGGGCAGGCCGACGCCCATGGTACCGAGACCGCCGGAATTGATCCAGCGCCGGGGCTTGTCGAACTTGTAGTACTGGGCAGCCCACATCTGGTGCTGGCCGACGTCGGAGGTGATGAAGGCATCGCCGCCAGTCACTTCGTAGAGCTTCTGCACCACGTACTGGGGCATGATCCGCTCTTTGCCCTGCTTGAACTTCAGGCTGTCCTTGGCGCGCCATTCGCCGATCTGCTTCCACCAGGAGGCCAGCGACTTGGCGTCCGGCTTGCCTTCCGCCGCTTCAAGCTGCTTGATGAGTTCGTCGAGCACGTCGGAGACGCAGCCGACAATCGGCACATCCACCTTGACGCGCTTGGAGATCGACGACGGATCAATGTCGATATGGATGATCTTGCGTTCCACTTCGTCAAAGTGGGTGGGATTGCCGATCACGCGGTCATCGAAGCGGGCGCCAACGGCCAGCAGCACGTCGCAGTTCTGCATCGCCATGTTGGCTTCGACGGTACCGTGCATGCCCAACATGCCAAGAAACTGCTGATCGGTGCCGGGATAGCCGCCCAAACCCATGAGGGTGTTGGTGATCGGGAAACCGAGCATGCGCGTGAGCTTGGTCAGCTTCTCGGCCGCATCGGCGAGAATCACGCCGCCACCGGTATAGATCATCGGCCGCTTGGCATCCAGCAGAAGCTGCACGGCCTTCTTGATCTGCCCCGAATGCCCCTTCACCACGGGGTTGTAGGAGCGCATGGTGACGGACTTGGGATAGCTGAACTCGCACTTCAGGTTGGTGATGTCCTTGGGGATATCCACCAGCACGGGCCCCGGACGACCGGTCTTGGCCAGGTAAAACGCCTTTTTCAGCGTAACGGCGAGATCCTTAACGTCCTTGACGAGGAAGTTGTGCTTGACGCAGGGGCGGGTAATGCCGACGGTGTCGCACTCCTGAAAGGCATCCTGGCCGATATAAGCCGTGGGAACCTGGCCGGAAATCACCACCATGGGGATCGAATCCATGTAGGCGGTAGCGATACCGGTGACGGCATTGGTGACGCCGGGACCGGAGGTCACCATGCAGACGCCGATCCGGTTCGAGGAACGGGAATAGGCATCGGCGGCATGAACCGCCGCCTGCTCATGACGGACCAGAATGTGCTTTACTTGGTCTTGCTTGAAAAGCTCGTCATAAATGTAGAGCACCGACCCGCCGGGATAGCCGAATACATAATCGACCTTTTCTTCCTGGAGGCACCTGATTACAATTTCCGCACCAGTCAGTTGCATTGTTCAATAAGTCCGTAATTTGGGGTAAAACCCGAAACGTGTAACCTTACTGGCTTGGCCTAAAATGGTCAAGGTCGATCGTTTCGACGGTCATCAAAACACTTTAGTACGTGAGGGCATTCCCCCCTGGCTTCAGGTAAAGAACTTTCCGACTTTCTCGTCGGTGCCGAGAGGCGCGCCTTCAAGCAGGCGCTATTTGCCGTTCATAATGATGAGGCGGCACTTGACATCGTCCAGGATTCGATGATGAAGCTGGCGGAAAAGTATGGCGGCAAGCCTGCGGAAGAGTTGCCGATGTTGTTCCAGCGCATTTTGCAGAACACCATACGGGACTATTACCGACGCCAGAAAGTGCGTAACCTGTGGACCACTCTGTTCTCGTCCCTAAGACCCGGCGATGATGAGGATTCCGACCCGCTGGAGACTCTGGAAATCGATGAGGAAGTCAATCCCATTCCGGCCCCGCACAAGAACTTAGAGCAATCGCAAGTCCTTGCTGCCATTGAAAAAGAAGTCGAAAAGCTACCGACACGTCAACGAGAAGCGTTCCTTATGCGTTATTGGGAAGATATGGATATTGCCGAAACGGCGGCCGCAATGGGTTGTTCGGAAGGCAGCGTGAAAACCCACTGCTCCCGGGCCACCCACACCCTGGCCGCCGCACTCAAAGCCAAAGGCATCGAGCTATGAACAACGAAGAACTGCAAATCGCCTACAAGGTGCGCCAAGCCCTCAACCACGGGGTGGAAAGCCTTGACCCTGCCACCACCCGACGCCTGACCGAGGCCCGGCAGCAAGCTCTTGCCCACCATCGTGGCGTTATCGGGGGTCTGCAACTCGCCGGGGTCGGCCCCATGATCTCGGAAACCTTCCATCATGGGCGCAGACTGTTGGCCGTCCTGGCGCTTGCTGTGGGCGTCGTGGGCACCTATTACTGGAACCAGTTCGAGCAAGCCAGCGAAAACGAGGAAATCGACAGTGCCTTGTTGGCCGACGATTTGCCGCCCTCTGCTTATCTTGACCGCGGGTTCCAGGCATGGCTCGAACGCTCCCACACGTCGCCAGATCGCTGACCCTCCTCTGCGGGCTTGTCGCGTCCACGGCCAGCATGGCCGTGGTGCCTTCCTTTAGCCAGCCCAACTGGCTGGAGTTGAACCCGCAACAAAAGCAGATTCTCACTCCCCTGGCCGGTGAGTGGGATGCTTTTGAACCCTATCGCCGCAAGAAATGGCTGGGCATCGCCGAGCGCTATCCCAGCATGTCGGCAGAGGAGCAGGAGCGGGTTCAGCGCCGCATGAAGGAATGGGTTCGGCTAAGCCCCGAGCAGCGCAAAATAGCGCGGGAAAAATACAAGACGCTTAAGAACTCACCTTCCGACAAGCAGCAGGCAGTCAAGGAAAAGTGGCAGGAATACAAGGAACTGCCGGATGAGGACAAGCAGCGCTTGCAGCAGCAGGCGGCCGCAAAACCCGTGCCGAAGTCGGCGGCAGGAAAGACGGCTCCATCCCCCCGTCTCCCCAGCCCTCTGGCACCTCCCGCACCTAGCGCCCCGCTGCCTGCTGCGGCGCCCCTCGCGCCATTGCCTCAGCCCTCAACTCCGATTGTGACCGGCAACTAAGACCGTGGCTAACGAATCCAGCAATACCGCGGTGAAACCCAGCATTCGGCGTCGACTTGCCAGCATGTTGTATGAAAGCTTGTTGCTGCTCGGCGTCCTCGCCGTCACCTTCATCGTCCCCCATCTCGTGCTAGGCATCGTTCGGGGTCTGACGCTACCGGGCGGCGCTCTCTGGCTGCATCTGTTTCTGGTTTTTGGCGCCTATTTTGTCTGGTACTGGAGCCATAGCGGCCAGACTCTTGCGATGCAGACCTGGAAGCTTGAGCTACGCACCGCCACCGGCGATATCCCCAGCCTGCGCCAGGCCGGATTACGCTACCTGCTGGCCTGGCCGAGTCTGGCACTTGGCGGAATCGGCATCCTGTGGGCCTTGGTGGACAGGGATCGCCAGTTTCTCCATGACCGCCTGGCGGGAACCCAAGTCGACTTCAAACGCTGACGTCGTCAGTTAGCGCCGCTCCACCCACCACATCATCCCCCCCGCCCCGAGCACGAACAGGACACTGGGAGTAATCGCCGAGAAGAACGGCGTCCAGCTGTTGATGACGCCAAGGCTGGAGAAGAGACCATTCAGCATGTGAAAGGTGATACCGAGCATGATGCCGGCAAACACCTTGATGCTGACAGCACCCATACGATCCTGAAGATAGGCGAAAGGCAGCGCCAGGGCCATCATCACCAGAGCCGCCAGGGGGTAAATCAACTTCTTCCACATGGCGATTTCGTAGCGCCCGGTTTTCTGCTGATTGTCGGCCAGGTGGCGGGTATAGCTGAATAGATTGACCAGGGACATGCGCTCCGGCACCACCAGCAACACCGAAAGAATGTCCGGACTCAGATGGGAGCGCCAGGTGGCCTCGGCGACACGGTCCACCCGCGCCCTATCGCCTTCAAACAGGGTCTGCACCACATTATGGAGCTGCCACTGGTTAGGCGGTAGATATTCGCCAGACTCCGCCTCGCTGATGGAGCGTAGCTGATACTGCTTGTCGAATTCATAGATACGCACCCCCTGGAGCCGCGTATCCGGCAATACGGTGCGGACATTGACGAAGGAGTATTCATCTTTCACCCAGAGACCGGAACGAAACTCCTGGGCGATCACGGAACTAATGGCGCGCAGACGCAACTGCTGGGCCGCCCGCTCGGCAGGCGGGGCAACGAATTCACCAACTACAAACGTCAGGATGACAAAAACGATGCCGATCTTGCCCAACACCTTGAGCAAATGACGGGTCGACATGCCGGAAGTGCGCAGCACCGTAATTTCCGAGTGCCGCGCCAGGGTGGTGAGGGCATAGAGGCTGCCGATCAGCACGGCAATCGGGAACAACTCATACACCCGTCCCGGCAGGCTCAGGGTAACGAACAGCAGCATGTGCTGGAGCTGATACTCCCCCTTGCCCAGATCTTCCAGCTCGTGAATGAGATCGAAGAAAGCGAACAGCATCAAAAACGCCATCAGCACCAGGGCCGTGGCGGCATAAATTTCCCGCGCCAGATAACGTTCAACCAGCGTCAGTCTCAGCGCCATACCCGCCCCCAGGAGACCAGCATCAAGCGACGGAAGAACAGCATCACCAGCATGACGAACATCAGGACATGAACCGCCAGCACACCAACCACGAAAGGCATCTTGCCTTGCGACACCCAGGCCTGACTGACGCTAAGCAGGTTGCTGTAAATCATGTAAGTAAGGATGGCAAAAATCAGGTTGTTGGTACGGCCGGCGCGGGGATTGACGAAGGAAAGCGGAATTGCCAACAGCACCAGATTCAGGGCTGCGAGGGGAATGCCCAGGCGCCAGACCAGTTCCCCCAGGTTCGGAAGCGTCGGCTCCTGCACCAGTTCCAGCGCAGAACGGTTCTTGGGCGAATTGTCCAGACCGCGCACTTCCTTGGTTTCTATCCGCACCGAATAACGCTCGAACTCCATGACACGATATTCGGCGGTACCCGGTGTTCCCTCGTAGCGCCGGCCCTTTTCCATCACCAGAAAGCGGTCGCCATTGGGCATGCTTTCCGTGTGGCCCTCGGCAGCGGCCATGACACCTAAGCGGCCATGCTGCACCGAGCTGATAAAGATGTTGCGCACCTTACCCTCATCGCCCTCGACACCTTCGACGAAGAACACCCGGTCCGCCGCCGAGGACTCCTTGAAGGCACCGGGGGAAACCTTCGAGACGTCATCGCGCTGATCCATGCGGGTCCGGTACTCGTTGCTCTTGGACAGCGCCCAAGGGGAAAGAAATATGGAGAGCGCGCCAATGGCCAAGGCAAACGGCAGCGCGAACTTGAGTACCGGCCTCACCCAGGCGGTAAGAGGCAAGCCGCTGGAAAACCAGACCACCATCTCGGAATCGCGATACGCCCGGGAAAGGCTTAGCAAGACCGAAACAAACAGGGTCAGGGAAAGCACGATCGGCAGGTAATTCAACGCGCCAAACCCCAGCAACGCGATCACCGCCTCCGACGCCACCTTGCCTCCGGCGGCCTGATTGAGCAGGCGTATGAGCTGGGTCGTAAGCAGAATCGCGAACAGGGCGACAAACACCGCCACGGCGTTTTGGGAAAACTCCCTTAACGCGGCTCGCTGAAAGATTGTGGTATTTCTGGACAAGTTTTGACGGGAACGCGAATATTTGGGGATAATGGCAAGAATTCTTCCTAACCCGCCCAGAATCTGGTTTGCAATCCCCTTGCAAGCACTTGAACAACCCGAGAGTCAGCGGAATGATTCCGCAAGGAGAAGCGTGTGGAATTTAGCATAAAAAGCGGTAGCCCCGAAAAGCAGCGCAGCGCCTGTGTCGTCGTCGGCGTCTTTGAGCCGCGCAAGCTCTCCGTGCCCGGCGAAATCATCGACAACGCCGCCCGCGGCTACCTCTCCGACCTGCTGCGGCGCGGCGACATGGAAGGCAAGTCGGGCACCAGCCTGCTGCTGCACAACGTGCCGGGAACCCTGGCGGATCGCGTCCTGCTGGTGGGACTCGGCAAGGAACGTGAATTCAAGGAAAAGGAATATCGCAACGCCATTGCCACGGCGGTGCGCACCCTGAATGAAACCGGCGGTTTCGACGGTACGCTCTACCTGACCGAGCTATCGGTCAAGAAACGCGATGTCACCTGGCGGGTACGTCAGGCCACCATGGTGGTGATGGAAACCCTCTATCGCTTCGATCAGCTCAAGTCGAAGAAAGACGACGTTCGCCGCCCGCTGCGCAAACTGACATTCTGCGTCGAACGCCGCACCGAACTCGACCTCGCCGAGGCCGCCCTGGTCCAGGGTCAGGCCATCGCCGCCGGCACCCAACTGACCAAAGACCTGGCCAACCTGCCTGGCAACATCTGTCACCCCGCCTACCTGGCGGAGCAGGCTAAGAGCCTCGCCGGCGAGTTTGGCCTGAGTGCCGAAGTGCTGGAGCGGACTGACATGGAGCAATTGGGCATGAACACCCTGCTCTCCGTCGCCCGGGGCTCCCATCAGCCGCCCAAACTGATCGTGCTCAAGCACAACGGCGGTAGCGCCACCGATAAGCCGGTGGTGCTGGTCGGCAAGGGCGTCACCTTCGACTCGGGCGGAATTTCCCTCAAGCCCGGCGCCGAGATGGACGAAATGAAGTTCGACATGTCGGGCGCCGCCAGCGTACTCGGCGCCATGAAGGCGGCGGCGATGATGAAGCTGCCGTTGAATCTGATCGCGGTAATTCCCGCGGTGGAGAACATGCCCGGCGGCAATGCCACCCGTCCCGGCGACGTCGTCACCTCACTGTCCGGCCAGACCGTCGAAATTCTCAACACCGACGCCGAAGGCCGCCTGATTCTCTGCGATGCCCTCACCTATGCCGAGCGCTTTGACCCCGCCTGCGTGCTCGACGTCGCCACCCTGACCGGCGCCTGCGTGATTGCCCTCGGCAATGTCGTCAGCGGCCTGCTGGCCAACGACGACGGCCTGGCGCGGGAACTGGTCGACGCCGGCCTCGAATCCCACGACCGGGTCTGGCAGCTCCCCATGCTCGATGATTACCAAGAGCAGCTCAAGAGCAATTTTGCCGACATGGCCAACATTGGTGGGAAAATGGCCGGCACCATCACTGCCGCCTGCTTCCTCTCCCGTTTCACCCAGAAGTACGAATGGGCGCATCTGGATATCGCCGGCACTGCCTGGCGCAGTGGCGAGAAAAAGGGCGCCACCGGCCGCCCCGTGCCGCTGCTCACCCAGTTCCTGATGAACCGGGCGAAGAAAGACAAGCACGTCGCGTGACGAAGATTTCCTTCATTCATGGCGCACCGGACCGCCTCCAGGGTGCGGCTGGCTGGCTCGGTTCAGCCTGGAAGCAGCGCCGGCCGGTGCTGGTGTTCGTACCTCAGACGCCCTTGGCCGAGCGCATGAACCAACTTTTGTGGACCCAGCCGGCCCTCGGCTTTCTGCCCCACTGCCCTGCCGATTCGCTGCTGGCGGCTGAAACGCCGATCCTGCTCACCCAGCAGCTCGACACCCTGCCCCAGGACAAACTTCTGCTCAATCTTTCCGACGACGTGCCTCAAGGCTTCTCGCGCTTTGAGGAACTGGTGGAAATCGTCAGCACCGCCGATGATGACCGACTGCTTGCCCGTGACCGTGCCAAGTTCTACAAGGAGCGTGGTTACGAAGTGAGCTTCACCCCTTGGGAAGACGCCCGCTGACCATGGCCGATGACACCAGCAACGACGTGCTTAACCAGGCGGACCGGCTGATGCGCCGGCATCGGGTGTTTCTTGCCGGCACCACGCAATCTCCCGCGCCAACGAATGACGACGACGATTTGCCGGTATTGACGGAGACGGTCGAGAAGCAGGAAACCGTTGTCGCCCAATCCGGCCTGCCACCTGACGAGGAGCGCATGTATGCCGTACTGGCGTCCGAACTCGCCCACGCCGTCGAACATCGCCTGACCACCGAACTGCCCTCCATCCTCGCCTCGGCCCTGGTCAAGATGGAAGGCGAACTCAAGCACGATCTTCTTACCGCTACTGAAAGCGCCCTGCGCGACTTCATGGCCCGTCGGCGCCAGCTCATGCTGCCCTTCGACGACGAGCCCCAATCCTGATTCATCTCCTTTTAGATAGTGCATCCCATGGAACTCGCCAAGAGCTTCGAACCTGCTGACATTGAAAAACGCTGGTACCCCGAGTGGGAATCCAGAGGCTACTTCGCCGCCGGCCTCGACACCAGCAAGACCGCTGCCGACGATAACTTCTGCATTCTGCTGCCGCCGCCCAACGTCACCGGCACCCTGCACATGGGCCATGGCTTCAACCAGGCCATCATGGACGCCCTCACCCGCTACCATCGCATGCGCGGTGACAACACCCTGTGGCAACCGGGCACCGACCACGCCGGCATCGCCACCCAGATCGTGGTTGAGCGCCAGCTCGACGCCCAGGGCGTCTCGCGCCACGATCTCGGCCGCGAGAAGTTTCTGGAAAAGGTCTGGGAGTGGAAGGAATACTCCGGCAACACCATCACCAAGCAGATGCGCCGCCTCGGCACCAGTCCCGACTGGAGCCGCGAGCGCTTCACCATGGACGCCGGCCTGTCGAAGATCGTCACCGAGACTTTCGTTCGCCTGCACAAAGAAGGCCTGATCTACCGTGGCAAGCGCCTGGTGAACTGGGACCCGAAGCTGCTCACCGCCGTCTCCGATCTGGAAGTGGTGAATGAAGAAGAGAACGGCTCCATGTGGGAGATCAGCTATCCCTTCGTTGACGGCGAAGGCGCGTTGATCGTCGCCACCACCCGCCCGGAAACGCTGCTGGGTGACGTGGCCGTGGCGGTGAATCCTGACGATGAGCGCTACACCCACCTGATCGGCAAGCACGTCCATTTGCCCCTGTGCAATCGCACCATCCCGATCATCGCCGACAGCTACGTGGACAAGGAATTCGGCACCGGCTGCGTCAAGATCACGCCAGCCCACGACTTCAACGACTGGCAGGTGGGCCATCGCCACGGCCTGCAGCCGATCAGCATCCTGACGTTGGATGCCCGCATCAACGAGCACGGCCCCGAACAATATCGCGGCCTGGACCGCTACGATGCGCGCAAGCAGATCGTCGCCGACCTGGAGGCGCAAGGCCTGCTGGTCAGCGTCAAGCCCCACAAACTGATGGTGCCGCGCGGCGACCGCACCAATGCGGTGATCGAGCCGATGCTCACCGACCAGTGGTTCGTCGCCATGAGCAAGCCCGGCGCGGATGGCTCGTCTATCGCCGGCAAGGCTCTCGAATGCGTGGCCTCGGGCGAGATCAAGTTCGTGCCCGAAAACTGGGTCAACACCTACAACCAGTGGCTCAACAACATCCAGGACTGGTGCATCAGCCGCCAGCTCTGGTGGGGCCACCAGATTCCCGCCTGGTACAGCGACGACGGCCGCACCTATGTCGCCCACGACGAGGCCGAAGCCTATGCGCAGGCGATGCGTGACGGCTACACCGGCGGCCTGACCCGCGACCCGGACGTGCTCGATACCTGGTATTCCTCCGCCCTGTGGCCCTTCTCCACCCTCGACTGGACGCCCGAGTGGCCTGCCAAGTCGAACCCGGCCCTCGACCTCTACTTGCCGTCCACGGTGCTGGTCACCGGCTTCGACATCATCTTCTTCTGGGTCGCCCGCATGGTGATGATGACCAAGCACATCACCGGCAAAATTCCCTTCAAGCACGTCTATGTGCACGGCCTGATCCGCGACGCGGAAGGCCAGAAGATGAGCAAATCCAAGGGCAACGTGCTTGACCCCATTGACCTCATCGACGGCATCAGCATCGACGATCTGGTGAAGAAACGCACCACCGGCCTGATGAACCCGAAGGACGCACCGAAGATCGAGAAGCGCACCCGCAAGGAGTACCCGGACGGCATCCCCGGTTTCGGCACTGACGCCCTGCGCTTCACCTTCCTCAGCCTCGCCAGCCCCGGCCGCGACATCAAGTTCGACATGAACCGCTGCGAGGGCTACCGCAACTTCTGCAACAAGCTGTGGAACGCCACCCGCTTCATGCTCATGAATTGCGAGGGCAAGGATGTGGGCCTCGACGATAGCGCGCCCATGGAGTTTTCCGCCGCCGACCGTTGGATCGTCAGCCGCCTACAGAAAGTTGAAGCCGAAGTCGCCCAGCACTTTGCCGACTACCGCTTCGACCTGCTGGCCAAGGCGATCTACGAGTTCGTCTGGGATCAGTATTGTGACTGGTACCTGGAACTAGCCAAGGTGCAGCTTCAGCAGGGTAACGAGGCCCAGCAACGCGCCACCCGCCGCACCCTGGTGCGCGTACTCGAAGCCACCCTGCGCCTGGCCCATCCGCTGATCCCCTTCATCACCGAGGAGCTATGGCAAGCAGTCAAAGAACTCGCCGGCAAGAGCGGCGACTCCATCATGCTCCAGGCCTATCCCAAAGCCGAGGCTAGCAAAATCGACGCCGAGGCCGAAGCCTGGATCGGCCACCTCAAGGACATGGTCAACGCCTGCCGCAGTCTGCGGGGCGAAATGTCCATCTCGCCGGCGCAGAAGGTACCGCTGGTGGCGGCTGGCGATACTGCCGCCGTAGCCGCCTACGGCCCCTATCTCGCCGCCCTGGCCAAACTCACCGAGGTCACCGCCTGTGGCGCCGACCTTCCGGATTCCGACGCACCAGTGCAGATCGTCGGTGACTTCCGCCTGATGCTAAAGATTGAAATCGACGTGGCCGCCGAGAAAGTCCGCCTCGGCAAGGAAGTCGCCCGTATCGAAGGCGAAATCGCCAAGGCAGAGAACAAACTGGCCACCCCCAGCTTCGTTGATCGGGCACCAGCAGCCGTGGTGGAGCAGGAAAAGAAGCGGCTGGGAGACTTTGTGGCGCTGAAGGAAAAGCTGGCAAGCCAACTCAAGCGGCTGGGCTGACACAGTTGGCTGAAGGGGGCTTACCACCCCGTTCAGCCAATTCGTGCAAATTCCGCCAATCAGGTATCGTGGCTGCAAGCCGCATCCAGACGCCTTTTGCAATGCGCAGCGGTCCTAATCGTGCATATTCCGCCACCAGCCCGTCTTCTTCTCAGGACGGGCCACGGTAGCGGTTTACTGTACTCCGGCAATGTCTTCCATCATTTCGAACACATAGTCCGGATGGCTGCCAATGGTCATGAACTGACCCATGGTCAGGCCAGGCCAGGATAGAGCAGTACGGAAGCGACCGCGCAGGGCATTGACCGTACCACCAACCACCACCACTTCCCACGGCAGGGCAGCGACGTGGTCGGCGCCAATCTTGTTCACCCACCAGCCTTCGCCCTTCTCGGCATCGTTATGGGCAACACCAAAAACGGCAATCTTCTTGTCCGGATAGATCAGTTCGTACACCTTGGCCGAACCACGCACACCCTTGGCTAGATTGGCCTGCACCACCTTTACCGCCTCCTCGAAGCTCTTGTATTCCTTGAGCTCAAAGCGATCGTTGAAGCGCTCCATACCGAACATGTAGTGGTAATTAGGCAAATCCTCCGCCTTCACCTCACCACCAAAGGGCTTGCCCTTACCCAGAGCGGTTTCCAGCTTGGCAGCGACGGCCTTGTAAGCCGCTTCCACCTTGGCGTAATCCTTGCGGATGTAACCCCGGCCCCAGTACTCCATGTTGATGTACGACACGGAACCGTCGCTCTTGACGCCAACGCGGATCGGTACCCCGATCACGGCGCTACCGCCAACCGCCTTCAGGGCATCGGTGAGGCCGGTATCGGTAACGATCAGGGAACCATGGTTAGGCAGTCCCTTCGGCGTGTGACGTCCCACTACCGTAAAGCCTCCCGCCACCAGCTTTTGCTCCGTCGCCGCCATGGCCGACTTCAGATCTCCCGCCGCCACCTTGGTCTCGGCCGCCATGTAGGGTTGCAGAGCGTAGGCAAAGTTCGCTGCCAGCGCCAGAACGGCGCACATTAGAAAACGCTTCATTTTGTCTCCTTGGGTCAAGGTTGATAGTTTTTATGGGGTATAGATACAACAAAGGCCGGCAGGTTGCCTGCCGGCCTTTGTTAAACGGTGTAACAGTAGAACTTAGAAGCGGTAACCGTACATCAACTGCCAGTTGGTCTGGCTGTGACTTACACTCTGATTAGAAACGGCACCAACAGCACCTGCTGGCGTTCCGATCGCCGCTGCCGAGTTAGTGGCACTAACTTTGGGAGCATGAGTTAGCGAGAAATCGACTGAAGCGGCCTTATCCAGCTTATATGCCGCACCAAAGGTCAGATGATTTTTCACAATGGCAGGAAACAGAGCCGTCATATATTCATTCGGGACAGGATTGTTGGCCAAATTTGCGCCAACTCGAACAGCTAAAGCATCACTGTACTTGTACTCCGCACCAAACATAAATACGTTTTGGTTCTTCCAATTCTGGAAGTAATCCATATCCATTTGCATGCCGTTGAAACCGCCCGCGACACCGCCATTCCCGCCAGCAATAAACGACATGCGGAAGCTCTTCATCACACTCGCCCAATTAATGCGCTTGTAGTCGGCAGCAAACGACCACTTATCATTAGCTGTGTATGCAAAGCCAAAACCATACGTTTCGGGCCACTGGAAATTTCTAACGACAATTTTTCCCTTTACGGGCAATGCAGCAGCACTATTTGCCCCTCCACCCATCAGATTTAGCATATCGTTGAAGCTCAGGGTCATTGAGGCATCCTGCGATCCTGTCTCCATGTCGCTAAGCCGGGTCTTAGCGTGGTAAATACCCCCAACAGTCAGTTGGGGGCTTACTTTGTAGGTGAAGCCCAAGTTGGCAGCCCAACCATCGCCTTTGGCTTTCTGACTGAACTTATTAGTATTCGCAAAATCAAAATACCCGTAGGCAAACTGGTCGAACATCACGCCAATATTGGGCATTAGCCCATTAGTAATAAAACTACCGCTTACCCTACCAAAGCGATTCGCACTTCCGGGCATCATGTCCTGAAAGTGAGCACCATCTACTAGCCATTTGATATCCATTCCAGCCCATACATAGTCAATGCTGCCACCAAGATTGAACTGGTCATTAACTTGGTAGGCGAGAGGAAAGATAACGCGCCCCACACCTACCTCCGACATATTCTGTAGGGATTGGCCCTGCGCCAGTGCTAACGCACCTTGCCCGGCAGCAAAGCCAGTGGCTGCAAACGGTGAACTCGTGGCGGTGGTTCCCAAGAAGCTACCATTTGAATAGTCGGTTCCCATACCCCCCTGAGCCATCATGCCAGCACCCCAAGACAGATTCCCATCCTTACGGACGTAACCAAAAGCGGGCATAAAAAAAGCGTCTGCGGAAGAATCTTTTCCGTTAGACGAAACGCTCGGATGAAGCCCACCAATCGCCAAGTCCAACCGACTCGTTCCTGACTTCATGAAACCTAACGTTGCCGGATTGTTAATCATGCCGGCATTACCGTTGTCGTAGGCAAAAGACGCACCACCCATACCGGTAGCCACGGGGCCATAGCCCTCCATGTTCATACCGTTGGTAGCGAAGGCGGGGATGCTGGCGCCGATCAGGCTCAAGGCTGCGGCGATTTTAGTAATTTTCACGGGCTCTCCTCAGTGCGGGTGTGTTGGGTTACAGATGGTTATGGATTGGACTTCATGTGATACCGCAAGTCGAGGCATTACTCTCCCCATGCCCCAACTTGCGTTGCATAAAAACTACATGAACAGGCAGACGTCGGCCTTCTGGGCCACCGGCAGGAAGGTGGCGGCGCCGGCGTAATCGACACCGGGGATGAAATCGTCGTGGCTGAAGCCAAACAGTTCGACCGTCATCTGACAGGCGACGAACTTGACGTCGGCTTCCTGGGACAGGCCGCGCAACTCTTCGATGCTGGCAACGCCGTTGTTGGCAATGGTCTGCTTCATCAGGGCAGTGGCGACGTTCTCAAAACCGGGGACGCCGGCTTGAATGATGTTGGGGATGTTCCAGTTGATGCCCTTGAACCAGTCAGGACCGAAGGGCATCTTCATGGGCATGCCGGGGTTGCCGAGGGGGCTGACCTTGAGGTCGGATACATCCTTCTTCAGCAGATTGAGGCCGTAGAACGTGAAGAAAATGGTGACATCCCAGCCCAGAGCGGCGGCGGTGGAGCCGAGGATGAAGGGGGGATAGGCCCAATCCAGAGTGCCACGAGTGGCGATGATGGCCATGGAACCCGTCTTGGATTCTTCGATTTCCTTGAGCTTTTCTTCGATCTTTGCCGGCAGAAGCTCATCCAGCCGTTGGCGGATCAGGTCGTCGATAACGGCGATTTCGGGGGTGGCGCCCATGACATATCTCCTTACTTAGACAAAGGTTTATTACCTTCGTCAGTGTTCAATAATTCACGAATGATGGAATAAATCGCAGTGCAGCAAACAGCTAATTCTGCTTATTCCCCCATCAACCAAGATGATACTTAGCATAGAAATAAAACGGGATGCCAAGGTCGGCATCCCGTTTTTGTGAACTGGGCCGGGTCGGCAGCCAGATCTGTCGCTTCGGACTTACTTCCGCTTGATGAAGAACTCGAATTCCTTGTTGTTCTCGGCGGAGGAGAGCAGCTCATTGCCGGTTTGCTTGGCGAAGGCGGCGAAGTCCTTCACGGAGCCCGGGTCGGTGGCCAGGATGCGCAGCACTTGCCCGGCTTGCAGTTCCGCCAGACTCTTCTTGGCGCGCAGAATGGGCAGGGGGCAGTTGAGGCCGCGGGCGTCGAGTTCCTTGTCGAAGTTCATTGTTACTCCTCGTGTAGTGTGGGTTGTTGCGGTTGATTCAGAAAAAAAGACTTATAAACCAGTAAGCACACTGATTCAATACCCGTTTCGGGCTAGTGGATCAGGCCACCGACTGGTAGAAAAGATTCTGCGGATGATTCGCCTGGGCAAAAAAGAACCAACGCTCCGCAATCAGTCCGGCATATTGCACCATAAATGCAAGAATAAGAAGCGAAACGGATGCCTCGGAAAAACTAACGCCGAGTAGCGCAGCCGGAACCAGAAATGCCAGGACAACGAAAATCCACTTCACGGAACGCAGAAAACTGGCCGTCTGACCATGGAAAAACTCGCGGGTATTGAAGGAACCGCCCATGAAGCCCTGGGTGGTCTGCACAATGCGGGGATGCTTGACGCCAATGGCGGTTTGCAGCGTGGATTTGGGCTTGAGGCGATGGTTGCGAATCAGCGAAGCGCCGCGCGTCACCAAACCCAGCAGGGTGAGGATGATGGCCCAGCCGGTGTAGAACCGAGCCAGTTCTGGCGCCTCCGCTGCCGAGAGCACGGAAGCCAGGGTGAAGCCGGAGGCACCGCCAAGCAGTATGTAGTTGATGACCGTCAGGGGCGAATGCCATTCGCGCAGGAACTTGAGGCAGGCGTAGATCATGGCGGTGCAGACAAACAGCGCAAAGGCCAGAACGGTGCCAGCAACGCCCAACACCGCGGTCGGGTCCACAGGCAGTCCGCTCGGCAGAGTCAGCAGCACGGGACGCCAACCGATCCAATGAATCAACCCGTATAACACCACGGTACCCATGAAGGCGGGCAGCACAATCACCTCACGGGAGAGCCAGGAGGTGCGCCAGCGCGTGGCCGAACGCCAGGCCCGTTCCGGACGACCGAGGTGGAAGAAGGAAGAAAACAGCCCCAACACCAGAAACACCAGCGCGATCACACTGCCCTGAACATAGAACGACGCGCCGGGATCGGGCAACAGATTGAAAGCCGAGTAGCTCTGGGCCGTGAACAAGGCCAGGAACAGCCCCTGGCCGACGCCGATCAGGGTGGTGAGGAAAATGACGGAAAAGGCGGGATGCATGATGCGGCTTACCAGGAAGTAACGTCGTCGAGGGCGGGTTCGTCCTTGGCCGGCTTGGGCAGCAGACCATCGACCTTGAGCGGATTGTCGGCGCGTTCGATTTCATCCACCCGCAGCTTGATGCGGGTCTTGCGTCGCGGCAGATAATGATTGGCGGGCTGGGTGCCCCATTCCGGCATCAGCGCGTAACCACCGCTCTCACGAATGGCCTTCGACACCACCGACTCGGGATCATGCACGTCACCGAACAGCCGGGCGTTGGTAGGACAGGCACGGACACAGGCGGGGCGGCGCTCCTCTTCAGTCATCGACGTATCGTAGATGCGGTCGACGCAGAGGGTGCACTTCTTCATGATCTTCTGCTCTTCGTCGAACTCGCGCATGCCGTAGGGGCAGGCCCAGGAGCAATACTTGCAGCCGATGCACTTGTCGTAATCAACGAGAACAATGCCGTCTTCGGCGCGCTTGTAGGAAGCGCCGGTTGGGCAGACCGGCACACAGGGCGGGTCTTCGCAATGCAGGCAGGACTTGGGGAAATGCACGGTTTCGGTGTTCGGATATTCGCCCACCTCAAAGGTCTGCACCCGATTGAAGAAGGTACCCGTGGGGTCCTTGCCATAGGGGTTCAGATCGACCATGGGACCGGCATCGCCGGAGGTATTCCATTCCTTGCAGTTGGTGACACAGGCGTGGCAGCCGACGCAGACGTTGAGGTCGATGACGAGAGCAAGCTGGGTCATACCTTGTTCCCCTTGCCGGCGAAGAAATTCCACACGCTCTTGCGCTCCGGTTCGCCCGGGTAGGGCTTCAGCGGTTCAAACTGCGGCGAGGTCACTTCCGGCTCACCCTCCTCCGCCTTCCAGATGCGCACCCGCACGTCGTACCAGGCGGCCTGGCCGGTGATGGGGTCGGAGTTCGAGACTCGCGCGTCGGGATGATTGGCGTAGCCGGCAGGCAGTTCTTCGGAAATCACGTGATTGAGCAGGAAGCCCTTCTGCGACTCGTTGGCATCCGGCGTCAGGTTCCACGCCCCCGCCGCCTTGCCGATGGCGTTCCAGGTCCACACCGTGCCCGGCTCCACCGCCTCGGAATGCTTGGCCATGCAGCGCACCTTGCCCCAGGGACTCTCGACCCAGATCCAGTCTTCGTCGGCGATGCCGGCGATACGGGCGGTTTGGGTGTTCACGTAAAGCAGGTTGTGGGCGTGAATCTGGCGCAGCCAGGCGTTCTGTGAATCCCAGGAGTGATACATCGCCATGGGGCGCTGGGTGATGGCCGAGAGCGGATATTTCTGCTTGTCGGTGACCTGGGCTTCGAGGTTCTCGTAATAGAAGGGCAGCGGATCGCAGTAGGTCTCGACGCGCTTCGCCAGATGCGCCGGCGGCTTGCGCGAGAAGCCCTTGCCCTGGGCAGCCTGACGGAAGCGCATCAGCACTTCCGAGTAGATGTGAATCAGAATCGGCTCGGCGTAGCGCGTGATGCGGTTGCGCTGGCTCCATTCCAGATAGCCCTGGTTCCAGTTGCGCATGTACTGGTAGCTCTTGGGCAACTCATGGTGATACACGCAGTTATTCTTGGCGTACATCTCCCACTGGTTTGGATTCGGCTCGCCACGCATTTCCTTCTCACCGCCCTTGCCGCGCCAGCCGGCGAGGAAGCCGATGCCCGAGCCCGGTTCGGTCTCGAAATTGACGATGAAGTCCGGGTAGTCGCGATATTTGCGGGTGCCTTCCTTGGTGGTAAAGGCCGGCAGCTTGAGGCGCGAGCCGAGTTCGATCAGCACGTCCTGGAACGGCTTGCACTCGCCCGTCGGCGGCACCACCGGAATACGCACCGAATCCACCGGGCCGTCGAATTCCGAGATCGGCCGGTCGAGAATCGACATCACATCGTGACGTTCGAGGTAGGTGGTGTCCGGCAGGATCAGGTCAGCGAAGGCCGTGGTCTCGGACTGGAAGGCATCGCAGACGACAATGAAGGGAATCTTGTATTCGCCGCTCATTGGCCCTTCTGTGCTCTTGTCCACCAACATCTTGCGCACTTCGGCGGTGTTCATGCTGGAATTCCAGGCCATGTTGGCCATGAACAGCATCAGCGTGTCGATCGGATACGGGTCGCCGCGCCAGGCATTGGTGATGGCGTTGTGCATCAGGCCGTGCACCGAGAGCGGATATTCCCAGGAGAAACCCTTGTCGAGGCGCACCGGATTGCCTTCGCCATCGACAAACAGATCGTCCGGATCGGCCGGCCAGCCCAGCGCCATGCCGTCCAGGGGCTTGTTCGGCTGCACCGCGTTGGGATGGTTGGGCGGCCGCGCGCAGGGCGGAATCGGGCGCGGGAAGGGCACCTTGTGACGGAAGCCGCCGGGGCGGTCGATGGTGCCGAGAATCGACATCAGGATGCTCAGGGCACGGATGGTCTGGAAGCCATTCGAATGCGCCGCCAGGCCGCGCATGGCATGGAAAGCCACGGGATTGCCGGTGATGGTGTCGTGGTCCTTGCCCCAGGAATCAGTCCAGGAAATTGGCAGTTCGATGCGCTGATCGCGGGCGGTTACGCCCATCTCGTAGGCGAGGCGGCGGATGGTTTCGGCGGGGATGCCGGTAACGCCCTCGGCCCATTCCGGCGTGTAGTCGGCCACCCGCTCCTTGAGCAACTGGAACGAGGGCTTGACGGGGGTACCGTCGCGCAGCGTGAACTCGCCGAACAGGTAGGGGTCGGCGTTTTCGGCATGAGTCACCACCGGCTTGTTGGTGGTGCGATCCCACCACAGCTTGTCCTGGGGGTCGTAACAGGCCTCCTCTTCCGGCACCTCGGTGCGGACGAACATGCCGAACTCGTCGTTGGACTCATCGACGTTAATGAGTTCACCGGCATTGGAATACTGAACCAGGAAGTCCCGGTCGAATAGACCCTTTTCGATGATCTCATGGATCACTGCCAGCAGGAAGGCGCCGTCGGTGCCGGGGCGGATCGGCACCCATTCGTCTGCAATCGCCGAATAGCCGGTGCGCACCGGGTTGATCGAGATGAAGCGGCCGCCATCGCGCTTGAACTTCGACAGGGCCATTTTCATCGGGTTGGAGTGATGGTCCTCGGCGGTGCCGATCATCACGAACAGCTTGGCGCGATCCAGGTCCGGCCCGCCGAACTCCCAGAACGAACCGCCGATGGTGTAGATCATGCCGGCAGCCATGTTCACCGAGCAGAAGCCGCCATGGGCCGCGTAGTTGGGGGTGCCAAACTGGCGCGCGAAGAGGCCGGTCAAGGCCTGCATCTGGTCACGACCGGTGAACAGGGCGAACTTTTTGGGGTCGGTGGCGCGTAGTTTTCCCAGGCGCTCGGTGAGGATGGAGAAGGTCTCTTCCCAGCTAATCGCCTCAAACTCGCCGGCGCCGCGCTCGGAACCCGCCTTGCGGCGCAAAGGCTGGGTCAGGCGGGCGGGGGAATACTGCTTCATAATCCCCGAACTGCCCTTGGCGCAGATCACACCCTTGTTGAGGGGGTGGTCGGGATTGCCGTCGATGTAACGAACCTGGCCGTCACGCAAATGCACACGAATGCCGCAACGGCAGGCGCACATGTAGCAGGTGGTTTTCTTGACTTCCGTGACGGGTGGTGCATTCATTGGCGAGTCTCTTGGGGAGGGGCAGCAAACTACATTAGAATTTGACGATATTCTCCCAGTCATCGCAG
>Ga0316605_10000246_pt1 | contig 45674 bp, 44 predicted proteins | sample OWC_soil_day20_n_FD_207666 | JGI IMG/M metagenome (GOLD analysis project Ga0316605, IMG submission 207666) | Wetland soil microbial communities from Old Woman Creek delta, Ohio, United States - OWC_soil_day20_noCT | ecosystem: Environmental > Terrestrial > Soil > Wetlands | place: USA: Ohio...
AGAACTGGTAGTAAAGGAATTCACTGACACGGGAGAGATTTATCAGTGCCAGCACGAAGCCGGTGGCGCCGATCAAGGCCCAACTCCAGGTTGGCTTCCACTCCAGGCGTTGCCAGCGGGGCGGGCTGATTTCGCCGGGATAGGTTTCGATGGCCGGATGGTGGCGGTGGAATATCTGCTGAATGTTTGGTAGCGCCCAAATCACGACGAAGGCGGTCAGGAGCCATTTCAGTTGTGGGGTGCCAAAGTAGTTTGGATCGTGTTTGGTAACGCCGTTGAGGCCGGCCATGCCCTTGAGCACGGCCAGGGCGGCGTCCATGGACTCGGCGCGGAAGAAAACCCAAGCCACGACGACGACGACGAAGGTGAGCAGACGTCCGAGCCAGCGCGCCAGGGCCGGCGGCAGATTGATACCGCCCAGGGCGCGGCTCCTGAAGCCGCGCCAGAGGTGGTTGATGACCAGATACAGGCCATGCAGGGCGCCCCAGATGACGAAGGTCCAGCCGGCGCCATGCCAGAGGCCACCGAGGACCATGGTAATCATCAGGTTGGTCTGGCGACGCACCGGGCTGCAGCGACTGCCGCCGAGGGGGATGTAGAGGTAGTCGCGCAGGAAGCGCGACAGGGTCATGTGCCAGCGGCGCCAGAAGTCGATGATCGACGTCGCCTTGTAGGGCGAATTGAAGTTGGCCGGGAAAGTGATGCCAAACAGGCGCGCGAGGCCGATCGCCATGTCGGAGTAGCCGGAGAAGTCGAAATAGAGCTGGAAGGTGTAGGACAGGGCGCCGCCCCAGGCAGCGAGCAGGGTCAGGGTCTGGCCACCCTGGGCAGCAGCGAACACCGGACTTGCGTATTCGGCCAAGCCGTCGGCCAGCACCACTTTCTTGAACAGGCCGATGGCGAAGATGGTGAGGCCGATGGCGAAGTTTTCGGCACTGGCGCAGCGCGTCTCCGGTCGCGCGAACTGGGGCATGATTTCGGCGTGGTGCAGCACCGGGCCGGCGATCAGGTGGGGGAAGAAGGTGACGAACAGCAGGTAGTGGAGGAAGCGGTATTCATGCACTTCCTTGCGGTAGGCATCCACCAGATAGGCGATCTGGGTGAAGGTGAAAAAGGAGATGCCCAGGGGCAGCAAGATGTGCAGGGCGGGCAGATTCAGCCCGAACAGGCTGCTGGCGCTGGCAGCAAAGAAGCCGGCGTACTTGTAGTAGCCGAGCAGCACCAGGTTGGCGGCGATGCCCGCCACCAGCACCGGCCTATCACCCGGCTTGCCGGCTGGTGTGCGCGAGAGGCGGCGGCCGATCAGGTAATTGACGACGATGGAGAGACCCAGCAGCACCAGATATTTCGGGTTCCACCAGGCATAGAAGGCGAGCGACGCGGCGCCGAGAAAGCCGATGGCGGCCAGGGCCTTGGGCAGGCGGCCGAGGAGGAAGAAGCCGAGCAGCGCCAGCGGCAGGAAGCCGAAAAGAAATTCGTAGGAGTTGAACAGCATCGTGGCCTAACGTATAAGGGGGGCTGTCAATTTATTACCGACCCGGCGGATAAAAAAGTTCATGACTAAAAGCCTTCTAAGCCGATTTGCCAAGCACGTGAAATACGCTATCAAGCGCCGCAGCATGCGGGCCGTATTTTCCCGCATTTATCGCACCAATAAATGGGGAGATGAGGAATCCCGGTCTGGCGGTGGCTCAAATCTGGATGTAACCCGGGTACTGCGCCAGCGTTTGCCTGAAATGCTGGGAGAGCTCGGGGTGCAGTCCATGCTTGACATTCCCTGTGGTGATTTTGCCTGGATGAAGGAAGTCAATCTGCCCGTGACCCTCTATATTGGTGCTGATATCGTGCCCGACATTGCTCGTGACAATGTCTCCAGGCATTCAGCGCCGGGCCGCGAGTTTCGCTGCATCAATCTGGTTAAAGACGCCTTGCCCAAGGTGGACCTGATCTTCTGCCGTGATTGCCTAGTCCATCTTCCCTTCCGTGAGGTCACCGAGGCCTTGGCCAATATCCGCCGCAGTGGCGCGAAATGGGTAGCCCTTACTACTTTTGATGGACTGGGGGAAAACATGGAGTCCCCATACATGGGTAAGTGGCGAAAACTCGATATGCGGCTACCGCCATTCTTACTGCCGGAACCGGTCTATGTCATTGACGAACAGTGTGCTGCTGCTCCCGACAAGCGCATAGCCGTGTGGCGTATCGACGACTTGCCACGGGAGTATGCGGTCTAGCCGGGTCGCCTAGAGGCTGACGCCAGCACTCTTCACCCACTCCGCCAGCACCAGCAGCGCCCACAGGCGCTTGGCGTGGCTGCGGGTGCCGGCGAGGTGTTCTTCCACCTGGGTCTTGAGAGCGGTGGCGTCCACCACGCCGGCGAGGGTGTTCTCGGCCAGCAGGCGTTCCTGCAGCAGGCCGGAAAGGTCGATGCGCAGCCAGCGCGCCAGGGGTACCGAGAAGCCCTGTTTGCGCCGCTCCATGAAGCCTGGCGGCAGCCAGTCCTTGAAGGCTTCCTTGAGCAGGTGTTTGTGGCGGTGGGGCCAGCGCATCTTGTAGCTTCCGGGCAGCGACAGGGCCAGTTCGATAAGGCGATGGTCGAGGAAGGGCGAGCGGCATTCCAGGCTCACCATCATCGAGCAGATGTCCACCTTGGCCAGCACGTCTTCCGGCAGATAGGTGTGCAGGTCGGCGTAGAGGTGGCGGTTGATCGGGTCGGCGCCGGCCGCTTCGGCCAGGCGTTCGCCGACATAGGCGGCGGTGCGGCTCGTGCCGATGCGGGCGCGGAACTCAGAGGTGAGCAGGGCGACCTTCTCGGCATCGGAGAAGTAGGCCAGCAGGTGGGCGTAGCGCCGGCCAGGCGGCAGGCCCAGGGCCTCGTCGGCGCGGGTGCGGGGGAAGGGCTTGCGTTCCAGCATCGAGGTGAAGCGGCGCGCACCGCGCCAGAGGCCGACCAGGCCTTGCTGCTCCAGACGGGTGGCCAGGGAGCCATGCCAGAAGCGGCGATAGCCGGCGAAGGATTCGTCGCCGCCGTCGCCGGTGAGGGCCACCGTGACCTGGCTGCGGGCAAAGCGGGAAACGCAGAGGGTGGGGATGGCCGAGCTGTCGGCATGGGGCTCGCCGAAGTGGCCGATGATCTGCGGCAGCAGGTCGGCGGCATCGGCCTTGACCAGCATCTCGTGGTGGCGGGTGCCCAAGTGCTCGGCAACTTGGCGCGCATAGGGCAGCTCGTTGAACTCCTCGTCCTCAAAGCCGATGGCGAAGGTGCGCACCGGTTCGGAGGAAACGCGGGTCATGGCGGCGACGGTGATAGAGGAATCAATGCCGCCGGAGAGGAAGGCACCGAGAGGCACGTCTGAGAGCAGGCGGATGCGGGTGGCTTCGAGGATGGTCTCGCGCACCGCTTCGCAGGCATCGTCGAAGGACAGGTCGCTGCGCTTGGCCGGGTCAAGTTGCCACCAGCGCCACAGGCGCTCGATGCGGCCGTCCCTGACCGTCATGGCGTGGGCCGGCGGCAGCTTGCGGATCGCCGCGAAGCCGCTCATGGGGGCCGGGATGTACTGGTAGGTAAGGTAGTGATCGAGGGCTTGTAGATCGGCCTGACGGGACAGGCTTGGATCGAGGGCGAAGAGGGACTGGATCTCGGAACCGAACAGCAGGCCCCGGTCGGTTTGGGCATACACGAGGGGCTTGACGCCGAGGCGGTCGCGGGCCAGGAACAGGCGGCGCTCGCTACGGTCCCACACGACGAAGGCGAACATGCCGCGCAGCTTGGTCAGGCAGCCCTCGCCTTCGCGTTGGTAGAGGCGCAGCAGCACTTCGGTGTCGGAATGGCCTGCGAAGGTTTCACCGGCCTTCTCCAGTTCGGCGCGCAGCTCGGGGAAGTTGTATATCTCACCGTTGAACACGATGACGAAGCGCCCGTCGGAGCTGGTCATGGGCTGGGCGCCGAGGGGTGAAAGATCGAGGATGGCGAGGCGCACGTGGCCGAGGGCCACAGCTCCTTCGCTCCAGCCGGCCTGGGCGTCGGGGCCGCGATGGCGCAGGCTGGCCAGGGCCGGGGCTAGGTCGGGGGCGGCCCCGCCCGGCGTCATCAGGGCGCCGACGATGCCGCACATCAGACAGCCTCTCCGTCGATCAGGCGCAGCAGTTTCTGCGCGTTGCCGGTCCAGGTGAAGGCGGCTTCGGCACGGGCGCGGGCGGCGACGCCGGCGGCGGCCAGCCCTGCCTTGTCAGCGCTGAAGCGGGCGGTGGCGTCGCGCCAGGCTGCCACGTCACCGGACGGCAGGCGGCGGCCGACACTCTCGTCGCAGACGATTTCCGGCAGGCCACCCTGGTCCGAGACCAGGGCCGGCAGGCCGCAGGCGAGGCCCTCGACGACGCTGATGCCGAAGGCCTCCTCGCCTACTGAAGGCTGCACATAGATGTCGGCCAGGGCCAGCCAGCCGGGCAGCTCGCCATGCGCCACGGCGCCAGCGAAATGCACCCGGCCGCCGAGACCGAGGCTGGCGGCCTGTTGCTCCAGGCGGTCACGGTCTTCGCCGTCGCCGACGATCAGGTAGTGGATGTCGTGGGGCAGCCCGACAAGGGCCTCAATCACCACCGAGAAACCTTTCCAACCGACGACGCGGCCGACGGAAACCAGCACCGTAGCGTCGGCGGGCAGACCCCGGGCTGCGCGACGCGACGGATCGCGGGGCTGAGGGCGGAAGCGGTCGGTATCGACGCCGTTGTGGATCACCGTCACCGGCCGGCCGTAGTGGCCCTGGACCTGTTTGGCGTTGTAGGCGCTGCTCGACGCCCAGCGATCCACGGCGCCGGCAAACCAGCGGTCGCCGCGCCAGAACTCGGTGCCGCCGCTGCGCAGCACGGTCACGGCCTTAAGCCCCTGCCGCTTGGCTTGCCAAAGCAGCGGAAAGTCGTAGGGTTTATTGATTACCACCGCGTCGTAGTTGCCATCGAGCAGGCGCGGCAGGGCTTTGCTGGCGAAGGAGCGCCGCTCCATGAACTTGCGGAAGCGGCTGCCCAGGTTCGGATACTGATTGCGCGGCGTGTAGGGCAGGGCGATCAGTTCCACGTCCTCGTGTCTTGCCGCGCCACCGACACCGCCCATCACCGTGACCTGATGGCCGAGACCGGCCAGGGCGTGGCCGGCCTCCCAGCAGTAGGTTTCCAGGCCACCGGACTTGAAGCCGGCAGTGAGGTTGCAAAAACAAATCTTCATTTGCCTTTCACCGCCTCGTAGAAGCCAGCCAGGGCCGGGTGCCGCCACAGGGCCATGCGTGTGCCGAACCAGAGGCCGCTCTTGTCCTTGACGACCTGGCGGCCGATGCGCAGGGGATCGCTGCCCGGCTCGGCGACGCGGTGCTCGGTGGTGTAAAGATGACTAAAACCGGCAGCTTGCGCGACGCGGATGTAGTCGGCGTCGTAGTAGCCCTGGGGCCAGCACAGGTGAGGATCATGGCGACCGAGGCGCGTGGCGAGGGTGTCGCGGGAGGCGGCCAGGTCCTCGGCCAGGGCCTGGTCGCGGGCTGGGCCGGCGGGCAGGGTTTTGTCCCAGCGCGTGTGGCTGTGGGTGTGGCTGTGGGTTTCAAACGTGCCAGCGGCTTCCATCGCTTCGACTTCGCTCCAGCGCAGCACGGCATCATCACCGTGGCCTTCCGCCACGGCGGCCTTGCAGGCTCGATGACCGAGGGCAGGCGCATCGCCGCGGGTTGCGCCCTCGCCGACCCAGCCGGTGACTAGGAACAGCAGGGCGTGAAGGCCGAACTCCTTCAGCACGGGATGGGCGTGGGTCCAGTTGTCGCGCCAGCCGTCGTCGAACGTGATAACGACGCTCTTCTCGGCTACCTGTCGGCCGGCGAGAAAATCCACCAGGCCTTGCGCCGAGAGGCCAGTGTAGCTATGGCGGGCAAGCCAGCTCATTTGGGCGCGGAAGTTCTCGGGCGACACGGTGACCAGCCCCGGCGCCGGACTGACGTGGTGGTACATGAGTACCGGCAGGCCGCCACTCACGGCGCACAGCCTTCCAGCAGCTTGTGATACACAGCTTCCATGCCATCTACCATTTTCCCCACGGCATAGCGTTCACGCACGAAGCTGGCCGCCCGTTGCCCCATGGCGCGGCGCCGGGCCGGATCGCCCACCAGGCTGAGGATCGCCTCGGCCAGGGCCGGCGCATCCTGCACTGGTACCAGCAGGCCGGTCTCGCCTTCGAGCAGGGTTTCCGGCACGCCGCCGGTGCGGCAGCCGATCACCGGCAGACCCATGGCCTGGGCTTCGATGAAGGAAGTGCCGAGGGCCTCGCGGCGGGTGGCGAGGACGAACAGGTCGAGGGAGGCCAGCACCTGGGGCACGTCGCGGCGCAGGCCGAGCAGATGCACCCGGCCTTCGAAACCCTGCTCGGCGATGCGGCGCTGGAGGTTCTGGAATTGAGGGCCGTCACCGGCGAAGGCGAAGTGGATTTCCGGCTGGGTTGGCGCTGCCTTGAGCACCTGGGCGGCTGCCGCCAGCACCTCGTCGTGGCCCTTGCCCTTGCGCAGGATGGCCACCGTGCCCACCAGCACGGCGTCTGCGGGCAGGTTCAGTTCCCGCCGCAGCACCGGCTCGGCGGCAGAGCGCTCGAAGCGGCCGAAATCCACGCCGGTAGACACCGTGGTGATGTAGGTGCCGGGAATGCCGCTGCCCATGAGTTCCTGCTTCACCGCCTCGCTGACGCTGACCACGTGATCGGGCAGGCGGTCGTAGGTGGTGCGCGAGGTGATGGGCAGGATCAGGTGGCGTGTGCGGACGATGCGCGGCCGTGGCCGCACCAGGCGTGCTGCAAGGCCGGCGAGACTGGTGTCGCGGCCGCTGTGGGTGCTTACGATATCGGGCCGCTCTTGGCGCATGAGCCTGGCCAGACGCAGGATGGCGATCAGATTCAGACTGCCTCTCATCGGCACCGCTGCAGTGGGGAGGCCGGCCTGGGCCGCTCGCTCCAGCAGGCGTGCTCCGGGAGGCGCGGCGATCAGCACCTGGTGGCCCCGGGCGGCGAGGCCGATGCATTCGTTGAGGGTGCGGTTTTCCTGGCCGCCCCAGCCGGTGGAGCTTTCGGTGTGGAGAATTTTCATTTCGCCAGCACCTGTTGCAGGGCAGACCACACGGTATCGACGGAAATTTCCGCCATGGCGGCTTCGCTGACGTCGCGGCCGGAATCAAGGGCCGGGTGTTCGATCACTACCAGAGGCGCCGGGTGTTCCAGAGGCATCAGATTGCGCCCCGGATGCAGCGGGTGGTAGAGCACTACCATGGGCAGGCCAAGGGCGCCGGCGATGTGGCTCGGTCCCGTGTCCACGCCGGCATAGGCGCTGCAGCAGGCCATCACCGCCGCGCTCTGGCGCAGGCTGGCCTGGCCGGCGAGGACGGCGACACGGGGGTCACCCTGGGCGATCAGGGCGGCGCGTTCGCGGCTGGCGGCATCGCCGAACAGCACCACATGACCGCTCGGGTTGGCGGCGAGGAAACGTGTCAGCAGTTCGCGAAAGTGTTCCGCCGGCCAGTCCCGGTAGGCCTTGGTGGGGAAGCTGGCGGCCTGGAGGCCGAGCAGGGGGCCGTCGCGCCAGGCGGGCAGATGCTGGTCGAGCCAGTTTCCAGCCCAGGCGGCTTCGGCCGGGGTGATCGACCAGGCCAGACGGTGGCCGGATACGGGAATGCCAAAGGGCTGCAACAGCGCCAGGCGATGATCGACGGCGTGAATGCCCTCGGGTTCGTCGAGGGCGAAATGCACCCCTCGCGGCGATGCCTGGTTGCGGCGACGGAAGGCCGCCACGCGCTTGGCCAGGCGGCAGGCGGCGGCAAGCAGGGGCGCGTCGTGGCCGAGCACCAGGGCGGCATCGAAGCTCTTGCCCGGCATGCGGCCACGCAGGAAGGCGCTGCCCTTGGTGACGCCGCGCAGGTGGTCGATCAGGGACAGATGCTGTAGCGCGTCGAGTCGCTTCGGATGGGCCCAGACCGTGAGTCGGCAGGCCGGCAGAGCGGCCTTGAGGGCGCGCAGGATCGGTGTCGCCAACAGGGTGTCGCCGATACGGGCGACGATCACCACCAGGATGCGGGCGTCGTCCGGAAGGACAGCGACTCCGCCCTCGCTAGCCACTCACTTCCTCCTGACTCTGCTGTAGGCGGTGGAAGCGGGCATAGGCGCCATTTTTCGCCAGCAGCTCGGCATGGTTGCCGATCTCGACGATGCGGCCCTTCTCCAGCACGACGATGCGGTCGGCGCGCTCGATGGTGGACAGGCGGTGGGCGATGACCAGGGTAGTGCGGTTCTTCATCAGCAGTTCCAGGGCAGCCTGAACCTGGCGTTCGGATTCGGAATCGAGGGCAGAGGTGGCTTCGTCGAGCACCAGGATCGGCGCATCCTTGAGCAGGGCGCGGGCAATGGCGAGGCGCTGGCGCTGGCCGCCGGAAAGCTTGATGCCGTTCTCGCCGACTTCGGTGTCGTAGCCCGCCGGCATCGCCATGATGAAGTCGTGGGCCGAGGCGGCGCGGGCGGCGGCCTCGATGGCCTCGCGTGGCGCATCGGCCATGACACCGTAGGCGATGTTGGCGGCGACGGTATCGTTGAACAGCACCACCGCCTGGGACACTAGGGACAGGTTGCGGCGCAGGCTCGCCAGCGTCAGTTCCTCCATGGGCCGACCGTCAATCAGGATGCGTCCGGCCGTGGGATGGTAGAAGCGCGGAATCAGGTTCGCCAGGGTGGTTTTGCCGCTGCCCGAGGAACCTACCAGGGCCACGGTTTCGCCGGCGGCGATATGCAGGTTGATGCTGTTTAGGGCCGGCCGCTCGGCGCCGGCATAGGCGAAGCTCACGTTCTCCAGGGTGATCGCCCCCTGGGCCTTGTCCACCACCTTGCTGCCGTTGTCGTCCTCCGGCACCTCGTCGAGAATCTCGAACACGCTCTCTGCCGCCGCCAGACCTCGTTGCAGGGGGCCGTTGATGTCGGTGACGCTCTTTAGGGGCGAGAGCAGCATCAGCATGGCAGTGATGAAGGAGACGAAACCGCCCACCGTGGTCTGGGATTGGGAACCTTGCAGCAGGGCGATGTAGATCACCACTGCCAGGGCGATGGCGGTGAATACCTGCACCAGGGGCACCGTCGCCGAGGCGGCGATGGTCTGCTTCATGCCCAGGGTGCGCACACGCTCGTTGGCCTTGTGGAAACGTTGTGACTCATAGGCCTGACCGCCGAAGATCTTCACCACCCGGTGGCCGGTGATGGCCTCTTCGAGGATGTGGGTGATGTCGCCCATGGCCTTGTAGGACGCCCGTGCCGCACCGCGCAGGCGCTTGCTGAAGGCGGAGACGACGATGGCGATCACCGGGCCTACCGTCAGCACCACCAGGGTCAGCTTCCAGTTGAGATAGAACAGCCAGGACAGCAGACCGACGATGGTGAGGGAATCGCGAACCATGGTGGTCAGCACCGAAGTGGCGGACTGGGCCACATTGGTCACGTCGTAGGCAGCCTTGGAAAGCAGGGCGCCGGTGCTCTGGTTGTCGTAGTAGCGGGTGGGCAGAATCAGCAGCCGGTCGAAGAGGGCGGTGCGGATGTCCATGACGAAGCGGTTGGTGACCCAGGCCATCACATAGTTGGTGAAATAGGTCAGGAAGCCGCGCAGCAGGAAGATGCCGACGATGGCGAGGGGGGCAATCCACAGGTCATCGCGGGGCTTGCCGGAGAAGCCCTTGTCCAGCAGCGGCCGCATCAGGGCCGGGAACAGGGGTTCGGTGGCGGCAATCAGCGCCATGCCGGCGATGCCGAGGCCGAACATCTTCCAGTAGGGACGCACGTAGGCCAGCAGGCGGAAGTAGGTGTCGCGGCTACTGGCGGCGGGCTTGGCGGTGTCGGTCATGAAAGGCCCCTGGCTAGTGCGGGGCGGTGAAAAAACGCAATCGCCGATTATACCGGGCTGTCCAGCAGGCTTTCGTAGAGTTGGGACAGGGATTGGGCCATGGCGGCGAGGGAAAGGTGGGCCACCGCCTGCCGGGCGGCTTCGCCCAGGCTGGCACTCGATTCGATCAGCGTATCGAGCTGTCGTGCCAGGGTGGCGTCGTCGAGGGCGTCGCAGACGGTGCCGCAGGCGGGGAAGCCGAGGCCGGCGCGCACCAGTTCGGCCGCGCCGCAGGTGCTGGAAGTGGCGATGGGCAGGCCGCAGGCGAGGGCTTCCAGAGCGGCGTTGGGGAAGGGGTCGTAGAGGGTTGGCAGGGCGAAGACGTCGGCGGCGCCATAGAAGGGGCGCACGTCCTTTTGCGGCCCGAGAAAGCGCACCCGCTCGCCGAGGCCGGCGCCGGCGACCTGCTTCATCAGGGGGGCCTGGGCCTTGTCGCGCCCGACTACCACCAGCACGGCATCCTCCCTCGCCATCCGCGGCAGAGCGCGGAGCAGCACTGGGACGCCCTTGCGCTCAAAACCCGAGCCGACAAAGAGGATCAGCGGCGTTTCGAGGCCGATGCCCAGTTGCTGGCGTACTGCCGTGCGATGTTGTTCGCGCAGACCGGGGTGGAAGTAATCGAGATCGACGCCGTTGTAGATCACGTGCAGCTTGTCGTCGCCGAGACCGAAGCGATGGGCGATGTCGTCGCGCACCATGCGCGAGTTGCAGATGACGGCGCGCAGGGACGGGTGGCGGAACATGGCCGCTTCCGCCGCCACGGTATAGCGATGCCACGGGGAAAGCGCCGTTGCTAGCTGCGACAGGCCGCCCCGAGCACGAGCACGCAGATCGAGCCAGGTGGCATGAACGCCGTCGCCAGCGCGGAACACATGGCAGCCGGGAATGCGCTCGTGGCTCTGCACCAGGTCGAAGCGACCGGAAGCGATGACATCCTGCACGGCGCGACTGAAGCCGGCATCGCGCCAGGTGCGACCAAGATAGGTGGGGTCGCAGCGCAGGAAACGGCCGTCATCGGCCCCCGCCCACTCGCGGGCGATCACCGTTACATCGGTGCCCTGGGCACGCAGGCCAGCCAGCGCCCGCTCGACGAAACGCTCGGCGCCGCCGAAGGGCGTGTACTTCTGGCGCACGATGGCCAGCTTCATTCGTTGCTTACTCGGCGAGTAGTTGTTCGCAGGCTTCGAGCACCCGGCCCGCCGGCAGCATGCTCAGGCATTCGCTGATCTTGCCGCCGCCGCAGCCGTCGAGGCCGCAGGGGCGGCAGGGATGAAAGTCACTGGCGACCACCCGATGGGGCACACCCCAGGGCCGCCACTCCAGCTCGCCGGAGGGGCCGAAGATAGCCACCACCGGGGTGCTGACGGCGGCGGCGATGTGCATTGGCGCCGAGTCGACGCCGACGAACAAGCGGGAATGAGCGCTGAGGGCTGCCATTTCCTTGAGGCTGAGCTGGCCGGCAAGATTCACCACCGGCGCATGGGCGAGGGCGATGATTTTTTCGATCAGCGCCAGTTCCTTGGGGTCTGGTGCCGCAGTGAGCACGATCGGCCAGCCCTTGGCGGCGAGGCCGTCGATCAGGGCCGCCACCCGTTCCGGCGCCCAGGTCTTGAACAGCCAGCGCGAGGTGGGATGGATGTGAATGAAGCTGCCGAACTCCAGTTGATGCTGCTCCAGCAGGCTGTCGACGCGGGTCTCCGCCTCGAAGCCGGTGGTCAGGGTCAGTTGCTTGCCGGCCAGATCGATGGGGATGCCAAGGCGACGCAGGGCGTCCAGGTTGCACTCGACCCGGTGGCGGTTGGCCTTGCCGGAGGCGGCATACTGGTGGGTAAAGCTGCGCCGCCAGAGCTGGCCCTTGCGCGCCGGCGCCACCGACCAGCGTGGCTTGAGCCAGCGCGACAGGCGCGCGCCGCGGCCTTGGTCGGTGAGGTGGATGATGAGGTCGTAATTGCGCGCCCGCAGGGTGGTGTAGAGGGACCATTCCTCCCGCAGGCGCGACACCAGTCCGAGGTCTTTCCAATTGCGTTCGATGCGGTGGATGCGCTCCACGGCAGGGTGGCCCTCCAGCATCGGCGAGGTTTCGCCATAGACCAGGGCATCAATTTCGCAGTCGGGGGCGGCGCGCTTGAGGGCCGAGAACACCGGGGTGGTCAGCAGAACGTCACCGTGGTGGCGCAGCTTGATAATCAGGGCGCGCTTGACCTGTTCGAGGGGGATTGCGTCAGGAACCATGGCCGCTATTGTGCCAGAGCAGACGCCCTTCTCCGAGTAGGGAAGCCGTGGAAAAGTCGAATTGCAGCCCCATCCACTCCTGTTCCGTAAGCCCTGCCAGCAGGCCGGCACAGGCTTTCATGACGCCGCCGTGGGTGACCAGAACAAGTTCTTCGATCTGAGCATGAGCGTGAAAAAAATCCGCCACGCGGGTTTGCAGCTCGGCGGCACTCTCGCCGCCGTGGTCCTTGAAATGCAGCGGATCGGCGGCCCAGGCATCAAGGGCGTCGCGGCCGATGGCGTCCCAGGGCTGCATTTCCCAAGCGCCGAAATCTAGTTCCAGCAGGCGCGGATCAAGGCGCGGCGCCGGGTGCAGGGCCTCGGCCAGCAGGCGGCAACGACTCAGGGGGCTGGAAAACACGGGGGCGCCGGCAGGCAGCAGGGGCGCCAGGCGGGCGGCGCAGACGGCCACGTCCTCGGCCAAGCCCACGTCGCTGCGGCCGTAGCAGAGGCCTGGCGCCACGGCGGGGCGCGGATGCCTTACGAGGTAAACGCGCACAGGCAGCCGATGTAGAACGTGACCTCGGCCACTTGCTGCACGGCGCCGAGGCAGTCGCCGGTGTAGCCGCCGAGCCAGCGGCGGAACTTGGCCGCCAGCCAGAAGGTGGCGAGCAGCGAGGCGGCGACGCCGCCCACCACGGCGAGCGGCGGCAACAGCACTAGCGGCGCGACGCCAAAAAATGCCGCCAGGACAAAACCGCCAACCGAGAGCCGCGTCGCCAGAGGCTTGGACTTCGATTCCAGATCCTCGCGCACGTAGTCCATGGTCGCCAGCAAGGCCGTGGACAGCAGCCGCGACCAGGAGTGGCCCGCCAGCAACAGCAGAGGCAGCCAGGCCACCGGGGCGTCGTGGAGGGCGGCGAACTTCGCCGTCAGGGCCAGCCAGAGCGCCACCACGCCGTAGCTGCCGACGCGGGAGTCCTTCATGATTTCCAGGATGCGCTGCTTCTCCCAGCCGCCGCCAATGCCGTCGGCGGCGTCCGAGAGGCCGTCCTCGTGGAAGGCGCCGGTGGCGAGCAGGGTGATCCCCATGGCTGCCAACACGGCGATGCTCTTCGGCAGCGCCAGGGCTGCGAGCCAGAATGCCCCGGCCGCCAAAGCGCCGATCAGCAGCCCCACCGCCGGGAAGTAACGCGCCGAGCGATTCAAGCCCTCCGCCGAGTGGCCGACCCAGGCCGGCACCGGCAAGCGCGTGAAGAAGCGCACTGCGCCGAGGAAGGATTCGAGTTCGGCGCGAATCATGCCTTGTCGGAAACCCCGGCCGACTCAAAGCTCGCCATATCGTTCAGCATCGCGCAGGCCGCCACCAGCAGCGGATAGGCCAAGGCGCCGCCGGTGCCTTCACCCAGGCGCAGGCCCAGGTCGAGCAGGGGCTTGGCGTTCAGGTGGTTCAGCTGCAGGGCATGGCCCGGCTCGCCGGAACGGTGGGCGAAGACGCAGTAGTCAAGAATCGCCGGCTGCAGCTTGGCCGCCACCAGCAAGGCCGAGGTGACGATGAAGCCGTCGATCAGCAGCACCATGCGCGCTTCCGCCGCCGCCAGCATGGCGCCGGCCATCATGGCAATTTCAAAGCCGCCGTAGCGTGCGAGGACCTCCAGCGGCTGATGCTTGGGGCCATCCCAGATCGTCAGAGCCTGTTCCAGCAGCGCCTTCTTGCGCGTCAATCCGGCGTCGTCGAGGCCGGTACCACGGCCGACGCAGTCCTCCAAGGATGCGCCGATGAGGCAATGGGTGATGAGGGAGGACGACGCCGTGTTGCCGATGCCCATCTCGCCGAAACCGAGCACGTTGCAGCCCCCGGCCGCCAGCTCGCGGACGATTCGTGCGCCCTGGGCCATGGCCTCGTCGCGCTGGGCCGGCGTCATGGCGGCGGTTTCCAGGTAATTCGCCGTGCCGGGCGCCATCTTGGCGTCGATCAGGCCGGGGCGCGAACCAAAGTCATGGGCCACGCCGGCATCGGCCACGGTGAGGGCGATGCCGTTGGCGCGGGCGAAAACATTGATGCCGGCGCCGCCGGCGAGGAAGTTTTCCACCATCTGCCAGGTCACGTCCTGGGGATAGGCCGAGACGCCGGCCTTGGCCGCGCCGTGATCGCCGGCGCAGACGAGGATGTGAGGTTGAGTCAGGGCGGGCGTCAGCGTGTTCTGGATCAGCCCCAGGCGCAGGGCGAGTTCCTCGATGCGGCCGAGAGCGCCGATGGGCTTGGTCTTGCGGTCGATCTTGCCTTGCAGGGCCGGGGTGAGGCTGACATCCACGGGTGGGATGTTAAAAGCAGGGGAATGCATCCGATTCTTTCTTCCGAAAAAGGCAAACGGGCTTCACCCCGCACGGCCAGGCGCAGGGCGAAACCCTCGCCAGAGGTTTCCGAAAACTGACGCGGCAGGTCTTCTGGCTCCCGGATCGTCCGCCTCGTCGCGCCTTCCCATGGAGTTCTCCCCCACAGTGGCATGTTGCGACACGCGTCCCCGGCTACAGCGGCGGGCCCGCTGCCGAATTGCACGGCATTCCCTTGACCGAATCGGGGCGATTATCGCAAGAATCGGCGCCTCGCGCCGCCGTTGCGGCCACTTCATCTTCGACGGCAGCTTGATCGTTTCTCCGGCCACCGCAAACACGCCCCGACCCCGGTGATGAAGAGTACGCGGTTCCTTGCAGCGTGGATCGATCCAAGCCTTGACTACTTCCAGTACGAAGAAGTTATAGCGATTCACCAGTCGCGTATCGGCCACGCGGCATTCCAGATTGGCGTAACACCCTGCAACCAGGGGTGCATCCACTAATTTTGCAGCGACTGGGGTGAGACCGAAAGCTGCAAGCTTGCCCTTGTGGTAGCCACTACAGTTGCTACAGGCAACCACTTTGGACGCCAACTCAGCCGTGGGAATATTGAGTACGCACTGGCGTGTCGCCCGAAGCGCATTGAAACTGAAGTTGCGGCCACTGACAACACATCCCACCAGGGGCGGATCGAACTCCATCATCATGTGCCACGATAGAGTCATTACATTGGTCTTGCCCTTGTGCGCCGTGGTGAGCAGCACGACCGGCCCTGGCTCAAGCAGACCGTAGACCTTGGAGAGGGGAAATGAGCGTTTGGTCATTCGAGCGCTTTGTTTGACAGAGCCGGACTTGACGCTGCTACCTTGGTTTTAGCGGAGTGGAACTGGGGCATGTCGCTGAAGACCAAGCAAGGAGGCGCCAATGAAGCGCGACATACCGAGGGTTACCAAAGTTAGCCTAGTGAGACAGAACCGGCCCGGTATGGCTCAAGCCCTTTCAATACTGTCCGCGATATAGAGCCGGATGAGCGCCCCCGCTGACGCTCCATCCTAGCCTTATCCCAACCGTAAAGCCGAACTAGTTCGTCATGCGGAACGACATACCAGTCTTGTTGTGAATCACTGACCCAGTGTGGAAATGCGATCCATAGGTTTCGCTTCATGTACTTTGCATCAATGGTGGGCCGAGATTTGATTTGGATAGCCCGCGTCAAGTTGGTGGAAGGGTTGTAGGCGAGAACATCGGCCCCGTTGGAGTCAAAGCGGAGGGGAAGTAGGTATTCCTGCCCCCGAGCGAGAACCGCGCCCAATTGAGCCGTGTTGAACGCCTCTTTAGATCGGCTATCAAATTTCATGTATTCGGTTTTCATCAGGTATGACCGCTCGAAAGCTGTTGCTCGTAGCCGCATTTTGCATGAACAAACTCATCCTCGTGGTACGAGTACTCATCGCGGCATTCCGGGATCCCACGCGATGGAACAGGAGAGCCGAAATCTGAAAACCCCATCAAATGGGTGTTTCAGAAGCACCCTTTCCCCAGAGCCGCCATCTGATGCGGCACACAGCCCTGCCCTGCCCTGCCCAGAACGCCCATTTGACGCGGCTCCCAGGCATGCTAACCTCGCCCCCTATGATCGAACTCATCATTGGCGGCGCCCGCTCCGGCAAGAGCGCCCTGGCGGAACGGCGAGCTGCGGAGAGCGGCCTGGCGGTCTGCTACGTGGCTACCGGCCAGGCCGGTGACGGAGAAATGACTGCGCGCATCGCTCACCACCGGGCAAGGCGTCCAGCCCATTGGCTCACCGTGGAAGAACCCCTGGCGCTGGCGGAGGCTCTGTCAAAAGAAGCCGCGCCGGAGCGCTGCCTGATCGTCGATTGCCTGACCCTCTGGCTCACCAATTTGTTGCTCGGACCGGGGCTGGACGACGAGCGCGCCCGCCTGCTGGACGTTCTGCCCAGTTTGCCCGGCCGCGTCATCCTGGTCAGCAACGAAGTGGGCTGGGGCATCGTCCCGATCAACGAGCTGGCGCGGCGCTTTGCCGATGAGCAGGGGCGCCTGAATCAGCAGGTGGCGGTAGTGGCTGACCGGGTTACCCTGGTAGCAGCGGGACTGCCGCTGGAACTCAAGCCACCCCGGCCCTAGCGCCCCACCAGCAGCTTCGCCCCCAGGGCGACGAAGATTCCTCCCGCGACACGATCCAGCCAGGCGCCCAGCGCCGGGTTGCGGGCGAGGCATTCGCCGATGTGGCCGGCGAACCAGCCGATGGCGGCGAAGATGAGGGCGCTCACCAGCGTGAATACCAGGCCCAATTGGGCGATCTGCCAGCCGGCGTGGCCCCGGGCGCCATCGACGAATTGCGGCAAAAAGGCGAGAAAGAACAGGATCACCTTCGGGTTGATGGCATTGGCGACGAGGCCCTTGGCGAACAGCCGCGCCGCGCCTTCCGCCGGCGTGGCGCCGGCGGGCAAAGCGCCGCTGGCGCGGGCGTGGCGGATCGCCTGAACGCCGAGCCAGAGCAGATAAAGGCCGCCGGCGATTTTGAGCACGCCAAAGGCCAGCGGCGAGGCGGCGATCAGGGCGCTGATGCCGAGGGCAGCCAGCAAGGTGTGGTTGAGGCAGCCCAGGGCGCAACCGAGGGCGAAGGCGACGCCGGGCCTACGCCCCCGCGCCATGCCGAGGCTCAGCACCATCAGGTTGTCGGGGCCGGGAGCGAGAGCCACCAGGGCAGCCGCGACGAAGAAGGCGGCGAATTGGGGCAGGGTTAGCAGGGCGTCCATGGCATCAGGCACCAAAAGGCAGCAGTCGCGCCAGGGTCGCCTCACCGAAGGCGGCTTCCACCGCGTCGGCCAGGCGCTCGATGTCGGCTTCGCGGCGGGCGGCGAAGTCCACCGGCGCGATGCCCGTCGCGCCAGCCCAGGCGAGCAGGGCGGCGAGGGCCTCGGGGCGGTCGAAGAGGCCGTGGCAGTAGGTGGCGAGAATCTGGTTGTCGGCGGAGATGGCGCCGTCCGCGCGGTCATCGGCGAAGCGCACGGCGGGGCGGGCCAGCGCCGGGCCGGTGGTGACGCCCATGTGGATCTCATAGCCGGTCATGGCGGGTTCGCCGGCCAGGGTCAGGGCGCCGCTCACGTTCTGCAACTGCTTCTCGGCGTCGAGGGTGGTGGTGCAATCGAGCAAGCCGAGGCCGGCCATGCTGCCAGCATGGCCTTCGACACCTGCCGGATCGTGCAATTCGCGCCCCAGCATCTGGTAGCCGCCGCACAGGCCGATGAGTTTGCCGCCGTAGCGCAAGTGGCGTTGCAGATAGGGTTCCCAGGCGCCGTCGGCCTGCTGTCGCAGCCAGGCCAGATCGGCGGCGACGCTCTTGGAGCCGGGCAGCACTACCAGGTCCGCCGGGGGCGGCGTCTGGCCGGGGCCGATCCAGCGGAAATCCACTTGCGGATGCAGGCGCAGCGGGTCCAGATCGTTGGCGTTCGAGATGCGCGGGAAGGCCGGCGCCACCACGCGCAGGGCGGTTTCGCCACTGGATTCGCCGTGATGGTCGAGGGCGTCCTCGGCGTCGAGGAACAGACCGTGCAGATAGGGGATGGTGCCCAGCACCGGCTTACCCGTGTGCTGCGCCAGCCAGTCGAGGCCCGGTTGCAGCAAGCCGATGTCGCCGCGAAAGCGGTTGATCACCAGACCCTGCACCCGCGCCCGTTCCGTGGCCGAGAGCAGGTCGAGGGTGCCCGAGAGGTGAGCCAGCACACCGCCCCGGTCGATGTCGCCGATCAGGATCACCGGGATGTCCACCGCCTCGGCGAAGCCCATGTTGGCGATGTCCCGCTCGCGCAGATTCACTTCCGCCGGGCTGCCGGCGCCCTCAACGATGACGCAGTCGAACTCCGCCGTCAGCCGCTGCCAGGACTCCAGCACCGCCGCCATGGCGACGCGCTTGTAGTCGTGATAGGCCCGCGCATCCAGGTCGGCCACCGCCTTGCCGTGGATGATGACCTGGGCGCGCTTGTCGGTATTGGGCTTAAGCAGCACCGGGTTGAAGTCGATGCGCGGCGGCAACCCCGCCGCCAGGGCTTGCAGCGCCTGGGCGCGGCCGATCTCGCCGCCATCCACTGTGACCGCCGAATTCAGCGCCATGTTCTGCGGCTTGAAGGGTGCGACCCGGACGCCGCGCCGATGCAGGATGCGGCACAGGGCCGTCACCAGCGCCGACTTGCCGGCATCGGAGGTGCAGCCTTGCACCATGAGGGCGGGTATGGCCATCGCTAGTAAAATGCTGGGGTTTTCATCGCCCGATTATCCCATGCCCTCTGCGGCTCCCCTGTTGCTTCCCCTTGCCGCAATTGCCGGCGTACTGCTCGACCGCCTGCTCGGCGAGCCGCGTCGCTGGCATCCGCTGGTGGGCTTCGGCCGCCTCGGGGGGTGGATGGAGGGAGTGCTGCGCCGGGGGGCGCCGGGCCATCCTCTGGGTAATCGCCTACGCGGCCTCGTGGCTTGGTTGCTGCTCGTGGCGCCGCCCGTGGCCCTGGTCTGGCTGGCCTGCGCGGCCTTGCCCTGGCCGGCAGCCCTGGCGCTGCACATCCTGCTGCTCTGGTTTGCTCTCGGCGCCCAGAGCCTGGCCGATCACGCCCGCGCCATCGCCGCGCCCCTGGCGGCGGGCGATCTGGTGGCGGCGCGGCGGGCGGTGGGCTGCATCGTCTCCCGCGACACCTCGTCCCTGAGCGCCGACGATACGGCCAAGGCGGCCGTGGAATCGGTGCTGGAAAACGGCAGCGACGCGGTCTTCGGCGCCCTGTTCTGGTTTGCCCTCCTCGGCGGCCCCGGCGCCCTGGCCTTCCGCCTCGCCAACACGCTGGATGCCATGTGGGGCTACAAGGATGCGCGGCGCATCCATTTCGGCTGGGCGGCAGCCCGGCTCGACGATCTGCTCGGCCTCGCGCCGGCCCGCCTCACGGCTCTCACCTACGCCCTCCTCGGCAGCCCGCGCCGCGCGCTGGCCTGCTGGCGCGCCCAGGCTCCCGCTTGGGGCAGCCCCAACGCCGGGCCGGTGATGGCGGCCGGAGCCGGCAGCCTCGGCGTCTGTCTTGGTGGCGCAGCGATTTATCACGGCCAGGTGGAGCAGCGCCCCGACCTGGGCTGCGGTGCTGCCCCCGCCGCTGCCGACATCGGCCGCGCCATGGCTCTGGTGCAACGGGGCGTCTGGCTCTGGCTCGGTCTCATCCTCGCGGCGGGCTTGGTCTGGGGCGTGGTTCATGCTTGAGCACGGTGGGCGCCTGCGTCAGGCCGCCGCGCGCCATGGCATTCCGCTGTCGGAGTGGCTCGACTTGTCCACCGGCATCGACCCCGTTGGCTATCCGGCTCCAGCCCTGTCGCCCGAGGCCTGGCGCCGCCTGCCGGAAGAGGGCGACGGCCTCGAAGCCGCCGCCGCGCGTTACTACGGCAACGCCAGCCTGCTCCCCGTCGCCGGTTCCCAGGCGGCGATCCAGGCTCTGCCCACGTTGCTCGGCACAGACCGCCGCGTGGCGGTGCTGGCGCCGATCTATGCCGAACACCCGGCGGCCTGGGAACGGGCCGGCCACCGCCTGACCCGCTTCGCCGCCGCCGAGCTGGAGGCCGTCAGCCGCGACGCCGACGTGGTGGTGCTGTGCAACCCGAACAATCCCGACGCCGGCCTCATCTCCCGCGAGCGCCTGCTGACCGCGGCGGCCACCCTCGCCGCCCGCGACGGCTGGCTGCTGGTGGACGAAGCCTTCATGGACGCCACGCCGCAAGCCTCCGTCGTCACCGCCGCTGGAGCGGAAGCGCCAAACCTGATCGTGCTGCGCTCCATCGGCAAGTTCTTCGGCCTCGCCGGCGCGCGGGTCGGCTTCGTCTTCGCCGCCGCGCCGCTGCTGACGCAACTGGCCGATACCCTCGGCCCGTGGACCCTGAGCGGCCCGGCGCGGGACGTGGCGCGGCAGGCCCTCGCCGACCCTGCCTGGCAGACGGCGGCGCGGCAGCGTCAACAGCAGGCCGCGCAACGCCTCGCCGCCCTGCTGGCTTCCCTCGGTCCGGTCAGCAGCAACGCCCTGTTCTGCTGGCTGCCCACCGCCCGCGCCGCGGAATGGGCCGACGCCCTGGCGCGGCAAGGCATCCTGGTGCGCTGCTTCGATCCGGCTGGCGCCCCCCACATCCCCAGCGGCCTGCGCTTCGGCCTGCCCGCCAACGAACATGAATGGACGCGGCTCGCCCGCGCCCTGGAGGAATTGCGATGAAATCCCTGCTTGCCCTGCTCCTCCTCGCCACGGCCCTCGCCGTCCAGGCCGAGATCGTGGTGCGCGACGATGCGGGCCGCGAGGTGCGTCTTGCGGCGCCGGCCAAGCGCATTGTCAGCCTTGCGCCCCACGTTACCGAGACGCTCTTCGCCGCGGGCGCCGGCGAGCTCATCGTCGGCGCCGTGGAATACAGCGATTACCCGGAAGCCGCGAAGAAAATTCCCCGCGTCGGCGGTTTTTCGCGCCTCGATCTGGAAGCCGTCGTCGCCCTCAAGCCCGATCTGGTGGTGGGCTGGCAAAGCGGCAACAGTTCCGCCCATCTGGAAAAGCTCAAGGCCTTCGGCGTGACGCTCTACCTCACCCAGTCCAATCACATCGACGATATCGCGCCGACCCTGGAGCGCCTCGGCGACCTAGCCGGCACCGCCCCCGCCGCCCGCGCCGCCGCCAAGGCCTATCGCGACCGCCTCGCCGGCCTGCGCGCCCGTTACAGCGGCCGTCCAGCGGTGCGTACCTTCTACGAAGTCTGGTACCAACCTCTGATGACCGTGGGCGGCAAGCAGATCATTTCCGACGCCATTAGCCTCTGCGGGGGTGAAAACGTCTTCGGCCACCTCACCACCATGGCCCCTGCCGTCACCGAAGAAGCGGTAATCGCCGCCAATCCCGAAGTCATCATCGCCAGCGGCATGGGCGAAGCGCGGCCGGACTGGGTGGACAACTGGCGCCGCTGGAAGTCCCTCGCCGCCGTGAGCCGCGACAACCTGTTCTTCATCCCCCCCAGCATCATCCAGCGCCACACCCCGCGCCTGCTCGACGGCGCCGAGATGCTCTGCGGACATCTGGAGAAAGCGCGGGAGCGGCGCGCCAAGTAGCGCGGTTGCCGTAGCGCCGTCAGGCGCGGCTGGCATGGGCCTTGCAAATAACCACTCACTCTTGGAGTGATAGCGCAAGGAGCAACCCATGAACATTTCTTCGATGTTTGCCTCGGCAATTGCGGCAAAAGCTGCCGCCGCCATCGGCAAGACGTTCACTTCCGCAGCGGCAAGCGGCACGTCAGCCGCAGGGGCGACGGCTCAGGCCAGCGACAAGGTCACCATTTCGCCCGAGGCGCGGGCCGCGCTGGCAATGTCCCAAGCCAAAGCGGCGTCAGCATCCGCCGATACACACGTCGATCCGGCGGTGGAAGCGCGGCTGGCTGCGATCAAGTCCAAGGACGCCGTGAGCCGTACCGATGCCGATAGGGAATACCTGTTCGCCAACGACAAGCAGCTCGCCGAAATCACCGAAAAGGAGCGGCAGAACCCCGGCAGCCTCACCGCGTCGGAAATCGACTACATGCAAAAGGCGGGCGGCTTCGTCAATACCTTCGCGACTCTCAGTCCCGCCGAAAAGGCCCTCTACGATGAGGCCGTCGCCAGCGGCAACCCGGATGCCGCCGCCGGCATCAGCCAGATCGCCTTCATCCGCATGGGCAGCAACCACATGGCCGGCGGCGCCAACGGCAGCACCTACGACCCGATCAACACCGAAATCACGGCAGCCAATATCGAGAAGTATTTCCGCTTCAGCATCGTCGACCCCAGCGGCCAGTCCGACGCGAAGTTTCAGGCCCTGATGAAGTTCATGCAGAACCATTCTGTGGCGGCTTGAAGCCGGGAGAACCCCGTGTCCCGCGCTGCCGTCGGCGACTTCCGGTCGTTGATGAGGCCGCGCCCTTACCCGATCGAAGGGCCGGTTCTTTGCCTGATTCCCGATCTCATTCCGGATGCTGATGACACGTTTGGTTTTCTCAAGCGAGAATCGCCCGGTTGCGCCCCAAGGCCTTTGCCCGGTACATGGCCTGGTCAGCCGCCTGAAACAGGACATTAGAATCCTGCTCTACGACCGGAATCATCGACGCAACGCCGATGCTCACCGTAACGCATCCGTAGGGCGAATGTTCATGCGGCAGCGCGATACATTGAAGTTCATCGCAAAGTCTTTTGGCCAGGTTCAGGGCCGCCTCAGCATGGGTGGCGGGAGCGATGAACACAAACTCCTCCCCGCCATAACGCGCCACAAGATCGGTCCCGCGACACACGCCGCTGGAAAGTATTCCGGCCACGCGTTGCAGGCAGGCATCCCCCGCCTGGTGACCATAGTTATCGTTGTAGGGCTTGAACCAGTCAATATCCAGCATTGCCAGGGCCAGCGGTTGTCCGGTCCGGGTCGCCCGGCTCCATTCGAGCGCCAGCGCCGCGTCGAAGCGGCGGCGATTGGCGATTCCAGTCAAGGCGTCGGTGGCGCTAAGGAGTTCCAGCTTGCAATTCGATTCCGCTAGTTCACGGGTTCGCTCTTCAACCTTTTGCTCCAACGTGGCATACGATTCCTGCAAGCGCCCGGCCATGTTGTTGAAGCTTTCGGCGAGCGCCTCAAGCTCATCGCCGGTCGCCACCGCGATGCGATGCTCCAGCGCGCCCTCGCCGATCAGGGCGGCGCCTTCCTGAAGCGCGCGGATGGGCCGGGTCATCCGTCGCACCATGGTCACGCTGGCGGCCAGCGCCAGCAGCATGCCGATCAAAACCAGCAAGGCGCTGCGGGCGGCCTGCGCATACAACGGGCGATAAGCCTCGGAAAGCGGTTCTTCCACATAGACAAACCAGCCCAGCTGCGGAATGGCGGCGAAGGCGGCGATGACATCTTCGCCCTTGAGATTGAGCGCCTGAATCAGTTCCGAACCTTCCGTGGCCGACGGGTGGAGCGCGGCCTGAACCTGGGGCAATTCGGTCAGCCGGGCGTTCTTCAACACGAGGCCGATGTCGGGATGCGCAATCAGGCGCCCCTGCGCGTCGATGGCGTACGCGTAGCCGTGATCGCCGACCTTGATCTGCGAAATTCCGGCCAGCAGGAACTCAAGGTCGATCTCGACGACGGTGATTCCCGCCGCCTCGGGGCCCACGGCCATGGCGACCGTCAAGAACAATCCGCCGTCCCGAAAATAGACCGGGCTACGATAGTGTCGTCCCGACAAGGCCCGCTGAAAATACTCGGTGTCCGAAAAATCGCGCCCGCCGCGCACCACGTCCGCCGCTTGGCGAGCCACCCGCAGAACCTCGTGGCCTTGCCGGTCGATCAAGGCGATTTCATTGATGGCGACCGTGCGCCTCAACAGTTGAATTTCCGCCATCCGTCGGTCGAGCGGAGCAAGGTCTCGCGGTCCGGCGGCGGTGACGCCGACGCGTCTCTCGATGTCAAACAGATATTGTCCGATCCGCGTGGCGGCCGCTTCGGCTTTTTCCCGTTGCAGCCTGACCAGCGCCTGCCGGTTTTCCTGATAGGAATAATGGATGCTCAGGGCGCCGCTGACGAGCAACGGCAGACCGATCAGCATGCTCAGGATCAGCGCGTATTTCTTGAACAGGGTGGTTTTGATGGACAATCGGCCGCCGCAAAAAAGTGCTTTTCGTCAATCAAACGGCTTGTCGTTCGGGTTTTTGTAGAGATCAAGCATTTCCTGGCTCATTGGGAAGTTGAGGCTGACGCCCTTGGGAGGAATGGGCGACATGAGCCACTTCCGATAAATCGACTCCGCCTCGCCGGAGCGCATGACCCGCGCGATTTCCTGATCGACAACCCGCTTGAAGGGCGCATCGTCCTTGGGCAGGATGCAGCCATAAGCCTCGAACGATTGCGGCTTTCCGGTCACCCGCCACTCCTCCGGGCGCCAAGTCTCGTGGATCGTCGCGTAGAGCAGAACATCATCCATCATGTAGGCGTCGGCCTGACCCGCCTGCAACACCGAGACGGGCGTATCGCCGCGATCGAAGGTGGACACGATATTGATGCGGTAATTCCGCTCGCTGTTCATCTTGCGCAGTATCTTTTCGGACGTCGAACGCGCGAGGGTCACCACGGTCTTGCCGGCTAAATCGGGGAAATCCTTGATCCCGGAGTCTATTCGGGTCATGAGGCGCGAGCCGGCGACGAAAATGGTGGCGGAGAACGACGCGATCTTCTCGCGCTCTGTCGTATGGGTGGTCGCTCCGCACATGATGTCAGCGCCGCCGTTCTGGACAATCGCGAAGCGATTCTGGGTCGTTACCGGCGCTGCCTTGATCTGAAGCGAGGGGAGGTTAAGCTCGCGCTTGACCGCTTCGGCAACCTTCAGCGCAAATTCGTAGGAATAGCCCAAGGGCTTGCCATCGCCGACGCTGAAGGTGAATGGCGGCGTCGATTCGTGATAGCCGAGGGTGATGATTCCTGAATCAGCAATCTTTTTCAGGGTACCCGACCTGACCTCGGCGTGGGCGCCCGCGCCCCACGCCAGCAGAGCCGCAAGTGCCAAAAACGGCAATTTCCGCAGGATAGTCATCTCGCCCACCGTGCGCCCCAATCGAATAGTCATCGCCCAAGTATACACAGACAGAAATTGACAGATTTGAATTCTGAAAGCCGCGCCATTCCGCCGCCGCGCGCGTGTCAGTTAGCGGCCAGGGGGGGGCTGTCGGTCATTTCGCACCGAAACGGACAATCATCTGCATCGGGTATGCTGCCGGAGTGCTGCGGCTTAGCCGGCCCGAGAAAATGTGAGTCTGGTCGCGATAGGAATGAGTACGACGCGAAGTTGCAGGCGCTGATGCAGTTCATGCTGAACCATTCCGTGGCGGCGTGACGCCAAAATAATCGCGTCCATGGGTCGCTTGCGGCCCGGAGTTTCGTGGCGTTACTCTAGGGACACTCTCAAGCCAAGGACGACTGCCATGTCCACCACATCCCTGAAACTCCCCGACGAACTCCAACAACGAGCCATCGCGGCGGCCACGGCGGCGAAGCGCCGCGCCGGCTTCGTGGCCGAAGCGGAAGCGGTGCGGGAAGAGATGTTGAAGACCGGCAAGGGTTACGACGCGGATGAAGTCCACGCCTATTTGCAAGCCCGCCTCGCCGGCACGAAGCCCCCGAGGCCGAAAGCCAAATCTTGGCAAGGCTGAGTTACTCGGCAAGAGCGCTGGCCGATCTGGAAAGACCGACGGATTTTCTGGCGGATAGCGATCCTCAGGCGGCAGCGGAGACTGTCGGACTGATTACCGAAGCCATCGGGCTTCTGGCCCGCCACCCCCTGATCGGCCACCCGGTAGGAAACCACCTGCGAATTGGTCATCTCGCGCGGCCACACCGGCTACGTGGCTCTCTACAGCGTCGAGGAAGCCCACGACGCCATCCTAATCCTCGCCCTGCGCCATCAGCGAGAGGCGGGGTATTGGGGGCAGGAGAGTGGGGGGTGAAAAGGAACGCGCCAGCTAGCGGCCAGAAGTTGCCGTAGATCACTTTGCCCTGAAGCGGACAATCGGCTGTTCTACAGGTATGCTGTCAGCGTTTTGTGGTTCGGTCGCCAATGGAAATAGTGACTGACCCTCTGATTTTTCAGGGAGAAGAGAATGGAGTTTCTGGGAGTCTTACTTTTCATTCTGCTTTTGGTCTATTTCCTTCTTTCCGTAGTGAAGGGCTATAAAGAGGGGGGCCACCCAGATGAAAGAGAAATACCGATCAAGCTTGTCATAACGACAGAATATCGTTCCGAAGGTGGCTCGGGATATGAACCCGATCCAAACCACGATAATTGGGAGGGTGCCTTCTGGGATGTTCAGTCGCCCAGAAATATCAAAGCAAACCTGCGCATCGAATATCGTGATGGCTCAGGCTCAGTGACCAAGCGCGACATACAAGTGATGAAGTACGGTCCTTGGGACGGGGGCGCAATCCTATGGGCCTACTGTCAATTAAGGCAAGCGAACAGAACATTTCGCACAGATCGGATTATTTCTTGCACCGATCTGGATACCGGCGAGGTTATCGCAGAACTCGAAGCATGGCTTGACGCTAAGTATCAAGAGTCGCCAGACCGAGCAATTGAACAGGTAATCGAAACAGCTTGGGATGCAGTGCGCGTTCTGTTCTATGTTAGCAAAGCGGATGGGCGATTAACGCAGAAGGAACGAACCATTCTGCGAGATGCTATCCGCAGCATGAGTGACCATCCCGCCATTGACGATAGTCGAATTAACGATCTGATTCAGACGCTAGACATACCCAGCGTGGTAGCTTTCAAGCAGGCATTCGGGCGGCTCGTCAATCAGAACCGTACATTGGCTGAGAAGGTAGTAGCCTGGGCAGATGCGATGGTCGCGACCGAAAAGACAGTAGCGGCAGCAGAACAGGAAGCCATAGATTACCTAAGAACGCGGCTTACAAAGGCATCGGCGGAATAAGTTCGCCATGGACTTCCTGGATAGGTCTAGAGTCGTCCAAGTGACTGCATTTTCGCAAGCCTCTGGCTGCTAAGGGCACATTCCCGCCCCCGTTTTTGAATAGCCACAGATCGCGCCTTGCTGCCCCTGCGAGTTAATACGCCGTCGGCGTCCCCTCTGCGTCTTCCGGCCAGCGGTTCTCGAACAGGGTGTCCTTGAGGGGCAGGCGTTGGCCCCAGCCGGCGTCTTCGAACATGGGGCGGGGGTAGAAGGCGGGCACTTTGCCGATGCAGAGCACGGCGACGGGTTGGGTGTCGACGGGCATAGCGAGCAGATTGGCGAGACTGCCGTTGTTATCAGCCGGACTCTTGGTCCCCGAGGGACTTTCCCGCAAAACTAGAGACCGCTCACCTCCCCCTCAGACCGACGGCTTATTCTGCATTTATTCTGCAAACGGCCGGTTTATTCTGCATTTATTCTGCAAGCACCCAGAGCGGGGTCTTGCGCGAGCCGTTGTTTTTGATGCGTTTATTGCGGCGCAAGTTGGTCAGCAGGTTACTGATTTTGTTTTGCTTCTGCTCTTCATTCAAGGCGTCGCTGAGCTTGCCGGCAAGTAGTTGATCAATTTCGTGGCGGCTGGCGGAGCCGAATTTCTTCAGCAGGTCGACGATCATTTGCTTGTAATGGGTGTCATCGAGTCCCCGGGTGCGAATGTAGTCGGCTTTGCTTGCAGTCGCTTTGGCGATGCTGGCGGAGACATGAAAGTTGGGTCGGCGGCCCTCGATTAAGCCGGCTTTGCGTAGATGCTTCACCATGCCTTCATCAAGCGGCAGCCTTTTCTGCACCCGGTCGAGGGCCAGAATATCGTCCAGTGCGAGGTCGGTCTTCTGGATCAGAAGGCGACTATAGGCTGGGTCTACCACGCGCCCATGGATCGTCATCTTCACGCCCTGGGGCTGGCTCAAATCGTAGTCTGGCATGGGAAAGTAACGCCGAGCCTGGCCAAGGTGCATCTCGTGGATACCATAACCCATGGTGTCGATCATGTTCAGTTCCGCCATGGCTTGGGCCAGAAAGGGATTGCGATATCGCCGGGGTGTCTTGGCGCCAGCGATATAGTCCGCCGGCTGCCCCTCGAAGAAGCTACCTTCGTTTTCGAGCACCAAACGGTCGGGGAATTCCGTTACGACGATGCGGCCGCTGCGGCCGTAATCCTGATGGGCGATACAGTTGTGCAGGGCCTCCAACACGATCTTCTGATCGTACTTGGCAACCTCCACCGCTACCAATTGATCTTCCGGCAGGATGCGCACTTGCACATTGCGAATCTTTCGGTAAAGCGCGCTGCTATTGAGCAAAAAAGGCAGACTGAACGGTTCATAGGCCCGTTCCGGCCCTTCGAGTTTCCACACCATCTGCGCCGGATGGGGCGACAGCAAATGCGCCGCCTCCGATTTGCCGAGCAAGAGCAAGGTGGAGCGGGTGATCTGGCCATCGCGAGTCAGTTTCGCCCGATCAAGAAAGGCGGGAAGCGACCAGCCCTTTACTTCGTCCGCCTCGAAGCGATTGGCGTACTTTCTGGCGAAAGATTGCCGTGCCTGAGTTAGCGCGTCTTCATCCAGATGGGCGAGAGTTGCACCCGCTACCGTTTGTGCCGACCAGTCGGCCGCGCCCACCTGAGCGCGAATCTCGTCGAGCTTATCCAGCCCCAGATGGGTCAGGCTTTCCCCAGCACGGGCGTAATAATGCCCCTTCCAGGCAATCGGCATGCCCTGGGGCGCAGCCGGTATTTCAAATAACAGGACACGACCCTCGGCCAGAACCAGTTCATGAATGTTGCGCAGCGTGACAGCGGGTTCGGCATTTGCGGAAACTTGCATCTTCAGGCTGTGCAGGCGTTCCGGCTCGGGGCGGTAATCGCTGCCTACCACGGCGCGGCGGCGGTTATCCACGCCAAATACCAGCCAGGCTCGGTCCTGGTTGCGCAAGTTTGCCTCGTTGGCCAGGGCCGAGAAATACTTTCCGATGTCGTCGGTGGAATAGCCATCGCCTGCGCGCTTGAACTCCACAACTTCGTTTTCCCAATGTTCAATCAGGGTCTGTAGAAGCGCTTGCAGGGCTTTGCTGTCCATGGTGTTGCCTCGGTCCGGAATGTCATTGGTGAAACTCAATTGCAATGATTATCGCGGATTTGTACCGGATCACTAATACGCCGTCGGCGTCCCTTCCGCGTCTTCCGGCCACTGATTCTCGAACAGAGTGTCCTTGATCGGCAGGCGTTGGCCCCAACCGGCGTCTTCGAACATGGGGCGGGGGTAGAAGGCGGGGACTTTGCCGATGCAGAGCACGGCGACGGGTTGGGTGTCGGCGGGCATGGCAAGCAGGTCGGCGAGGGCGGCGGGGTCGAAGAAGGAGACCCAGCCGAGACCAATGCCTTCGGCGCGGGCGGCGAGCCACATGTTCTGGATCGCGCAGCCGACCGAGGCGATATCCATTTCGGGCAGGGTGCGGCGGCCGATGATGTGGCGTTCGCGGCCCGGCATCAGGGCCACCACCAGCACTTCGGCGCAGTCGAGGATGCCTTCGATCTTGACGTTGAGAAACTCCTCGTTGCGGCTCGGCAGGGCGGCGGCGGTGCGCAGGCGCTCGGCCTCGGCGAGGGCGTGGATGCGCTGGCGCAGGTCGCGGTCGCTGATGCGCAGAAAGCGCCAGGGCTGCATGTAGCCGACGGAAGGCGCCAGGTGGGCGGCTTCGATCAGGCGCTCCAGAGTGCCCTCCGGCAGCGGGTCGGGCAGGAAGTGGCGCATGTCGCGGCGCTCCCGCAGGGCGCGCCAGAGGGCGGCGATTTCGGCGTCGGAGTAGCGGTGGTCGGTCATGGCAAAAACAATCCGGCGGCGGCCTCGGGGTTGGCGGGGAAGTAGAAATGCACGTAGCTGGCGGTGAGGCGGCCCTGGCGGTAGATGGCTTCGCCCGGGCTGCCGTCGGGTTTGTGCGCGCGCAGCAGGGGCGGCAGCGAAGTTTCGGCGCGGGAATGGTGGAAGGTGTGGCCGCGCAGTTTGCCTTCGGGCAGGTCGGCCCCCTGGGCGCCGAGGGCGGCGAGGCGCGGTTGCATGATCGTGGCGCCCGGCAGCAGGCCGGCCATGGGGAAGGTCTGGCCGGCCTTGTCGGTGAGTTGCTCGAACAAGCTCATCATGCCGCCGCATTCGGCCAGCAGCGGCTTGCCGGCGGCGGTGTGGTCGCGCAGTTGCGCCCACAGATCGGCGCGGGCGGCGAGGGCGGCGCCGTGGAGTTCCGGGTAGCCGCCGGGGAGCCAGGCTGCGTCGCAGGCGGGCAAGGCATCGCCGGCCAGGGGCGAGAAGAAGACGAGATTTGCGCCGAGCTCGCGCAGGGTTTCCAGGTTGGCCGGGTAGATGAAGCAATAGGCGGCGTCGCGGGCGATGGCGACGGTCTTGCCGGTGAGGAGCGGCGGCAGCGCGGCGGTGTCGGGCGCGGCGAAGGCGACGGGCGGCGGCAACTCGGCCAGGGGCGTGGCGGCGAGGGCATCGGCGAGGGCGTCAAGGCGCGCCAGCAAGTCGCCGATCTCGGCGGCGGGCAGCAGGCCCAGGTGGCGTTCGGGCAGCGTGGCTTCCTTGAGTCGCGGCAGGGCGCCACGCCAGGCCAGATGGGGCGGCAGGGCGGCGCGCAGCAGATCGGCGTGGCCGGCGCTGCCGACCCGGTTGGCGAACACGCCGTTGAATGGCAGGCCGGGCCGGAAGCTGGCGAGGCCATGGGCCACGGCGGCGAAGGTCTGAGCCATGGCACTGGCGTCGATCACGGCCAGCACCGGCAGGCCGAGGCGCTCGGCGATGTCGGCACTGCTGGGCTGGCCGTCGAACAGGCCCATCACGCCTTCCACCAGGATCAGGTCGGCGTCGCTAGCGGCCAGGGCGAGGCGGCGGCGGGCGTCGTCCTCGCCGCAGATCCACAGGTCCAAGTTGTCGCAAGGCGTGCCGCTAGCAACGGCGTGGATCTGCGGGTCAAGAAAATCCGGACCGCACTTGAACACCCGCACGCGCCGCCCTTGGCGCGCATGGAGCCGCGCCAGGGCGGCGACGAGGCTGGTCTTGCCGCTGCCGGAAGCGGGGGCGGCGATGAGCAGGGCGGGGCAGGTGTGCGTCACCACTCAATCCCCGGCATGGCCTGGATGCCGGCCTGGAAGGCGTGTTTGACCATGCCGATTTCGCTCACGGTGTCGGCGGCGTCGATCAGGCCCGGCGGTGCGGCGCGGCCGGTGACGATGACGTGCTGCATCGGCGGCCGGGCGCGGAAGGCGGCGAGGACTTCGTCGAGACTCAGCCAGCCGTACTTGAGGGCGTAGGTCATTTCGTCCAGCACCAGCAGGTCGATGGCGGGGTCGGCCAGATAGGCGCGGGCCTGATCCCAGGCGGCGCGGGCGGCGGCGGCATCGCGCCCGGCGTCTTGGGTTTCCCAGGTGAAACCTTCGCCCATGACGTGCCAGCGCAGCTCGGGCACGCGGCGGAAGAAGGCTTCTTCGCCGGTATCGGAACGGCTCTTGATGAACTGGATCACCGCCACCGCCATGCCGTGGCCAAGGGCGCGGGCGACCACGCCGAAGGCCGCCGAGGACTTGCCCTTGCCGCTGCCGGTATTCACCACCAGCAAGCCGCGCGCAACGCTGGCGGCGGCGATGTGCTCATCCACCACCGCCTTCTTGCGCGCCATGCGCTTGGCGTGGCGTTGTTCTGGGCTGCTATTCGTCATCCTTCAAACCTCATTTTCACCACGGCGAGCACGGCGCACACGGCGGAAAACCGAGAGCTTGCGCGATGCGTTTGCTTCACGCTGTGGGTGATGCGTGTCCGGTTTGGAAGTCCCCGTCTTTTCGCCGTGTGCGCCGTGCTCGCCGTGGTTAACTGCTTTTCCTCGGGTCATGGGGCTACTCCGGCACAAACACAGGATGGTTGGCGCCCTCAATGCGGCGCAGGGGATGGCCGTAGAGGCGCGACAGATTTTCGGCGGTGAGCACTTCGTGGCTCGGGCCGGCGCGCCATTCGCCGTCGCCGAACAGCAACAGGGCGTGGTCGCAGTAACGCAGGGCGAGGCTCGGGTCGTGCAGCACGGCGGCAACGGCGGCGCCGCTCTTGGCGAGGCGGGCGAGGATATCGAGAGCGGCGATCTGGTGGTTCAGGTCGAGGTGGGTGAGGGGCTCGTCGAGCAGGTAGAGGGACGGCTGCTGGGCCAGCAGGGTGGCAAGGGCAACGCGCTGGCGCTCGCCGCCGGAGAGGGTCTGCATCTGGCGCGGGCCGAAACCGGCGAGGCCCACGTCGGCCAGAGCCTGTTCGGCGATGCGGCGGTCGGTGGCGGACTCCCACTCCCAACGCGTCAGGTGCGGATGGCGACCGGCAAGGACGACTTCGATCACCTGGCAGGCGAAGGGGTCGTGCTGGTGTTGCGCGAGGTAGCCCCGTTGCAACGCCAGGGCGCGGCCATCGGCGGCGGGTAGCGTCATGCCGCCGATGCGCACTTCGCCGCCCTGGGCGCGGCGCAGGCCAGCCAGTACCGAGAGCAGGGTGGACTTGCCGGCGCCGTTGCGGCCCAGAATGGCGAGGCAGGCGCCGGCCTCCAGGCGCAGATCCAGCCCACGGCAGAACAGCTTGTCGCCGATGGCGACATCGAGACGGCGGGCGTCGAGGATCATGAGCTGACCCTCGCTGGCCTGGAGGCCGCGTCGAATGGGGCGTTCAGGCTATGTGTGCCGGAGATGGCCGTGGAATGGCGCTTGTGGGCATTGTATGGCTGGGAAGTCCATTCCATGCGGATTGCGGGCTGGGTTAAATAAAAGCTTTCACCACAGAGGCACAGAGGCACAGAGGAAAAACACGAGAGGGCTTTCTCTGTGCCTCTGTGCCTCTGTGGTGATGAATTGGGTTTCATGCCCGGCCTCCGGTCTGGCGCGAGAGCAGGAAGAGGAACACCGGCACGCCGATCAGGGCGGTGAGCACGCCGACCGGCAGTTGCTGCGGCGCGATCACGGTACGCGCCAGGGTGTCGGCGAGGGTGAGCAACGTGCCCCCGGCCAGAGCGGCGGCAGGCAGCAGCAGGCGCTGGTCGTTGCCCAGGGCGAGGCGCATCAGGTGCGGCACCACGAGACCGATGAAGCCGATGCTGCCGGCGCTGGTGACGGCGGTGGCGGTGAGCAGGGAGGCGAGGACATAGAGCAGGCGGCGCAGGCGCGGCACGGCGACGCCGAGAGCGCCGGCGAGGGTTTCGCCCCGCGCCAGCAGATTCATTTCGCGGGCGAAGGGCAGGCTCAGGGCGAGGCCCGCCAACAGCACCAGCAGGGCGGGCCAGGGCGTGACGATCTGGCCGGCATCGCCCATGAGCCAGAACAGCATGCCGTGGAGTTTCTGCTCCGGGGCGACGGTGAGGATCAATGCCACCGCCGCGCCACAGCCGGCGGCGACGATGACGCCGGTGAGCAACAGCCGCGCCTGGGTCCAACTGCTGTCGCCGTGGGCGAGGCCGAACACCAGCAGCATCGCCAGCAACGCGCCGCCGAAAGCGCCACCATGGATCAGCAGTAGCGGCAGGCCGAACAGCATGGCGAGCAACGCGCCGACGCCGGCACCGCCGGAAATGCCCAGCACGTAAGGGTCGGCGAGGGGGTTGCGCAGCAGCACCTGCATCAGCGCGCCGGCCAGGGCCAGCAGGCCGCCGCAGGCGAAGGCACCGAGGGCGCGGGGCAGGCGCAGTTCGCGCACCACTTCGCCGCCGACGCCCTGGTCGCTGCCGGCGCCGAACAGCGCCGCCAGGGCATCGCCGGGCGCCACCGCGAGACTGCCCGCCATCAGCGCCGCCAGCAGGCTGACGATGGCCAGCGCGGCAAGCAGGGCGAGGACGAGAAGGGCGCGGCGGCGGCTGGGCATCGCGGGAGTTTACTTCGGTGAGTAGCGCAGACCGACGAATATCTCGCGCCCCGGCACGGCGTAGGCCCAGGCGTTCTCATAGACCCGGTCGAAGAGGTTGTTGATGCGGCCTTCCAGCGTCCAGTCGCGGGAGAGTTCGTGGGCGGCGAACAGGTTTGCCACCGCGTAACCGCCCATGGCGCGGGTCTGGGTCGTGGTGTCGTAACGGCGACCGACGGCGCTGAGTTCGCCGCCCAGTTTCCATACGCCCGGCGTGTAGCTGAGGGCCAGCTTGGCCATCTCGGCGGCGCGACGCTGGAGGCGGTTGCCGTTGGTGGCATCCACCGGTCGCATCAGGTCGAGGCCGGCGTCGGCTTGCCAGGGGCCGCGCAGCAATCCGTAGCCGAGGCTGGTGCCGGTGATGCGCGCCTTGCCGACATTGGCGACGGGAAAGCCGGCAATCAGATTGGTGATGCGGTTGTCGAATTGAGTCACGGAGGCATGCTGTCCGCTGCGTTCCCAGGTGAGGCCGACTTCCCGGTTGCGCGCTTCTTCCGGCTTCAGGTTGGCATTGCCGAAGGCCGGGTAATAGAGCTGATTGAAGCTCGGCGCCTTGAAGGCCGTGCCGATGGCGGCGCGGGCCTGCCATTCGGCGGCGAAGCGATAGCCGTAGCCGAGGGAGCCGGTGCTGCGGCCACCGAACTGGGAGTTGTCGTCGCGCCGAACGGAGGCCTGCCAGCTATGGGCGCCCACGCTGCCCTGATAGCCGGCGACGAAGGAGCGCACGGTGCGATTCTTGACCGCGTAATTGGTGGTGCTGTCCACCGACTGCTCGGTGTTTTCCGCCAGCAACATCAGGCTGCCAACGGGTAGGCGCAGGTCGTTCTGCCAGGTCCATTGGGTCTGGGTGGTGGCGAACAGGGAGCGGGCCGGCGCGAAGCCTTCCGAACGGTCCTGGCTGGAGCCCCAGCGCAGGGTTGAAGTCCAGGCGTCGGTAATGCGGTTGCGCAGATGAACGCCAGCGACGCGGGTTTTGTCCTTGCTGTAGGCATCGGTCAGGATGCCGCCGCTGTCGTATTGATTGCGGCTCGTGGCTTCCAGGGCGCTGACGCCGATTTCGTGCCCTTCGGCCAGGGTGTAGACGACGCGGCCCGAGTAGGAGGTGTTGCCGTAGCCATCGGCGTCGGTGTTGGGCAGGGAACCGTTCACTGTCTTGTAGCGCAGCGGATCGGCGGCGACGCTGAAGCCATCGGTGGTGTAGCGTGACGCAGCGAAGCTGTAGGACAGGGGGCCGCTGCCGCCGGAAACGCCGGCCTGGGCTTCACGGGTGTTGTGGGAGCCGATGCCGACATAGGCGTTCACTCGCGCTGGGCCATCGCCGCGGCGGGTGAATACTTGGATCACGCCGCCGATGGCGTCGGAACCATAGAGGCTGGAGGCCGGGCCGCGCAGGATTTCGATGCGCTCGATTTGCGACAGGGGCAGATTGTGCAGCGACGGCGCGCCCGTGGTGGCTGAGCCCAGCGGCATGCCATCCACCAGCAGCAACGTGTGGGTGGAACTGGCGCCACGGATGAACACGCTGGCGGTCTTGCCTACGCCGCCGTTGTCCACCACCAGCAACCCCGGCTGGCGCGAAAGCAACTCCGGCAGGGTGGTGGGGCCGGCTTGTTCGATGGTTTCCCGATCAATCACCGTGACGTCGGAAATGACCTCGTTGGCTCGCGTCGCCTGCCGTGTGGCGGTGACGACGATGAGCGGCTCCGTGGCTTCGGCGGCGTGAAGGGGCAGAGCAGAAAAGCTGGAACCAAGAGCAAGCGCCAGAGCGGCGCGCTGAAACAGTGGGTGGTGCATGGTGACTCCCTGTGCGGCCAGCGTCCCCGCATGGCCGATACATTGCGGATACGGAAAAGCACGGGGAATGGGGAATGAGTCGGACCGGGACAGCGCCGAACACCACCTCCCCGTGGCATTTCCAACGTCTGTCCGTGGCCGGTCTCCGGGCTCGGAAGTCTTGCCGTTCCGCCTTCCCAGGTTTGACCCAGTGGCGTTGAGGAACGACCGCACTTCCTTACCGTTGCGGGGGCAGCTGAAGCATTGCAGGGTCTGTGGAGCACCTGCGCACTTCATTCCCGTTTCACCCTGGGGCCGACTCGTTTGGAGTCGGCTTTGGGCACCGCGAACAGGGGGCGGAGTCTATCACGCAAGAGATAAATCCCTGTTGCGTGGTGGTTTTGTTGTTGTAGTGCTACCTTCAGTATCGAGTCTTACGTCTTGACCAAAAAGGTGTTTTCGCGGACACTTGGCATATGAGTTCCGACCTCGATTCCCTCGACCGCAAAGTTGACCAGCTTCTCGATCTCTGCCGCAAGCTGCGGACAGAGAACCTGGATCTGCGCGGTCGCGTGGTGGGCCTGGAAAGCGAGAAGCTAATCCTGAAAGAAAAAATGGACGTCGCCCGCGGCCGCCTTGAGTCGCTCATGGAAAGGCTGCCCGAGCAATGAGCAACACCTTGGACATCAAGATTCAGGGGCGTGAATTTCGCGTTGCCTGTGCGCCGGAAGAGAAGGAAGCCCTGCTCGCCACGGTGGCTTTTCTCGACGCAAAGATGGCCGAGATCAGCCAGCAGACGCGCAGCACCGGCGAGCGTCTGGCGGTGATGACGGCGCTGAATATCGCTCACGAATTGCTCTCGATCAAAAACCCCTCAAGTAGTTTTGACACGCCGGAGTGGAAGCGTAGAATTCAGTCCATCGAAGCGCGTGTCGACAAGGCCATCGCCGAGCAGCAACAAGACGGTCTGTTCTGACGATTCGCGTTTCCCCAGGTTTCCCCTGCGGTGTTCGCCAAGGTCGTATATTCCTTGAACCAATGTCCATGCGACTTGGTCACCGCCCAAAGAAGCCGCTGTTGTGACTGCCCTTCGTCGGGCAGACCTGATGCGGCAGGAACGTGGCCTCCCTGAACCCAGCGTTCAGGATGAAGACCTAGCGGCACTGGCGGGGGATCTCCACTCGAAGCGCGGATAGTTACATCGTCCGCGCTTTGTCTTTTCCGGAGCCGCTTTTCAGGAGTCCGCCATGCCCCGCTACTGGCTGATGAAAACCGAACCCACCGTGGTCGGCATCGACGACGTGCTGGCGATGCCGAATCAAAGCGTGGACTGGTGGGGGGTGCGCAACTACCAGGCGCGCAACTTCATGCGCGACCAGATGAAAGTCGGCGACGGCGTGTTGTTCTACCATTCCTCCTGCCCCGAGCCGGGCATTGCCGGGCTGGCGGAAGTCTCCAAGCTGGCCTACCCGGACCGCCTCCAGTTCGATCCCGAAAGTCATTATTTCGATCCGAAATCGACGCCGGAAAATCCGCGCTGGGTGAATGTGGATGTGCGGGTGGTGCGCAAAACTCGGCTGGTGGGCCTGGACGAACTACGCACCCATCCCGAGCTGGCTCATATGCGCGTACTGCAACGGGGCAACCGCCTCTCTATCACCCCCGTCGATCCGGCGGAGTGGAAATTCATCGTCGACAGGCTGATCGGTAAATGATTGATATCTGGCTGCTGGGTTACGTGGTGCTGGGCTTGGTGGCCGGCTTCTTCGCCGGCCTGCTCGGGGTCGGCGGTGGCGCCATCATGGTGCCGGTGCTGGCGCTGATGTTTTCGGCTCAGGGTTTCCCCGACGCCCATCTGATGCACCTGGCCTTGGGCACCTCCATGGCCACCATCGTATTCACCTCCATCTCCAGCCTGCGCGCCCATCACAAGCACGGCGCGGTGCTGTGGCCGGTGGTGAAGGCGATTGCGCCCGGCATCGTCGTTGGCACTTTGCTCGGCGCCCAGATCGCCAGCCGGGTACCGACGCGGCCCCTGGCGATTTTCTTCTCCGTCTTCATGGCCTACGTGGCGGTGCAGATGATCCTCAACGTCAAGCCCAAGCCCTCGCGCGAACTGCCGGGGGCGCTGGGCATGGCGGGCGTTGGCGGCTTCATCGGCTTCATCTCGTCCCTGGTCGCCATCGGCGGAGGTTCTCTCTCGGTGCCCTTCATGACCTGGTGCAACGTCAAAATGCACAACGCCATCGGCACCTCGGCCGCGATCGGCCTGCCCATCGCCCTCTCGGGTACGGTGGGCTATCTGTGGAGCGGATTACGTATCGAGAGTGCCGGCAGTCTGCCGCCGGGCAGCGTCGGCTTCGTCTATCTGCCCGCCCTCGGCGCGGCCCTGGTGGCCAGCATGCTGATGGCGCCGGTGGGGGCGAAGGTGGCCCACAGCCTGCCGGTGGCGACGATCAAGAAAATCTTCGCTGGCGTCATCATCCTGCTGCTGGCGAAGATGCTGCATGGGTTGTTCTAGGGGTATCGGATTGTCGACGTTGTGTAGTGCAATAGAACGGCACCACTCTGGAGACGTTCAAACTTCATCTATTAAATTTGCCATATTTACTTCCACTTACGTCCTCTGCATGATTCACGTTTGCATTGCGATACGTGATCGCCATTTATTGACTGAAGCGTGGGGGAGTAGCTGACCGCTATGAAGATCGCCGACCATATTAAGCACTCGCTAGATGGCTGTGACAGCAGAGACCTGGATAAGGCAATGCTATTCGTGTGCCTTGCAGTCGACGGCACTGCAAAGAAGATGTACCCGCTGATTGAAAGGGTTGGAGAGCGATTCAGGAGGTTCATTGTTGAGCATCTCGATATCATCGAACTGATGTACGGTGGCCTTAACCTTCGAGAGACGGTATTCCCGTTCAAAGACAACAAGGGAAACGTTGGGGTCAAGTTCGAGGACATCGTCTACGAGAAGTTCCGCTGCAATCTCGCTCACGGTAATGAACTACCTGATGGATATGGCGTGACGGTAAAGGTCGCTGATGGTATTCAGCAATTCGTGATCGACATTGAGCACCAATCGATGACTTTGCCAGAGAGTGCTATCTACGCCCTTGGCCTGTCGTGTGTACTTGCGCCGGTAAATGCGGACCAAAAGATTGGGAGCAATCTGTACCACTATCGCGATCCAATCAATCACTATGTCGTTGACCGCTGGTGGGGAAAAGTTGAGTGCGCCCGGAATATCATGGATTTCGAGAATCAAGTCAGGGTCAAAATGGACTTTGCGAATGTTTGCCCCCCGGCATAGCCTGACGTATGTACGCCCCCGGACTTGAACGTTGAATGTCCACTTTCCGAAGTGGTGATAGGCTGTTTAGGGCGCATTGCTGACGTACGTCAGCAAACTCGAATGGCGTAGCCCGAGACTGGCATTGTGGTTCGCAGCATGGGTCGCGTCGATCAATCGCGAAAATCGGATGCTGTTCTAAACCACCCGATCAAACAACTCCATCGGTATCCGCACCAGACCGCTCACCACCAGCGCCGCCGCCACCGAGATGCTGACGGCGAAGAAGGCTTGGCGGCGGCCGAGGGTTCTTAGCATCACGGCGAAGGTGGAAACGCAGGGCACGTAGAAGGTGAGGAAGACGAGGAAGGTGACGATCTGCGTTGTCGTCAGCAGGGTGCCGATTTCCTGGGTGCCGAGGGCCTGAAACACCATCAGCAGGGAAAGTTCCTTGCGCAAGACGCCGAACAGGATTGGCACACCCAGTGCCACCGGCAGCCCCAGCCACCAGGCGGTGACTGGCGTCAGGCTCCAGTTGATGAGCGCGTCGGCGCCGTAGTGGCCGAGCAGGGCCATCACCACGCTGCCTGCCACCAGCAGGGGGGTGACGATGGTGAGGATGTCGCGGGTTTGCTCCCAGGTCTTGGTCAACACGGGCTGCCATTGTGGCAGGGTGTAGTCGGGGATTTCCTGGATCAGGCCCGGCCCGCTCTTGGCGTAGCGGCGCGAGAGCAGATGGCCGGCGACGGCGATCACCAGCAGGGTGAGAATGAAAATGGCGAACACGCCGAGGCCGCCCAGATACTTGCCGCCGAGGGCGAGGATGATGGCGGAGCGCGCCGAGCAGGGCACGAAGGCGATCAGGATTGAGGCGGCGACGCGGTCGCGGCCGTGGGTCGAGGTGGCTACCGCCGAGAGGGCAGGCACGTTGCAGCCGAGGCCGATCAGGAAGGGCACGGCGACACCGCCATGGAGGCCGAGATGGTGGAAGCCGCGATCCACCACGAAGGCAACCCGGTGCATGATGCCCGACTCTTCGAGCACCACGAGAAGAATCACCAGGGGCAGCATGTAGGGCACGACGATGCCGACCAGTCCCACCAGGCCTTCGGCCACGGCGTGACCGACGACGCCGGCCGTGGTGTCCGGCTGCCATTCGCCGACCCAGGCGGCGAGGCGCGCCGAGGTCAGGCTATCGAGGAAGGCGCTGACCTCGAACACCATGAACAGCACCAGGGCAAACACGGCGAGGCTGCCGATCAGGCCCCAGCGTGGATGCAGAAACACCTCGTCGAGCCAGCGCCGCCAGGACTCGCCGCCCATGCTTTCCGGGTGGCGGCCGAAACGGGTGACGCTTTCCACCAGTTGGGCGGCACGGTGGTGGCGGTCGGCGTGAACCTCTTCCGCCAGGTCGCGCGGCAGGGAGGCCTCGGCCTGGCGGCGAGCCGCCAGTACCTCGGGCATCAGCGCCGGGAAATGGGTGCACAGTTCGTCCATGAAATAGCCGTCGTTTTCCGCCAACTGCATCAGCAGCAGCGGGCGTGGCACACGGAAGGCTTCGTCGATGGCGGGCTGGCCGAGGACGGCATTCAGCGGCGCCAGGCTTTCGGCGATATGGTGACTGGGCGGTTGTGGCAGCGGACAGACTTTCTCCCGCGCCATGCGCACCGCTTCCGCAAAGAGGGTGGTGAGGCCCATGCCCATCAGGGCGACGGTGGGCACCACCGGGCTGCCGAGGCGCTCGGCCAGCGCCCGCACATTGATGTAGATGCCCTTGGCGCGGGCCTCGTCCATGCGGTTCAGCGCCACCACCAGGGGCCGCCCGAGCAGGGAGAGTTCGAGGGAAAGTTCCAGGTCGCGTTCGAGACGGGTGGCGTCGACGACATGGATCAGCACTTCGGGTGCTTGGAAGGCGCTGCCGGGTTGGGCCGATTCGTGGCGCGCGACGGCGGGCCAGCGGTCGCCCCAGAGCAAGTATTTGAGGACGACGCGATTGGTTTCGTGCAGGTCGTGAAAGCTGCCGATGGCCGGAAGATCTACTAGGGATATCTGATCGAGGCCCACTTCCACCAGACATTCCTGGTAGGCAGGCCCCTCGCCGGCCAGGTGTTCGTGGCCCACCACGGTGCTGGAAACGGCATCGAAAATAGCGCTCTTGCCGGTGCCGGCATGCCCGACCAGAGCCACGCGGGGGCGGCGTTGGCCGCGCAGCATGGGGCCTTGCAGGGGAACGGCGAGGGTTTGTGACGACATGGGCGAAGCGTCCGGCGAACCGGTTTTACATGAGAAGTATTCTCATTATGGCAGCACTTCGGCAAAGTTCCTAATCGCCGCGTAATCCCCCGTGTCCTTCTCATCCTGCTTCGTATCGGGGCGGCGGATGGCGAGCAGATGGCGGATGCCGTAGCTCCGCGCCGAATCCAGCACCGGCAGGCTGTCGTCGGCGAGCAGGGTGCGTTCCGGGTCGAAGGGCTCGATCTGTTGCAGGCGGCGCCAGAAGGCGGGGTCTTCTTTCGGCAGGCCGAGTTCGTGGGAGGTGATGAGGTTGTCGAAGCGGTCGGCCAGGCCAGTGCGCGCCATTTTTAACGACAGGCTTTTGTGGTGGGCATTGGTGACGAGGGCGATGCGTTTGCCAGAGGCGCGCAGGAAGGCGAGAAAGTCGGTGACGCCAGGATGCACGGCGATCAAGTGCGCCACCTCTTCCTTGAGGCGCATGATGTCCAGCTCGAGTTCGGTTTCCCAGAAATTCACCGAGTACCAGTCGAGGGTGCCGGCGCGGGCGTGGTAGCGGGCCATCAGTTCTTCGCGGCCCGCCGCCGGTGTCAGGCCCCGCGCTTCGGCATAGCGGACCGGCACATGAACCTGCCAGAAGTGGTTGTCGAAATGCAGATCGAGCAAGGTGCCGTCCATGTCGAGCAGGACGTTGTCGATGGCGCTCCAGTCGAGCAGGCCTTGCATCATGGCCGAATATAGGCCCAGCCGGCCTGTTGCAGACGCATGAGTTCCACCACGCCGGCCTTGGCGTAGTCGATGCCGAGCAGCATGTCGTCCTTGGTCAGATGCAAGGTGGTCATGGTGTTGCCGCAGGCGACGATCTTGACGCCGCTGGACAGAGCCTCCTCGACCCGGCCGGCGACTTCGGAGCCATTTTTCAGCATGCCGATGCCGGGGCCATAGACGACGATTTCCAGTTCCACATTGCCCTCGCCGAGATCGGCCTGGATGTTGCGGGCATTGTTGAGAGCCAGCGTCCACTTCTTCGCATCGGCGTCGCTGACCTGGAACACGACGCGGTTCTTCACCGCTGCGGGGGCTTGCGCCGCCACCTTGGCAGCAGGTTCCGCCGCCCCATGGGCCAAGGGCAACGCGGGCAACAGCAGCAGGGGCAGCAGATGCAGCAGATGATTTTTTGTTTTCATGATGGGGTCTCCTCCGGGGTTGAATCAAGGGGCTTGCGCACCGGCGTCAGCAGATGGGCCGCCAGCCCGAGCAGGAGGAAGCCTGCCATACCCATGGCCAAGGTCAAGCGCGAATCCCACAGCAGTGGAACAACCACGGCGGCGATCAGGGCATTGAGGCCGGTCTGTATCGTGCCCTGACAGCTCGATGCGAGACCGCGCCGGACGGGGAAAAGATCGAGGGCGAGCAGGGTCAGGATCGGCATCGAATAGGCCATGCCGCAGGTGTAGAGGGCCAGGGGCAGCACCGCCCAGGGCAGGCCGGGAACAATGACCAGATTGAGGCCCAGGTTGGCGACGGCGGCGGCGAGCATGAGGCCGTAGGCGATGGCGAGGGAGCGCTGGCTGCTGAGGCGGCCGGCGCTGCGGCCCGAGAGCCAGGAGCCGAGCATCATGCCGGCGACAGCGGGGACGAACATCCAGGCGAAGCCCTGGGCCGAGACGCCCAGGTGACGCATCAGAAACACCGGCGCCGAGAGTACGTAGATGAAGAAGCCGGCGAAGTTGAGGGCAACGGTGAGCGCCAGCAGCAGGAAGCGCGGGTGGCCGAACACGGCGAGGTAGGCATGCCAGAGATGGAGCGGATGCAGGTCCTGGCGTTTTTCCGGCGGCAGGGTTTCCGGCAGTCGCTTCCATACCGCGAGCCAGAGCGTGGCGGCGAAGAGGGTGAGGAAGGCGAAGATCACATGCCAGTCGAAGAAGGCGTGAATCCAGCCGCCAATGATGGGCGCGATTGCTGGCGCGATGGCGAACACCATCGCCGACTGGGCCATCAGGCGTTGGGCAGCGGCGCCGTCGAGCAGATCGCGGATGATGGCGCGGCCAACGATCATGCCGGCTCCAGCCGAGAGTCCTTGCAGGGCGCGCCCCAGCCACAGGTGCTCGATGCGCAAGGCGAAGACGCAGACCAGGGAGGCGGCGCCATACAGCGCTAGGCCCCAGAGGATGACACGGCGGCGGCCGAGGGCATCGGAGAGCGCGCCGTGCCAAAGCATCATGAAAGCGAAGGGAGCGAGATAGGCAGTGAGGGTCTGCTGCACCTGCAAGTCAGTGGCGCCGAGAGCCTTGGCAATGGACGGGAAGGCCGGCAGGTAGGTGTCGATGGAGAAGGGGCCAATGGCAGAGAGGCAGGCGAGCAGCACCGCCAGGCCACGGTAACTCGGCGGACTTCCGGGATGGTGGTGGTCGCCGGAATCAGTCAGCGAGGCCACGGCGATACTGGATGGCTTCGGCGACGTGGCTGCCCGTGATATGGGGGGTTGCGGCGAGATCGGCAATGGTGCGGGCGACGCGCAGGATGCGGTGATAAGCCCGTGCCGAGAGGGAAAGCTGGCCCATGGCGCGCTTGAGCAGTTGTGCGCCGGCGCAGTCGGGCAGGCAGTGCTGGTCCACCTCGTCCGGCGTCAGATGGGCGTTGGCTTTGCCCTGACGGGCAATCTGGCGTTGCCGCGCCGCCATCACCCGTTCGCGCACCGTCGCCGAGCTTTCGCCTCCGTTGCGGCCGGCGAGTTCGGCTTCATCCACCGCCGGCACCTCCACCATCAGGTCGATGCGATCCAGCAGCGGTCCCGAGAGCTTGCCGCGATAACGCGCCACCTGATCCGGCGTACAGCGGCACTTGCCGGAAGCATGGCCGAGGAAGCCGCAGGGACAGGGGTTCATGGCGGCGACCAGTTGGAAACGGGCGGGAAATTCCTCGCGCCGGGCGGCGCGGGCGATGCGGATGCTGCCGGTTTCCAGCGGCTCGCGCAGGGATTCGAGAACGCGGCGATCGAACTCCGGCAACTCGTCGAGGAACAGCACACCGTTGTGGGCGAGAGAAATTTCGCCGGGACGGGGCGTTCCGCCGCCACCCACCAAGGCCGGCGCCGAGGCGGAGTGATGGGGGGCGACATAGGGGCGATGGCCGAAATTGGCGGCATCGAAGCCGCCGGCCACGGAATGAATTGCCGCCGAGGCCACCGACTCCTCTTCCGTCATCGGCGGCAGAATGCCTGGCAGGCGGCTGGCGAGCATGGATTTACCGCTGCCCGGCGGGCCGCTCATGAGCAGGCTGTGGCCGCCAGCCGCCGCCACTTCCAGGGCGCGCTTGGCCGGTCCCTGACCCTTGACCTCGGCCAGGTCGGGATAGCTGCGCGGTGGCAGGGTCGTTTCGGTGCTGGCCGTCGGCAGCGGCGTATCGCCATTCAGATGGGCGCACACCGCGAGCAGGGTGTCGGCGGGCCGCAGGTCGGCGCGCGGCGCCAGGGTGGCTTCGGCGGCGCTGGCGCGGGGCAGGACAAAGGCGCGACCGCCGTCCAGGGAAGCCAGGGCCATAGCGAGGGCGCCTCGCACCGGGCGCAATTCGCCGGAGAGGGAAAGTTCGCCGGCGAATTCATGCTGATCCAGAGTCTCGCCGCGAATTTGCCCCGAGGCGACCAGGATGCCCAAGGCAATCGGCAGATCGAAGCGGCCGGACTCCTTGGGCAAATCGGCCGGCGCCAGATTCACGGTCAGTCGCTTGGCGGGGAACTCGAAGCGGGAATTCTGAATTGCCGCCCTCACCCGGTCGCGGGCTTCCTTGACTTCGGTGTCGGGTAGGCCGACCAGATTGAAGCTCGGCAGGCCGTTGGCGAGATGGACTTCAACGGTAACTTCCGGCGCCGCCAGGCCGGCCAGGGCCCGCGAGCGCAGCACCGCCAGGGCCATGGTCAGCCGCGCTTTTCCAGCTCGGCGATGCGGGCTTCCAGGGCCAGCAGGCGCTGCTGCGCCTTTTCCAGCAGGGCAGCCTGAACCTCGAATTCCTCTCGCGGCACCAGATCAAGCTGGGTAAACAAGCCGCCGAGCAGGGCGCGGGCGTTCTTTTCCAGGTCCTTGGCCGGGGAGGCGGCGCCGAGGGCAGCAAGCCGGGCCGCCAGGTCGTTGAGCATTTCGGGTCGAATCATGATGGAAGCAAGTCTAGCATGGCGCGGCAAGGCGATTTGCCAGCCAGGCGCTTTTGACAGGGCACTGCACGGGGGTCCAGATACGCTTCCCGATACCTACGATACGGTATTGAAATTACCCGAAAGCAGGTATTCAGACGCGGTAATAGCATCGATAGTATCCACGGCGGCAGAAAGTTGTCGTTACGTCACGCGAATACCAACCTTATCGCACCGAGATGGTGCAAACCATGAATCAAAGTGCAACAACGTAGTGCGCCTCTGCCAAAAGTGCATCAGGTAAGTTCAATTACTGATTGTT
>Ga0316605_10000247_pt1 | contig 45619 bp, 43 predicted proteins | sample OWC_soil_day20_n_FD_207666 | JGI IMG/M metagenome (GOLD analysis project Ga0316605, IMG submission 207666) | Wetland soil microbial communities from Old Woman Creek delta, Ohio, United States - OWC_soil_day20_noCT | ecosystem: Environmental > Terrestrial > Soil > Wetlands | place: USA: Ohio...
GCCACCTTTGTATAAATAATCGCTTACTACTTTGTAGCGAAATGCATCGGTAATGGGTTCTTTTCTTAAATTTTTGTCCATGTTGATTTGGGTTTTTGTGTCAACTTTTTTCAGGACAAGTCAGTTTGAAGACAACAAACATTTATACCATATTGTGGAATATAGTTTAAATAAGAAGAATAATTGTGTTATGAAGAATATCTTCTAATAGGGTTTTAGTTTAGAGAAAATAGAATCTTTTTTCTCAAGAGGTTGATTTTCTCTATCCTTTATTTAGATTATTTTTGTTCTACCCAAATAATTTTTGAAGTATCGTAACCTCTTTCTTTTGCTCTTTTAAGTAAGAATTCCTTAACCTCATCCTTAAGTTTTGGAGTACGACTTAAAATTCATAAATATTTATCGGAATCTGAACCAACAAGTACATAGGAATAGTTTTCCTGATCTAATTCCAAAATATTGTAAGCTCCATAGAACCAAAGGAAAAATGAAACTTTCAATTTGGCAGGATTATTTTTATCTGCAAACTTTGCCTTGCCTATTACTTCTTTATATTTTCCTTCAAAGCTATTCTTGTAGCCACTATTTACAACTTTAATTGTTCCATCTTCCTTTAGGCTATACATTGCTATTGTTCCAACCATACCTCTTTCAAAAGAATGGTCGTATCTTCCTATTTCATACCATTTACCTAAATATTTATTTATGTCAAATTCCTTAACGGTTGTAAGATCTAACTTTGTTTCTTTTTGAGCACAAGAGCTAAGACCTAAAGCAACAAGAATTAGGGTTAAAACATTTCTTTTCATAATATTTGTTTTTAAAATTAATATGGGCAAAGTTAGGAAATAATATTAAAAAGAATACATTAAATAGTTTAATTTTTATTTTCTTTCTTTTTATTCTCATTAAGGAGTAATTTATTGCTTAATTTATTGTCTAAAAAAAATAGTTTTAGATGTAAAATATAATTTTTATGATAAAAAAGTTTCGTGTTGAAGGAATGGGTTGTCTTGGCTGCAAAAATGCTGTTGAAAAGACATTGAAAGATGTAAGTGGGGTTGAAAATATTATTGTTGATTTGGAATTGGAAGAAGCAACTATTGAAATGTCATCTGATATGAACGAAAAGTTTTTTCAAGATGCTTTGACTGGTGCTGGATTGGAATACAAGATTTTTTCAAATACTACAAAGTATAAACCTGAGAAAAAGAAAAAGTCTGCAAAGAAAGTTCCAAAGGGAGGTGTTTTCTATTGTCCTATGCATTGCGAGGGTGATAAAACTTACGATAAGTTTGGTGATTGTCCTGTTTGTGGAATGGACTTGGTGCCTATGAATGCTGGAGAGGATGAAGAAAATGATTCAGATAAGACTTTGAAAAAGAAATTAATTATTTCTTCTATTTTGGCTCTTTTCATTCTTATTATTTCAATGAGTGAGATGATTCCTAATAATCCATTAATGCTTTTGGCAAGTCATAAGGTTTGGAACTGGATACAGTTTATTTTAACTCTTCCAATTGTTTTCTATACTTGCTGGATGTTTTATGTCAGGGCCTGGAAGTCAATAATCAGCTGGAACCTGAATATGTTTACTCTAATTGGTATTGGAACTGGAGTTTCTTTCCTTTTCAGTGTTATGGGTTTGCTGTTACCTTCAATTTTTCCTCAAGAGTTTAAAACTGAATATGGAACTGTTCATCTTTACTTTGAAGCAACTGCAGTAATTCTTACTCTTGTGCTTTTTGGTCAATATCTTGAAGCAAGGGCTCATAAAAAAACAAATGGTGCAATTAAAGAATTATTAAAGCTTGCCCCTTCAGAAGCTGTCAGGGTTTCTGAAAATGGGGAAGAAATTGTTATTTCTATTGATGATATTAAGGTTGGGGATTTGTTAAGAATAAAGCCAGGGGATAAGATTCCGGTTGATGGAGTGGTTAAGGAAGGTAATTCCAGTGTTGATGAGTCTATGATTACTGGAGAAGCAATGCCGGTTGATAAGATTATTGGGGATAGGGTTAGTTGTGGAACGATAAATGGCAACAGGTCTTTTGTAATGGAAGCACAAAAGGTGGGAGCTGATACTTTGCTTTCGCAGATTATCAGAATGGTTAATGAGGCTGCAAGCTCTAAGGCGCCAATTCAAAAGATTACAGATAAGGTTTCTAAGTATTTTGTTCCAATTATTGTTGGAGTTTCTTTTATTACTTTTATTCTTTGGGCAATTTTTGGACCTGAGCCAAAATTGGTTTATGCTTTTGTTAATGCTATTGCTGTTCTGATTATTGCATGCCCCTGTGCTTTGGGATTGGCAACTCCAGTTTCTGTTATGGTTGGTATGGGAAAGGGAGCCAAGAATGGTATTCTGATAAAAGATGCCAAGGCTTTGGAAACTATGAATAAGGTAAGTGTATTGGTGGTTGATAAAACAGGGACTCTAACCATGGGTAAGCCTTCTGTTGAATTTATTTATGGGTTAAAGGATAATAAAGAGGAAGATATTTTGCAAAAGATTGCTTCATTGAATCAATACAGTGAGCATCCTTTGGCAGAGGCAGTGATGAATTATGCTTTGGATAAGAAAATTGGTGTTTTGGAGGCAAAAGATTTTGAAGCAATGGCAGGGAAAGGTGTTATTGGTAAGTTTAATGGTAAGGAGATTGGGTTTGGTAATGATAAACTTATGGTTGACCTCAACGCAAATATATCTAATGATTTGCAGGAAAGGGTTGGATTGGAACAAAGGTTGGGAAAGACTGTTTCCTATGTTTCTGAGGATGGAATAATTATTGGCTATGTTGTTATTTCGGACTCTGTTAAGGACAGCTCGGTGATTGCTGTTAGAAAAATGGAGAAAAAGGGTATTAGAATTTTTATGCTAACGGGAGATAATTTCAATACAGCAAAGGCAGTTGCCGACAGATTGGGAATAAAGGAATTTAAAGCAGAATGTTTGCCTGAGGATAAGTTAAATATCATAAAGGAACTGCAGGCAAAGGGAGAGATTGTGGCAATGGCTGGAGATGGAATAAACGATTCTCCTGCTTTGGCTCAAGCGGATGTTGGTATTGCAATGGGAAATGGAACTGACGTGGCAATAGAGAGCTCTGACATAACTTTATTGAAAGGTAATTTGGAAGGAATCTTAAAAGCAAAGAAATTAAGCTTTGAAACAATGAAGAATATCAAACAAAACCTGTTCTTTGCTTTTGTTTATAATACATTAGGTGTACCTTTGGCAGCTGGAGTCTTATTCCCATTCTTTGGAATTTTACTTTCACCAATGATTGCTGCCGTTGCAATGAGCTTTAGCTCCGTTTCTGTGATTTCAAACTCTTTAAGACTAAGGAAGATTAAACTTTCAAAATTATAGAAATTAGTAGAATTGTGGGTAGAATAGTTTTCTTTTGTATTTTTGCAAGGTGAAAGAACTTTTAAAGGTTTATTCCCATAATCAAAAGTACGTTGACCTTCTCCGAAGAATAACTGTTAATCATTCAAGAGTTAATATTCAGTCTTTGGCTGGGAGCAGTATGAGCTTTTGTGTAGCTGCCTGCATGGAGGCATCGAGGGAGTTCACTCATCTTATTGTTCTTCCCGATAAGGAAAGGGCTGCTTATTTCTATAATGACATTGAACAGATTTTCTCGGAACAGGACCTTGATTATTCGAAGAAGAATGTTCTTTTCTATCCTTGTTCCTACAAGCTGCCTTACCAGGTTGAAGATATTGATAATGCTAACATTCTTTTAAGGGCAGAAGTTCTCAACAGACTTAACTCTAATGATAAAACAATTATAGTTTCCTATCCTGAAGCTTTGTTGGAGAAGGTTGTTTCGAAACAAGTTCTCACTAAGAATACATTAAAAATAGCTTTAAAGGAGCCTCTTAATCTTGACTTTGTGGTTGATATTTTGGAAGAGTACTCTTTTGAAAGAGTTGATTTTGTTGTTCTTCCCGGGCAGTACGCTGTGCGTGGTGGGATTGTGGATGTGTTTTCTTTTGCTAATGAATATCCCTATAGAATTGAGTTCTTTGGCGATGAGATTGAGAGTTTGAGGACTTTTGATGTGGTTTCTCAGCTTACAATTGAGGAAAAGGAAAATTTGGTTATTGTTCCAAATATTCAAAATGAATCTATAAGTGTTCAGAAGAGGGTTCCTTTGGTGGAGTATTTGGGTGAGAATACGGTGGTTTGGATTGAGCACCTTGGCTTTTGCTTAGACAGAATTGAGAAGGAGTTTGAGTTTTGTCAAAGAACTTATCTTGACCTTAAGAATAAGGAATTGCATCTTCCTGCTGAGGAGTTGTTTATTGGAAAGGAAGATTTTAAGAAAGGGATTTTGAATCATTCCATTGTGGAGATGGGTTATGATGCTTTGCTTTCGAAGGATAATGTTGTAAGTTTTGATACTTCTGCTCAACCTTCGTTTAAGAAAGATTTCTCGCTCCTTGTTGATGCTTTGCAGAGACAGGCCGACAATTCTTTTACTAATTATTTTTGTGTGGAGAACCCCAAGCAAAAGGAAAGGATTGAAAAAATCATTAAGGAGTTTTCTGACAGCACTAAGGTTTTGAATGTTCATTATCTGCTTAACTCCATTAGTGAGGGCTTTGTGGATAATGATTTGAAGATTGCTGTTTTTACAGACCATGAGCTTTTTGAACGTTATCACAAGTACCGTCTTAGAGATCAGAAGCAGAATCATGAAGCCATAACTTTAAAGGAGATTATGCTACTTAAGCCTGGCGATTTTATAACTCATATTGATTATGGTGTGGGTAAGTTTGCGGGTTTGGAGAAACTGGAAAACAATGGCAGGATTCAGGAAACCATTCGTTTGGTGTACAAAGACAACGATATTCTTTACGTTAGCATTCATGCTCTTCACAAAATTTCCCGTTACACTGGGAAAGATGGCACTGCTCCTACTCTTCACCGTCTTGGCTCCAACACTTGGAACAACCTGAAGAACAAAACCAAACAAAAGGTTAAGGATATTGCCAAAGACCTTATTGCTCTTTATGCCAAGAGGAAGTCTTCCATGGGTTATGCTTTCTCTGCCGATTCCTATCTTCAGCATGAGCTTGAGGCTTCCTTTATTTATGAAGATACTCCTGACCAGTACAAAACTACAAAGGCGGTTAAGAAAGATATGGAGAACCGTGTTCCTATGGACAGGTTAGTTTGTGGTGATGTGGGTTTTGGCAAGACTGAAATAGCTATACGTGCTGCCTTTAAGGCGGTGGCTGACAGCAAGCAGGTGGCGGTTCTTGTTCCTACAACCATATTGGCTTATCAGCACTTTAAGACTTTTTCCAGCAGGTTGGAGAATCTGCCTTGCAGGGTTGACTATGTTAACAGGTTTCGTTCGGCTAAGGAAACAAGGGAGATACTTAATGATCTTAAGGCTGGGAAGATTGACATTTTGATTGGAACTCACAAACTTTTAAGTAAGGAAATTGAGTTTAAGGATTTGGGGCTGTTTATTATTGATGAGGAACACAAGTTTGGGGTGGCAATGAAGGAAAAGCTAAAGAAGCTTAAGGTTAATATTGATACACTTACCCTTACTGCAACACCAATTCCCCGTACTTTGCAGTTCTCTCTTATGGGTGCAAGGGACCTTTCCATTATCAACACTGCGCCTCCTAACCGTCAGCCTATTCAAACCCAAATCAGCACTTTTGATGAGGAAGTTATAAGGGACGCTATCCATTATGAAATTTCGCGTGGCGGTCAGGTGTATCTGGTTCACAACAGGGTGCAGAACATTGAGGAAATTGCAGGTATGGTTAGGCGTCTGGTGCCTTCGGCCAAGGTTGTTGTGGGTCATGGTCAGATGAAGGGAGAGGAACTTGAGGATGTTATGTACAACTTTATTGAAGGAGAGTTTGACGTTCTTGTCAGTACAACGATAGTTGAGAATGGTTTGGATATACCTAATGCCAATACAATTATAATTAACGAAGCTCAGAACTTTGGTCTTTCTGATCTTCATCAACTTCGTGGTCGTGTGGGCAGGAGTAATAAAAAGGCGTTTTGCTTTCTACTAATCCCACCACTAAGTCTTATCACTGAAGAGGCACGTAAGCGTTTGAAGGCTATAGAAGACTTTTCTTCAATTGGGTCTGGCTTCAGTATAGCTATGCGTGACCTTGACATTAGGGGAGCTGGCAACATTTTAGGGGCAGAACAGAGTGGTTTTATTTCGGAAATCGGTTTCGAGATGTACCATAAGATTCTTAACGAGGCAATTGAGGAACTTAAGCATACGGAATTTAAAGAGCTGTTTAAGGAAGAAGAGATGCAGACTTTGTCTGAGGGCACTCTGGCTAAGGAATGTAACATTGAAACTGACCTTGAGGTTCTTATTCCTGACTCTTATGTTAGCAGCACGGTGGAAAGGCTTAATTTATATAAGGAACTTGACAGTTTAAGTACACCTAACGAACTTCAGGAGTTCGCCTCACAAATAAAAGACCGTTTTGGACCAATTCCAGAGCAAACCTTGGAACTTATAGAGACCATTAAACTGCGCCAGAAGGCAAGAGAAATGGGAATAGAGAAACTTGTGTTGAAACGAGACAGGATGATAGCAACCATAGCCTTCGAAAGAGGTTCATCATACTTCGAGTCACCAACCTTTACCAACATCCTGCTGTTTGCACAGGCCTATCCAAATATCTTACAGTTAAAAGAATCTGAAGAAAAGCTAAGCATAGTATTCTCACCCATAAAGAGCATTTCACAAGCCCTAAAAACACTGTCACAAATTACTAATTTACAATAATTGGTAAGGAGGTTAAAGACTTTAAGGAGCTTAAGGTCTTTAAGGGAATTAAGTTCTTTAAGATGTTATAACCTTTAATTATAATATAATCTACCTTCCTTAAACTCCCTAATCTCCTTAAAGTCGTTAAACTCCTTATCCCCCTTAGTAAAATTTATTTTAACGGCGTTATATTTTGCTTAGACGCCGTCTAAAAACGCATTTTACTGCGTTAGAGGTATGTTTTTATGGGTTTTTGGCGTTTGAGAATAGTTTTATTGAGCTTCTATTTTATTAATTACCATGTTATTATCATAAGAGAAAGGGGGATAAAAATTAGACGGCGTCCCAGTGTTTTTAGATAGAATCCTGGTGTATTTAGACGCCGTCTAAAAAAGCTCAGACGCCGTCTAATTTTGCTGGGACGCCATCTAATTTTATTCAGGTTAGGTTTGGGCATAAAAAAAGAGGGCTAAGATAAATTATCTTTAGCCCCCGTAACCGTTTAGTTAACCAGTATCTTAGTTATTCACTATCGTTTGGAATTCATAGTTTGAAATATAACGACGGAATTCAATATCATTCTTTGCTTTGTACTTGTAAGCAGGTTCTTGTTTGGTTGCTTCACGAAGGTTCTTTATCAAACCGGGAACATCATCCAATCTTGCATAGCAAACTGCTCTTAGGTAATTAACTTCTGCTGTTTGGTCCATGCAGCAGTCAAGTGTACGGATTGCATTTCCTGTGTTACCAGTCAATAGTTGCAATAGAGCAAGGTTATATACGCATTTTCTACCGTCAAGTTTTCTTGCTGCTTCTTCGTAGTTACCTTTCTTGATGTCAACGATTGCTTGATTAACCATTGCTTGTTCGTTACCAAGTGCAACTGCTTCTTGCATGTATTTATCTGCTGTTTGAACGTCTTTAAGGGCAAGGTGTAAAAGTGCAAGGTTATTCTTAATGGTTGCATTGTTTGGAGAAAGTTTGTCAGCTGTTTCAAGGTATTGTCTTGATTCGTCCAATTGGTTAAGAGTTAAACCTACAGCACCAGCATTGTTCCATCCTTCCCATTGAGATCCGAATCTTTCAGTTGTAGATTTATAGATAGCAAGTTTGTTAGCATAGTTAGAAGTAAGAGATGCTGCGTACATAAGTTCATCAAAGGTTAAATCATCAGGATTTGTTACTGCCATCTTAGCAATTTCCTGATCTGTTTTTTGAACTCCTGAGAAATTGAAAGCAATCTCACCTCTACGAAGTATTGGTAGGATGTCTTCTTCAATTTGACGGAATACAACTGACATATTACGGATTTCTTGTTCTCTTCTAATCTTGTCTGGTTGTGATTTAACAACGTTTATTACTGTGTTCTTTTCTCTTAATGAACTTCCTTCAACCAATCTTATAAAGTTGTCCCAGTCTTCTCCTTTTGCGTTGGTTTGTAATACAACGTCTTTCTTAGCATCTTGTATGTATTTCTTAACGTCAGCAGGTTTAATGTTTTCTGCTTTTGCTCTTTCAGTAAGTGCTTCATCTAAGATGTTGTTTACCAATTTTTCAGTGGTTTCTGATCTTTTCTTAGATAGACCTATATTGTAAGATTCTTCACCTTCTGGAGATGCCCAAGCATTTACGAATATTTGACGAGGTACTGAATTGTTAGCAATGTAAGACTTCATATTGTCAACTGCTCTCTTAGCATCGTTTTTCTTATTTTGTTCGTTGTTCCAGTTAAGGTCAGCCATGTTTACTGTAAAGTAAATGTTAGCAGTCATCAGTTCTGTTGTTTTTGGAGAATAGTTGTGAGGTGCCATAGAAAGGTCTCCTCTTATGTCAACTCTGTTTGAAGTTGAGTTAATTCCTTGAGAAATCTTTACATTACCCAATTGAATAGCTCCAGGGTTTTCCAATGCTTCTGAGTGGGTAGCGTCAGCTTCGTTAACAGCCTTTGCTTTATATGCAACAGGGTTTAGAGTTAGTTGGGCGTTTTCCATTCCTTCTCTGTAAAGGACTGTATCTTTGTAAACAAATCTTCCTCCAGTTTTCTTATCTATTGCTTTCCCATTACCTTCTATCTTACTTCCCTTAAGGTTCATTGGAGAAAGGATAACCTCACCTGTTTCCCAAGTAAGTATCGGCTGCATATAAACAACAGCATTCTTTTGGAAGTAGTTTTCTGGAATATTTCCATTAATTGTAACTATTACTTTGTCTCCATGAGCCTCAAGCGGGTTAGGAGAAACTTGATAACGTACTTGATTATGGTTCTTTTGCATAGTCTTAATGCTTCCACAAGAAGCCGCAACTACAACTAAAAGACCTACTAATAAAGTGTTTAATACTGCTTTTCTCATAATATTTATTTCATTAATTTAATTCTTACTGGCAATTTAAACGTAAAGCCACAACTTTACAATATGCAAAAATATTAATATTTTGTGACTTATCGTATATTTAAAACGAAATTAATACATTTTAGTTCTTTTTATTATATAAGGAAGAAGAATTTGGTCAAACCCTTTATTTATGTCTGCATCAACAAAATCAATCCTCGTATTTTCACAAGAAGTTTTTAGCATTTGGATTTTGTCAGTAATAGCTTTTTGATAGGCTTCCTTAATTTCCTGAGGGTTTAGTTTTATTTCCTCTAAGGTTTCCATATCCACAAAACGATGAGGACGACTATTATAATCAAATTCTATCTCCTTTTGTTTATCACTCACATGAAAAAGAATTACCTCATGCTTTGAATGTTTCATATGTTGCAAAGAAGAAATCAATTCTTCAGTGTTTTCTTCGGAAAGTAAATCTGTAAAAATAATAATTAGCGAACGCCTGTGAATCTGCATTGCCAGCTGATGAAGTAAAGGAGATATATTGGTTTGGAGTTTTGATTCCTTATCATAAGGTTTTAGAAGACTTTCCAAAAGAGTGAACACATGCTTCTTATGTCCAAAGTTAGATTTTATTTCTGTTATTAAATCTATTTTATCGGAAATCAAACTAAGCCCATATGCATCTCTTTGACGAGAAAGCATCTGAATTAAAACTCCACAAGCGTAAGCAGCAAAGGTTATTTTATTTGGATTGGAAAAGGAAGGTTCTTTGTGAAGGGGGAAAAACATTGAAGAAGAATTATCCACAACCAAAAGGCAACGTAGATTAGTTTCTTCTTCATATTTTTTTACAAATAATTTGTCTGTTCTCCCGTAAAGCTTCCAGTCAATATTCTTTGTTGACTCTCCACTATTGTAAAGTCTATGCTCTGCAAACTCTACTGAAAATCCATGAAAAGGACTCTTGTGCAAACCTGTAATAAACCCTTCAACAACTTGATTTGTTACAAGCTCAAGCGAAGGATATCCGATTATACTTTCTATCTTATCGGACATCTTTTCTTTATAGATGTTTTTCTATTATATCAACAAATTTTGATTTTGATTGTGCTCCAACTAACTTTTCAACCATTTCACCGTTTTTAATAAAAAGAACTGTTGGAATATTGCGAATAGAATATCTTGAAGTTATTTCTGTAGCTGAATCAACATCAACCTTTCCAATAACTGCTTTTCCTTCATATTCTGTTGCTAATTCGTCAATGATTGGAGCAATTTGGCGACAAGGTCCACACCATTGTGCCCAAAAATCTAAAACAACTAATTTGTCTGATTGCAAAACTGCACTTTCAAAAGTTTCGTCTGTTACTTGTAATGCCATAATATTATAAATTTCTTATTGTTAAAGTTGCAAACTTAATATAAATTATTGACATAAACACAATAGAAATTTTTGTAATTTCAAAAATGGATGTAATTTTGCATTCTAAATATTTGATTTTATTTATTAAAGAAATTATAAAAGTAATGACTGAAAAAAATTTAATTCTTGCAATTAATCCTGGTTCAACATCAACAAAAATTGCAGTATATAACGGGACAGAACAATTATTCCTTAAAAACCTTAAACACTCTGCTGAAGAGTTGGCTCCTTTTGCTAAAATTGCTGACCAATATGAATTTAGAAAAGAAATTATTCTTAAAGAAGTGTCTGAAGCAGATTTTAACCTTAAAGAATTTAAAGTAATTATTGGTCGTGGAGGTTTAATCAAGCCTGTTTCTTCTGGAGTTTTGGAGATAAACGAAAAAATGTTGGAAGACCTTCGTCAAGGTAGAGAAGGACAACATGCTTCAAATCTTGGAGGACTTATTGCTTACGATATTTCTCAAGGAATTCAAGGAGCTAAGGCTGTTATTGCAGACCCTGTTGTGGTTGATGAATTAAGTGATTTTGCTAGAATTAGTGGACATCCTTTAATGCCTCGCAAATCAGTTTTTCATGCTCTTAATCAAAAAGCAATTGCTCGAAGATATGCAAAAGAAGTTAATAAAAAATATGAAGAACTTAACTTAATTGGAGTTCATTTGGGAGGAGGAATTAGTGTTGCGGCTCACAATCATGGAAAAGTTATTGACGTTAATCAAGCTCTTGATGGCGATGGCCCTTTTTCTCCAGAAAGATCAGGAACTCTTCCTGTTAACGAATTAATTAAGGTTTGCTTTAGCGGAAAATATACTGAACAAGAAATTAAGAAAATGGTTGTAGGTGCTGGTGGATATGTGGCTTATCTTGGAACTAACGATGCTTATCAAGTAGAATGCAAGGCAAAAGAAGGCGATAAGAAATTTGAATTTATTCAAGAAGCTATGGCTTATCAAATTTCAAAAGAAGTTGGGGCGATGTCAACTGTTTTGAAAGGAAAGGTTGATGCAATTTTCCTTACAGGAGGGATTGCTTACAGTAAACCATTTGTTGAGCTATTAAAAGAAAGAATAGAGTTTATTGCTCCAGTTCATGTTTACCCAGGTGAAGACGAAATGGGAGCTTTGGCACTAAACGCTTTAATGCTTATTAAAGGAGAAACCAAAAGCATAAAATACGAATAATTTAAAAGAAATTTTGACGAAAATTTGGTGGGTTTAGGAATTTATTATACTTTTGCACCCACTTTAGTCAAGGCGTCGTAGCTCAGTTGGTAGAGCAGAGGACTGAAAATCCTTGTGTCACTGGTTCAAATCCAGTCGATGCCACTTCTTAAGAGTCGATAAACAAATGTTTATCGACTCTTTTCTTTTTTATTAGTCCTTGATTTCTTTTCTGAAAATAAGTTTTTATCTGAAATCCATTCTCAAAAATCAAGACTAATATTATCAATAATTAATCCTAATTATTTTTTATAAGTTATAGTTGAAATAAAATAAGAAATATTTCTTCTAAAACAAGAATTAATTCTGCTAACTCCTTATATAAAACTTCTAAAACAAGGAGTTTTTACCCAAAAGATGTACATCATTCACACCAAAAGATGCGCATCTTTCATAGTAAAAGATGTACATCTTTTTATTTAATATATTTTAAGAGGAGATTCTGTTTTTTAGATGTAAAAATCTTATATAAATAGTCATTACTCTGTTTATATTGGATTTTATTTTGCAAATATAGTAAAAAAATTCTGATTATTGATTCTTTTTTCCTAATATATCATATTGCTGTATAGATTAGTTGTATGTAAATAGAGTTATCTATCAAAATTTTAGCCTTTTTTCTTAGCTAATCTCATATAAAAAAAGAAAATAAAATTCAAAAAACTTGCATATTAAATATTATGGTGTACCTTTGCAAAGTTTTTGAGTAAGATAAGTCTTATAAGATAACCTATTTATTCTCTTCGGTAATTTATTTATTCTAGTTAATCAATTCGTTCTAAAAAAGATTTCTCCCTCATTTTATTATTTAATTTATTTTATATGAACATTTTTGTTTCAAACTTAAGTTATGCTATCAATGATGATGACTTAAGACAAGCGTTTGAAGAATACGGAGAAGTTTCTTCAGCTAAAGTTATTACTGACAAATTCACAGGTCGCTCAAGAGGATTTGGTTTTGTTGAAATGTCCGATGAAAACGGACAAAAAGCAATTGAAGAACTTAATGGTGCTTCTTTTGATAAAAAAGTTATCAATGTTGCAGTAGCTCGTCCTCGTGAAGATAGAGCTGAAGGTAACCGTGGTGGCGGTGGTTTTGACAGAAACCAAAGAGGTAGAAATAATTATAATAGCAATCGTTATTAATATAACCTATTTCAGCAAAAAGACTTATCTTGATTTATTTCTTGATAAGTCTTTTTTTTATTGAATTATTATTATTTTTGCAGCATATTTTTAAAACAATTATACTATGAATAACGAAGAATTGGAAAACAAAGAATTTATTGAAGAAGAAGTAAACAATTTTGGAGAAGAAGAATCTTCATTTGGAGAAGAAAATTCAAATCAAGAAGAAACTGAAGAAAAAATTCAAGACCAAAATCTACCGATAAAGAAAAAACATTCTCCTTGTCTTATTGCAACTGGAATTATGGCAACACTTTCTTTTATTGGAGTACTTTTTATTTTATATTTAACATTCTTCGGGAATGGTAATTTTAAAATGAATTCAAATTCTTCAAAGGCTTCTGCCATTGTTCAAACAGGAGATTTGAAAATAGCATATATAAACACAGATTCAGTTTTAGCAAATTATGAATATGCTAAAGATTTGGAAAAAGGATTAAAGGTTTTACAAACATCTTTAGAAACAAATTATCAATCACAAGGGAAAAAACTTCAAGCTGATTACGAAAACTATTTAAAAACTGGGGATAAATTAACTTTGACTGAACAAAAGAAAAAGGAAGAAGAGTTAGGACGTCGTCAACAAGAGTTTCCAATGCTTCAACAAAAAATGATGGCACAATTGCAAGAGCGTCAAGTTGAAGATAATAAAAAACTTCTAAACGCTGTTTACGCTTTCATTAAAGACTATAATGCAAAGAATCAAAAATACAATATAATTTTTAGTCGTTCCTATGTTTCAAGTCCTATTCTTTATGGTGATGAAGGATTTGATATTACAGAAGAAATAATCAAGGGATTAAACGAAGAGTATAAAGAAGTAAAAGAAAAATAGCTTAAAGTTATACTCTATGGAGTCAACTTTTGACATCAATTCACAAAGAAGAAAAATCTATAAGAGCAATGCAATTTGGATTGGTTCTTTTTTTGGAGGTCCTTTAGTAGCAGGTTATATAATAGCAGAAAACTTTAAAGCATTAAATAAAAGAAATTATGCTATTAGGACATGGTTTGTTACAATCATATCTACAATATTGATTTTTGGAGGAATTTTCTTAATCCCAAATTCTGAAAAGATACCTAATCAGCTTATACCTGCGATATACACTTTGATTGCATATTTATTTTTTGCGATTTTTCAAGAAAAACAAGTAAATAAGTATATTAACTTATGAGGAGCCACATACAAAATATGGAGAGTAATTGCAATTGGCTTTATTGGATTTATCATCACCTTAACTCCATTGATTGGTTACTATTTTTATATAGAAAATGCTGAAGTAACTCGAACATATGGGAATTTAAAGCATGAGATAGTTTACGATAAAAATGATTTTTCAGAATCAGAAATTGACCAAATTGCCTACGGGCTTATGTCTACTAATTTTTTTGATTCTCAAAGCAAGAAAACTGTATACGTAGAAAAAACATATAATAATTTTATTCTTTCAATATCCGTAATTGAAGGAATTGAGAATAAAGAAGATATTTTAAGGCTTTTTGTTCTACTAAAAGAAGACCTTCAGACTTTTATACCAAAACACAAAATAACTATTAATTTAGTGGTTGATGATTTAGATAATGTAGTTTATAAGGGAAAATAATATCTAATTCAAATCAACATCAAATTAATATCTTATCAATTTTTGTTTGACAAAACAAAAATGAAAATATTTTCTCTTTTAGTTTTTTAACTGCAAGATTAATGCTTATAAATTCCATTTAAACAAGTTTATAGCTAATTAAATAAGTTATCGAACTGATTAAATCTTATGTCAATCTCAAAACAATGACATTGTTTGGTCAAAACAACCGCATTGTTTTTAGATCAAACAATTCTCTGCAAAGGAAAAATAATCTCCTTTTTTACCAAAGATTACATGGTCAATAATTTGGACTGAAAGAATTTTACCTGCACTATTTATTCTTTCTGTTAAAGCTTTGTCGCTATGACTTGGTGTTATGTTGCCAGAAGGGTGATTATGTGCAAGAATAACTTTTGGAGAATTGTTTTCTAATGCTGACTTAAAAACTTTCTTTAAATCCACACTCGATTCACTCCAACCACCTTCACTAATACAAACTTTCTTTATTAATCTTTGTGAATTGCTTAGAAGTATTAGCCAAAAACTTTCATATTCCAAATCCATCAAATCGGAGTATAAAACATCATAAGCTTGTTGCGGAGAAGAGACTATTGGTTTTTCTTCTTGAGTAGCCTTTCTCCTATTTCCCAATTCTAAAGCTGCAACAATATTAATTGCCTTTGCCTCTCCTATTCCCTTAAACCTATTCATCAAATCGTTATATGTCAATGATGAAAGTTCATTAATATTATTATTAACACTATTCAATATTCTTTGAGCCAATTGAACTGCGCTTTCTTTTCTTGAACCTGAACCTATAATTATTGCCAATAATTCTGCATTAGTAAGTTTCTTCTTTCCTATCTGCATTAATTTTTCTCTTGGGCGGTCTTCTTCTGCCCAATTCTTAATACTGTTATAGATTGTTGAGTCATCCATAGATTAAAATAATTTTAAGCAAAGATATAAAATAAATTCTTTTCATTGGAATTACTTTGTCTTAAAAATAAAAAACAGAAAAAATTTGTATCGTCTTGGTAATTAAATAAAAGATTGTATCTTTGCAAGCTCTAAATATAGACTAGCGCTTCAAATTATCCAATAGTTATTATATTTAGAAGAGTGATTTTCATTGTTTTATCTTATTCCGATTGCCCGTTGGAATTAAAATAAAACCTTGTAGTTAATTAATATTTATTCCTTGAGAAAGGAGTAATTTTTGATGTTTTATAAACATAAAAAGAAAAAATGAATACGTTAAGTTACAAAACCTTATCTGCTAAAAAGGAAACTGTTCAAAAAGAATGGATCATTATTGATGCAGAAAATCAAATTTTGGGACGTTTAGCTACAAGAGTGGCAAATGTGTTAAGAGGCAAACATAAGCCATCTTATACTCCTCACGTAGATTGTGGAGATAATGTTATTATTATTAATGCCGAAAAAGTACGCTTTACTGGAAAGAAATTGAATGATAAAGTTTATGTTCGCCATACAGGTTATCCTGGAGGACAAAGATTTACAACTCCTAAGCAAGTTTTAGCAATTTTCCCTGAACGTGTTATTGAACATGCAGTTAAAGGGATGCTTCCAAAGAACAAATTAGGAGATGCTCTTTACAGAAATCTTCACGTTTATGCAGGAGTAGAGCATCCTCATGAAGCTCAACAACCAAAAATAGTTAATTTAAATTCAATCAGATAATTTCATGGAAGTAATAAACAAAATAGGCAGAAGAAAATGTGCAGTTGCCCGTATCTATATGACACTTGGCAATGGTAATATTACTATAAATGGCAAAGATTATACGGAATATTTCCCTACTCCTACCCTACAATACATTTGCCGTCAGGCTTTTGAAACTATAGGAGCTGAAGGAAAATATGACGTAAAGGCTAATTTAGATGGAGGTGGTATTACAGGACAAGCAGAAGCATTAAGAATGGCTATTGCAAGAGCTTTATGCGAAATAAATCTTGAAGATCGTCCAGCACTAAAATCAATTGGTCTTCTTCGTAGAGACCCTCGTATGGTTGAAAGAAAGAAACCAGGACAAAAGAAAGCTCGTAAACGTTTCCAATTCAGCAAACGTTAACAGATTGGATAGCTGTTTAGTATCCAAATTGGTAAGATTTGGCTTTTTCCACCAACTACTTATCAATTGAATTAATTAAAGGAATGTAAACAATCAAAAACAAGAAAGATGTTAGATTTTAATCAAATGTTAGAATCAAGTGTTCATTTTGGACACATGAGAAGAAAATGGAATCCTAAGATGGCTCCTTATATCTTTATGGAGAAAAATGGAATCCACATTATTGATTTGCACAAGACTGCAGAAAAAGCTGAAGAAGCTGCAAATGCAATTAAGCAAATAGCAAAATCAGGCAAGAAAATTCTTTTCGTTGCCACAAAAAAACAAGCAAAAGAAGTAGTTGCAGAGTTAGTAACCAAGGTAAATATGCCTTTTGTTACTGAACGTTGGCCAGGTGGAATGTTAACAAACTTCGTTACCATTCGTAAAGCTGTAAAGAAAATGAATAATTTGGATAGACTTATCAACGATAAAGATACTACCAAAATTAACAAACGTGAACGTTTACAAATCTCTCGCGAAAAAGCAAAATTGGAAAAGAACCTTGGTTCAATTGCCGATTTAACTCGTCTTCCTTCAGCAATCTTCGTTATTGACATCAATAAAGAACATATTGCAGTTGCAGAAGCACGTCGTTTAAATATTCCTACTTTTGCACTTGTAGATACAAACACAAATCCAGAGCTTATTGATTTCCCAATTCCAGCAAATGATGACGCATCAAAATCAATTGAATTAATTGTTAAGTACATGTGCGATGCAATTGTTGAAGGATTGAACGAAAGAAAAATGGATAAAGATGCTCGTGAAGCTGCTGAAGAAGCAGAAGAAATTAACGAAAGAACATTAGCTACTGAACTTTTGGATGAAGATGATGATACTGAACTTTCAAAAGATGGAGCAAAAATTAAAAAAGTAAAAGCTCTTGCAGAAGAAGACGAAAATGCTGAAAAGAAACCTCGTCCTCGTAAACCTGTTACGACTAAGAAACCAGCTCCAAAAAAATAATTTATTTATAAAGAACAATTAAGAAAGGAAAATATATGGCAAATATAACTGCTTCTGCCGTTAATGAACTACGTCAAAAGACTGGTGTAGGAATGATGGATTGCAAAAAAGCCTTAGTTGAATGCGATGGCGACATGGATAAAGCAATCGATTATCTTAGAGAAAAGGGACAAAAAATAGCTTCAAAGCGTGCAGATAGAGATGCTAGCGAAGGATGTGTTTTGGCTGCAACCAACCAAGACAAGACTTTTGGTGCAGTAATTATGATTAACTGCGAAACAGACTTTGTCGCAAAGAATGAAGATTTTGTTAATTTTACCCGCAATGTTTTAGAAACTGCTATCAACGCAAAAGCTAAAAATACTGGAGAAGTTAACCAATTGGTTATTGATGGAACAACTGTTGAAAACCTAATTGTTGATCAAATTGCTAAGATTGGAGAAAAAATTGAGATATCTCATTACGAAGTATTAGAAGCTCCTGTTGTTTATGCTTACATTCACCCAGGCAATCGTTTAGCTTCTTTACTTTCTATGAACAAGACTGGATTTGATGAAAAAGGACATGATGTTGCTATGCAGATAGCTGCAATGGCTCCACTTGCTTTGAATAAAGATGCAGTTTCTGCTGACGTTATTGAAAAAGAAATGGAAGTTTATCGTGTACAAATCAGAGAAGAAGGTAAACCAGAAAACATGGTTGAAAAGATTGCTGAAGGTAAACTAAACAAATTCTTCAAAGAAAACACTCTTCTAAGTCAAGATTTTATTAAAGATTCTAAGAAAACTGTTCTTCAATATCTTCAAGAAGGAGATAAAGATTTAACAGTAACTGCTTTCTATCGTTTTATGTTAGGAGCATAAATCTTTAGATAATACAATAAAAACAAGGGTTCTGAACATTGAGTTTTGGAGCCCTTTTTTAATATTTACTTATTCAAAACAATCAATTTAAAGAAGGAAAATCCATGCAACAAGTTAGAGCAAAAAAACATTTAGGACAGCATTTTCTTAAAGATGAGAATATTGCTAAGGAGATTGCCGATAGCATTTCAGGAGATTATCCTTGTGTTTTGGAGATTGGTCCTGGCATGGGTGTTTTGACTAAGTACTTGATTGTGGACTCTAAAGTTAAGGAATTGAAGGTGGTTGAGATTGATAAAGAGAGTGTTGAGTCCCTCAATTCTAACTATCCTACTCTTTCTGAAAACATACTATCGGAGGATTTTCTAAGAATGAACCTCGATGATTTATATCCTTGCCCTTACTCAATTATCGGAAATTTTCCATATAATATTTCAAATCAAATACTTTTTAAGCTCTTTGAAAACCGAAATAAGGTGTTGGAATTGGTAGGAATGTTCCAAAAAGAAGTAGCTGAAAGGGTATGTTCTAAAAGCGGAAACAAGGTTTATGGGATTCTAAGTGTCTTACTTTCTGCTTATTTTGACATAGAATATCTCTTTACAGTTGATGAAAACGTATTTATTCCTGCTCCAAAAGTTAAGTCTGCAGTCATTAGACTTAGGAGAAATGGCGTTGAAAAGCTTGACTGCGACGAGAAACTTTTTGTGAGAGTTGTAAAGACTGCCTTCAATCAAAGACGCAAGATGCTTCGCCAAGCTCTTAAACCTTTGGGAATTAGCCTTGAGAATATCGACCCAGAACTTATGACCAAACGTGCTGAACAACTTTCTGTTGAACAATTTATTGATATAACAAACAGCATTAAAGAAAGGATTTAGATAATGATTAATTTTATTTTTTCAGCAATTTTGATTGGTTTTGCCCTCTCAATGGAATCATTTGCACTGTCTATTACTTGCGGTTTACAGAAGTCTATGACCAAAAAACGTGCCTTTGTTTTGGCTTTGAGCCTTGCCTTTTTTCAGGGATTATTCCCTTTTATTGGTGCTCTTTTAGGCAATTTTGCTAAAGAATACATTAGTGAAGTTGATCATTGGATTGCATTTGGACTATTAGCAATCATTGGATTTAAGAAGTTTATGGAGGGATATCGTTATAATATGAAGGAAAGTATTTATGATTTTACTAAGTTTTCCATCCTTATTACCCTCTCTATTGCAGCAAGTATCGACGCTTTTATAGTTGTAATTGGCTTTGGTTTACAATATTCTCTTAGCCAGCAGTTTATTATTGTAGGAATTATTACTCTTTCTACCTTTGTTTTCTCGCTTACTGGTGCCTTTATGGGCATGAAAGCCTATTTCTTTAAACCAAAAATTGCTTTGAAAATTGGGGGTATTTTCCTATTTTGCATTGGCTTAAGGATATTTCTTGAACATATATTGGCTTAATTTTTAAAGCTTATTTCTTAATTAATGTGGCAAAGTTTTGCTTTAATTTCTCTTCTTTTAAAAGGGAATTCTTACACTTTTGCTTAAATAAGAAAATGGAGAAATTGCGCTTTTGTATTATAATTAGTTGTATTTTTGCTTCATTAGATGAATTATTTATTCTGTGTTTTCTTTGATTTTAACTTATGAAAATTAGACTTACTAAGGAGTTTAACTTCGAAATGTCACATGTTTTGCATGCTTATGATGGGTTATGCAGAAATATTCACGGTCATAGTTATAGACTGTTTGTTACTGTTTTAGGCGAGCCTTTAAACCAAAAGGATAATCCCAAAGATGGAATGGTTATGGATTTTGGCCTTCTTAAAGCCATTGTTTTTAAAGAAATTGTAGAGAGGTTAGACCATGCTCTTGTGGTTCCTGAAAGTTCAAAGATGCTTTCTCATCTAAAAAACTGCGAGACTAAGTTAGTTATCACTGATTATCAACCAACTTGTGAGAACTTACTTATTGATTTTGCAAAGAGAATTAAGGCAAATTTGCCTAAAAATATTAGCTTAGCCCGTCTTTGTTTGTATGAAACAGCATCCTCCTATGCTGAATGGCTTGAGGAGGACAACGAATTATAAGTCTTTAATTTTTAACTTTATAGCAGTATATTATGGATAATAGCAAGTTTCAATTTCCAACAATTGCCAAGTGGATTTTCTCAATTTTGGTGATTATTTTGGTCGTTTACGGCATCTGGTATTTTCGTTTTCTTGTTATATGCTTTGCAATTGCGGTGGTTTTGTCGTTTATGGGAAGGCCTTTGATGAAGGGTTTGGAGAGGTTGAGCTATAAAAAACTACGTATAGGAAATATACTTGCCTCAACAATCACTCTTATTACCCTAATTGCTATCATTGCAACCGCCCTTTATGTGCTCGTTCCCCTTATCATTTCTCAAGCAATGAACTTTGCAAATTTGGATATTTACCAGATTGCCGACTATTATGCTGAGCCAATTGGAAAGATTGAGCTATTCTTACATGAGTATAAACTTATGCCTGATAACACAAATTTAGAGACCCTTATATCAAATAAGATTCTGGATATGTTCAAACTGTTCCAACTAACTGACATTGCAAACATCGTTTTGAGTCTTAGTGGAAGCATAATTATGGGTACATTTATAACTCTTTTCTTCGCATTTTTCCTTATCAAAGACTCACATTTGCTCTATAATGCAATCGTTGGAATCACTCCTGACAAGTATATTGACGAAGTTGACAGAATAATTTCAAACTCCAGAAACCTTATCTCAAGGTACTTTATTGGAATATTTATCGAAATAATTATAATGATAACCCTCCTTTCCATAGGTTTTTATCTTATGGGATTTTCCAACTTTATCCTTATAGCTTCCATTTGTGGGGTTATGGTTATTCTGCCTTATATTGGGGTAATTATTGGAGGAGCTATGGGTTTAATAATAACAATAACAGGCTTTTTAAGCACTGATGCAAGCCTTAGTATTGCTCCAATCGTGCTAAAGTTCGCTATTGTCTTCGCTATTGTAAAACTTGTTGACGATTTTGTACTGCAACCCCTTATCTATTCCAAGAGTGTTAAGGCGCATCCTCTCGAAATATTCGTAGTAATACTTATGGCAGGTGAGATTGGAGGAGTAGTAGGTATGATTTTAGCAATCCCAACCTATACCTTTTTAAGGATAATTGCTAAGGAATTTTTCTCAAATTGGAAGTTCGTTCAGAAGATTACCAAAGATATTTAGACTTAAAAACCTCAAACAAAAAGACATAAAAATAGGGTAAAGTTTTTGCTTTACCCTACTTTTTTTAATTCAATTGCCTTAGATTTCTACCTCTTAAACCAAGAATCTTTTGTGGTTTTGCCTAATTTTTCTATTACTAAATTATCCTCAAAGACAACAAATACTTCAGATTCATTATCTTCATCGTTTAAATAAAGATGGGTATTAGCGCTCATTTCTTCCCCATAAAAAGAAGAACGGGCTAAATATAAGGTAGATTTTTTAGCTTGGAAGTCTGATAAAAATTCTGCTCTATCGTAGTATTCTTGATTAAAAGTACCGTTGTCTGCAATTATCTTCCCTATATAATTTATATTTAAAAGGCTGATAGTTGAAAGACTTTGCTCCATTATTTCGAAAAGAGAAATAAACTTATTAGTATTGGAAGCATTCTTTCCGTAAGATGTTATTGGTGATTCAGATTCAGAATAGGCTGCCCCTTTAATAGTATTGTCAATAGAATAAACAGCATAAACCTTCAGAGAATCAGCACTGATATAAGAATAAACAAGACCTAATTCAGCACTATCTGAAACTTTTGTCCAGCCTTTTGCATCCAAAATAGAAAGCACCTGAGCCTCAGGTTTACCGAAAAATCCATAAACTTCCTTTACAACATCAGTTGAAGGCGTTGGATTTGTTGTTGGGTCGTCATCCTTTGGGTCGCAACTTAGGAAGCTAATTGATAAAATTGCAGCCGTTAAAATAGCTACTAAATAATGTTTTCTATCCATTTTTCTTTGGGTTTAATGTTTTAATATTGAAAGATTTTTGAATATTTTGTTTGCTTTTGAAATATCAGGTTCGTCGGTAAAGAATACTGATACTACTGATTGTTTGGTATTATAATCAACATGAATAAATGTTTCGCCAAAGAATTGTCCGTAAGTAAAGGCACTCCCTGCAAAAGTTATTGTAGATTTTTTGGCCTGAAAGTCTGATATAAAGGCATCTCTACTTTGATATTCTTGGTTAAATTGAAGGCTATCTGCATGGATAGCTCCCCAATATTGTGATTCAGAAGGCATGATAGAATTTAAACTTATCTCCCATTTTTCAAACAAAGAAAGGAACTTATCGGCATTTTCAGCAAGCTTTGATTTATAAAAATCTGTACTTTCAACCTCCATATATTGAGTTTCTTTAACTTTACCGTTCAAGATAATAATACCATAACCCTTAGCTGAATCGCTACTTATATAGGAGTATCCTGTTAATTCACCAGAGGTTTCCATACTCTTTATCCAACCTTTGGCATCCAAAATTGAAAGCACTTGAGCAGCTGGTTTACCGTAATATCCATAAATTTCCTTTACAACATCATTTGAAGTAGTTGGATTTGTTGTTGGGTCGTCTTCCTTTGGGTCGCAACTTAGGAAGCTTATTGACAGGATTGCCGCGGTTATTATGGCAGATAAATAATGTTTTATGTTCATTTTTGAATGGTGCATTAATTTATTATTGGTCTTGTTTTTGGTATTTTACCCTAATACTTCTACTTTCTAAACCAAGTATTATTGTTGTTTTTGTTAATATTTTCAGAAATTAAACTATCCTCAAATACAACATATACTTCAGAATCATCTGTTTCATAGTCCAAATTTATTGAAACATATCCTCTCATTTGACTATTTGAAAAAGAAGAGCTGGCTGAATTTAATGAGGGTTTTTTAAGTTGAAAGTCTGTTAAAAACATTTCTCTTGATTCGTAATCCTGTTCAAATTGATAGTCATTTGCAATGATAGTGCCTTGATAAACAGAATTTAATATGCTGATTTTTGAAAGACTTTCCTCCCATTTTTCGAAAAGGGAAATAAACTTATTTGTATTGGAAGCTAGCTTATTAATGAGTATAGGCATTTCCACTTCACCATATCCTGACCCTTTTATAGTATTATCTATGGAATAAATAGCATAAGTCTTATTTGAATCAATACTAAGATAAGTATAAATTATTCCATATGAAGTACTATCTGTTATTTTCATCCATCCTTTTGCGTCTAAAAGAGCTATCACCTGTTCTGCAGGTTTACCGTAATATCCATAAATTTCCTTAACAACATCTGTTGAAGTAGTTGGATTTGTTGTTGGGTCGTCTTCCTTTGGGTCGCAACTTAGGAAGCCAATTGATAAAATTGCAGCTGCAAATATGGCTGCTAAATAATGTTTTGTGTTCATTTTTCTTTGGGGTTTTAATTAATATTGTTATTGGTTTTGGTCTTTTTTCCTTTTAAACATTAGGGGGAAAATATGGGTTTTAGCATATTTTCCCCTAATGTTTTGGGTTAAGAATTACTGTTTATGTAATTCTTTTTCAAGGTTTATGGATTCTCTACTGCTCAATTTTTTTCCTTGTACACGTTGTTAATTGTTTTACTTAGAACTTTTGGAGTGTCGTAAACGGCTTTCTTAAGTTCTTTACCCATTGTGAATCTGATGTTTGGATTCTTAATCGTTTCAGCTGTTACTTCTTCCAAAGTGTTAACTGCTTTGGCGTCAAGATAGATTCTAAATCTGCCAAACTGACCAAGATTAACATTCCTTCCACTTTTAAAGTACTTGATAAACAATTGTGTAAGGGTGTCAATTGCATTCATGGCGTCTCCTCTTGAAAGGCTTGTAAGGTCGGTCATGTCCTTGTAAATCTCGTCAAGTTCAACGGTTTGCCCTCTAACAATGTCTGCATAATACTTCTCTCCAGGGTTTGTACCCACAGATACCTTACGCTTAACTTTCTTATATTCAATCATAAGATAGAAGTTTTTGAGGTTAATAAAATGAGATAATTGTCCAAAAGCGTCATTTATTTGAACTTCTTAATGGCGTATTACTTTGCTTTTCTTCCTATATTTCCTAGCAATTACTCTGCACTTTTTTAATATTTCAGTACCGCTTTCTTGGTTTTTTACCTATGGGTAAGTCGTGATTTACTTATGAGCAAGTGATGATTTACCTACGAGTAAGTTTGCCTTTACCTATGAGTAAGTTTTTACTTATCGGTGCAATCTTGCCAAAAAAAGGGTGCAATTGTGGAAGTTTAGGGAAGATTTAGAGCAATGTTTTCGCTATTAAAAGTCAAATTTAATCTGCTTTACGAGGGCAAATGTACAAATTATTTTAACAAGTAGATAATATTTTTTAATATTTTTTTCTTGGACAATTTATTTTTTTCTGCCCAAATTTTAGGAATTTTTGCTTGGAAATTTAAAATCTCAAAGAGGCTATTTGCCTAATTTTGACTCGATAAAAGTTTCTTCAGCCATATAGGATGAGCGAACAAGGGCACCACTTTCCACTTGGTCGAAGCCCATTTTCAGGCCAATTTCCTTGTATTTTGCAAACTGTTCAGGGGTGATATATTCTTGAACATCGAGGTTTTCTTTGGTTGGTTGGAGGTATTGTCCAATGGTTAGAAGGTTGCATTTTACTTCTCTAAGGTCGTGCATCAGTTCAATAACCTCATCTTCCTTCTCTCCAAGTCCAACCATTATGCCAGATTTGGTAATTAAACCTGCCTTAGATGCCTTGTCTAACACATCAAGAGAGGTAGGATACTTGGCACGTGAGCGGATTTGAGAGGAGAGTCTTTTGACGGTTTCCATGTTATGACCGAAGATATCTGGCTTGGCTTCAAAGACTATATTTAGCCATTCATCATTAGCATCGAAGTCGGGAGTAAGCACTTCTATGATGGTTTTTGGGTTTTCTTTTCTTATTTCAAGGATGGTTTTTGCCCAATGCTCAGCTCCTTTATCTTCAAGTTCATCCCTGTCAACTGAGGTTATAACGCAGTGTTTAAGGTTCATAAGCTTGATGGAGTTGGCAATTTTCTTAGGTTCATCTTCGTCCAAAGGCAAAGGTTTTCCTGTTTGGGTTGCACAAAACTTGCATGAACGGGTGCAGATATCGCCTGCAATCATAAAGGTTGCTGTTCCTTTTGTCCAGCATTCTCCTATGTTTGGGCATTTGCCACTTGAGCAAATGGTGTGTAACTGGTTTAACTCAACTATCTTTTTTACCTTCGCATAGTTCTCTCCATTAGGGAGTTTAATCTTCAACCATGAGGGTTTACGGTCTGTTTTCTGGTTCATCGCTGATAATTTTTGCCTCAAGAAGCTTCTTATAAGTTTTCTCAGAGGCCAGTTGTTCGGCAGCTTTTATGGAGAAGTCGATTGCTGTTTCTTGAGGTTCTTCGTTAATAAATACCTGTACTTTATATTGTTTTCTCGTACTATTATCGGTAACATCAACGGCCTGATAGGATATTTTTTGCTTGGTTTTTTGTCCCCAATCAATAAGCTTACTCTTGAAATTCCAGTCCGATTTCTCAATAGAATCAATGTCTAAATAGAGAGAAAAAATACTTTTTGTTATGACTTTATAGGCCGATTTGTAGCCTTTGTCGAGATAAATTGCCCCAACAATTGCTTCAAAAGCATCACCATCCATTGACAAGAACTGCCCACTATCTCTGCTATATTGTATATGTTGAGTAAGTCCAATCTTGTGAGCGAGCTTGTTTAATGAAGCTCGACTGACAATTTTTGAACGCATTTCCGTTAGGAAACCTTCTCCTTGGTAGGGGTATTTTCTAAATAAATAATCTGCAACAATAGCACTTAAGACCGCATCTCCAAGGAATTCGAGACGTTCATTATTCATTTTAAATCCATTTTTCCCTTTAATGAAATAGGACTTATGGACAAGAGCCAGCTTATAAATAGAAATATTCTTAGGCTTGCACCTAAGAATATTCTTCAGAAATAGTTTCAGCTCCTTATCTCGGTTATCAATATTAGTTGACTTTCTAAATAGGGGAAACATTTATTTTACTTGCTATACTTCTTTAAAGCAATACTTGCATTGTGACCACCAAACCCAAAAGTGTTTGTTAAAGCTACATTTACTTCTCTTTCTTGAGCCTTGTTGAACGTGAAATTCAACTCAGGTATCTCAGGATCATCAGTAAAGTGGTTAATTGTTGGAGGTACAATTCCATTAACAATGGTTAGTACTGTTGCAATAAACTCAGCAGCACCGGCAGCACCAAGAAGGTGACCAGTCATACTCTTAGTAGAGTTTATGTTGATTGTTTTTGCATGTTCTCCAAACAAATTTACTATTGCTTTAGGTTCAGAAATGTCACCAACAGGGGTAGATGTTCCGTGAGTATTGATGTGATCAACTGAATTTAATTCCAAATTGCCTTCTTCCAAAGCGACTTTCATTGCCATCATGGCTCCTCTTCCTTCTGGATGTGAAGCAGTCATGTGGTATGCATCAGCAGTTAGACCTGAGCCCATAACCTCTGCATAAATCTTAGCTCCTCTTGCAAGTGCATGGTCAAGCTCTTCAAGAACAACAGCTCCAGCTCCTTCTCCCAAAACAAAACCATCTCTATCCTTATCAAAAGGGCGAGAAGCTGTTTTTGGATCGTCATTTCTTGTAGAAAGAGCGGTCATTGAACTAAAACCACCTAAACTTGATTCAACAATTGAAGCTTCACTACCTCCACAAACCATCATATCTGCCTTACCTACTTTAATATATAAAGCGGCATCAGCAATGGCATTTGCAGAAGAGGCACAAGCCGAAACAGTTGCAAAATTTGGACCTCTTAAGTCATATTTCATTGAAATATGGCCAGCACAAATATCTGCAATCATCTTTGGAATAAAGAATGGAGAAAAACGGAAAGAACCATCACCTCTGAAGAAATCCTTCACTTCTTGTTGGAAAGAATGAATTCCTCCAATACCTGATGCCCAAATGACACCGATTCTATCCTTATTTAAAGTATCAAAGTCTGCACCGCAATCCTTAACGGCTTCTTCAGAAGCAATTATACCATACTGTGAAAACGGATCATACTTTCTTATCTCTTTTCTATCAAAATAGGCACTACCATCAAAATTTTTCAGTTCACAAGCAAATTGTGTTTTTGCCTTTGATGCATCAAAATAAGTTATGGGAGTAGCACCACTTACCCCTTTAATCAAACCATCCCAAAACTCTGGAACAGAAAGACCAATTGGAGTAAGTGCACCCAATCCCGTTACGACAACTCGTCTCATTTGCATATGAAATGAATTTATTTTGTTGCGTTTTCAATGTGTGCTATTGCATCACCTACTGTTGTAATCTTTTCTGCTTGATCATCTGGAATAGAAATACCAAATTCTTTTTCTATTTCCATAATCAATTCAATTGTGTCTAAAGAATCTGCTCCTAAATCACCAGTAAAACTAGCTTCTGGAGTAACTTGACTTTCTTCAACACCTAGCTTATCTACAACGATAGCTACAACTTTTGCTGCAATTTCAGACATAATTTTTCGATTTTAAATTAATTTAGATTGCAAAGAAACAAATTTTTCTCAACCCCCCCAAGAAAAAAAGCATTAAAAAACCCATTTGAGAGTTTAACAATTTGATTATTAGCTTATAATACAAACCATCTTTTTAGGCTAAAAGAGAAATAATATCATTCAAAATGGAGTTAATTGGAATAAAATATTATTTTTGTATCCAATAAACCCCCTTCTTTTTACAAAAAAATGATAAAAAAAATAGCCATTTTTGCCTCCGGTAGCGGAACAAACTTTCAAAGAATTGCAGAATACTTTAAAGAAAGCACAGATATTAAGGTAGATATACTTATAGTTAACAAAAAAGACGCCTATGCCATTGAAAGAGCAAAAAAACTTGGCATTGAATACATATATTATAACAGAGAAGATTTTTACAATAGCGACAAAGTTTTAGATAAGCTAAAAGAAAGAAAAATAGATTTTATTGTTCTTGCAGGCTTTTTGTGGCTAATGCCTGAAAATATTCTAAAGCAATATCCCAACAAAATAATAAACATACATCCAGCACTCTTACCAAAATATGGAGGCAAAGGCCTGTATGGTCATAATGTTCACCAAGCAGTAGTTGAAAACAAAGAAAAGGAAACTGGAATAACCATTCATTATGTTAATCAACACTACGATGAAGGAGAAATTATCTTTCAAGCAAAATGCGAAGTCCTTCCTGAAGATGATGCAGATATGGTTGCAGGTAAAATCCACCTATTGGAACAAGAACATTTCCCAATAGTAATTGAAAAAGTAATAAAAGAAGAATAAACAAAGAGTTTATTTGAAAAACATCAATCATAATCAAAAATAAGTCCATCATATTTGGAAATATATCAATCATATTTTTATTTATGCCCCTTATATTTTTATTTTTGACTGATATATTTTTAACTATGATTGATGTTTTTTGAAAGTTGAGTTTTTTAGTTGTTGAGAGGTTTAGTTTTTTAATGAGTTTAAGGTCTTTAATGACTTTAATATTCTTAAACTAATCAAATCAAATAAAGCTTATTTTTTTAAATCATTATTCTAATTTACTGAAACGCTGTTTTAATTTACTAACTCTTTACTTTAATTTTTTCTTTCTTTACTTTAATTTGCTGAAATAAGGTTTTATTATTGAACAAAAAAAGGAGTCCTTCTTTTTAAGAAGAACTCCCAATATATGTATTAAATTTGGATTTGTTTTTTAGAATCTTACTCCTAAACTTAGTTGAACTAAATGATTTACATTGTCAAGTTCAATTACATTATAATCATATTCTGTAAACTTACTTTTTCCTATTGTGTAAGCATAAGCAAAATCCATAAAGAAGTTTTTATTTTTATATCCGATACCTGCAGTTATTGATTGTGCTCCTGCATCATTTATATCTTTATCGTAAGGATTGTCCATAACGCAATATCCTGCTCTAAGAGCAATTGTTCCTAATTTCAATTCCCCTCCAATTCTAATGGTGTTGGTTGGAAGGTAGTAGTCCTTTATGATATTGTTGATATCATTCTCTGCTTTTATATCTCCACTCAAACGATATTTCATATCTGAATAATCAGCAAATTCGTAATCAGCAGATATTGTTCCAGCCATTTTTGATTTATTATCTCCCAAAACAAATGCTAATGAACCTAAGAAACGGAATGGACTTTGTAAATCATATGTAATAGGATCCCAATCTCTTCCAATTCTTTTAGTAAATACAACTTCAGAAAAAAGGTTATCTTCAATTACATAATAAGTTGGAGTATGAATGGCTGCTCCAATTCTTACCCAATTTACTGGTCTAAAGATTGCGCCAATTTTTAGATTAACTCCAGTTGCTGTAATATCTTTTTCTTCATTATATATATATCTATCAGTAACTACTCCAGTTGCATCAACTCTTTCTTCCATAAATGAACCATCACTATGATAGTTAGCCATTGGGATACCTAAGGTTGCTCCAAGATAGAGTTGATTCATAACATTTGCTGATAAAGAAAAAGTCATTTCATTCAAAGAACCTGATTCAGTAAAGGAACGTATTTGATTAAACTTGCCATCTTGAAATATGGATGAGTATGGATTTGTTGCTGAATTAGTAGAATCTACTAAATAAGAATACCATAAATCAGTCATAAAAGTTTCATTATAACCATATATTAATCCTTCATCAATTACATTTGATATATAAGAATAGCTTAAATTATCTCTTTGAAACATTGTTCTGTTTCCATAAGATTTTAATCTATTTAGGCCAAATGTAAATTGGAATCCTTTAATATCTCCTTTATCTGGTTTAAAAAAGAATAATGCTCCAATATGGCCGAAATTAAAGTTGGCTCTATTTTCTGATGTTATGAAACCATTTGCATTAGCATCAGTAAAACTCCAGTTTAATCCAGAAGATAAAGAAAATTCACTTGAGGTGTAAATTCCAAGCCCTGCAGGGTTATAACTTGCTGCGGTCAAATCTCCGCCCAATGCTCCAATTGCTCCTGCTCTTGAAATATAGTTTGATGTCCCATTTAATCCATATTGAGATAATCTCAATGCATCTGTCATAGTCTGTGCAGACAAACTTCCTGCTAAGAAAATGCTTGCTGCTAATAAAAGTATCTTTTTCATTGTTATAATGTTTTTCTTTTTTATAATTTAAAAATGTATCCTTTTTAATATTTTTTATCTTCTTGAACCACCTGAACGAGAACCTCCTGATGAACTACTTCCACTGCTTCTTGAACTACCACTTGAAGAAGAAGAGCTGCGTGAAGGAGAAGAGTTATAGCTACGTGTTGGAGTGCTGTTAGTTGATCTGTTATAATTATTAGATCTATTAGTATTTATTGTTCTATTATTTTGAATGCTCCTATTATTATTTGAGTTATCAATTGTTCTTCTGTTTTGTTGGAAATCATTTGAACGTCTGGTATTTGTTCTAAATTCATTATTAGTGCGTGGTTGACGAGAAGAAGGTGGAGTGTAGGTTCTTGTTGTTCTATTTGTGTTTTCAGTATTTATTCTTCTATTATTAAAATTATCTGTACGAGTATTGTTGAAACGAGCATTTGAGTTTTGAGAATTTTGTCTATCATTATTTATTGTTCTATTGTTTTGAGTATTTGCATCTCTTCTTTCCAATCTTTCTGGCTTATTAAATCTTCCTTGTGTTCTATTATTTGGATCTTTCTTTTGACCTAAATCAATATTGTTTCCAATAGTTCTATTTCCTCCTCTATCCAAAGGTTTAGTTCTATTATTTGTTATTGAAGAATTTGCTGTTCGAGATAATCCATCTCTACTAATTGTTCCATTATTTAATGAAGGAATTGTTCTGTTTCTATCGTTGTATGTTTTACCGAAAGTCCTCTTGCTTGCATCATCTGCCAAATGACCAGTTCTTGTGCTTGAAATTCCAGATCTATTATTTGGGTCAAAAGAACTTCTTGGACGATCGAAATTGGAATTATGATCTCTTTGATTATAGTAACAAACATTTCCATAAGGATAATATCCCCAACCATAGTAATAAGGGTCATATCCCCAACCCCAATTGCTATATCCCCAATAAGGATTATGATAATAATATGAAGGATACCACCAACTATAGCCTAAATAAATGCTTGTTCCCCAATAATAAGGATTGTAAGTGTCCCAATAAAGATTAGTGTAGTAGTCATCATAATAATCTGACCAAACATAAGGATTATGAAACCTGCGAATACGAGCGGAGTAAGCATAATCGTAATAATCATCTTCATTATAGTAAACATAATCACCATATTGATAACTGCTCTTATAGTCAAGAGAGTCTTGATCATAGTAATTAGTATCTTGAACCTGATTATTTTCAGAATAGTTACCACTTTTTAATCTTTCATTATATGCTCTTGAATTTTTAGCATATTGATTTTGCTTTTCATTATTGTAATTAGATTGTCTTTTTTCTACCTCTTGGTATTGTTCTGCATCTGAAGGATTATAGTAAACATCATCATAGCTTGCTAAACTCGATTGAACGGAACAACCACTCAAAGTCAAAAGAACTGTTGTTACAATTGCAACCAATCCAAATTTAAATGTTTTCATATCTATATGTTTTTTCTGATTTAATCTTTATATAAACTTAACCTCAAAAATATAGCAAAACTTATGCCAAAGCATTCTTAACAAATGATAAAAAGGATTATTAGGTAAGTAAATATAAAATTTTACTATTAATTTGTATCTTTGCAAACTTAAACATAAAATCAATATAAACAACAAATAATAATGGCAAAAGATTTTGTAACACGCCAAGAAAACTATTCTGAATGGTATAATGAATTGGTTGTAAGAGCCGATTTAGCAGAGAATTCTGCAGTTAGAGGATGTATGGTTATTAAGCCTTATGGTTATGCAATATGGGAAAAGATGCAAGTAGCACTTGATAAAATGTTTAAAGAAACAGGGCATCAAAATGCTTACTTCCCTCTTTTTATTCCTAAATCATATTTTGAAAAAGAAGCAGAACATGTTGAAGGTTTTGCAAAGGAATGCGCCGTTGTAACTCATCATCGTCTTAGTGCAAAAAGTGATGGAAAAGGATTAGAACCAGATCCAACAGCTAAGCTTGAAGAAGAATTAATTGTTCGTCCTACAAGTGAAACCATAATTTGGGATACTTATCGTGGCTGGATAAAATCATATAGAGACCTTCCTATTCTATGTAATCAATGGGCAAATGTTGTTCGTTGGGAAATGAGGACAAGAATGTTTTTGCGTACAGCTGAATTCCTATGGCAAGAAGGACATACTGCTCATGAGACTTCTGAAGAAGCAATTGAGGAAACAAAGAAAATGTTAGATGTTTATGCCTATTTTGCTGAAAACTTTATGGCAGTTCCAGTTATAAAAGGAGTTAAATCTCCAAACGAACGTTTTGCAGGAGCTTTAGACACCTATTGTATTGAAGCTTTAATGCAAGATGGAAAGGCACTTCAAGCAGGAACATCTCACTTCCTTGGTCAAAACTTTGCTAAGGCATTTGATGTTAAATTCCTTTCAAAAGACAATAAATTAGAATATGTATGGGCAACCTCATGGGGTGTTTCAACAAGATTAATGGGTGCATTAATAATGTCTCATTCTGATGATAATGGTTTGGTTCTTCCTCCAAAGCTTGCTCCTACTCAAGTTGTAATTATTCCAATTTTTAAGGGAGAAGAACAAAAAGCAATGGTTAATTCTCATGCAGAAAGAATATGCTCAGAACTTAGAGCAAAAGGAATATCTGTAAAATATGACGATAGAGATGCTTATAAACCAGGATGGAAATTCAACGAATATGAGTTTAAGGGAGTTCCAGTTAGAGTTACTTTGGGGGCAAGAGACCTTGAACAAGGATTGGTTGAAATTGCAAGAAGAGATACCCTTACCAAAGAATCTATTTCAATTGAAGGAATAAGCGATAAGATAAAAAAACTATTGGAAGATATTCAAGAAAATATATACAATAAGGCACTACACTTTAGAGAAGAAAGCACAAAAGAGGTTAACTCTTGGGAAGAATTCTTGGTGGAAATTGAAAAAGGTGGATTCCTTAAATGCCATTGGGATGGAACTCCAGAAACTGAAGAAAAAATAAAAGAACTTACAAAAGCAACTATTCGTTGTATCCCATTGGATGCAAAAGAAGAAGAAGGTAAATGTATTCTTACAGGTAAGCCTTCTCATAAAAGAGTGTTATTTTCAAGAGCTTATTAAGAAAAAAGAAAATATGGATAAGGATTTTATGCAATTAGCAATTGAAACTGCTCTTGACAATATTAAGAACAATAATGGAGGACCGTTTGGAGCTGTTATTGTCAAAGATGGAGTGATAATTGCAAAATCTCCTAATACAGTAACCTCATCCAATGACCCAACAGCACATGCAGAGATAAATGCGATAAGACTTGCTTGTAAGGAATTAAAAACTTTTGACCTTTCAGGTTGTGAGATTTATTCCTCTTGCGAACCTTGTCCTATGTGTTTGTCGGCTATCTATTGGGCAAGAATTTCTAAGGTTTATTACGCTGCAGATAGGTTTGATGCACAAAAAGCAGGCTTTGATGATTCATTTATTTATAATGAAATATCTTTAAACGAAAAAGATAGAAGCATTTATATGGAGAATATAATGCACAAAGAAGGTCAAATGCCTTTTGAACTTTGGGAAGGAACAGAAAACAAAACCAAATACTAATATAAATTATGACAATAGACGAAAGAATAAAGGATTTTGATGAAAGAGTTGCGGCTCTAAGGAGGTTTCTTTGACATCGATAATAAGAAGAAACAAATAGAAGAAGAAACACAAATTACACTTAAGCCAGACTTTTGGAACGACGCTAAAGAGGCTGAACAGTTTCTAAGGAAGATTAATGAGAAAAAAGTTTGGACAAATCTTTTTGATAAGATTACAGAATCATTTGAGGATGTAACGGTTTGGAAAGAATTCTTTGATGCAGGAGATTGCACAGAAGAAGAATTGGAAGAACATCTTAATAACCTTGAAAAAATAATCGAAGACCTTGAATTTAAGAATATGCTTCGCAACGAAGAAGACTGCCTTAGTGCAATTATAACAATTAATGCAGGAGCAGGAGGAACTGAAAGTTGCGATTGGGCATCAATGCTTATGCGTATGTATTTGCGTTATGCAGAAAGAAATAACTTTAAGGTTCAAGAGGTGGATTATCAGGAAGGAGATGTTGCAGGAATTAAAAGTGTCACATTAGAAATAGAAGGAGAGTTTGCCTATGGTTATCTTAAAGGAGAGAATGGAGTTCATCGTTTAGTTAGGCTTTCTCCTTTCGATTCAGCTAACAAACGCCACACTTCTTTTGCTTCTGTTTATGCTTATCCTGTAATTGATGATAATATTGAAATAAACATTAATCCTTCAGATATTGAATGGGACACCTTCCGTTCAGGAGGACCAGGAGGACAAAACGTCAATAAGGTTGAAACAGCAGTTCGTTTGCATTATAAACCAGAAAATATTGTAATTGAATGCCAACAAACACGTTCTCAATTGCAAAACAGAGAAAAAGCAATACAGATGTTAAAGAGTCAACTCTATGAAATGGAACTAAGAAAGAAGAGGGAAAAGATTGCTGAAATAGAAGGTTCAAAAAAGAAAATAGAATGGGGCTCACAAATACGAAACTATGTTCTTCACCCCTACAAATTAGTTAAAGACTTAAGAACAAATGTTGAAACCTCCAACACACAAGCTGTTTTGGATGGAGATTTGGATGAGTTTATTAAAGCTTATTTAATGGAATTTGGAGGATAGAATTCATTTGTCTTGGAAAAGAGAAAAATTGGAAAATGTGAAATATTTATTTTTGTCTCAATCATTAACTAAATTATTATTTATATTTTTAAGTTAATGAAGTTAAAGTTATTAAGACCATTAAACTCCTTTAAATAAACCCTGTTTAACAGAAAAAAATCACCGACTTTTTTAATTTAAACATAAATAAATTTTTAAAAATCGGTGTTCATTTTTCAACCTCTTTTTAGGTTTTCTATCTAATAACTTGAATTATATATCTCTTGAATTATTTCGTTCATTCCTAAGAATTCTGCACAAGTAATCATTGCTCCTATTGTAACTCCAAGTATTCCATGTGAATTAATATTTTGTCCTGTCATAAATAGATTTGGAACTTTTGTTCTTTGTGAGATTAGAGTTTGGGTTGGAAAGTTCTTGTCTCTCATAATTCCATACATAGAACCATTTTGAGTTGCAGTATAGTCTCTATAGGTTAAAGGGCTGGAAGTGTAGAAAGATTCAATATTATTTTTTATACCAGGAAAAGATTCCTCTAATTTTGATAATAGCTTTCTTGCCTTTTCTTCCTTAAATTCCTTATAATCCTCTCCTCTGTTGCCAACTCTTGTATTTTCCCACTTTTTAACCTCTTCGTATCTCATATAACTAATTAGTTCGGCACTTTGAGCAAACTCTGGATTTGCTTTGTGGCATTGATGCATAAAAAGGTAGTTTTGAGGGAACTTGCTTTGATTGTAGCTATTAGACTGCCAAACGTCTTCATTTTGATAAAAATAATAATTATAGTTTAGGTAAGGATTTGTGTTTTCTTTAAATTTGATGTAAACAGTGAAATTAGATATAGAATTTTCCAAACTATTTATTCTATCTCTATATGCTTTGCGAAGGAGTTTTGTATTTAGCTTTTTGATTGTTACCTGAGAATGAATATTTGAAATAAAATAATCGGCTTCTAAGACTTCTCCGTTAGTAAGTCTAACAGAAGTTGCCTTAGTACTATCACATAATATTTCATCTACCTCTGAATTTGTTAAAATTTCTCCTCCAAAAGATTTGATTGAATTAGATAATTGCTCAGCAATTACATCACTACCTCCTATTATTCTATATGCACTTTGTATGTAGAAATTATTTATTAGAGCGTGTATATATGTTGGAGTTTTATCTTTTACTCCTGCATATAAAGGTAGGTTTCCTGCCAATACGTTTTGAAGTTTCGTATTATTAGTGATGGATGCTATAAATTCGTTTACACTTGTTTTAATGTAGTCGGCTTCTATGAATATACTATTACTTATCTTTCTAAGATTGTACAAAGGAGAGGAATCAGCAATTTCTCTAACTCTTTTAATGTAATTCTCAATGTCTGCTTTATTATTTGGAAAACTTTTTGAAAGTGTTTCTACAAAATTTTCATAGCCTGATGCAAACTTAAATATTTCTCCATTTAGAGAAATAATATCGTAGCCACTATCATCTAATCTATTTAGTTTTACAGTATCTAAAAGGTTAAGGTATTTGAAGAAGTTGTGAAGGATTTGCCCATCTTCCATGCTACCAATATAGTGCATACCTGTATCAAATTTCACATTCCCTCTTTTAAAGGTTTGTAAGCACCCTCCTATTTGAGCATTCTTTTCCAAGACCTTTACTTTATATCCGTTCTTGGAAAGAATATATGCACATACTAATCCGCCTAAACCACTTCCCAATATCATTATACTCTTATCCTTCATAGCCTATGTATTTTAAGTTTTGAGGGATTGATGAGCAGTTGGAAGCTATCTCCAAATCATCCTTATTAATGTCTGTGGCTGTAATTTGAAGATTTTTTCTTACAAGAGCTGCAAGAAGGGCTATCTCTCCTTGTCCGCAATTACTTATATAATATTCTCCACTTTGAGGCATAAGTTCTATTTGTTCTTTAAAGTTATTATTTGTCTTCAAAGCTTTCTTTGCTTTTCTTTGAATATCAAATCCTTTATATATATAGTTATGATATACTAAATCAGCAAAATAGTCAGCATCTTCAATGCTATTTGCCAACTTATCATACTCTTGTTGAAATAGTTTTCTAAACTCTTTTGCTATTTTGTTATATTCTTTTCCATTTCTATAAGTTGTATTATCAATACTTATCCTATCCAATATCTTAATATCTACTCTACCCCTTTTGAGTATGAATTCTTTTTTAGGAAAAACATGCCCTATTCCATGAGTAATTATTGGAATAATATCTACTTTCAACCTTTCAGCTAAGTAAAATGCTCCTTTATGGAAACGAAGTATTGAAGAATCTTCTGAACGCGTTCCTTCCGGGAATATCAATATTGAGTATCCATTATCAATGGCTCGTTTTAACTTATCTTCATTCACTTCAATTCCATCAATCACTGAATAATAATCAGCATAACGAAGTATCCAACCATAGAAAGGACTATTCCATACCCATTTATTTGTTAAGCATATTATTTTTGGATTAAGCATAAGAAGGTACATTAGGTCTAAATGAGATTGGTGATTTGATATTATTATAGCTGGCTTTTCAAACTTTTCATTGTTATAATCTACACTATATTTTACCTGTGGGATATTATTTGCTGTGAATTTAAACACTCTGCATATTACCCTATGAAATAACTCCTTGTTCTTTGGTGTTTTACCTCCTATTGTTAACAAACAAAAACCTACAATATTCAAAACTAATGTCCCCATTAAGAAAACAGTAAAACTGTATATTGTTTTCAAAAGATTTAATAAAGTAATAGGGACTTGCCTATACTCTCCTTTTTTTTCAGTTAGCCATCTATAAATTAGTGGAGGAATGAGGTAAGACATAAAAACAACACATAGCATTCCCACAATTGTAACCTCAGCCAAAGAACGCATTGCAGGGTGTTTGGCAATTATCAAAGAGCCTATACCAATAAACATAATGGAAGCAGAAAGCAAAACAGAGTTTTTGTGAGATGCCAATATTTTTCTTCTGTATTTGTACTCGTACATTAGCCCATCTGTAACAAAAATTGTATAATCATCTCCCTGTCCAAAAATTAAAGTTGCCAATATTATGTTTACAATATTAAAACTAATCCCAAACAAATTCATTATTCCCAAAATCCATATCCAACTGATAAGCAGTGGAGCAAAAGCAAGCAAACTTAATTCTAATCTTCCATAAGAAAGAGAAAGAACAAGGAAAACAATAAAGCTACATATATAAAGAACATAGTTGAAGTCGTCTGAAAGAATATCTACCATTTTCTCAATTACTGACCTATTGTTAAAAGTAAATACATTTTCATCTATTGAATTAATATTTTTTTCTACATTAGTAAAATTGCTTGGCTTTGTTTCTAATATTGTAAAGACTAGAGAAATATCTTTCTCGGTTGAAATATAATTATTTGCAAAAGAAGTTAATATTGGTTCAAAATATGATAGATCTTCAACGGAGTAATTTTTATTTAACATTTCTTCAAATTGACTAAAAGAAGCTTCATTATAGCCATTTTTAAGAGATATTTGATTTAAGTTATTTAAAAATCCTTCTCTTCTATTTTCCCAATATTTATTCCATTTATCTATTTTCTCTTTCTGAGTCTTTTTGGAAGGGAGGAAAACACTTATTCCTGAATGCTTAACAATAGTGCTGTCTTTTATAAGAGTTTCTATTGTTGTTGTTGCTTTTTCATAATTTTCAAGAGCTTCGTCAATTTTTTCTCCCTCTGCAACGCAATATAAAGAAGGATTGGTACTTTCTGTTTCTTTAATAAGTTTGTTAAGTTTTGTTCTCTGCTCTTTTGTCATATAGTTTATGGCATTAAGATCAGTTTCAAAACTTGTATTCTTACTCAAGAAAAATAATGGAATTGTTAAAAGAAGAACAACTATTACAATTATCTTGTTTTTTTCAAGATTAAGATTGGCTAATTTACCAAATATTAACTTTGGATGAATGTCTTTTTTGTGAGAGAATAATGATTTTTTAAAGAAATGAGGGAGAAAGAAAAGAACAAAAAGAATTGTTCCAATCAACAAAAATGATGAGAAAATTCCAAGATCTCTCATTGCATCGGAGCTAATAAAAATAAGGCTTAAAAAAGCTCCAACAGTTGTAATATTACCAATTATTAATGGAGATATTATCTCTTTAATAGTTTCTTTCCTACTGTGTGAATGCTGAAGATGAGCCAAAAAGTGCAAAGGATAGTTTACTGCTATCCCTGCAATTATGGAGCCTATCCCTATTGCTATTATTGAGACAGAATCTTTGAAAATAACCAAGAAAGCCAAACCAAAAATTCCTCCAAATATTAAAGAAAATAAAATTATGAAAAGAGCTCTTATGTCTTTAAAGAAGATTAAAAGTAAAAACAGAATAAAAATAATTGCTATTGAAGTTGAAATTAAACTATCTTTCTTAATTTGATTTGCATTTGAAATAGAAATAACTGAAGCACCTATAAAATCTACCTTAATTTCATTATTAAATTCCTTTTCCACATAATTAGAAACCTCTTCCAAGCTCTTAACTAATTCCTTATTCTTTGAAGTTTCACTTACTGGATAGTTGGAGGAAACAGCAATCATTGCCTCTTGTTCATTCTTTGTGAAAATATAACCATTATACAATTCGTAGTTATTAGTATTTTGAATTTGATTAAGTTTTGAAAGAGCAGTATTGGAAAAAAATAAAGGATCTTGAGCAATAATATTCTTCATAAAACTGCTCATCGGAGAAATCAAAACTTCTTTGTTTGATAAAAGCTGCTTCTCAATATTCTCCTTCTCAATAAGAGTGTCTATTCTCTTATAATCATTATCATCTATAAAGTATGGGAGATTTTGAATTATGAAACTTGTTAGATAAGATATTTTTTCCTGATCAATCAAATAAAATATCTCTTTTATGGAAGAGGAACTATCTTGCTCATTTAATTTTTCTACAAATACATCAACCGCATCAATGATTTTATCCTTATCTATTTCTTTCTTATTGGAAGAAGCAACATTTATCATTATCTTATTTGAAGCTCCAAGATGCTGATAAGCATAATTAATTCTTTTATTTGTTTCCTTTTCGGGTAAAAATTTACTTATATCCTCAACAAAATTGATTCTTACAACCAAAAGGAGTAATAATAAAATTACTCCGAAAAGAATAGTTCTTAGAAGAATAGGGCGCTTATCAAAAAAAGAATATAAATTAATTATTACCTGTTTCATTGGAGCAAAGTTAAGTTTTATTTTCTTCTTATCATCATTGACCAGTAGCCATAGAAAAAGGCTGCAATGGTTAAAAAGGTGTTTAATAGGCTGATTCTAACAAAATCTTTTGTAGGACGAAAATGAGAAACTCTTTCTTCAATAGGAGGATAATATACATTGATAGGTTGCTCTATTAGTTGGATATTTCTCCATGCACATCTAACCAATAATTCGTATTCTGCCTCATATCTATTGTTTATTGGCTTCATTTTTCGAATTTTCTTTAAAGGATAAAGTCTAAATCCTGTTTGGGTATCATTTAGTTTTTTGCCTGTTTGGAGTTTGAACCAAAAGTTGGAGAACTTGTTGGCAAAACTATTCTTTTGAGGCATATTTGGGTTATTGAAAGTTCTTTGTCCTATGATTAGGGAATTAGGGTTTTTCAAATAAGCATTAATTAGTAATGGGATATCTTCTGAAAGGTGCTGTCCGTCTGAATCAATTGTGATAGCTCCTTGAAATCCTTTTTCTCTTGCTTTTTTAAACCCTTGTTTTAATGCAAATCCTTTACCCTTATTTTTTGGGTAAGAAATAAGGGTTATTTGGTCTTTTAACTCTATTAATATGTCCTTTGTTTTGTCAGTTGAGCCATCATTAACCACAATAACATCTTTGCTATATTCTAAAACAGAATAAATAACACTACTTATTGTCTTGTCATTATTATATGTTGGAATTATAATGCAAATTTTAGCCTTTTGCATCTCTTCCTTAGTATTAACAAGTATTTCTCTAGACATTAGTTAATTGTAAATTTATCTTTGAATAAACAACCTCACTTGAATAAATACTTACATTTACTAAATAGTTATTATTGTTTTCTGAAAGAGAAATATCAAATATTATTTCTTGATTAGAATTGGGAATAATGATATTTAGGAATTTCACACTCTTAATGAAATTAATATTGAGAGATGTGTTAAATGCTTTGGAAATCAATTCTCTAATAATTTCTATTATACAAGCTCCAGGGACTATTGGGTTGTTGGGAAAATGAGATAAAAATACTTCATGCTTATCATTAAAAGAGATAGTGTATTTTATGTTTAGTCTATCCTTTATTTCTACATTGTTTATTGAGTAAAAGTTATCTCTAAGCATAATCTTATTTGAGGGAAAAGGTTTGTTTTGGTATTTGAATATTCTTTTTCTTATTGGAGAAAGTAATTGTAGTTATATCTCCATTAGTTTCATTCATTTCAATAATATTTGCAAGTAGAGTTTTGTCATCAACTATTATAGTTACTGTCTTAAACATAGACTTCAATCTTCTATTAATTGGAGTCATTTTAACCAACAATAAGTCTTTATCGTTTGTGTAGAAATCAGAATTAAAGTTTTTATTGTTTTGAAGTTCTTTACCACTTATTATTCCAATAATGATTTTACTTATCTCTTGAAACATCTTATTGGAATTGGAAAACTCTCCCTGGGAGTTCTTTACTTGTATTTTTTCTTTGTTTACTATAAACATATAGCTTGTTGGCTGAGTGTATTCCCATCTTAACAGATTAGGGGTTTCAAAATACATTACTCCTTTTGAAACATTAACGCCACTTAGTAGAGAACTTTTCTTTTCTTGCTTAAAGTTACATTGAAGCGATTTTACCTCAGAGGATAATTTTTTAATATATGTATCCTTTTCCTTATCTGAAAGCTTTTTATAACCTTGCTCTTGAGAGAAACAAGCAAGAAAAGAAATCAAAGCAATGCTTAATAGAATTATTTTTTTTATCATAATACTTATTTAACTAAAAAAAACACACCAACAATTATTATTAATACTCCAATCCATCTTGTAAGGGGAACACTTTCCTGAAAAAAGAAATATGCAACTGCTAAGCCAATTATATAACTTATGCTCAATAGTGGATAAGCTATACTAAATTGATAGTGTTTTAATACATACATCCAAGTTAGCATTGCTGCCAAAGCAAATACTCCCGAAGCAGCAAACTGCCATGTTGTGAATACTGTTTTAAAATAATTTAATGTCCAACTAAACTTCCCAAAACTTTGAACAGAAATCTTTAAAAAAGCTTGAGCTGCAACCAAAAGAACGCTTTGTCCTAATATAAGACCTATAAGTTTTAGCATTTTGACAATAGAATTAATGAATGTTCTTGATTTTGAAAATGATTATATATTATGATATGTTTTGGATTAATAATTTCCTTTTCAGTATCTAAAAGCAAATGATTTGGAATTTTATTATTCTTGAAGCAAGTTGCTCCAACATAAAATCCCATTGCACTCATAGAAAACGATTCTCCAAATAAATGTTTATACCAAACAAAAGGAGTGTCTTCAAAAAACAAACTTTTCAATCGTGTATAAACCATATCATTTTCTTTATCTCCACTATAACCAACCACAACTGCATCAATATCATAAAGGTTTAGGTCATTTTCTTTCAACAAGCTCAAAAGACTTTCTTCAAATCTTTCATTAGTTGGTTTGTGTAGTATAGTCATTCCATCTAAAGAACATATAGAATCATTGTTTTTTTCATTACTTAAGAAAAAACATGATGCAATCTCCCCAGAAAAAGATCCAATGGAATCACTTTGCTTTAAGATTTCCTTATTAACATCTCCCTGTTTCCAATACCCTATCTTATCGTACAAAGCAAACATATCCTTAGTCATTTCATCATGTGCTCCAACTAAGGCATTATTTATTTTATTTAATATAAATTGCACATAAGCATCAAACAAAGCACTATCAAAGGAAATACCACGATGAACATAAGTAGAGTTATAGTTATTGCATTTTAGTTCCAAAGCTATTTGTGAACTAATTGTATTATGAGTTGATTGAATAAAATATGTTGGAGTTAGAAGGGTTTCATTATTATCCAACATTGAATAAAGAAATTTTTCTGTGTTTTCAACACAACCCAAACCAGTTGCTGTTATTATAGCATCTATTTCATTACCCTTTTTGCCTTTTTTTAATGTTTCAAGTGAGGTAGTAACTGCTCTCTTTAATATCTTACCCATTCTTCTGGAAGACATTGGGTTAATGTATTGTTTATAGTTTGGTTCTATTACCTCTACATATCTTTCATTATAATAAATTGGGTTATCGAACCAAGTATCACAAAGAGGTTCTTGAATAGAAATTTGAGATAGAGATTGAATGTATATTGACATCTTAGATTATTTTTGAGAATATACAAGATGAATCATTTCCACCAAAACCAAAGGAATTAGTCATTATATGCTTTATATTTGGCAAATGAATAGTTTTTTGAACAGGAACTAGCGCGACATCTTCCATTGGAGTTTTGAAATTAAGATTTGCAGGGATAAAATTATTCTTTAATGCTAAGATAGAAATTACAGACTCTACAGAGCCTGCAGCACTTGTTGTATGTCCAGTAAATGACTTGGTTGAAGAAACATAAGGTATATTTTCTCCAAAAACTCTTTTAATTGCTGAGGCTTCACTCGAATCATTATTACCTGTTCCCGTCCCATGAGCATTAATGTAGTCAATATCATTTATTGAAAGGCCACTATCCTCTAAAGCTCTTTTCATAGACAAAAATGCGCCCTCCCCATTTGGAGATGAAGCAGTTTGATGGAAAGCATCACATGTATTTGCATATCCACTAAGCTTGCATATTGGCTTAACATTTCTTTCCTTAGCAGAACTTTCCTTTTCTAAAACAATATATGCTGCCCCTTCTCCCAAATTAAGCCCTTGGCGATCTTTGTCAAAAGGTTTACAAGGTTCTTTATCCAAAATCATAAGAGTATTAAAACCATTCAAATGAAACTTACTCAAGCACTCTGTCCCTCCTACCACTGCAATATCAACAAGATTTGCTTTAATTAGATTAGCTCCGAGAATAACTGCATTTGCGGCAGAAGAGCAAGCAGTGGAAATGGTTGTAATGAAATCAAATCCTCCAAAATAATCGGCAATAGCTTGAGTAGATGCTGCACAATCGTGTAGTGATATGTATTCGTCTTTGGAATTGTTTTGGAAAAACTCTTTATAATAATCTTCATTCTTATCCATACCTCCAACGGTTGTTCCACTAATAAAAGCTATTCTTTTAGGAGTATCTTTATGAATCTTTGCCTCCTCCAATGCTTCTTTTAATGCAAGCATTCCAAGTAAGGTTGTACGAGTTAGAGGTTTAGTGGAATCATAATTAAGCAAAGAAATCATTTCTTCATCACTCAATCTAACCTCACTAACTGGAAGTTCATGATGAATAGTCTTTAAATGCTTCAATTCCCCTATAGCTGATTTTTGATTCAATAAAGATTGAAGAGTTTCATTCTTTCCCAATCCCAAACCAGTTAGGATTCCCATTGCGGTAACAAGAATATCGTTCAAAACCAAGTCTTATTTCTTCCTATTATTTTTGATATATTCGGCCATTACGCTAACACTCTTGAAAATTTCTTTTCCTTGTGCTGCATTTTCTAATTTAATGCCATAGTTCTTTTCAAGCAAAACAATTAGTTCTAAAGCATCAATTGAATCCAAACCTAAACCTTCTCCAAACAAAGGAGCATCGTTTTCAATATCCTCAGGAGTTATTTCTTCGAGATTTAAAACCTCAATAATTTCTTTTTTAAGCTCTAATATTAAATCTTCCATACAATTTAATTCGTTTATTAATTATGTAAACTGACAATTATTTTGAATAAGTCTTGTTTGCAACCTAATTCTCAGTTACAAAATTACAAAATAATTCTTAATAAACTAATCAAAGGATGTTTTTGTTGGTTTTTATTGTATAGGTAATGGTTTATACCCAATTTTTGCACATTGATACTGTCCCAAAAAGTGTGTAAAATGCGATAAAAAAGTAATTTTGTAATTGCGAAATAAAAAACGACAAGATTATGCATTTTACACAGAAGCAAATTTACGAAGTTTTGGGACAAGTTGTATCAA